>Ga0163150_10000093_pt1 | contig 157261 bp, 105 predicted proteins | sample OliLakLV19P2IB_FD_148628 | JGI IMG/M metagenome (GOLD analysis project Ga0163150, IMG submission 148628) | Freshwater microbial mat bacterial communities from Lake Vanda, McMurdo Dry Valleys, Antarctica - Oligotrophic Lake LV.19.P2.IB | ecosystem: Environmental > Aquatic > Freshwater > Lake >... | reverse complement strand
GTCTGGACGGGCGGGCTGGGGGGGTTAATAGCCGGCTACCATGCCGTCTTTGCGCATTTCGGTGGCGCCGTGGTAGACGCCGGTGCGTGGGTCTCGGACGATGGCCTGGTAGCCACCGAACGCGCCTTTGTTCACCTTCACGAGGTGGCCACGGGCACGGAGGCCTTCGACGACCTCGGGGGAGACGCCGCTTTCCACGTTAACGACGCCGCCCTCAGTCATGACGGTTCCGGTGGGTTCGCTGCTGCCTTCATGGCGGTAGCGGGCCGCGTCGCCGGCTTCCTGGAGGTCCATCCCGAAATCAAGGAGATTCATGAGGACCTGCACATGGCCCTGGGGCTGCATAGCGCCCCCCATTACGCCAAAACTCATGAACGGCTCCCCGTCTTTCATGACGAATGCCGGGATGATCGTATGGAAGGGCCGTTTGTTTGGCGCATAGACGTTCGGGTGGCCTTCCTCAAGGGCGAACAGCGCGCCGCGGTCCTGGAACATGAAGCCCAGCCCGTCCGGCACGAGGCCACTGCCGAGGCCGAGGTAGTTGCTCTGGATGAGCGAGACCATCATGCCGTCTTTGTCGGCCACCGTCATGTAGATCGTATCGCCGTTTTCGAGCTGCGCGGCGCCTTCTTCGAGGCGCTGCATGGCGCGGTCCATCCGGATTGTTTCGCGCTGGCGGGCGGCGTAGTCCTTGGACAGCAGTTGATCGACCGGTACGTCGTAGAAATGCGGATCGGCGTAGTACCGGGCGCGGTCCTCGAATGCCAGCTTTTTGGCTTCTATCTGGACGTGCAGATAGTCCGCGCTATTATGCCCCATCGCGGCGAGGTCGTAGTCTTCCAGGATGTTAAGCATCTGGAGGGCGGCCATCCCCTGGCCGGGGGGCGGCAGTTCGTAGACATCGTACCCGCGGTAGTTGATCGACACCGGGTCGATCCACTCGCCCTGATGGCCGGCGAAATCTTCCTTCCGCAGCGGGCCGCCGATCCGGCGCATGTAGGCGTCCATCACATCCGCCAGTTCGCCTTCGTAGTAGGCGGCGCGGCCGCCCTCGGCGATGGCCGTATAGGTACGGGCGAGGTCCGGGTTGCGAAACACCTCACCCACGAGCGGGGCGCGGCCGTCGATGAGGTAGGTGGAGCGGAAGTTGGCCATCTCCTCGATGTCCGCCGCCGCGGCCTCGATAGCGTTGACGTTGAGGGACCAGTCGTACGCGATGATCTGGGAGACAGCGAAGCCATCGCCGGCGTAGTCGATGGCCGGCGCGAGGACCTCCGCCATGGGGAGTTTGCCGAAGCGCTCGTGGAGCGCGAACCAGCCGTCGACCGCGCCGGGTATCGACACCGAGAGCGAGCCGCGATCCGGGATGGCGCTTTTACCCCTGGCCGTCAACCGGGCCTTGAGTTCAGCGAGGGACTGCCCGCGCGGCGATCTACCACTGCCGTTGTAGCCGTAGAGGCGGTCGGTCGCGGGGTCGTAGACGATGGCGAACAGGTCCCCGCCAATGCCGCAGCTGACCGGTTCCATGAGCCCCAGCGTGGCATTGGCCGCGATGGCGGCGTCGATCGCCGTGCCGCCTTTTTTGAGGATGTCGATGGCGACCTGGGAGGCGAGCGGGTGGCTGGTGGCGGCGATGCCGTTGCGGGCGAGCACCGCGCTGCGGGTGGCGAAGGGGAGGCCGACTTCCCGGTCGCCGCCGCCCTGGCCGGCGGCCGGGCGAGCGACAAGCACCGTAAGCGACAGCGCCAGCATCAGCGCGATGGGGGAAAACGAGGCGTCCATGTTCATTGTACGTTGCGGATGAAAGAGGTATGATAGGCGATGGCCCGATCCCTAAAATCAACGTTACGCGCTTAATCTGCAATTCCACATGAAGCTCACGGGTATTCTGCTGGTGGTGGCGCCGGCGGCGGTCAATGTAGGAACCATGATCGGCCACGGCACCGTGCGAAGCGAAGTACTGGGACGGGCCGACCATCCCCCTTCTGGAACCGAGCTGGATCGGATGAAACAGCTGGTCGACATCACCATGCGGGAGGGGCCCCTGGGCCTGTCGTCCGGCCTGATATATGTGCCCGGCGCTTTTGCGACGACCGAGGAGGTGATCGCCCTGGCGCGGGTGGCGGGGCAACACGGCGGGATCTTCATCAGCCACATGCGGGACTAAGGGCTTAAGGTCATGGAGAGTATCCACGAAACGATTCGAATCGGTGAGGAGGGCCGGCTGCCCGTGCAGATCACCCACATAATGTGATTGGCAGATCCATGTGGGGGACCAGCATGGAAACCCTCCGGCTGGTGGACGAGGCGCGCACGCTGGGGATCGACATCACCCTGGCTCTCCCCGTACACCGCGTCGAGCACGAATCTGTCGGTCTTATTTCCCCCCTGGAGCCTGGAAGGGGAGCAAGAAGACCTCGTCGCCCGGCTTCGCGACCCCGGGACGCGGGCCCGCATAAAAGAGGCCGTCGTGTTCAGTCTGAACGAGGGCCGGGGCGGCGGCACCGCGGAGCCGTCGGTAGGTCTACCTCATCCGCGCCATTACGGCACCTTCGCGCGGGTGCTGGGTATGTATGTCCGTAGCGAAAATGTGCTGGCTTTCCCGGACGCCATCCGCAAGATGAGCAGCCTGCCTGCCTGGCGCCTCGGGCTGTCCGATCGCGGCGTGTTGCGCGCTGGCGCCTACGCCGACGTGGCGGTGATCAACCCCCATACGGTGGACGAGCGCGCCACGTACGACGATCCCCACCAGTACAGCACGGGCGTCGATCACGTGTTCGTCAACGGCCAGGCCGTGCTGCTCGATGGCGCCCCGACGGGTGTCCGCGCCGGCCGCGTGTTGCGGCGGTAACGGTTGACGCCATGTGTGGCGGTGACGGTAGTGGAGACGCCATGTGTGGCGTGACGGTAGTGGAGACGCCATGTTTGGCGTGACGGTAGTGGAGACGCCATGTTTGGCGTGACGGTAGTGGAGACGCCATGTGTGGCGTGACGGTAGTGGAGACGCCATGTTTGGCGTGACGGTAGTGGAGACGCCATGTTTGGCGTGACGGTAGTGGAGACGCCATGTTTGGCGTCTCTACGGGGGGTGGGACAATGCATCGCGCCCGGAAAGGGGCGTTGAACACGACATCAAACACCATGATACGCGGTACGTTATTCATCGCCCTGGTCGTCGTTGCGGCCGGGTGCGGGTCCTCGGGGGCCGAGGGCATCGAAGTCATGCGCCGGCCGCCGGACACGCTGTACACCTACATTCTGGAGGGCGGCACCCTGTACGACGGGCTGGGTAACCGATCGATCGAGACCGACATCGGGATCGTGGGGGATCGGATCGTCGCGTTCGGGGACCTCGCCGGCTTCCGGACGGAGCATCGGCTGGACGTGACCGACCTCGTCGTGACGCCGGGCTTCATCGACATGCACAGCCATGCGGCGGCGTCGAGCATCTCAGGGAGCGACCTGTTCCAGGAGCCGCTCGCCGAGAACTACCTGCGGCAGGGGGTGACTACGGCGATTTCGGGGCAGGATGGGTCGTCGCCGTATCCGATCGGGCCGTATCTGAAGGAAGTGGATCGCCGACCGGCGGCGATCAACCTGGGCCTGACGGTCGGCCATGGCACCATCCGCGCGTTTGTGATGGGAAACGTGGATCGTAAGCCCTCGCCCACCGAGTTGTCCCGGATGGAAGCGATGGTCGTCACCGCCATGAAAGACGGCGCGCTCGGGCTATCTTCCGGCCTCGAATACACGCCCGGAGCGTTCGCCAAAACAGAAGAGCTGATCGCCCTCGCGAAAGCCGCCTCGCCCTACGGCGGGATCTACACGAGCCACATGCGCGACGAAGGGGGCGAATTGCTCCAGAGCGTGGCCGAGACGATCCGGATTGGAGAAGAGGGGGGACTGGCGCCGCACATCACCCACCATAAAGTGATCGGTAAGGCGCGCTGGGGGATGACGAAAGAGTCGCTGGCCTTGATCGAAGCCGCGCAGGACCGCGGCGTTGATGCCGCGAGCGACGTGTATCCCTACACGGCTTCCAGCACCGGAATCAGCATCCTGTTGCCGGCGTGGGCGCGGCAGGGCTCGTCCGAGGAGCAACGCGCCCGGCTGCGCGACCCCGAGCAGCGCATCTTCATCCGCAACGACGTCGTCGAGCACCTGCGCATGGAGCGCGGCTCGGACCCATCGACCATCGTCATCGCCAACTGCACTTGGAACCGGCAGCTCAATGGCAAGAGCCTGTCCGACATCCTCACCGAACGCCAAAAAGAGGTGACGCTGGAAAACGCGGCCGACCTTGCGATCGAATTGCAGGAAAAAGGCGGATGTATGGGCGTCTTCCACTCGATGTCCGAAGAAGACGTCGAGCGGATCCTGACGCATCCGACCACGATGGTCGCCTCGGACGGCGGCATCCCCAGCCCGGGAGCCGGCGTGCCCCACCCGCGCAACTACGGCACCTTCGCCCGGGTGCTGGCGCGGTACGTGCGCGACCTCGACCAGCTCTCGCTCCGCGAGGCCGTGTACAAGATGAGCGGCCAGCCGGCGAAACGGCTCGGGCTGGCGGATCGCGGGGTGCTGACAGAAGGCGCTTTCGCTGACATCGCCGTGTTCGACCCCGCGCTGGTGCAGGACCTCGCCACGTTCGAGGAGCCGCACCAGTACGCCGCCGGCATGGTGCACGTGTTCGTCAACGGTCAACCGGTGCTGCAAGACGGCGCCGTCAGCGGCAAACGACCCGGGCGGGCGCTGCGGCTGTCGACGGCGAAAACGCCGTGATCGGGTGTTAACGGTATATCGTGGGGCGCAATGTGTTGCTTTGGGAGACGCAATGTGTTGCTTTGGGAGACGCAATGTGTTGCGTCTCTACGGGGGGCGCCATACGAATCCCGGATGGTCACACCGCGATTTTTCGGTACTGGCGGACGGCCATCGTCATCATCGCTACGGCGAAAACGGACAAAAACGCGATCTGCGGCTGCACGTCCGCCATGCCGGCGCCTTTCAGCAGCACCTGTCGCATGATCTGGATAAAGTAGGCGACCGGGTTGAGCAGCGTCAGTTTCTGCGCCCACGCCGGCATGCTTTCGATGGGTGTGAAGAGGCCGCTCATCAGCATACAGATTACCATGATGAACCAGGCGATAAACATCGCCTGCTGCTGGGTGTCGGTAATGGTGGAGATCCAGAGGCCCAGCGCCAGGATCCCCAGCAGATACACGGCGGCGAGGACAAAAATGAGCCCGATGTTGCCGAGGATCTGAACGCCGAAAACCAGGTGCGCCAGCACGAGGCCAATCGCCAGATCGACGAGCCCGATCACCCAGAACGGGAGCAGTTTGCCGATGATGAAATGCGCCTTGCGGAGTGGGGTGACGTTGAGCTGCTCGATAGTCCCGATCTCTTTTTCGCGGACTACATTCATGGCCGAGAGAAACATCCCGATCATCGTGACCAACACGACCAGGATGCCCGGCACCATGTACGTCTTGTAATCGAGATCGGCATTGTACCAGTGGGAGGATACCACCTCGATCCGGGGAGGGGCCTCCGCGCCCGCCACGCCGGCCGCCCGCTGTCGTTCCTGGTTGAAGGCGGCCAGGATGGAAGCGGCGTAGGACTGGACGACGCCGGCGCTCGCGCCGTCCACGGCGTCGAGCGTGAGGTCGATCGACGCACGACCGACCGTCTGCAGGTCCCGCTCGAAGTGGTGTGGGATGTGGACGATCAGCCGCGCCTGTCCGCGCTGCATCGCATCGTCCGCCGCGGCGGGGTCGTGGGTACGCTGGACCACCGTGAAGAACCCCGACGCCTCAAACCGCTCGATGAGTTGGAAGGATGTCGTGCTCCCGTCGTCGTCGATCAAGCTCATCGCAGACTGCTTCACCTCGAACGTCGCGGCGGATGAAAGCACCAGCAACTGCACGACGGGCATGACAAACAGGATTGGCAGCATCGCCCGATTCCGGAAGATCTGCAAAAACTCTTTCTGGAGGATGAAGGCGAGCGGGCGCATGAGGAAGGGTTTAAGGTTCCAGGTTTAGAAACTGTTGAGATTTCCACAACCGAAGGCATAGTCATCCCCCGGTCAAAGCCGGGGGATGACTTGCTCCTTATGCAATACGCAAATCTCAACAGTTTATTAAGGTTTAATGAGGCTTCAACGTGAGGCGGCGCCCTGCCAGAAACGCACTATTCCAGCCGGACTTTCAGGTTTCGGATGCTGACTCCCAGAAAGAGCGCGGTCATCCCGACGAGCACGAGGGTTTCCTTCCAGACGTACAGCAGTCCCACGCCCTTGATCATGATGCCACGGACGATGATCAGGAACCACTTGGCCGGGATGATATGGCTCACGATCTGCAGAGGAGCCGGCATGCTGGCTACCGGGAAGATCAACCCGGACAGGATGACGGTCGGGAGCAGCAACCCGCCGAGCGAGATCATCATCGCCGTCTGCTGCGTCTGGCTGCGGGTCGAGATGAGGATGCCGAGCGAGAGCGCGCAGACGGTGAACAGCAGGCATTCCGCCAGCAGCAGCGCGAGGCTCCCGCGCAGCGGCACCTGGAAGACGAAGCGGGCGAGCGTGAGCACCAGACCCACGATTCCGAGCGAGATCGCCAGGTAGGGCAGCACCTTTCCCACGATGATTTCCGCCGGCCGCAACGGCGAAACCAACAGCACCTCCATCGTCCCCGTTTCCTTTTCCCGGGTGATGGTGATCGACGTCATGAGGGCGCAGACCAGCATCAGGATGAGCGCGATGAGGCCGGGGACAAACAGGTAGACGCTTTTGAGCGTCGGGTTATAGCGCATGTGAACTTCGGGCGTTACGCCGGCGCCCGCCGCGCTGGCCGGGGAAGCCGTGGCCGCTAGCTGCCGCTGATAGTCTTGCAAAATGGACACGGTATAGGCGAGGACCGTGTTGGCCGAGTTGGGGTCGGTGGCGTCGGTCACGATTTGGACCTTCGCCGTGCCATCCCTCGCGAGGCGGCGCGCGAAGTCGGGCTCGAACACAAGCGCCTCGCGGGCGCGGCCGGCCTTGAATTCGGCCTCGATGGTGCCGAGGTGCGTCACAACATCCACCCCGATAAAAAACGGCGAGGCCAGCAGCTTGTCCGTGATCGCGCGGGTGACGATGTCGTTGGCCGGATCGACGATCACGACGCGGATGTCGTTGACTTCGTTGCGGATGGCGTAGCCGAACAGGAGCAGTTGCGCAATGGGCATCCCGAACAGGATCAGCAGCGTGCGCCGATCCCGCAGGATGTGGTACATCTCCTTGACGACAAAACCGCGAAAGGAATGCATGTGGTGTCTGGTTGATGGCCGGCTCAGCCCCGCGCCAGCGTGACAAAGACGTCGTTCATGTTCGCCGCGCCGTATGTTTTTTTGAGCGCGCCCGGGGTGTCGAGCGCCTCGATGCGGCCGTCGACCATGATCGAGACCCGGTCGCAGTATTCGGCCTCGTCCATGTAATGCGTGGTGGCGAAGACGGTGACGCCGGCGGCGGCGGCCTCGTAAATCATATCCCAGAACTGCCGGCGGGTGATCGGGTCCACGCCGCCCGTCGGCTCGTCCAGGAAAACCACTTTGGGATCATGGAGGATGGCCACCGAAAACGCCAGCTTCTGACGCCAGCCCAGCGGCAGCGCCCGGATGAGCGTATGACCGGCTTCGGTGAGATCCAGTTTGCGGAGTAAAGCCTCGGTTTTGTCTCGGATGGCGGCGTTCGAGAGACCGTAGATGCCTCCGTAGAAGCGGATGTTTTCGCGCACGGTGAGGTCCTCGTAGAGCGAAAACTTCTGGCTCATGTACCCGATCCGGCGCTTCACCTGCTCGGGTTGGGCGCCGACATCGAAGCCGGCGACGGTGGCGTGCCCGGACGATGGCGCGAGCAACCCTGTGAGCATCTTCATACACGTCGTCTTGCCGGCGCCGTTGGCGCCCAGGAACCCGAAGATCTCCCCGGCCTCGACAGAGAAGGAGACGTGGTCTACCGCCGTAAAATCGCCAAACGTGCGGGTGAGCTGGTCGACATCGATCATGGCCATCAGGTCACCTCCCGGTGTTCGTCCATCAGCGCCATGAAGACATCCTCGATGCCGGCGGCGATGGGTGCAACATGGGCCTCGCCCACACCGTGGTCGGCCAGATAGGCCAGCAAGTCGGCCGGGCGGGCGTCGGGCCGGGTGTCGGTGTAGTGCAGGGATTCGCCGAACGCGTAGACCGAGTACGCATGGGGGTAGGCGCGCAGCGTCTGCATCAACCGGAAGCGCTCGGGCGCGCGGATAGCGAAGAGGCGGCGCGTGAACCGGCTCGAGAGCGCCGCCGGCGCGTCGATGCCCAGCACGTGACCGCCCTGCATGAGCGCGACGCGGTCGCACAGGCCCGCCTCGTCCATGTATGGGGTGGATACCACGATAGTGATGCCGCTGCGTTTGAGCCGGCGCAGCATCTCCCAAAACTCCTGCCGGGACACCGCGTCGACACCCGTGGTCGGCTCATCGAGAAACAGCACCCTGGGCTTATGGATCAGCGCGCACGAGAGGGCCAATTTCTGCTTCATGCCGCCCGAGAGCTGGCCGGCGCGGCGGTGTTTGAAGGGTTCGATCTGGCGGTAGATGTCTGCGACGAGCGCGTAGTTCTCGGCGATGGTCGTCCCGAAGACCGAGGCGAAGAAGGCCAGGTTTTCCTCGACTGTGAGATCCGGGTAGAGCGAAAACCGGCCGGGCATGTAGCCGAGACGGAGGCGCAACGCGCGGTAATCCGCCACCACATCCAACCCGTCGACGCGGGCTTCGCCGGCATCCGGCTTCAGCAGCGTCACCAGCATCCGGATAAGCGTCGTCTTCCCCGCCCCATCCGGCCCGATGAGTCCGAACAACTCGCCCTCCTCAACGGCCAGGCTCACCCCGTCGACCGCCGTGACGGCGCCGAAGCGTTTGGTAAGGGAAGTGAGGTGGATGGCGGGCATGGGGATGGTTGATGGTTAATGATTCTTACGAACAATTGACCATCACCTATTCCCACTCCCCCACCTTGCCTCCCCCGGCATCCCGATTTTCAGGGCGCCGGCGGGGTTGGGGACGCGGATGTCGAGGGCGTAGACGAGGTTCACGCGTTCGGCTTTGGTCTGGATCATGCGCGGGGTGAACTCGGCTTCGGAGGCGATCCAGGCGATTTCGCCCGACAGGGAGCGATTTTCGGTGGCCGTTTCGTCGATCAGGACCTCGACGGCCTGGCCGAGGTGGATGTGGGGGAGTTGGTCGCCGCTGACGTAGGCGCGGAGTTCGAGCGTGTCCAGGTTGGCGATTTTGTAGAGCGGCCGGCCGGGAGCGGTCTGCTCGTACCGGCGGGCGTAGACGGCCAGCACCGTGCCGGCGATGGGGTTGACAATAACGCTCCGCCGGATTTGGTCGTCGATCATGGCGATCTGGGCATCGAGCGCCTGCATCTCGCCGAGGATCGTGGCGTTCTGGGTGCGGATGGACTGGACCTGGCGGTCGATGACGCGGATCTGGCCGTCGATGTCGTCGCGTTGTTTGGGGGTGGCGGCCTGATCCTGGAGCAGGAGCTCGACCCGTTCTTTCTCACGGACGGCGACATCGCGTTGGGTTTCGAGCACATCGATCTGGGCGAGCACGCCGGCGATCCGTGAGCGGACCGCATTGCGGCCGGCGCGGACCTGGGCGCGGGTCAGCGCGAGGTAGGTGGTGTCGACGAGCGCCACGGTGGCGCCGGCAGCAACGCCCTGCCCCTCGTCCACCGAAAACGCGAGGAGCTGGCCGGCGGTCTGAGCGGAGATGATCGTCTCGATCGCCCGGAAGTTGCCGTAGGCGTCGGAGGCCGGCTCGCCGTTGCCGCAGCCGGCGGCGGCCGCCGCGAGCGCGAGGAAGAGGATGCGTGTTGTCATAAGAGGGCGTACAAATTTTTTGTACGGACACGCCATGGCGTGTCCGTACGGTCCGTCATTCCCCGGTCGCGAGGGCCGTGGCGTAGTCGATTCGGCTCTTGAGCAGTTGGAGGGCGTGGAGATCGCGCGTGAGCCGGGCCTGCTGCTCGGCGTTCCGTTCGATCAAGAAATCCGTCGCCGTGAGCACCCCGTTGTCGAGCTGGCTCGCAGCGGCTTCGGTAATGCGGGCTCGGAGCATGATGATCTCCTCGTCCTGCACGAGGAGCGCTTCGAGGCGTTCGATGGCCTGGCCGTGTTCGACGGCGGCGAGGTCCAGCTGCCGGGTAAAGACCTCTTCGCGGGCGGCGACGACGTCTTGCTGGAGTGTCAGCGCCTCGCGGTCGCGCTGGCTGACGCGCCAGTCCCAGAATCCCCACTGGACGCGGAGGCCGAACGAATAAAACGGTTGGAAGCGATCGTCGAACAGGTCGAGCCCGGCGGGCCGGCCGTAGGCGGCCTCCGCGAAGCTGACCACCCGGGGGCGCGTCTTGAGGCCGGCGAGGGCCTGCTGGGAGGCGAGGAGGTCCGTCTGCAGTGCAAATGCCGCGTATTCGGGCCGCGCGCGTTGATTTTCGAATGCCGCGTCGGGCGCTTCGGGCCATGCCAGGGGGCCGTCGGCCGGTTGCCCGATCAGTTCGGACAGGACGGCCAGGGCGGTTTTACTGGCCGATTCCGCCTCGGCGACCTGTTGATCCACCCGCAGCCGCTCTACGGCCATCACATCGGCATTGCCGGGCGTGACCAGGCCGGCGCGCACCTGCGCCTCGAGCCGGCGATGCCGGGAGGCGAGGTCTTCGGCGAACGTCTGGAGCGACGCCAGCCGGGTTTCGGCCGCGAGCGCCCCGAAGTAGGCCACGTTCACTTGGTCACGCACCCGGTAGAGATCCACCGCCACCTCTTGCTGCGCCGCGTCTCGCTGTAGCCGTTCAAGCGCCTGCTGGCGACGAACGACCCCGCCGTCGTACACCAGTTGGTCCACACTCAGCGACACCCGGTACTGGTCGTGGCTGATGGTGGGCCCCGACGCCCCGGGGAGGGTGATGGGGAAGGAGGGGATGGCCGACTGGTAGGTGGCCTGGCTTTGGAGCGACAGGGTGGGGAGGAACCGGGCATCGAGGTTATCGAGCCGAAGCGCCGCGATCTCGTCGTGGAGCGCGAACTCCTGCCGACGAGGATGGTGCGCTTCAGCCAGCCGGTAACAGGTATCGAGGCGGATCGTATCCGCGGGGGCGATCGCCCAGAGAGCGAGGAGGAGTGCGATCATGGTGTGAGGGCATCCAGGAAGAAGCGGACGACGACTTCCTTGCGTTGCTGGAGGAAAGCGTGATAGGCCGTGTCGTCCATGCCTGTGACGGTCTGAACCATCGGCCGGGCGACGAAGGGGAAGACGCAGAGCGCCATGAGGTTGGCGACAAAGTGCGCCGGCGCGATCGGGCGGATCTGGCCGGCGGCGACGGCCTCCTCAATCTGTGCGGCGAGGATGGCGAAAAGGCCGTTTGTATGCCCACTCATGAACGTGCGGAGCCGATCCGGATTCCGGCGCAGCTCCTCGACCACAAAACCCGGCACGTGAGGGTTGACGAGCACCTGGTCGATGTACGTATGGACGAAGCGTTCAACCTTCTCGCGGAGCGGGAGGGGGCTGCCCAGCACTTCCAGCACCGGAACCATGACATGCCGCACCGCCCGGCTGAAGACCGCCTCGAAGAGCCTGTCCTTCGTCCGATAATAATAATGGAGCAGGGACTGATTGAGCCCCGCCCGTCGCGCGATTTCCTGCATCCGTGCACCGCTGAAGCCCTTCTCGTGGAATTCAGCCGTCGCCGCCGCGAGTACGCGCGCTTCCGTTTCCTGAGGATTATCCATCGTCCTTGCCTGGTTGCCCCGGCATACTACGGGGTTTGGCAAAAATATTCAACTGTTTAGTTAAATTTTTTTACCGGTACTATTTTCTACCCCTTGAACCTGAAACCTTGAACCTGAAACCGATTCACAGAAGCACCTGCTTACCGATTGAGCCAAAGACGCATCCGTGTTGATCTGAACCGGTTTCTCCCGGCTTGGGGGGCATTGTATCATGGAGTCGTTCGGGGTGGCGCATGCACGTGGCCCCACGATCAATTCTGCGAGACCGGTCTCCTTTTTTACGGAGACCCTACCGCCTGCAAGGATCTTAACGATGCAAGGAACAGCGAATCCGAGCCACGACCGCTTGAGCGGTATACCCCTGCACCTACGCCCCATCGTTCGTTCGCCCTGGAGCCGGCCCACGCCGGATGCCGTGGCGGATTGTGGTTAGATCTGACGCAGGAATATCCAACCGGTCTATTTATTGCGCCTTGAGGCGCCGATACCTCAGAGACCTACAGCTAGCCAGTACTATTTGTGATGAATCGTCACAACGGATCGATAGATGCGGCCCTCGACGTGGCTGCGCAGCAACAACCCATGACAGTTCGAGCGGAGCAGGGCGTGCGTAAGCAGGGCCCCGTGACTCATCAACGCATGATCGACTGGTTGATCGGGGCTCCCGTGCGGAACACCGATCCCTCAACGAAGCGTTTCGGATCGTTCAACCATGGTGTCCATGAAAAAACCGGCCGCGTCCCGGGCCAGTACACGGAAATAACGGGATATGGAGTGAGCGTGCTCGCCCACCTGTATCGCTGGCGCGGTGAACAGCGGTATCTCGACGCCGCCCGCGAGGCGGCGCGGTTTCTGATGCGGATTCAGCTTCCTTCGGGGGCCTATCCGCACTGCCCGGATCCCGAAGGGTCGTGCGCGGAGGGCGAGCAGTATACGTTCGACACGTCCATGTGCACGATGGGGATGATGGACCTGTATCGGGCAGACCCGGACGAGGCTTATCTGGACAGCGCACGTCGCGCCGGCAAGTGGCTGCTGTCCATGCAACGCCCGGACGGCGCCTTCCTTGCCAAGTTCATCCCGAAGACAGGGGCGGCCAACACCGGCAATTTCTTTGGCGACGGCAGTTGCATCCATGTCAAAAACGCAATGCCGCTCCTCAAAATCGCCGACGTGACCGGCGAGCAGGAGTTCATCGAAGCCGCGCGGCGGGTGTGCGATTACACCCTCGGCCTGCAGGCGTCCGACGGCCTCTTCTGGGCGATGCCGACGCGGGATTTTGTGTTCACGCACGCCCATTGCTACGCCTGCGAGGGCTTCCTGTCGGCCGGCGCCTATACCGGCGACGACCGCTACACCCAGGCCGCGCTGAAGGGCATCCGCTGGCTCCAGCAGAACCAGAACGGCGACGGATCGGTCTACCAGGTTTATGCCGACCGCCGGGGCATGAAGCACCAGGTGCGCCGCGCCGTCGACGCCTTCAAGGCGGCCGACGCGACGTCGCAGACGGCGCGCCTGACGCATCTGGCCGGCGCCGGCTTCGAGGCCAACCATCGCCGCGCGATCTCCTTCATCGAATCCCAGATGTGGAGCCCGTCGGGTGGCCTGTATTACACCAAGGGCCGTTTCCGGACGAACAAGATGATGTTTGCCTGGCCGGCCATGTTTGCCATCGAGGCCTTCGAATTCCCCCGTAACGAAGTATCCGCGAAGGATCTTTTCTAGGGCGATATGGAGCAGAAACGCATCAAGGTCGTCGTGATGTTTGGCACGCGGCCCGAGGCCATCAAAATGGCCCCGCTTATCCCCGAACTCGCCCGTCATCCCCATATATTCGAGCCGATCGTCGTCTCCACCGGCCAGCATCGCGAGATGCTCGCCCAGGTGTTGTCGCTGTTCGAGATAACGCCGCACCACGACCTGGACGTGATGGTGCCGAATCAGACCCTCGCCGGCCTGACCTCGCGCCTCATCCACAAACTCGACGCCCTGTTCACGGAGATCAAGCCGGATGTCGTGCTGGTGCATGGGGATACGACCACGGCGCTCGCCGGCGGCCTGGCGGCCTACTACCACCAGATCCCGATCGGCCACGTCGAAGCCGGCCTGCGGACGTACGACAAGTACTCGCCGTTCCCGGAGGAGATGAACCGGCACCTGGTGGACACCCTCGCCACGTTCCACTTCGCGCCGACGCAGACTTCGGCCGACCATCTGCACAGCGAGGGCGTGCCCGACACGTACATCCGCATCACCGGCAACACGGTGATCGACGCGCTGCAGACGGTTGTCAAAAAACCGTGTACGTTGCCGATCGAGCTGGACTGGGCGAACCGCCGCATGATCCTTGTGACGGCGCACCGGCGCGAGAGCTTCGGCGAGCCGCTGGAGAACATCTGCCAGGCGCTCCGCGACATCACCGAAAAGTACCCGGACGTCGAGATCGTCTACCCCGTTCACTACAACCCCAACGTGCGGCGCACCGTCTACGCGAAGCTCGAGGGCGTACCTAGGATCCACCTGATCGACCCGCTCGATTACCTGGAGTTCTCCCACATGATGGCGAAAAGCTACCTGATCCTCACCGATTCGGGCGGCATCCAGGAGGAGGCGCCGGCGCTCGGCGTGCCCGTCCTGGTCCTGCGCGACGTCACCGAGCGCCCCGAGGCCGTCGAAGCCGGCACTGTCCGCGTCGTCGGCACCGACACCGCGACCATCGTGGCGCATGTCGACGACCTGATGCGGCCGGCCGCCCACCGCGCCATGTCCCAGGCCATCAACCCCTACGGCGACGGGCTCGCTTCGAGCCGAATAGTTTCCATACTCAAAGAGGCTTTTGCACATGAACCTGCTCTGGATCCCACACAGCCCGTCTGAGCCTGGTGCGCATCGCCGCGATCAATACTTTATCCGCATCCTCCGGGAGCGGCACAAGATTTATACGCTGACATGGCAGACCTGGAAAGGCGGGGACCGCTTCAAGGCCGTCCTGGCCGGCCTGCGGTTCTACCCGCTGACCATCGACGGCCTGGACGCCTTCCACGTCCGCCGCATCCCGGATTTTCTCCGGCCCTTCCGGAAGCACTACAAAAACGTCGGCATCAACCAGCACTTTTTTCACCAGGACATTCGCCGCATCGTGCGCGAATGTAACATCGACATGGTGATCGCCGGCCCGACCAGCTTCATGACGGGTTACCCGCCCTTCGATCTGGACGTGCCGCTGGTGTTCGACTACCTGGATTGCGCGGACTGGGAGGCCAAGCCGGACCATCCCGAGAAGGTGTACATGCGGGAGTCGGACGCCATCCTCTGCGTCTCCAGCATCGCCAAGGAGCGCGCCGAGCAGTTTAACAAGCCGAGCCTGTACCTCCCGAACGGCGCCGACATCCAGCGGATGCGGTCCGCGAAGGGCGATGCCGTCCGCGCGAAATACGGGCTTGAGAACGCGAACGTGGTGAGCCTGATCGGCCTCACGTGCAGCCCACGGCTGTACTTCCTGGAGTCGGTGCTGCACGCCAAGAAACAGATGCCGAACCTGAAGTGCATGCTCGTGGGGCATTCGCCGGCCATCGAAGCCGCCCTGGCGAAGATCCCGAACGCGGCGGACACCTTCATCTTCACCGGCCCCGTGCCGTACGCCGAGATCGCCTCGTACTTCGCGGCTACCGACGTAGGCATGTACCCGGTGGACGAAGCCGTTTATTACAGCGCGGCGTCGCCGATCAAGATTTTTGAATACACGGCCGCTGGCAAACCCGTGGTGGTGCCCCGCATCACCGAGGCGGAACGGCTCGGCTTCAGCAACCTCGTCTTCGCGGCGCCGGAAGCGGAAGCCTATGGCGATGGCATCGTCCGCGCCTTCAGCCATCCTCAGACCCATGTCCCCCAGATCGACAACTTCGACTGGAATTATCTGGCCGACCAGCTGGACCAGTTCCTCCATGAACTGGTCGGCGAACCGTCCCATGCGCGTACGGCCCCGGCCGTGCCGGCGTGACCCGTTACCCCAGCCAAGCACTGCTATGAAAGCGAGCGATGTGATCGCCGAACCCGCGAACCACGACATCCTGCGGACCTCCGCGGACCCGAACAACCCGTTTCCCCTCCGCGCCTTCTTCGGGCATCATAAATGCGCTTCCGGATGGATCGACAACATCCTCCGGGAATTCTGCCTACACATGGGGCTGAAGTTCAAGATCGTCCACCAGCCGTACTCCTTCGAGCAGTACGGCACACTGGGCAAACTCGTCGACGCCGAACACATCCAGTTCCTCGCGTACATCAACACGACGACAAAATACACGCCGGACCTGAAGGTCTACCGCGGCTTCCACGTCGTCCGCGACCCGCGCGACATCGTCGTCTCCGCCTACTACTCGCACCTGCACAGCCTCGAGGCGCCGACGTGGGATGAACTCAGCGTGCTCCGCGAGAAGCTGAAAGGGCTGAACAAGGAGGAGGGGCTCGTATTCGAACTCGAGTACCTCGGGCAGCAATTCAAGGAAATGTCCGAGTGGAACTACAACCAGGAGCACATCCTCGAAGTACGGATGGAGGACCTGAGCGCCGAGCCGTTTAACGTCTTCCGTCAGATCCTGGTGTTCCTCGAGATGTTCGACTACGAAACCCGCACCGGCCTCGCCAAGAGCGCCCACGCGCTCCGCCTCAGCATGAACCGGCTGAACTACAAAGGCCGGCGACACATGCCGGGTAACCTGCCCATGTTCCCGGTGCCCAAACGCCCGGTCTACACCCTGCCACAGGAAGCCCTGGAATCGATCGCCGACCGGCTCAGCTTCGCGAAGCTCGCCGGCGGGCGCAAAAACGGCCAGGAAAACGTCAAGAGCCACTACCGAAAAGGCGTCCACGGCGACTGGAAAAACCACTTCAACGCCGAGCACACCGCCTACTTCAAAGCACACTACAACGACCTGCTCGTGTATCTCGGGTACGAGGATGGAAACGACTGGTAGGAAAAGGCAACATGTAAAAGGTAAAAGGTAAAAGGTAAAAGGTAAAAAGGTAAAAAGGTAAAAGGGTAAAAAGGTAAAAGGGTATGTGAGGGGTTTGCATTCAAGAGTCGCGAAGCGAAACACCATCTAGCCCAGCATCTTTATACGGGGATCACGTGACGACGCGGCGTACGTGACGGGGCACGAGAGGTATCCCCAGCATCGAAACAACCCATACGAGTACGAAGCCCTTCGCAGTTATGCGGAGGGCATTTTTTTTGTTTTTTTGCTTCTCGGATGAGCCCTGTCGTCGGTAAACGGTGCGATAAGGATGAGGGACGCGTTCCAGGTTTTGGATTTGGGAGTTGCCACCCGGAACCCTTAACTCGCCACCCCTTCTTGGTTTCCTTGAGTGAAATGCTTACTTACGGAGACCCGACCCATCAGCCCACCTTCCCATGCGTAGTGTCGACCCCACCCTCGAACGCGAAGCGCTTGAGCGTTTCCGCGAGCAGCATCCCGATTTCCAGGCGGTCCGCCAGATCGCGCAAATCACCGAAGACGCCTTCGTGGCGCGGTTCGCCGAGACGGCCTTCGGGTGCGACCCGCTGCTTGCGCGCCGGGTGCATCAAACGGCGGTGGCCATCCTCGAACGCGCCACCCTCATCTGGGCCAACCTGAAGGACGCCGCCTCGCCGCATCTCCGGCAGACGCTTTTCAACAACATCCCGCCGGCGTTCCTGGATCACCTGCAGGAGATCCCGGACTACCAGCGGCTTTTTAGCAGCCTGGACTACCTGTCGTGCGACCACGCCGAGTCGGTCTTTTCGCCGGCCGCCTACTTTGTCGACCTCCTCCGCTTCGTCGACACCCACATCAACGGGCACCCGGACAACGCCATCCCTACGGCGCTGACCCTCCACAACCGCCGGCCAGACCTGGCCGCCATCGCCCTGGACGCGGCGAATACAACCGGCGAGATCGCCTACATCGACCTTGTGATCGAGGCCCTCGAAGCGCTCGTCCGCACCCGCGAAAACCCGGACGCCTACGCGGTGCTCCTCGACGCCGGCTACCCGTTAAATCTCCCCTTCCACCTCCCGCTGGAAGAGATCCGCGTGTATCTGGGGAAGATAAAAACCAGCCTCGCGGAGATCTATGACACCTTCGCCCGCCCCGACGACGACCCCGCGCGGGCGGTCCGCGAAGCCCTTGGTCTCTCGCCCGGCGAGTACGCCCTGCTTTCCGAGGTCAACGCCGACCCCGCCGCCCTCGACACCCGCTACGGCGGGCCGGCCGACCTCGCGAATGTCGCCGTTTTCCTCCGCCGTACCGGCCTCTCGCGCGATGAACTCAACGCGCTCATCTACCAGAACCTGGACCCGCAGGCGTTTAACGCCGGCCTCTCCCGCCTCTTCTTCATCAACCGGGTGGACGACGGCCTGGGGCACCTGGCCATCGAACAGGACCCCGCGCTGCCGCTCGACCCGTCCTACACCACCGAGCGGCTCGTCAACCTGAGCCTGCTCAAGCTGGAACGCCTCTACCGGTTCACAAAACTCGCCCGTACGCTCAGGTGGACGTTCGCCGACCTCGACCGTGTGCTGCGCACCTTCGCACCGGGCTACCAGCCCGAGCCGTCGCTCGCCTTCGAGGGCGTGAACGACTTCGTGGCGTGCGGCGCGGTGCCCACCGATCTCGCCGGTTCGACGTTCACGATCGAGGCGTGGGTCAACCCCGCGCGCGCCGGCATCCACCCGATCCTCGCGAAAGGCGTCGCCGCCCGGCAGGACGAACACGCCATCCAGTTTATCTTGTGGATCGACGACGACGGTCGGCTTGCTCTGTTCGACCGACCGCTCCTCGCCGCCGGCGACGCCGCGCTGCGCGGCAAAACCGGCGAGGCGCTGCGCGTGGCCCGGGAATCCCTGGGGTACCTCCGCACCCGCCAGGCGCTCCCGTATGGCGTCTATTCCCACGTGGCGGTGTCCGTCCACGCCGGCGTGGCGACCTTTGTGATCGACGGCGTCGAGACGCCGACGGAGAACCCGGCCGCGCGGTTGTCCATCGAAGTCGTCGGCAACGACCTCGAGATCGGGCGCGACCTCAACAGCTGTGTGTTCGAGGGCCTCATCAAGGACGTCCGCCTGTGGCGCGCGGCGCGGCCGGCGGCCGCCATCGCACGCGACCGCTACCGCCGGCTCACCGGCGGCGAGGCCGGCCTGGCAGGCTACTGGCCGCTCGCCCCCTCGCTCTCGGGCCGGCTGCACGACTTCACCCCCAACGCCCTCCACGGCATCCCCGGCAGCGACGTGCTGGCCATGCAGCCGACATGGGTGGATCACCCGCTCGTCCTGGACCCGCCGCCCCGGTGGGCCGGCCTCCAGTTTAACGGCGTCACCGACTACCTCCAGGCCCGCGAAGTCGCCGGCCTCACAGCCTTCGATGCGCTCACCGTCGAGGCCTCCATCCACATCGACTCCCTCGTCCGGCCGGACCCGATGGTGCTGGTCGCCGCCGGCAACGAACAGACCGGCGCGACCCCGTTCCACTTCGCCGTGCGACCGGGCGGCGCCCTCGAATTCCACTCGGGCTCCATCCCCGACATCCTGTTTCACAGCGACCGCGGCCTCGAAGGCGGCGGTCTGCACCATGTAGCCGTGACCTTCGCCAGCAGCCAGGTTGCCTTCTGGATCGACGGCCTGCCGGCCGGAGACATCACCCTTCCGAACGCCGCCACCCTCCAACAGGCGGGGACCAGTCTGTTTGTGGGCCGGGACCTCGAAGGGGGGTATTTTTACGGGCAGATGGCCGAGGTACGCATCTGGAACAGAGCATTGACGAGCGAAGCACTGCGCCGCAACCGGCATCGCTCGGTGCCGCCCGATGAACGGGATGGGCTGATTGGTTACTGGCCGCTCGATGCCCTCGCGACCGTCGCGATCGCCGGCGAGACGCGCACCGTCGCCCCCGCCCTCGCCGGCCCCAACCCCCTCCTCCTGGGCGGGTTCGTGGAAGACTACCGCCCCGAGTGGGTGGATATCGCCGCGGCCTACCCGGCGCCGGCTCGGCCCGGCACCGTCGTCGCCTTCGACGGCGTCAACGACGCCATCTACCTCGCCGCCCAACCCGGCGCGGCCCTGTCGGGTAACGTCCTCGCGCCTCCCGATCGCTCCACCGTGGCCTTCTGGTTTCAGGCCGACGACGTCCACCTCGCCGGCCCGGATGCGTCGCGCACCCAGGTGCTTTTTGGCGTGGGGGATGAAGAAGGCGGCCTGTCCGTCGCCCTCGCGGCCGGCCGGCTGGCCGTTACCGCCTGGTGCGCCGACTTCGGGCCCCGGAATGTCAAAGAAACCGTGCTCGCCACGGCCGGCGTGCGCTCGGGCCAGTGGCACCATCTGGCCGTCACGAACGACGAATCCGCCCGGCCCTCCGTACTGTTTCGCGCCTACCTGGACGGCGCGCCGATCCCCCTCGAATCCAGTTCGCTGACCGACGCCGGCCTGTCCGACGACCACAAGGGCTTCCCGCTGGATCTGACTGGCACGGCCACCCTTGGCGGGCTCGTGCCGCGCGCCGGCACCCTCCGCCTCGGCGGCACCTATATCGACGCCGCCGGCCCGGGCCCCATCCACCTGTTCGCCGGTCAGATCACCGACCTGCGCGTCTACCAGACCGCCCTCGCGCCAGACGCCCGCTTGCGCTTCGAGCCGCCGGAGGATGACGACGCGACACTCGTCTACCGTCTCCCACTGGACGAGGCCTCGGGCGCCGCGTTCGACGTGCTCACCCCGCCGGCACGCGCCTGCATGCCCGGCGCCGTGACGGCCGCCTGGAGCCCGCGGAACGTCGTCCTCCGCAGCACCACAGCCAATGGGCCGCTCGAAAACGCCTTCCTGCACTTCGCGCCCGACGGCGATGCGTCCGCCTCGCTGGGGTGGTCCGATTATACCTATACCGGTCGGCTGCACGCGGCCGACGCTGGCGCCGGCATCGGCGTCACCCTGCTGAGCCGCCACCCCGCGGGAGAGAACCGGCTGTATGCCTTCCGGCGCTACGCCGACCGTCCGACGTTCCACTTCTCCTCCGCCCCGGATGGATGGGCTCTGGCCGGCGCGAGCGATTCCGGCATCATCCCGGAGGCCGGCGTGTGGTATCGGTTCAAGATAGAGGTGGAAGATCAACCGGCCGAGGGCCCAAACGGGCGGACATCCCTCCGCGCCTGGATCTGGAAAGACGGGGAAGAGCCGCCCGCAGACGCAGTCGCCACCGCGATGGACGAAAGCCCCGGCCGGCTCACGGCCGGCACCGTCGGCGTCTGGCGCTTCGGGTCGAGCGAAAACCAGTACGACGACCTCGAAGTCATCGACCGCGTCTCCGGCGAGCGCCGGCTCAGCGAGGCCTTCGAGGAGTATGCGGCCGACGAGCCTCCTTCCGGCTGGATCGGCACGGGTGACCGCGTCCTTTTCGGCCAGCCGGCCACTCGGTTTCAGACGGTGGCGCTGCGCGACAACCAGGCGCTGCGTACGGCGTCGACGCAGCCCAATATCCACAGCCACTACCGCCCCGCCGCCGGCGCGGCGGTCTGGAAAGCGTACGTCTTCACCGGCCGGCTGCGCTTCACCGAAGCCACCAGCGGCGCCGGCGTCACCTTCTTCAGCGACTACCCGACTACCGACGCCTACTACGTCATCCGCCGATCCAAAAACAAAAAACGATTCCACGTGGCCTCGCGACGAGCCGGCCGCATCGCCGAGGGAGACGGGACCGAAATCCCCCTGGATACCCGGCCCAATGTGTGGTATCACTTCCGCATCCACGTAGCGCACCTCCCGGATCATCCTCAACAAAAAGACAACAAAGGCGCCACCCGCATCCAGGTGCGGGTATGGGAAGAAGGGACGCCCGAGCCGGCGGTGTTTGCGATCGATGTGCTGGATACCAGCGACCCGATCGCGAGCGGGACGATCGGCGTGTGGTCGAGCGATGCCGGCCTGAAGTTCTGGGACGATTTGCACGTGACCGCTCTCGACCCGGCTACCGGCGATGCCGGGGCCATCCTCTATGAAACCGACTTCGAGACAGTTGCGGAAGGTGTGTTGCCCGCCGGCTGGACCAGCACCGGCGCCAACCACGCCCTGAAGTCCGCCCCCACGATCTTTACCGTCGCGGCCTCCGAGCGGCACGTGCTGGCCCCCACCACCCCGACCGGCGAGGATCATCTTACCCATTACCTGCCATCCGGCGTGGATACCGCCGCGTGGCGCAACTACGTCTACACCGGCTACGTGTTCGTGCCCGACCTCACCACCGGGATGGGGATGATCGTCTACAGCCGGTACGGCGCCGGCGAGGACCGGTACTACAGCCTCCAGCGCGACGCGAATCGGCCGGCGTTTCATCTGGCCGGCCCCGATGGGTTGGACCGGCTGCAGGGCGACCTCGCCCAAGCCGAGATCCCCGTGGAGCCCGAAACCTGGTATCGATTCCGGATCCAGGTCGACACCGTCACCACCACCGCCACCCACCTCCGCGCCCGCGTGTGGAAGGCCACCGAGCCCATGCCCGCCGCGGATCAGATCGTCGCTGTCGACGCCGGCGGCGGTCGGATCGCGTCCGGCGGCGTCGGTCTGTGGGCGGCCTGGGGCGACCGCGCCTATTTCGACGACCTGCGCGTGCACCAGAACCAGCGTGTGCTGCTTTCGGAAGGATTCGTGGGTTTGCGACCTGGCGAAAAACCGGCCGGCTGGGTGGATACCGACCGCCTGAGCCGCTTCGCCCCGGATGCAACTCGCTTCGCCGCCCGCGTCCAGGACGACAATGTCCCGGTCTGGCGGCGTGTGGACGACTTCCCGCTCTGGCCCGTACGCGGCGCCCTCCGCTTCGACGGCGCCCTGCAGTACCTGGCGACCGCCGACACCCCGCTGGCCCCTGTCGATGGCTGCACGTTCGAGGCGTGGGTCCGGCCCGACCGCTTCGAGGCTACCCAGCCGATCGTCTGCCTGGGCGCATCGCCCACCGACGCATTCTGGTTCGGCCTCACGCGCGACGGCGCGCCGGCGCTGGGCTTCCAGGCCGGCGGCAATATCGTCGCCGCCGAGACCACTCGCCTGCCGACCGACCGCTTCAGCCACGTGGCCGCGTCCATCGCGCCGGCCGGCATCCAATTGTATGTCGATGGCGCCCCGGTCGCCTCCGTCGGCTCGCCGGAGCAGACCCAGGCGCTGTATGAGGCGTTATTCGATCGAGCGACAACTGGGTATGCGGAGATCGGCCGCGCCGGCGGCGCCGGCGCCCTGTTCACCGGCGACATCCTCGAGGTGCGCGTGTGGCGGGGCGTACGCGACGCCGATGAACTCCGAGCCACCGGGTACCTCTCGTCTCGCCGGCTATCGGCCCTCCACGGCGATGCGATGCTGGCACATTGGGTGGCCCCGGGCCAGGGCGTTATCGTCCCGAACCTGGCCGGCGGACCGCGGGGCGCCATGCGCCTTGGCGGGCTCGAAGGCGCCCGCCAGCCGCAACCCGTTGCGCGCCCCCTGTTCATGGAGACCGGCTTCTGGGGACCCCAGCGTCCGGTGCTGACCTTCCAGCGCCCCGCCGACGCCGTGGCGCACCCGTCCACACCCACCGCCACGCTGCAGCGGCGCACCGTCGAACTCTGGTTCCTGGCCGACGACGTGCACGCGTCCGACCGCCAGCAGCCGCTGTACCGTGAAGGCCGTGACGAGGCCGGCCTCGCCCTCTATCTCTTCGCCGGCCGTCTGTATGCCGGCGGCTACGCCGGCGCGGCCTGGCCGGGCAGCTGGCTTTCGACCGACCGGATCCGCTCCGGTCAGTGGCACCATGTCGCCCTCGTGCTCGACGGCCGCAGCGCCCTGAAGGCCGGCGCCCTGCAGCTGTATCTGGATGGCAAACCCGTCGGACGCGCGCCGGGGCGGCAGCTGGACGGCCACGCCGCGTCCTTCACCCTCGGCGGTTCGGCCGCCACGGCGCGCTGGCACGACGCCGCACTGGCCGGTCGGGGAGAGCCCTTTTTTGCCGGTCGCCTGCTCGGGCTGCGGCGGTGGGAGACCGCCCGGTCGCTCGACGACCTCCGCTCGAACCGGGAGACCCTCCTCGATGCCGCCGATGAATTGGCGCTGGCCTGGCATGGGGAGAATACATTTGGGGAGATGACTGTCGGCGCGGACCGGATCCAACTGCTGGGATGGCGCGGGTCGCCGCCGCTGCCGGCCGTAGCGCTCGACGCCCACACACTCGGCCTCGTGGCCGGTGCGAAGGGGTCGATGGAGCGGCACCGACTGACCGTGAGCCGGCTGGCCACGCTGCTGGGCGAATCGCGCCTTACCGGCCTGCACACCGAAACGGCGCGGGCGCTGGGGCTGAGCACCCGCGCGCTGGGTCGGCTGATGGCCATCGCCGGCGTCGATCAGGTGCGCGATCTCCGTGATTTCCAGGTCCTCAGCGACCGCGTGGCGTGGACAAAAGCCACCGGGATCGACCTCGAGACACTCGATCTGCTCATCAACGACATAGAAAGCGGCGCCGCGACGCTCCGACTCGACGACGCCAGCATCCGCGACCTCGCCGACGCCCTGCGGCAACACGCCGCGACGTTCCTCGTCCTCCCGGACGCCTTAGTCTCGGAGGGGATCAGTCAGGTCGAATCCATCGTCGCCGTGCGGTACCTCGGCGGACCGGACGCGTTCGGGAGCGCGGTCGTGTCGGCGCCGGTGCTCTCGCCAGCCGTGCTCGCGGCCGACGGCGCCATCCAATCGACCCTGTTTTCCGGGCGGAGCCTGACCGAGCTCGAAGCCGACCCTGCCTGGCTGACGGTGTTGACCGCCCTCGCCGGTGTCGAGCCGTGGCGCGCTACCCTTTCCGAGGCCGAGGCGCTGGCCTGCACCTGGTCCGCCCGGATCGCGGCTGGACTGGCCATCCTCCCGGGTGTGGCGGCGGGCGCCCTCGCGGCGCTGCAGTCTGCCAGGTTCGTCACCGCCGCCGGCGTCGTGCAGGCGCCGGCCGGCGGGTTGACCGATGAGGCATTAGGCGTCGTGCCGGGGATCGCCGCGAGCGCCGTTTCCGGCGTGCGCGGCCTGCTCGAAGCCCGCCTGGCGGTTCAGGCCCGGTACGCCGGCGTCCTCCTGGAGCGCCGCGCGGCCCTGGAAAACGCCGTGTACACCGAGTTGTCCGAGCGCCTGCAGGCGGATTCGGACCGGACGCGGACGGTGGTCGATTTCCTCACCGCCGAAATGCCGATTCACACCCTGGTAACGGGCCTCATGGCCGCCGACCCAACCGAGCCGCTGCCGGCGGACATCGCCGGCCCGGGCGGCTACTTGTACCGGCTCGCCAAGACGCTCCACCTCGTCCAGCGCTTCGCGCTCAGCGTCTCGGAGATCCGCGCGCTGCTCGCCACCCCCGAGCGATTCGGGCTGACCGGCGCGGCCGCCATCGTCCGTCCGACGCTGGCCGATCTGGACGCGTTGGAGGCTTACCGGACCGTCCGCGACGACCGCGCCAGCCGCATCCCTGCCGCCAGGGTCGACGCGCTGATCGATGCCCTCGCCGACGGCGGCGCGTCCGCCACGCTGCCCGCCCGCGTCGCCGCCCTGGGCGCGTGGGACGAGGCGCAGGCCGAGGCTGTCCTCCGGTATTTCGGGTGGATTCCGGGCCTGCCGCACGGGTTCGACCGGATCGATGGGCTGCTTCGGCTCCACCAGGCGCTGGCGCTCGCCGCACGGCTGGACGTGGACGCGGGCTTCCTGATCGACCTCGCCGGGGCGCCGTCCGAAGCGACCTACGCCGACCAGCGCCTGCTGGCAGACACCACCCTGGCCCTGCTCAGCGCCCGCTACAACGACGAGAGCCGGCCGGCGGCCCTCAAGCCCGTACGCGACGCCCTCGCCGTCCGCAAACGCGACGCGTTACTCGGGGCCGTGATGCATGGCATCCCGGAGGACTTCCCGCGCCGGCGGGACGCCGACCTGCTGTACGAGTACCTCCTGCTGGACGTACAGACAGGCAGCGTCGTGAACGCGTCGCGCATCCAACAGGCCATCGCCAGCGTGCAGCTGTACGTGCAGCGCTGCCTCATGAACCTCGAGCGCGGCGTCGATCCTTCAACCATTCCCCAGGACCAGTGGGCCTGGATGAAGAACTACCGGGTGTGGGAGGCAAACCGAAAGGTGTTCCTCTACCCTGAAAACTACATCGAGCCCGAGCTGCGCGACACCAAGACGCCCTTTTTCGCCGAGTTAGAGCAGGAGCTCATGCAGAGCGACATCGACGAGGCGGCCGTGCAGCGGGTGTATGTGAATTACCTGGACCGCTTCCGCGAGGTGGCAACGCTCAAAATTGTCGGCACGTATCTCCACCGGGAATCGGACAGCACCGGCGTGGGGAAAAACACCGCTCCAAATCCACCGGACGAGACGCTTTACCTGATCGGTCGTACGCAAACGGATCCGACGACCTTTTACTACCGTCAGCGCGTGAGCAACAGGTACGGCGAACGGTGGCTGCCCTGGAAGAAAATCGAGCTGACCATCAACGCAACATTTGTGACGCCGGTTTTCGCGTTCGGCAAGCTGTTTCTGTTCTGGCCGGAGTTCATCAAGCTTAAAAAATCTGTCCAGCGCCGGCTCGGGGAAGGGCTACGGAATACGTATACCGTCGCGTACCTGAACGACCTATTCGCCAAACCGATAACCCAGAAAGAAATCAACGATAAGCGCGTGGAGATCACCAATCTCCAGAATACGATTACGGCCATGTGGTTTGTCCCCTTCGGCTTCATAGGCATCCTCGCGGATCTCCAGCCTCGTCTCGATGCAGCAAGAATCGCATTGACCACGCTCGAGAATGGCCGTGCAGCTCAGCAGCGCGCCCGCAGCGCGATGGCCGCTGAGTTAAGTGTGGAGGAGATGGCCAAGTTCGACGACAAACGCTGGAAGGTGGATACCGAATACTACCTGCTCAACGAAACCGCCGGCGCGCGCGTCGAGCGTTCGATCGATATCTATAATACCACGATCAAGTACTCGTATTTCAACCTGAGCGGCGCATGGGTACATCCACAAATCTATGCCGCTCTGGAGAACGAGTTGACGATCGACGACTACCGCCGGCCCGAATGGCAGCGACTCTATGCCCAGCAAACACTACAACTTGCCGAGGAGACAACGATATCTCCCAAGCGGGATATTAACGCACTGGTGGCGCGCATCGACGACCGGACAAGCATCGACATCCCTGGTCCGGCTTTCGACATGAACGCCCTCACCCTGTCGTTCTGGGCGCGAATTGACGCTACCGGCGGCGGCGTACAATTGGGCTGGAAGTATACGTTTTCGGAGACCATCCGACGACTGTTGCCCGACGATCTCACAAAGCCGTTACCACGAGATATCGTCGATTCGATCGCTGCCGAGTTGATCAACCAGACCCCGTCTCCAGTGAGCGCGGAATCCCTCTGGCATACCACCCTGCTAGCCGGCTACGATGTCGATTCGCTTCGGGTCGAGGCGACAAACGTGGTCGCGGAAATCGCAGGCCGCACAGACGTAGAGGCTGCTGTCGCGACCGTGCTCGGGCATTTTGCGGATGCCCGGCGCGAGGCAGAAGCCGGTGACTTCGCAAAAACGAGTAGTGCGGCCGACAGCGCCGGCAAGGCGGCGACTCTCGGCGGGTTCGATCCCGATCGCGCCAGCGAGCTGCGTGTCCTGGCCGATGACCTGAAAAGCGCCGCTGACCAGGCGATTACACTAAACAACGCGGCCGATAAGGCTGAGGCCGCTCTCGCCGCCGAGCAGGCAAAGAGCAATCCGAACACCGCGGAAGTCAACAGGTTAACGAAAGACGCCACGAATGCGAAAAACGACGCAAACAGGCAAGCATCGGAAACGAAAAAACAAGCCGCCGATGCCGAGCGCGAAGCGCGCATTGCCCAGGTAGCCGAGCGACTCCAGCCGCGGTGGGAGTCGAATACCGTGGACCTCACCGTTCGCATGAAAGGGGCGGCCAATACACTCACGGTAACGGTCGGCCACGGGCACTGGCTTCATGTTGCGCTCACGCTCATGCGGACCGGCGACGGTTATACAGCAAACCTCTACGCCGAAGCCCCTGACCAACCCGAGTTGACAGCAACGGCCACCCTGGCCTCCCCGGTGCTCCAGCGAGGGAAACGGGTCGTACTCGGCTCGCAAAGCTCGGCAGCGTCCGGGACAACCGGCATCCACATGGCGGAGGTCCGGCTGTGGAACAGCGTCCGCGCCCCCGCTGACATCCGCGCTAACCGGAACGAGCGGCTTACGGGCCTCGAGAACGGTCTCTTTTACGTACCGCTAAACGTGGCGCCGGCAGGCTCGATCGTGGAGCTTACCCCTCCGAACGGGATCGCGTTTTTCCTGCCCCGAGCATCACTGGTCGCCAGGGAGCGCATCATCCTCATGTACGGCGCCGGCTCGCAGAGCACCATCAAGAGCCTGCGCAACAACCTGGAGGACCAGAGCTTCTCACTCACCCTGGAGCCCGCTACAGCCATCAGCAAGTACGACGTCCAGCTCAGTCGCGACGCCGCATCCAACCTCGCATCACCAAAAGCCATCGTCCACCTGGGTCGAACGGACGGCTTGCAGTTCCGCGACTACGCCACCGGAGAGCCCAACGTCGCCATCTACGCCCCGCCACGCCTTGCCCCGACCGATGCCGACCGGCAAAACTATCTCATCCGCAACCTGGAAGAACGCGAGTCGTCGTTGATGGATGTGAACAACCTGCCAGGCTGGTATGTCGTCGACACCGGCGACGAACAGTTCCTGGCGAAGGCCCAGATCACCAGAAGAGGAAGCACCCCGCAACAGGTGCATACCACGCGTGACCGGCTTCGCATCCGGTACAGCGACAACGCGGTGCAAGACGAGAGCGCTGCGCAAGCCCTGGCTGTCTATTTCGAAGAACAACCTGACGACGTTCTGACGGTGACCAACGACAAGGAGATCAGCGTGATCTTCGAGCGGCTGAACACCTTCGCCGTCCATGAACTGAGCCAGAACCTCTTCCAGGGTGGCCTCGACCGACTGCTGTTGGACTCTCAAGAAGCCAAGGAGCCCAACTTCAACCAGCGCTACAACCCGAATACCGCGTTGATCGACCTGGAGAAGAGCCGGCTTACAGATACGATCGACTTCCAGGGTGTGAACCGGCTCTATTACGAAGAGCTGTTCTTCCACATCCCCTTCCTCATCGCCAATCGCCTCAACGCCAACCAGCAGTTCGCGGAGGCGCAGCGGTGGTACCATTACATCTTCAACCCCACCGCCCGCGACGGTTCGGCCAGCAAAAACCGGTACTGGATGTACCGCCCGTTCCGGACGTTCGACGCGAGCGAGTCGATCGGCGCCTTCCTGGCCGACGACGAGGCGCTGACCGTCTACCGCGAGGATCCGTTTGATCCCCACGCCATCGCGGGGCTGCGGGTGTTTGCCTACCAGAAGGCGGTGGTGATGAAGTACATCGACAACCTGCTGGACTGGGGCGATGCGCTGTTCCGACAGGACACGCGCGAGGCCATCAATGAAGCCGTGTTATTGTATGTGATGGCCTACAACCTGCTCGGCCCCCGTCCGCAGCCGAAAGCGCGGCGTTCGACCGCCGCGCCCGGCACCTACGCCGACATCGCGGCGCGGTATGCCTCGACCGGCATTCCGGATTTCCCGAACGCCCATTCGACGGCCGCCGGCGCCGGCGTGCCGGCGCCTCACGCCTTCATCGTCACCGATTTCTGCCTCATCGAAAACCAGCAGTTCCTGGGCTACTGGGGGCGGGTGGAGGACCGTCTGTACAAGATCCGCCAGAGCCTCAACATCGACGGCATCTTCCGGCAGCTCGCCCTGTTCGAGCCGCCCATCGACCCCGCTGCGCTCGTCCGCGCCGTGGCCGGTGGGCGCGACATCGCCGGCGCGCTGTCGGACCTCAACGTGGCCGTGCCCAACTACCGGTACAGCCACCTTCTGGGCGAGGCCCGGGAGATGATCGGCGCCGTGATCGACCTCGGGGCGTCGCTCCAGTCGGCCCTCGAGGCTCGCGACGCCGAGGCGCTGTCGCAGCTCGAAAACACCCACCAGAAACGCATCCTCGAAATGACCACGACGGTGAAGACCCTCGCGGCAGACAGCGCCCGCGAGGCGATCGAGGCGTTGAAGATCAACAGGGCGCGCATCGAGGCCACCAAAAACCGGCTGGACCGTCTTATCGACGAAGACATTTCGCCGACCGAGAAGGCCGCGTTGATCCTCGCCGGCGTGGGCAAAGGGTTGCAGATCGTGGGGTCCGCGCTCAAGTTCACCGCCTCGCTCGTCGAGCAGGCGCCCGAGTTCCACGTAGGCGGCGCGGGCATTTCGAGCCCATTAATCGTCACCACCCATGGCGGCAGCAAGATCGCCAACGGGCTCAACAAAGCCGGCGATGTGTCCAACATCCTGGGCGACGTAGCCTCCGGCGCGGGCGAGTTGACGCAGCGGATTGCCGACTACGAACGCCGGCGCGGCGGTTGGGAGCACGAACGCACCATCGCCGGCATGGAACTGGATGAACTCGAATTCCAGCAGGAGATGGCGCAGATCGCCCTCCAGACCGCCGAGCGGCAGCTGGACATCCACATGAAGGAGCTCGAGCACAACCAGCAAATCGCCGATTTCTACCGGAGCAAGTTCACCAATCAGGCCCTGTACAACTGGCTCGCCACGCGGCTCTCCAGCCTGTATTTCCAGGCCTACAAAGTCGCCTACGACACCGCGAAGTCGGCCGAAAAGGCGCTTCAGTACGAAATACCCACCACCGATATCTACATCCGGTTCGGCCATTGGGACAGCCTGAAAAAAGGGCTGCTGGCCGGCGAGGCGCTGCTGCTCGACCTGAACCGGATGTCCAAGTACCACCTCGACAACGACAGTCGATTCCAGGATATCGAGCGGATCATCTCGATGAAAAACGAGCTTCCGTTGAGCTTCCTCGAGCTAGTGGCCGGCGGCGAATGCCAGTTCCAGCTGGACGAGGCCCTGTTCGACCGCGACTACCCCGGCCATTACTTCCGGACGATCAAGACGATCGCGCTATCGATCGTGCCGAAGGCCGGTGTGGACCAGGGCCAGTCGATCCGCCTCACCCTTACCCAGATGGGCAACAAGGCCCTGCTGGCGCCCGACGCCGGCGTGGTGCGGTACCTGATGGGTTTCGATGACGCCCAGCAGCCGGACGGCAACACGCTGCGCGTCAACTGGCGGTCCAACCAGCAGATCGCCGTGTCGAAGTGGCAGCAGGATAGTGGGATGTTCGGGCAGTTCGACCTCAACTTCCTGTTCGACAGCCGCTACTTCCCCTTCGAGGGCACCGGCGCCGTGTCCACCTGGCGGATCGAAATGCCGAAAACCTCTAACCCCTCGTTGGACTTCAGCAAGATCGCCGACGTGACGATCACGCTGCGGTACACATCGAAGTACGACAATGGCGCGTTCAAACAGAGCGTGGAAGGGCTGCTGGAGGAGCTGGCGGGGGGGTGAGCTGTGTCCCCTTACCCCGAGGCAAAGCTAGCGCCGATGGTTACGCTGCCGGGCGCATACCCTCGGCATGGTGACGTTTTGGAAACCCATCCCGCCTTTGTATCGTGCCACCCCCCGCCCCATCCACCCGTCACCGCCCATGGACCCGCTTCCGCAGCGCCTCGCGGCCCATTACCTCGCCTGTGTCGAGGCCGAGGACCGGCGGTCGCTCCAGCTCCGCCTTGAGGACCAGGGCCGGCGGTTCATCGCCCCGTGGTCGGGCAACGAATCGTTCCAGCACCAGGGGCTCGACTCGGTCTTCTGCCGGCCCGCCGGCGACGCCGAACGCGCCTTCCTCACCAAAGGCACCGCCGACGCCCGCGGGGCCGATACGGGGTTTTACGGCTACCCGCTCTGGTTCGATGGCAAGGACCGCCTCTCGCCGCTTTTTATCCTCCCGGTACTCGTGGAGGACCTCGGCGGCCGGGGGCCCGAGCGGTCGTACCTGCTCCACCGGTCGGACCGCGTCATCCTCAACCGCTACCTCTTCGGGGCCTTCAGTGGCGAGGAACTGGACGAGATCCAGCGCGAGCTTGAAAACGAGGACTTCCCCTCGTTCACCGCCCGCCTATCCGCCGCCATGGAGCACGCCCGATCGCCCCGATTCGATGTCGCCGAGCGCGCCATCGAGCCCCTCCCCACCGACGGCGGGCCGCGGTGGATTCGTACCCCCGTCTTCCTCCGCGACGCGCGCGGGCCCTACACGTACAACCTCCGGCAGGACCTCGCCGCCATGGCCCGGTATGCGTCGGTGTATGGCGAAGCCGGCGGGACGGCGCTGGGGTTGCTCTGGGAAAAGGCTGCCGTCGCGACAGACAAAACCGACGAGGCGCCGGCCGTCACCGAGCTCATCCCCCTGAATCCTTCCCAGGAGACGGCCGCCGGGGCCTCGCTCCGTCACCCGCTCACCGTCATCACCGGCCCGCCAGGCACAGGGAAGTCGCAGGTCGTGGTCGATCTCCTCGCCGCCTCCATTCTCTCCGGCCAGCCGATCCTCTTCGCGAGCAAAAATAATCAGGCGGTGGATGTCGTCCGCCAGCGGCTTCGCGAGGCGCTGGGGGAGGAGATGGACTTCAGCCTGCGCGTCGGCAACCGCGAGGCGATGGACGCGATGGCGCCCGAGATCCAGGAGCGCCTCGGCCGGCTGATGGAGGCCGGCCCGCCGAACGATGGAAAAAAGGCCCGGCAACGACTCGCGCGCATCCAGAAAAAAATCGCCACCCACGACGCCCGGCCGCCTACCCCGAAAACGGCGGCCACCCGTGAGGCGAAACGGCGCGCCCTGAAGGACGAACTGGCCGACGCCACACGCCAGCTCTGCCGGGTCGTCTGGGCCGAGCGGCTCTACCGCAACGCCGCCACCGTCCGCCGCGCGCTGAAGGACTACCGCGAGGCGCTGCGCGAAGTGGGCGGGCGGGGGAGCGCCTTCATCCAGTCGCTCGACCGCCTCGCCGCGGCGCAGCGCACCCTGGCCGGTTTTTTTCCCATATGGATCACCACGGCCCTCTCCGTCCGCAACGCCGTGCCGCTCCGCGCCGCGCAGTTCGACCATGTGGTGATCGACGAGGCCAGCCAGTGCGACATTGCCTCCGCGGCGCCGCTCCTCTACCGGGCGAAGCGGGCGACGATCATCGGCGATCCTCACCAATTCCGGCACATTGCCGGCATCGATGAAACCGTCGAGGCCGCCCTCGCGACGAGCGAGGGGCTGCTGCCGGAGTGGTCGTACGTGACCCACTCGCTGTTCGACGTGGCGGCCCGTGCCTTCGAGCGGGCTGGCCGGCGGGAGCCGCTGTTTCTGGAAGAGCACTACCGCAGCCACCCGGACATCATCTCCTTCTCCAACACCCAGTTCTACGGCGGCCGGCTGACGATCCGGACGGATCTGGAGGCCATGGGTCGCCGGCTGCCGGGTGTCGAACCCGGCGTGTTCTGGTTGGATATTCGTGGGAACGTCCCGCCGTCAACGCGGAGCGCCTACAACCTCGACGAGATCGACGCCGTGATGGGGTATGTGGGGATGCTGATGACCACCGCCGGCGCCGACGTGAGCATCGGCATCGTTACCCCGTTCCGGGCGCAGACGGACAGGCTGAAGTCGAAAGTACGCGACGCCCCCTGGTACGACGTCGCGGACCGCCGGCTGCGCGTGGGCACGTCACATACGTTCCAGGGGGATGAGTGCGACATCGTCGTGTTTTCGCCTGTCGTGGCGGATGGCATCCGCGCCGGCGCGCGGGACTGGGCGGCCACCACGGAGTCGCTCCTGAATGTCGCTGTAACCCGCGCCCGCGCGGCGTTGCACATCGTCGGGGACCGCGCCGCGTGTGAGGAGGCCGGCGGGGCGCTGGCGGCGCTGGCGCGGCATGCGCGGCATCTCGACATGAACAAGAAGGTTGATTAGGTGCCTTTTGCAACCTTCTCCTCCCAGCGCAGCGGATTCAGCTTCCGCCTCCGAACGGACCGGACGGGCGGCCCCTCCGAACCACAACAAAGGCCGGCCTCCACGCGGAAGACCGGCCTCGGGTTGCCCTGAGAGGGCTCGAACCTCTAACCTCCTGATCCAGAGTCAGGCGCTCTGCCAGTTGAGCTACAGGGCAGCGGAGTAAGTGCAAAAGGCAAAGTGAAAAGGGCAAAATGGGTGCCTTCCTTCTTATTTTGCACAGGGTGCTGAAATGCACTCATTGGGGTGCGGTTCCTAGGGGGAAAATCTTCGTGGGAGATTCAGCGATTGCCGGTGTGCCAGGCATTCAACGGCGTCACGTAAAGCGTCTAGTTCCCCGGCTCCTGGCCACCCATGAGCACCTCCACGCAGGCCGTCGTCACCTGGCCCACGAGCGCCGCGTCCATCTGAGCGCCCAGCATCGAGCGGGCCTTACAGAGTTCGACCGCCGTCGCCCCCTCCACATCCCGCAGGTTCGCGCGCGACAGATTGGCGCCGGTGAGGCTCGCGCCCTCCAGGTTGACGCCATCCAGGTTCGCACCACGCAGATCGGCCCGATCCAAATTGGCCCGAAGGAGGATCGCGCCCATCAACGTAGCACCTTTCAGATCCGCCCCCTGCAAATTGGTCGCCGTGAGATCCGCGTTATCCAGCTGCGCCGAAAACAGCGTCGCCCGCTCCAGATGCGCCGCCTGCAGGCGCGCGCCGCGCAGGTCGGCGCCATCCAGATTCGCCCGTTCGAGGCTCATCCCGCGCAGATTCTGGCCGCGCAAATCGGCCGACGCGAGCTGGACCGACGGGAGTTCAACCGGGCCATAAAACAGCAGACCCCAGGCCAGTCCGCAACACGCCAGAACCACGACCGCCTGCCGCGTGCGCTGGTCCTGCCGGGCCTCTTCCCACAGAAACGGCCGCGGCTTCAGCCCCCGTAAGGTCGTTGCGCCCGTTTTGTAGAACGCAATGCCCAGCCAGATGCTCGCCGCGAACAGCAGGAGATGATACGCCGTGAACGGCCCGTGATGCCGGGGAAGATATCCCCACATGAAATACAGCAGCGTCAACGGCACCACCGCCCAGGCCGTAAACAACAGCACGCCCCGCTGGAGCCGGTAAAACGGGATGGGGATATCTTCCAACTGCGGGATGTGCGAACGGATGAGACCGTTCATGAGCCAGGGAAACACCTTCTTGTCGACCGATTTCCCATCCGGGAAGACGGCCGGGAACAGGGCCAGGTCCTCCCACAGCCGCTGGATGTACAGGTGGAAAAACACGAACAACAGAAACACCGCGAGTGGGCCGATCAGGTAGAAGCCAGAGATCGGGATCAGCGTCCCCAGCACGGGCAGCGGCGCAGACGCCGTCCGCGTGACCAGGTGGATGTCTTGCGTCGAAACCACCCCCAGCCAGGTGTACAGGCAACACGCCAGCATGCCCAGGTAAAGCTGGCTCGCCTTGCGCGAGGCGGACTCCACGTGGTCCAGCCAGTCCAGCTTCTCAATCCCTTCCGGCAGCTCCGCGCCCGACACGTTCGCCCCGCGTAGCTGGTTGATCTGCAACCCCCGCGCCCCAAGCACATTCGCCTCCTGCAAGTTGGCCTCGTGCAACACGGCGTGGGTGAGGATCGCGTTGTGAAGGTTCGCCCGGCCCAGGTTTGTGCCCTGCATGTTCGCCAGCGACAACCGGGCTTCCTGTAGATTCGCCCGGCTCATGTTCGCCTTCTGGAGGCTTGCCTCCCGCAGGTTCGCGCGGAAGAGATTGGCCTGCGTCAGATTCGCACCCTGCAAATTCGCCAGCGACAGCCGCGCGCCCTGCAACTCGGTTTCCCACAAACTCGCCTTCTGCAGGTTGGCGCCGCCGAGTAGACTGCCCTGGAGATTCGCCTTCGACAGGCTAGCGCCCTGTAGATTGGCCTTGGAGAGATTGGCCTGGTAGAGATTGGCTTCGGAAAGATTGACGCCGTGGAGATCGAGCCCGCCCAGGTTCGCCCGCTCCAGATTTGCCCGCCGGCCCAGCTTCCCGGCCGAATCCACCCACGCGCGGTGCTCCTCGAGCAACCGATTCAACTCGGCCGTCGAGATCTCGATAAAAAAGGTCGGCTCAGAATCGTAGTCGGCCGGCGTCGTCCGGCCCAGGCCGCGCGTATTGGGGTCGCTATCCATGGATTGGGGTCAGTAGAAATCGATGGCACGAAAGGCCCCGGACTCGTCGAGAAGCTACCGGAGTACGTTGATTTCGTTCCGGCTACTCGGTGTTGCTGTATATTCGGGGAGGTTACAGGTTGACCATCTCCAACCTGCAATCCTTCGAGTCCGTCGGCTAACGCCGCCGTCCCTCAGGACAGACCTGCCAACCTGCAACCTGCAACCATCCCCATGCCAACCTACACCGACCCCCGTTACACCGCACTGCTCACCGACGAGCGGGAGGCACTGGTTCGTCTTAGGAGCCTGTTGGGGCGCACCGAGGAGGAGGCGCAGACGCTCCGCCGGCTGGACGATATCGTCGACAACCTCGACGCGTTGTTCCTTCTCGTGGTCGTGGGCGAGTTCAACGCCGGGAAGTCCAGCGTGATCAATGCCCTCTTCGGCGAGAAAATCATGGAGGAGGGGCCGATCCCCACCACCGCGAAGGTGACGGTCATCCGCCACGGGGAGGCTCGGATGGACCGCCAGGTTTCCGAGTTCCTGGTCGAGCGCCGGCACCCGTCGCCGCTGCTCCGCAGCATGAACCTGGTGGATACGCCCGGCACCAACTCGATCGTCCGCGAGCACGAAACGATCACGGAAAACTTCATCCCCCGGGCGGACCTCGTGCTGTTTGTCACGTCTTACGACCGCCCGTTGTCCGAGTCGGAGCGCGCTTTCCTGTCCTTCATCCGGGATGCCTGGGGCAAGCGCCTGGTGTTCGTGGTCAATAAAGTGGACCTCGCCCGCACCGAGGCGATGCTCCAGCAAGTGCTCGAACATGTCGCTGCCGGCTGCCGAGATGTCCTGCATTTCTCCCCGCCCATCTTCCCCGTCAGCGCCGAGCTGGCGTACGAGGCGAAACAGCTGCCAACGGGCCCCGAGCGCGACGAGCGGTGGGCCAGAAGCCGCTACGGGGCCTTCGAGGCGTTTATCGACGAGATCCTCACCGACACTGAGCGCATGGCCCTCAAGTTCAACGCCCCGCTCGACGCCGGCCAGCGCCTGCTCGAACACCTCGGCGCCCGGATGACCGCCCGCGCTCAGGTGTTGGGGGAAGACGAAGCCAACCTCGCGCAGCTCGATCAGCACATGGCCGCCGCGCGCTCCGAACTCACCGAGGGCTACACCCGCCGGCTCACGGAAGTGGACAACCTCTTCCTCCAGATGGAAAAACGCGGCGTCCAGTTCCTGGAAGACACGATCCGCATCTCCAAAATCGGGATGCTGAAAAATCGCGACCTGTTCAAGGAGGAGTTCGGCCGGCAGGTCATCCAGGACACCGACCAGCAGATCGAAGCCCAGGTCACCCAGGCCGTCGACGCCCTCCTCAAACAGGCGCTCAACCTCTGGAACCAGACGCTCAACGAATTCGCCGACCGCGTCCGCCGCGTTGCCGGGCCCACGAACTCCCAGCGGGGCGCCTTTTTCTACAACCGCGAAGAGCTGTTCCATGGCATCATGCGCGAGGCCGGCCGCAAGATCGAACTCTATAACCTGCGTGAAGAGGCCCGGCGCATCCTCGAAAACGCCCGCAACGCCGCCCAGATGTTCGTCGGCGCCGAGGCCGTGGCCGTGGGCATCGGCGCGCTCACGACGATCGTCATCAGCGCCACGGCGCTCGACGTGACGGGAGGCTTCATCGCCGCCGGCGTGCTTGCCGTCGTCGGCCTCATCTTCCTCCCGCGCCAGAAACGCCGCGCGATCGACGAGTTTCGGCAACGGGTGGAGGCCCTCCGCAAGGATGTGCGCCACGCCCTCGACGAGCAACTCGGCCAGGAAGTCGAGACTTCCCTCGAACGGGTCCATGAGACCATCCGGCCGTACAGCGCGTTTGTACATCACGAACGCCGGCTGGTAGATGAAGTCGCCGCCGAAAAAAAGGCCATCGAAACACGCCTCGGCGAGCTCCGCCAGCGGGTCAACCGGGACGTCGGAACGGTGGGGCTGGCGTCGTGAGGTGTGTGGATTCTACCCTATCCGTTACCCTTCATGAGGCATTTCTTTTTCATGCTGTATGGGATCGTGCTCGCCGTGGCGCCTACAGTAGCGCCGGCGGCAGGGCAAATCACGCACTTCATCCCGTCTGATTCGGAAGTCGACTCCACCCGCCTGGTCGATCCGGAATTCGGGTACGATACGGACTTCGACGTCGGCATCAGCCGCATCGAGAACGCGGACGGCAAGCGCAACCCCTATTTTGCCACGGCCCTCCTGCCCGAGTTCTCCTACGGCCTCTACAGCGCCGGCCTCCTCCTCAAGCTCCACTACAACCTGAAGGGGGGAGGAACACGAAAGGAGGATTACGACACATTCAGCGACTTCCTCAGCATCATTCGCTACATCCAGTACGCCGAAAAACGCGAAGGCGACCGCTACGCACGATTCGGCGAACTCGAAGACGCCACGCTGGGCTACGGACAGTTCATCAACTTCTTCCGCAACTCCACCAGCCTCGACAACCAGAAGCGCGGCCTGGAAGGGTACTACCGCCTGGGTAATTTTCAGGCCGAAGCCGTTTACTCCAACCTCCTCGCCGCCGAGGTGTACGGCCTCAGGGGCTCTTATAAACCTTTTTTCGCGGACCCCTCCCATCGCTGGCAGTTCCTCGACGTGGGCGTCAGCCTGGCCGGCGACATCAGCCGGCAGGGCACGCTCGTCAATCCTGACCTCCCCGGCTTCCCCTTTCTCACCGACCCGTCCCTCCAACGCCCCGACGTGCTCGACACCCCGGTCGGTGAACGTGCCTCGCGGATCGCCATGGTCGGCGTGGACTTCGGCCTGCCGATGCTGACCACCGAAACCTCCCAGACACTCGCCTACCTCGAGCTGGCCCAGATTCTCAACTACGGGCGTGGGGTATCGGTAGGGGTTCTGGGAGATTGGATGCTCGAGAACGACCTGCGCCTCTCCGCGCAGCTCGAACAGCGGCTGCTCGGAAAGCAGTACCTGGCCAGCTACTTCAACGCCCTGTACGAGGTTGAACGTTTTCGCCGCGTCGGGCTCGATGCCGACGGCGAAACCATCGATGCCCTCAATACCAAGCAGAATTTGCTCCTCTCGTACGATCGAGCCCGCCTTGGCACCTACCTCTCCATGTCCTGGCGTTTCCAACGAGCGCTCCAGTTCACCTGGAGCTACGAGTACATCTGGAATCAAGACAACAACGGCTGGTTTCACCTGGACGCACGGGTAAAATCAAAGGACCTGCCCGTATTCGTCCGCTTCTCGTTCGACCAGGTACGCGCCCAGCCGCTCCAGGCTCAGACGAGCACCGGGCGCAACATCACGTTGCTCCGCTTCGACGGCGCTTACCAGTTCTTCAAGTACATCATGCTCGGCTTCGGCTTTCGCCACAGCTACGAGCCCGTCTTCGACCGCGGCATCCCTACCGGCCTCAAACGCCGCCGGCGCGTCGAGCCCCGGATGCGGGTGATCCTTCCGCTGTAGCAAAACGCTCCAGCGATTAAAAATCACAGATGAAAGATTCGAGGGATTTGGAACACAGGCCGGCGTGTAGTCTACCATCTGCGCTTTTTGTCGATTACTCCTTTAATCACTTCGATCTTTAATTTTTAATCCCAGATACATTGTCGTCCGACCTCACATCCGATGAACGCTGGATGCGGCGCTGCCTCGAGCTGGCGGCGCGCGGAGCCGGGCGGGCGAGTCCGAATCCGATGGTCGGCTCCGTTCTGGTGGGCCCGGCCCGTGAAGTGCTCGGCGAGGGATGGCACGAGCGCTTCGGCGAGGCGCACGCCGAGCGCAATGCCCTTTCCGACGCCGAACGCGCTCACCCCGGGCGATCGTTCGAGGATGCGACATTGTACGTCAACCTCGAGCCCTGCAACCACCATGGCAAAACCCCTCCGTGCACGGACATCATCCTGGAGAAACGTATCCAGCGGGTGATCGTGGGAATGATCGACCCGTTTCCGGCCGTCTCCGGCAGTGGCATCGCGCGCCTCCGGTCCCACGGGGTGTCGGTCTGCCTGGGGGTCTTGGAAGCGGAGTGCCGGCAGTTCAACGAGGCATTTGTGCACCGGGTGCAGACCGGCCGGCCGCTCGTGACCCTCAAAATCGCGCAAACACTCGACGGCCGCATCGCCGCCGCGTCGGGCGATGCGTGCTGGGTGAGCGGGGAGACGTCGCGCGCGCTGGTGCACCGCTGGCGCGCCGAGTTGGATGCGGTGCTCGTCGGCGCGGGAACCGCGGCAGCCGACGATCCGGCGCTCACCGTCCGCCACGTATCCGGCCGGCAGCCTGTCCGTGTCGTGCTCGACCGCACCGGATCGTTGCCCCCCTCGCTGCAGCTGTTCACGGATGCACACGTGGCATCGACCGTCGCCGTCATCGGCCCCGGCGCCCGGCCGGCCTACGCCGCCGCGCTGAGGGCCGCCGGCGGACGACTCGTGGTCGTGGATGAGGCGGCGGGGCATCTGGATCTCCGTACCGTGCTGGACCGGCTGGGATCGGAAGGCGGACCCGGCGGCCGGCGGATGAACACGGTCCTCGTGGAAGCCGGCCCCGGACTCGCATCGGCGCTCCTGGAGCAGGACCTGGTGGATCGCCTGGCCGTCTTCATCGCCCCAAAAATTATCGGCGACGGGGCGCCCTCGTTCGCGCTCCCCGGCATCCCGCGCATGACCGACGCCATCCGGTTCTCGGAGTACCACTGGGAACCGTCGGGTGAGGATATGCTGTTCCTCGGGTATCGCCGGTTGTGACGTCGTCACATGAAATCTGGATCTCGCCCGGTACGCGCATGCCGCCCGATACGTCTTATACCTATGAGGACTTCGCCCTTCTCCCCGAGGGGGCGCCTTATCAACTCATAGACGGACAACTCGTCGTGTCGCCATCGCCATCCACCTATCATCAGACGCTTCTACTCCGTCTCGCCTCCCGCATCCATCGCTTTTGTGAGGACTCAGGACAGGGAACGGCCTTCATCGCACCCATCGATGTCTACCTCTCCGACACCGATGTCTACCAGCCGGATCTGGTCGTCGTCCGGGCCGGCGGGCTCGCCATCGTCGAACCCCGGCTCATACGGGGCGCCCCCGACCTGGTGGTCGAGATCCTCTCCCCGTCGACCGCCTACTACGATCTCCACCAGAAAAAAACGGCCTACGAGCGGCACGGGGTGGTGGAATACTGGGTGGTCGACCCGATCGAGCAATCGGTAGAGGTATTCGAGCGTGGGCACGAGGGGTTTGTGCTCCTCCAGCGGTCCGCCGGCGCGGAAGCCGCCACCTCCCGATGCCTGTCGGGATTCCACGTCGAACTCGAATCCCTCTTCCAGGGTTAAAGGGGCCGTTTCATTCATCAGCGGTTCCGCAACCATGTTTACGGGCATTATCGAAGAAGTCGGCCGGATCGCCGGCGTGGAAGACCTGGGCGGGGGGCGGCGTCTGCATGTCGAGGCGTCGTTTGCCCCGCAGCTCCGGCCGGACGAAAGCGTGGCCATCAACGGGGCGTGTATGACGGTGGTTCAGGTCGACGGCCTTTCATTCGACGTCGTCGTCGTCGAGGAATCCCTCCGCAAGACCACCCTCGGCGACTTCACCGCCGGCCTGCGGGTCAACCTCGAACGCGCCATGCGGATGGACGGCCGGATGGACGGGCATTTCGTGCAGGGCCATGTGGACGCGACCGGCGTCGTGGAAGAGGTCGTCGAAGAGGTCACCAACCGCCTCTACCGGATCCGGTTTGCACCGGAGTACGCCGGCTACCTCGTGCCGCAGGGCTCCGTCGCGATCGACGGGATCAGCCTCACTATCGCGCGGCTGGAGCGCGACACCCTCACCGTCGCCATCATCCCCCATACCCTGGCCCACGCCAACGTGCCGGCGTGGACGCCCGGCGCGCGGGTCAATCTCGAGTTCGACATGATCGGAAAATACATCGTCCGGTTCCTCGAACACCGAGGAAGGGATCCCGAGACGATGAGTTGAATATCATGGTCTGACAAGTTGGCATCATTCCCAATTACCCGCACCATGAACCCCATTTCCGACATCGGCATTCTCGACGATCTGGACGCCCCCCGCGCCGCCGGCCTGGAAGCGCCCGGCGCCCGGCTGGTGTATCTGGAGACGTACGGCTGCCAGATGAACGTGTCGGACTCCGAGATCGTCGCCTCCGTGCTCCGTGAGCAGGGGTTTGGCCTCACCCGGAATGCCGACGAGGCCGATGTCGTGCTCATCAACACCTGCGCCATCCGCGACAACGCCGAGCAGAAGGTGCGGCAGCGGCTCGCCACCTTCCGGTCCGAAAAACGCCGCGGCCGGCGTGGCCTGACGCTGGGCGTCCTCGGGTGCATGGCCGAGCGGCTGCGGCACAAGCTGCTGGACGAAGAGCAGCTCGTCGACCTCGTCGTCGGCCCCGACGCGTACCGGGATCTGCCCAACCTTCTGAACGCCTCCCGGGAAAGCGGCCAGGCCGCCGTCAACGTCCAACTCTCCCGCGAGGAGACGTACGCGGACATCAACCCTGTGCGTTATGACTCGAACGGCATTTCGGCCTTTGTGTCCATCATGCGCGGATGCGACAACATGTGTTCGTTCTGCGTAGTGCCCTTCACCCGCGGGCGCGAGCGCAGCCGGCCGGCGACAAGCATCCTCGACGAGTGTAAGCAGCTCGTCGATCAGGGCTTCAGGGAGGTGACGGTGCTCGGTCAGAACGTCAATTCCTACCGAGCGGACGACACCGGCGGCGGCGTCTCGTTCGCTGAATTACTCTACCGCATCAGCCTCCTGTCGCCGGATCTGCGGATCCGCTACTCGACGAGCCACCCCAAAGACTGCTCCGACGAGCTGCTGCACGTCCACCGCGAGCGCGCGAACGTCTGCAACTTCATCCACCTGCCCGTCCAGCACGGCAACACCGAGGTGCTGGCCCGCATGCGCCGCACCTACACGCGGGACGAGTACCTGGCCCTCATCGACCGCGCCCGCGCCATCGTGCCGGGCGTGTCGTTTTCGACGGACATCATCGCCGGCTTCTGCGGCGAGACCGAGGCCGAGCACCGGGACACGCTCAGCCTGATGGAACACGTGGGCTACGACAGCGCCTTCATGTTCATCTACTCCGAGCGGCCGGATACCTACGCGGCGCGTAAATACACCGACGACATCCCGATCGACGTCAAGAAGCGCCGGCTCGGGGAGATCATCGAGGTGCAGAACCGACTGTCGCTGGTCAGTAACCAGGCCGAGGTCGGGCGCCGGCACACCGTCCTCGTCGAGGGCCCGAGCAAACGCGACGCGAACCAGCTGTGCGGGCGCACGGATACCAACAAGATGGTGATCTTCGACCGCGCCGGCCTCGCGCCGGGCGACTATGCCGAGGTCATCATCACCGGCTGCACATCGGCCACCCTGTTTGGCGCCATTGCCTAGAGACCTTGCCTAGAGACCATGGATAGAGAATCCGTTCAAGAACGATTCGGTATCGTCGGCACGTCGGCCGCAATCCGCCACGTGATCGACCAGATGCGGCTGGTCGCGCGAACGGAGGTGAACGTCTTGATCCAGGGCGAAAGCGGCGTGGGGAAAGAGGTAATCGCCAGGGCGATCCACGAGATGGGCACGCGCCGGCATAAAGCGCTGGTCATCGTCAACTGCGGCGCCATCCCCGAAGGTCTCATCGAATCCGAGCTGTTTGGCGCTGAAAAAGGGGCCTACACCGGCGCCACCGACCGACGGAGCGGCCATTTCGAGGAGGCGGACGGAGGGAGCATCTTCCTGGACGAAATCGGCGAGATGCCGCTGGCGGCCCAGGTGCGGCTACTGCGCGTGCTTGAGACGGGCGAGTTTTCCCGAGTGGGGTCATCGACGGTGATGAAGTCGGATGCCCGGGTGATCGCCGCGACCAACAAAGACCTCGGCAAGGAGGTCCAGGCCGGCCGCTTTCGGGAGGACCTCTACTACCGGATCAGCACGATCATCATCCAGATCCCCCCGCTGCGGGATCGCCAGGAAGACATCCTGCCCATCTTCGAGAGCTACCTCCACCAGTTCGCCAGGAAGTACAACTCCCCCATGCGCCGGCTGGACGAGGAGGCACGTCGCATGTTGTTGCGGTACCGCTGGCCCGGCAACGTCCGCGAATTGCGCAACCTGGCCGAACAGGTCATCGTCCTCATCAACCGGGACCTGTTGGGCGTGGAGGACATCCGCTCGTTCTTGCGCGGCGTGACCGTGTCCGGGGCGTCGAGCGAGATCGTCCCGTCTCTCCGTACCGCGAGCCGGGTGGAAAGCGAGGGCGACGACCGCGGCCGCGAGTTGATTTATCGCGCCCTGCTGGAATTGCGGTTGGAGATTCGCGATCTGAAAGAGCACATCGGGCGTCTGACGCAGGGTGTGCGGGTCCCCAAAAGCGCCGAATCGATGGAAACGGCCGAGTACGAACAAACAAACGGCCCGCTGGTCATTGTTCGCGACGGCGCCGGCGATGACACGTTTTCGTCGATGGCCGAAGAGGTGACCTACGAACTGGAGCCAACCCTTGTGCACGGCCGGCCGCTCCTTGGCAGCGGCGCCCCCCGCCCGATGGAGGAGCCGAACGGGGAGGTCGAAGTCGACGATCCGGTTTTTCCGACCCTCGAATCCGCCGAGCAAACGCTAATCGCTGAGGCGCTGAAATACTACAAGGGCAACCGCCGGCAAACCGCGCGCGCGCTGGGCATCAGCGAACGGACCCTGTACCGCAAGCTAAAGGAGATCGATGAAGAAGAGTAGGACAAGGAACAAGGAACAAGGAAAAAGGAACAAGGAAAAAGTGACCTATAAAGATCCGTCTCCCGTTTCCCGTTTCCCGTCTCCCGTTTCCCGTTTCCCGTTTCCCGTTCCCCCGTTTTACCATTTCCCGTTTTACCTTTTACCTTTTACCTTTTGCCTTTCCTTCGCCGGTTGTGGTTTTTACAGCTTCACCGGCGCCTCCATTCCCGAGAACATCCAGACGATCGCCATCCCGCAAGTGGTCGATAACAGCCTTAACACGTTCCCCACGCTGGGTGATCAGATGACGGAGTTGCTGATCAACCGCTTCGTACGGCAGACGCGCCTGTCGCTGGTCGAAAACGAAGACGAAGCGGATGCCGTGCTGACCGTCGAACTCCAGCGCTACACCAACGCTCCCTCCGCCGTCAGCGGTGAAGAACGCGCCGCCCTCAACCGCGTCAGCCTTACCTCCGCCGTCGTTTACATCGACCGCTCGGGCGCGGACGAAAAAGAGCTCCTCCGGCGCTCCTTCACCAGCTTCGAGGAGTACGACCCCGTCAACCTCGACGACGAGGAAGTCGCCGCCATAGCCGCCCTCCAGAACCTCGCCGACGACATCTTCACCGCCGCCACGTCGAACTGGTGATGTTGGTTGGCAGGTTGGCAGGTTGCAGGTTGGCAGGTTGTGTTGACTGAAATAACTTGCCAACCTGCCAACCTGTAAACCTGCCAACCCTTTGCTACCCGTCCTCTACGCGCTTGCCACCGCCGTCATGACCGTGTACGGAGCGAACCTGCTCTGGCTGGCGGTGACGTTCGCGCGCCACGACCGGCTGCGCGAGGGCCCGGTGCCGCCGGTGGATGGAGTGCCTCCCCTCACCGGCCCGACGCCGGTCGTGACCGTCCAGCTCCCGCTATATAACGAACCCCTCGTCGCCGAGCGCCTGATCGATGCGTGTGCGTCGCTCGACTACCCGAAATCCCACCTGGAAATCCAGGTGCTGGACGACAGTACCGACGACACGACCGGCATCGTCACCCGCCGGGTCGACTTCTGGCGGCAGCGCGGGGTCGACATCGTCCTCATCCACCGGGCCGACCGGGCCGGCTACAAGGCCGGCGCCCTGAAAAACGGCCTCCGCCTGGCCCGCGGCGAGTTCATCGCCATCTTCGACGCCGACTTCCTCCCTCACCCCGATTTTCTCGTGCGCTTGCTGCCGTCATTCGGCGCCGGCCCGCAAGATATTGGCCCGGAAGATATTGGCCCGAAGAAGATCGGAATGGTGCAGGCCCGCTGGGGCCACCTCAACGCGGACGAGTCGCTCCTCACCCGCATCCAGGCGTTTGGCCTGGACGCCCATTTCGCGCTTGAGCAGTTCGCACGCAACCGGGCCGGCTACTTCATGAACTTCAACGGCACCGCCGGCATCTGGCGACGCGCCTGCATCGAGGATGGCGGAGACTGGGAGAGCGACACGCTGGCCGAAGACCTCGACCTCAGCTACCGCGCCCAGCTCAAGGGGTGGCGATTTCTGTTCGTCGAGGATGTCGAGGTGCCAGCTGAGCTCCCAACCGAAATCGATGCGCTCCGCACCCAGCAGTTCCGGTGGACCAAGGGCGCCGCGGAGGCGTCGCGCAAGCTGCTCGGCCGGCTATGGCGCTCATCCGAACGTGTCGGCGTGAAGGTCGAAGGGACTTTCCAACTCACCGCTCACTTCGTCTTCCCCTGCATCCTCACCGCCGCCCTGCTGCACGCGCCGCTCCTGTTGCTTTCGCACCTCGGCTACGACGGCCCGGGGCCCATCTATTTCGCCTTCCTCGGGTTCGGGCTCATCGGATTCGCTGGTTTCTTCCTCGCGCAACTCTACGCACAGCGCGCCCTGTACCCGGATTGGCCCCGCCGCGCCGCCTTCTTCCCGCTATTTATGGCCGGCTCCATCGGGTTGGCCATCAACAACACACGTGCCCTGGCGCAAGGGCTGTCCGGCCGGCGCACGGAGTTCGTGCGAACCCCCAAAGGCGGCGTCGGCGCGGATCCTTCCCCGCGAATGTCCATCTGGCGCGTCGCCGAGGCCGCCCTGGCCGTGTACAGCCTGGCCGGCCTGGGGGCGATAGCCGCCTACGGCGAGTGGGCCGCCGTGCCGTTTCAATCGATGTTTGCGCTCGGATTCGGCCTGGTGGCCGTCTATAACCTGCGTGCAAAACAACGGACCCGGCGGCCATCAATCGCCCCACTTGGCGCTGCGGTTCACAAATAGTATTTTAAGATCGAACCCTGGCTCGTTTCCAGGCGTTTGTCAGCACTCCCGTACTACGCGCCCATGCGTGTGTGAAGCCATGCCCGTTTTCGACATAAAAGAGCCGCTCGCCTTTTTGCGCGAGGGGAAAGCCGACGAGGCCATCCCGATGCTCGAACATCTCGTGCAGATCACGCCGGGGCACGTGACGGCCTACGTCCTGCTAGCCCAGGCGTACGCGTCCGAAGCCCGCTGGCGGGATGCGATGTCGACGTGGCAACAGGCCGCCTTCCTCATGCCCAACAGCCCGGCGATCATCAAAGGCCTGGAGCATGCGATGCAGATGTTCTCGATCGCCGGTTCGAGCATTAATGATGTAGAACCGGCGCCCGTCGTCGAGCCTGAGGGACACGAAGAGGCCGTGGATAGCGAGCCGGAAGCGGACCTGGAGCCGGCTGCCTTCTTCTACACGGAAACGATCGAGCAAGAAACTGAAGTCGTACTAGAAGATGCGACGGATCTGGCGACAGGAGAAGTGACCGAATTCGTTACCGATAACGCGGCCGAGCGGTTGACCGACGACGTCACCGAATACTTTACCGAGGACGCAACCGAGCAATCCTCCGACAACGTCACCGATTACTTTTCCGACGACGTCACCGAATACTTTTCCGAGGACGCAACCGAGCAATCCTCCGACAACGTCACCGAGTTATTGACCGAGCAGGCGACCGAACAATTAACCGAGCAGGCGACCGAACAATTAACCTACGACGTCACCGACGATGCAACCGAGCAATCGTCCGACAACGTCACCGAGTTATTGACCGAGCAGGCGACCGAACAATTAACCGAGCAGGCGACCGAACAATTAACCTACGACGTCACCGACGATGCAACCGAGCAATCGTCCGACAACGTCACCGAGTTATTGACCGAGCAGGCGACCGAACAATTAACCGAGCAGGCGACCGAGCAACCCTCCGACAACGTCACCAATTACTTTTCCGACAACGTCTCCGAGTTATTGACCGAGGACGCAATCGAGCAATCCTCTGACAACGTCACCGAATACTTTTCCGACAACGTCACCGAGTTATTGACCGAGCAGGCGACCGAACAATTAACCGAGCAGGCGACCGAACAATTAACCGAGCAGGCGACCGAGCAACCCTCCGACAACGTCACCAATTACTTTTCCGACAACGTCACCGAGTTATTGACCGAGGACGCAATCGAGCAATCCTCTGACAACGTCACCGAATACTTTTCCGACGACGTCTCCGAGCAATTTGCCGAACACGCGACCGAACAATTAAGCGAGGATGAAGCGATCGCCGCCGGCGAGATGGCGGCCTCTTCCCCGGGCGCGACAGCCAACGGGCCCGCCGCACAAAGAGAGCCCGACGCCGGCGACGAAGAGCTGGACCGCCTCATCGCCGACCTCGAGTCCGCCCGCATCGTGCCGCGGCCGGATTACGAAACGATCGAAGGGCCCAGCCTCTCTGCCCCTGTCGACGACATGGTCTCCGAAACCCTGGCCCGCATCTACGAAGGGCAAAAACAATACGACGAAGCCGCCCGGATGTACGACAAGCTGGCTATCCTCAAGCCAGATCGGGCGGATGTCTTCGCGCAGAAGGCCGTCGAACTCCGCACCCGCGCCCACAGCAAATAGTCAACCGCGATGCCGGATTCCCAACCGCCCGTCCGGCTCGTCGCCGGCGTCATGAGCGGCACCTCCCTCGATGGCGTCGACGTCGCCATCGCGCGGCTCGCCGGTTCGGGTCGCGGCATGACGATCGAACTGGCGGCCTTCTCCAGCATCCCCTACCCGACGCCTCTTCGCGACCTCCTCCTCGCCAACTCTGCCCCGGAAACCTCCTCCGTCCGCCACCTCTCGCAACTCAACGTCCGCCTCGCCCACGTCTACGCCGCCGCCATCCGAACCGCCCTGGAACGCATGGAGCTGAAGCCGGCCGACCTCGACCTCATCGGCCTCCACGGGCAGACGGTCCACCACGTCCCGGACGCCGAGGACTGCGCCGGCGTCCCTACCCGCTCCACCCTCCAGATTGGCGACGGATCGACGCTGGCCAACCTGCTCGGCGTGCCGGTCGTCGGGGATTTTCGGATGGCGGACATGGCCCTCGGCGGCCAGGGCGCGCCGCTAGTGCCGTATTTCGACTATGTGTTTTTCGGGGATGATGCGGAGCACCGCGCCCTCCTGAATATCGGAGGGATCGCCAACATCACCGTGTTGCCGGCCGGGGCGCCGCCATCCGAGGTGTTCGCCTTCGACACGGGTCCGGGGAATATGCTCATCGATGCTCTGGCGCGACAATTCTTCGACCGCGCCTTCGACCACGATGGACGCATCGCCGCCGGCGGCCGGGTTCGGGCGGAGCTGCTGGATACGCTACTCGCGGATCCCTACCTGGCCAGGATCCCCCCAAAATCTACTGGCCGCGAGTATTATGGCCGTACTTTTGTCGATTGGTTCGTGGCGCAAGCCGGCCGCGACTGCTCCCCCGAAGACCTCCTCGCCACCGTCACCGCCTACACCGCCGCCGCCGTCGCCGACGCCATCGAACGCTTCGTGTCGCTCCGGATCGACGCCGTCATCGCCTCCGGCGGCGGCGTCCGCAACCCGGTGTTGATGGCCGCCCTCACGGAACGCCTCGCTCCCGTTCGGGTGTCCACGACCGACCAGTTCGGCCTGGACGCCGACGCCAAAGAGGCCCTCTGCTTCGCCGTTCTGGGCCACGAAACGATGCAGCGCGTCGCTACCGGGATGCCGCGGGTGACCGGGGCTACAAAAGCAGCGCTGGCCGGGAAGATCTGTTTGCCGTCGCGTTGAGCGTTTTGGCGTTGAACGTTGATACGTTGCTCTTCCTGATCGGGCGAGCAAGAACCGCTCAGTACCCCGGGACCGTCGCGGTCAGGGAGATCGCAATCGGAACCACGCCACATTGGCGGGCCTTCGCCAGAGTCAATGGAATGGGCAGATCCACGGTCTCAAATTCCACAAAAATATTCGCTTCAACACAGAGCCACGACGCCATTTCGTCTGGCTCTACCGTCTCGACTGGTTCACGCATCAATTGCACCGATATCTGAAACCCTTGCGAAACGGTCAATGTCTCGAACTCCCGCCATAACTCGGCGTCTGGCACATACCGCTTGACACCCAGATCCGTTGAAACCACGGCTTCTCCAAGGTGTTGGCCCCCCACGATATACGTTAATGTAATTCCTGAATCAGGGCCCCACGCCGCGGTACCAAACTCATTCGTCATCGTGCCATTCGGGTCGGAGGCATGTTCGTAGCGGCGCCAGACCTCCCCATCGATGATGATGCTGGCTTCGATCACGCCCCCTACGACATCCCTGGTCCAGATATACAACAACTGAGAACCTTCCTCCGTCCGAAACGAATACTCCCAGCCGTCATGAACCACTTCCCCTGCAGTTCGCCGAACGCATCGAGGTATATCATATAGGCACTGGCTCCGGTCTCGGAGGATACCGCGTACTGCACGGTGACCTTCCCGTCGTCCGCCGGCCCCGAGTCGCACGCGGAAAGCGTCAGGCCGGCCAGTAGGATATAAACGAGTTGTTTGCTCAAGCGCATACCTCACAGGGTGTGTTACCGAACCAATACCATCTTGCCCATTTCCTCCCGTTCACCCGCCCGCAGCGTGTAGAAATAGACCCCGCTGGCGTGGGATCGGGTCGATTGGAAGGCGACCTCGTGGAGGCCCGCGTCCTGGAAGGCGTCGACCAGGAGTTCGACCTCCCGTCCCAGCACGTCGTACACCACGAGGTGCACATCGGTCGACCGGGGAATCAGATACCGAAACGTCGTGGTCTGTGAAAAGGGATTCGGGAACAGCCCCAGGAGTACGGCCTGTTCGGGCCCTTCACCAGGGGGAGAAGCCGGCGCGGAGGGCGAGATCGGCGTATAGGTCTGCGTCAGGTACCGCCCGCTTCGGAGCGGGGCGCCCCCTGGCGCGCCCAGGATCGCCCCGGCATCGATAGGCTGTGGTTGGCCCACGGCCTGGAGGTAATAATAATACGCCTCATCGGGATCGAGTCCCGCGTCGGAATAGGCCGTGGCATCCGCCGGCAGGGTCGCGATGTGTTCGTAGCCGCACGGGATCGATTCATCGTCCAGGCAGCCGTTGACGTAGAGGTTGTCCGCCCATCCTTTGGTGCGGTACACCTCCCAGCGTTCCACGGCCGGGCCTTCGGGCGCCGGCGTCCATGCCAGATCGATGGTGTTCGGTGGCCGGCTAGTCAGGGTGAATCGAGTCGGCGCCCGCGGCGGCTCGGCGATGGGGTAGATCGTCATGCCGTCGCTCGCTTCGAAGGCGTCTCGTGCCCGGTAAAACGTCTGAAACAACGAGTCGCGGGCGCTCAGCACCCACTGGTTTTTGGTCTGATACTCGGTTCCGACAAACACCTGGCTGTAGTCAAACGCGGTCGAGTCGATCCGGCCGTCCCGATTGGCATCGTAGGCGAGGGGTTGGTCGTCCAGGGCTCTCCCGCCGGCTATATAGGTGCGACCGATCTTTGTGGCGGCATCGAAGCTGAGCCCGGCAACGCCCTCCGAGACGGTAATGTTCACGCATTCACCGGGCCCCATGTCGTAGGGACCGTACGCAGAGGTTGCGGCATACCCTCCGGCAATCCGACCCGTCAGTTCGAAGCTGCGCGAAAATTTCCAGAACTGACCGTCCGGCTGGTTCCGATCCGCAAAGTGGGGGTAGACGCGCCGGCAGGGGATACAATCGTATTCCGAGTTCCCGAGCGTCGGGCCGACGATACCCAGGCGATAATAGGCGGCCTGGGTTTCCCTGTCGTAATTCAAGTTACCGTCATTGTCCAGGTATGCCATGACGCTGGGCTGGCCCCGATCGTAAGACGGATCGGTGGGAGAGCGATCGGCATGGAGTGTGGCGCGCCCGGGCATGGTAGCGGCGGCCAGGCGGCCAATTCGGTCGCCGGGGGCGTTTTTATAGGGAGAGGCTCCTGCCGCAACCAGGGGCTTTCCGAGGTCATCGTAGATATCGGAGGAAAAGAAATCCCATCCCGTCCAGGCGTACTGTGCCGTAAAATCTACCGGATAAAGCTCGTGGCCGTCACCCACGACATCATAGACCGTAAAACGTCCCCAGCGATGATCACCCACGGCATCCACACCATTCACGGACTGCTCGGCCGTGCGCCACGCGGAACTATGAAAAAAGAACACCTCTCGTAAAGTTTGACCCGGCAATTCGATCTCGTCATCCGCGTCCATGTTTCCTGTGTTGCAGAACGCATAATCGACGAGATGATAGTTGTCGTGGAATTCGTTTGTGAAGGCATAGGCTTTTCGGTCGACCTGTATACCCATCGATAGATGGCTGACGGAGTGGACCATGCGATCCGCCGCCAGGTCGGGGTCGATCTCGTCCAGACGGGCGTCTTTCTCGAACGAAGGCACCCCGTTCACTTCAACGATCGTGTCCTCGTAGCGCCCGACGAGGGCATGTGCGATACTCGTTGTATGGGCCGATTCCGGGATTTGGTCGCCGGCCCGCGTTCCCAATCGCGCCACAAAATAGGGGTGCGCCCGCCCGCTCGTATCGATCCAATCGCGTACCCCGACCCAGAAAGCGCCTGTTCTCAGGTGCCCCGAATAACGAAGAATGGCGGGATACTCCATCCCAGCCGCACCCTCTCGATATCCTCCCGATGCCGTGTACGCATGGTGATAGGCGCCGATATCCAACCACTGGAGTTCGGCCTGTTGTAGGACGCCGACCCCGTAGGCATTGCTGCGCAGTGTCAGATCGGGCGCCCGATCGTGTGTCACTTCGAGGACATACGGCCCGTTGTTCGCCTCAGTCAACTCGAGGATCGTATACGTCGCGTCCCGGGCTCCCGGCAACGCGGTCGTGCCCAGATACCATTGATAGCGATACCCTTCCCCCGCAATCCCCGAAACCAGGTTGACCTCCGAGCCTTCGTAGAACGCGTTTTGTCGTCTGACGAGCAGGTCGAGGGGGCGTTGGGGGGCATACACAAACGTAAAACCCTGCCCCACATTGGGCAGCAAGGAGTCGAATGGAAGGAGGTTATCCGCCACATCAACCACACGGAGCGCGGGGTTGGAGGCGCTCAGGTCGGGGATGCTGGTGAATAGATTGCCGTTGATACGCAATTCTTCCAGCCGGCTGAGCCCCGAGATCACATCCGTCAGCTCGCCGCGTAGCACGTTCCCCTGAAGATCAAGCACCATTAGAAACGCCAGATCGCCCAGTTCCGGCGGAAACGTCGTGACCCCGATCGCGAAGTTGATGTTATTGTCGGGGATCTCAAGCCGCGTGACCCGCCCGTCCTCTACCGTGACGCCGTGCCACAGTGCAACCGGCCTTGTGAGCCAGTTCGTGTCGACGATCCACTGCTGCCAGTCGGTAGCATTAAAAAAGGCCACCAGCGCCAGCGAATCGGCCACATCGACGGCAGCCGGATGCCCCTCGTCGATCTGGGATACAAGCTCAGGCCGGCCGGCGGGTGAAGCCGATCGATCCTCGGGCGGTACCCATCCGATGGCAAAAAAAACCAGGGGGAGCGCCCAGAACCCGTTTTTTCTATATCCCATCATAAAACACGCATCGCGTCCGGTTAGAGGTCTCAAATAAAAGGATGTTAGGCCCGGATTCCAAGACGTCCACGTCGAACTGCCCTATCGGAACGACACGCCCCGCTTCGAGTGTACAAGTGCGCCTGATCGGGCCTAACGACCCCCACCCGGAACTCCGAACCCGGAACGCCTCATTCCATCCCATGCAGCCCACCGACCCCACCTTTACCCCCGTAACCTCCGTCGGAGAGTTCGGTTTGATCGACCGCATGGCGGCCGCTCTCGGCGATTCCGCCGACCCTGAATTGCTCAAGGGGATCGGGGATGACGCCGCCGTCTACCGCGTCGGCGCCGGCCGCGTACACGTCGTCACGACCGACGCGCTCATCGAGTCGGTCCACTTCGACCGCACCTTTTCCCCCATGCGCCACCTCGGCGCGAAGTCGATCGGCGTCAACGTGAGCGACATTGCCGCGATGAACGCCCTGCCCCGGTACGCCACCATCGCCCTCGGCCTGCCACACGACGTGTCGGTGGAGATGGTCGACGAGTTTTATGCGGGGATGAGGACGGCTTGCGAGGCGTACGGCCTGAGCCTGATCGGAGGGGATACCACCGCCTCGCAGAAGCTGATGATCTCGGTGACGGTGATCGGGGAGGCCGATGAAGACCGGATCGCCTATCGCAGCGGAGCGCAAGTTGGCGATGTGTTATGCGTCACCGGCGACCTCGGGGCGGCCTTCGCCGGCCTGCGCGTCCTGCTCGCGGAACGCGCCCAGCTCCAGCGCGCGGGCGACGAATACCGGCCCGATCTAAAAGACTACACCTACGTCATCCGCCGGCAGCTCACGCCCACCGCCCGCCTCGGCGTGGTGCGCGCCTGGCACAGTGCCGGCATCCGGCCGAACGCCCTCATCGACATCTCGGACGGCCTCGCCTCGGAAATCCAGCATATCTGCCGGAACAGCGCCGTCGGCGCCCTGCTCGACGCCTCGACCCTACCCATCCACGCCGAAACGCGCCGCGCCGCCACCCACTTCGCCCAGGACGCGGACACCTACGCCCTGTACGGCGGCGAGGACTACGAACTCCTGTTCACCATGCCGCCGGACACCCTCACGAAGATGGACCCCGCCACCTACACCGCCATCGGCGCTATCACCGAAGCCTCCGAAGGCGTCAGCATCCAGACTCCTGAAGGCGCCGTCATCCCGCTCGAAAACCGGGGGTACAAGCACTTTGGGGGGAGCAGCGAAGGGGGGTGACGATCAGGCATCAGTACAGGAACGTGTAATTCAACTTGATCAAGAACACGTTCTCGGGGAAGATATCGAAGGTGGTGTTGAATTGATCGTTGAGGGACCGGTCGTAGGGAGAGCGGTTCCAGGGAGCCAGGGGATTCAGCATGTCCTCCGCGCTGCGGCCATGGGTCCAGACCAGGAAAAGCGACGAACCCGGGCGGTACTCCCAGCGGAGCACCACGTTTGATTGCAGACTGCTGAAGGCAAATTCATCGCGCTTCGGGTACGCATCGTACGCGGCCAGGCGGTCTCGATCTTGCTGTATCTGGAAACGATCATACCGTCCACGGGCCGCGAACAGCTGGCTGTACACCTGAAGGGACAGCTTGGGCGTGAGGGTGACGGTACTCCGCAGCGTGAAGTCGGCCGAGCGCGTATCTCGGGCGCCGAAAACCGACACGTAGTAGGTCCCAGCGGAGACCGGATCGACGCCGGCAAACAGGGCATCGAGGAGCGGCGTATTGTCGATCGGGACGAAGTCATTCGGGGAGAGGTCCGCCGGCGGAGCCGTTTCCCGTCCGATCTGCCAGCCACCGCCTGTACGCTGGAAGGTTTCATTGGCCGACCAGGCGGTCACGTCCGTTTCCCAGCCGCCGCGTAGTTCTCCCGACAGGGACAGGCGGGCGCCGGCGTTCCACGTCCCTTCGAAGGCGACTTCTACTTCCCGGCCCCCGTCGTCGAAAAACCGGCCTTCTATGCCCGGTTCTACCACCCAGTTACGCCGTGTGTCCGTCTCGAATTCAGCTTCCGTGGAGAAGCTGGTGGGCCTGGCCCAGGGCAACAGACCACGGGTCTCGAAGATGTCGTACCCGGCGGATAGATTTTCGAGTTCGACACCGATATTAAATCCCTGAAAACCGCGAAACGTCCAGCGGGTCTGTACTTCGATTTCCTGCCCGAGGTCGAGCCCTTCGTCGTAGGAAAACTGCTGGATAAACGAAAACTCCGCGTTGGCCCGGCTAAAGGGACCGAAGGGCTGCCCGCCGCTCAGGTTGTGCTCCACATTCGAGATCAGGGCGAGGAAGTTATTCTCCCGGAGTTGCCCGACATCGTTGGGATTAAACGTGTCGCTAAACACATCGAATCCCGCAAAACCCGTCCAGTCTCCCTGCCGCTTGCGCGCCCAGATCTTGCCGGCAAAGCCCGTCTCCGTATCGGTCGAACTCGTTTTTAGATTTCTGTTTGTGACCGCAAAAAAGCCCTCGACCCCGTACCGGTTGTCCAGCATGCGGAGGTCCCAGTCGGCGCCCGCGGCAAGGCTTTGCAGGTGATCGACGCCGGCCACGTTGGAAGCATCAAAAAGGGTCAGGATCCCGCCGGCCGATGAGTAAGAACCGATTTGTTGACTGGCCCGGACGACGCCAAAGCCTTCCGAGGGATTAAATCGCGCCCCGGTGGCGGCGGCCAACACGCCGAAGGAGAGTCCCGAATTGGTGCGCCCGGACAGCTTCGTCGCGCCGATGATAGGAGCATCCGCCCCGATCCGTCGGGTATATAGGAGCTGGCCCGGGCCGGCGGCGAATTGGTAGATGTTAGTGCCCTCCACAAAAAACGGTCGTCGTTCCTGGAAGAACGTTTCGAAGGCTGTAAGATTCAGCTCGGCCGGATCGGCCTCGACCTGTCCGAAATCCGGGTTGATGGTCGCGTCGAGCGTGACGTTCGGGCCGAACCCGATCTTGAGGTCGCCGCCGGCATCGAAACGTCCGGTGCCGCTCGAACGGCCCGGGTTTTCTTCGCTTTCCCGGGTTTCCAGTCTGCTCACGGTGTACGGAGAGACCTGTATGTTGCGCCGCGGTTTCACGTTCTGGATGCCTTCGAGACGGCCGAATTGCGCCACCAGATTTCCGCGCTGCGTGCGCGGCACATGCGGCCATTCGGACTCCTCTCCGAGGCGGGGGATGGTGCGCATGAAGTGGATGCCCCACGTCTGCGCCGGCACGTCGGCGAAGCGCAGCATGCTGTACGGAATGCGAAGTTCGACGGACCACCCGAGTTCGGTCATGCGGACGTCCGAGTACCAGATGGCATCCCAGGACGGATCCATGTCGTTGGGTGCGTTACTGCCCCCACCGCCGCCGGGACCTCTACCCCTCGCTCCCGAGAGAATGGCATCGAACTGCACGCCGGCCGCATTAACACCGAAAGAATAGGCCGTTCGTCGGTCGAAATACGCATCGATGGAGACCACAAACCAGTCGGCCCTATTGAAGTCGTCGCGCCGGCCAAGCACTCGCTCGATCGCTTCCGGTTCATCGTCCAACAGGATAGCACCCACGTAAAGACTGTTCGCACCGTACAGGACACGCACCTCTGATCGTTGCGTGGCCGGGGCGCCGTCGATGGGGTCGGACTGCCTGAAATCGGTGATGGCGGCGGCCTTTTTCCAGGCTTCATCATCCAGGATCCCGTCGAGCGTTATGGCATCGTCGACGAATAATGCGTTCAGGGCATCCGTCTGGACCTGATCACCAAGTAACCCCTCGCGGGATTGACCCGAGGCGAACAAGCCATCTATCGTGAAACACGAGATCGTGAACAAAAGAAGTGTCTTCGCAAAGATCCTGACTGGCGTGATCATGGCCCTCCATCTGGTGTGATTGCCGCAGCATGCGCTCGGCGTTCTCGGTAACGTTTGAACGAGAGGATGATACGGGCAGGCCTGGTCGTTTATCCCGACGCTGGTCTGAAAAGCACGACAGCGTTTCAAACGACACCGATTGGGATGTCGGAATCGAACTCACCCGGTCGTCAGCAGCCGGATGCTCATCACCGTAATGGCGCGGCCTAACAGGTAGGTGCGATCGCCGGCCACCCGCACCACCAGCGACCCGCCGCGTGGCGAGGCCTGGTAGGCGTTCAACTCTGTTTTCGCGAGTCGTTCGGCCCAGTAGGGGCCCAGGCAGCAGTGGGCCGAACCCGTGACGGGGTCCTCGTCGACGCCAGCGGCCGGCGCGAAAAAGCGGGAGATGAAGTCGTACCTGGGGTCGTCGCTGGCGGCCGTGACGATAAAGCCACGGCCGGGGATCCGGCGGAGCGCCGTCAGATCGGGGTCCAGCTTGCGAAGGGCCTTCGCGTCGGCGATTTCGACGAGGTAATCCATCCGGTTCTTGCCCACGTACGTCGGCTCCACGCCGAGCGCTCGGGCCAGATCGGAAGGCGCCTTGACAGGCGCCGGCGCCTCCGTTGGAAAATCCAACTCGATCAACTCGCCCCGGCGGACGGCCTTGAGCAAACCACTTTTCGTGTGAAACCGCGCATCCCGGGTGCCGGGAAGAAAACCGCGTTCCCATAACACATGCGCGCTGGCCAGCGTCGCATGGCCGCACAGGTCGACCTCCATTGTGGGCGTGAACCAGCGGAGCCGGTAGCCATCTACTTCCTTGGTGAGAAAAGCAGTTTCGGCGAGATTCATCTCGCAGGCGACCTCCTGCATCCAGGCCTCATCGGCCGGCTGTTCAAGGATGCATACGCCGGCGGGGTTGCCTCTGAATGGGGTGTCGGTGAAGGCGTCGACCTGGAAAAGCGTCATGGGAGTGCAATGGGCAACGTGCGAAACAAGAACGTGCTCGCACAAAGGATGAGGCGGGAAATGGGCGGCGAGTAGAAGATACGCGTACTTGCCCCATAACACCACTCATTCCGAAGAGGTACCCACAGAACTCAATACCGGTACTCTAGCGCCGGCGTCAGTGGCGTGTCGGACCCGTAGACCGTCAGAAACAGCCGCATTATGCCTGAGGCAGACGTCCTGAGGGGCACCAGATCGAACGATCGTTCTTCCTGGATGTAGGCCTCGCAAGAGTCCCCGTTAGCGTCGTGGATCAGCATCAGGTCGTAGGCCGGCAACGGAGAGGCGATGGGGGATACTTCGCTGACGATCCTAAAGAAGTGATTTTGGCAGCCGCCGCTGTAACCCACCTTCACGATCAACGAATCGCCCCGGACGAAGGTGGTGTCCGTGGCATAGGGGTCTTGCTGGACATCGTCTGCGTCGCGTTGTTGGATCCGCGCGTCGTCCACTTCGTCGTTCGCGCCGACCGAAGCCGAGCAGGCCGCCAGGGAAATGGCCAGAATGACACTCAATAATCGATGCATGCTCGTAACCGGTATGCAGGAGAAAACCCTTAGACCCCATCGCGCTGGCTGCCATTCCTGGCGAGTGCAAAAATTGCACCGGGCGTCGGGTTACGGCCCCTGATGGGGGCCTAACCCGACCTACGGGTGCTATTCCAAACGAATGCCGCTGGCGTCGGGTTACGGCCCCTGATGGGGGCCTAACCCGACCTACGGCCTGACGCGGTTGACCGGCCTCAATTCACCCTGCCCCGCGCATCCACCTTGATTTCTTCCAGCACCTCGTCGCCCTCGACGAGGTACATCGCGTCGAAATTATTAACGACGACGCAGGCATGGTTTGGGACGACGCGCACGCGGGCGCCGATGTCCAGCGTCGCCCCACCGGGTACGCGGACCCAGCCGTGTTCTTCCGACAGCGCGACGAGTTGCGCGTGGGGCAGGGATTGCATCATCCGGGCGTTATACAGCAGGATGCCGTGGCCCTGGGTGTTGTAGCCGGTGTCCGACGTAAACACCTTCTTGCCAGCGTCCAGAAACAGCTTATCGGCGCCGGTTTTGTCCCGGTGCCGGCTAATGACAGTAGCCTGCACCGTCAACGCACACTCGGCGAGGTTGGCCACGCCGAGGCCCACCTGGATGGCGTCGTTGAAGAGGTAGTTGCCCGGGCGGATTTCGGTGACGGTGAAGCCCAGGTCGACTCGGTTCTCGAAGTATCGCATGGTCGGCGTCGAGCCGATGCTGATCTCGAAGCGGCCGGCGCCGGCGGCGTCCGCGTTGGGGTCGATGAGCCCGAGCTGGTAGAGGCGGCCGGCGTAATCTAGCATCCGATCCCGTTCTTCGGCGCTCACGCGGCGGAGCGCCTCCTCGGGGGATTCGGTAATTTTAGGGCCCTGGTAGCCGTGGCCGGCGTGCGTGAGGATGCCGCCGAGGCGCAGCCCGGGCAGGCGGCTCACCCGTTGCGCGAAGGTGACGGCGCGCGGATGGTCCCAGGGCACGCCGCAGCGGCCGTAGCCACAATCCACCTCGATGAGCACCTCCGCCGGGCGCCCGTGGCGGGCAAAAAAGGACGATGCGGCATCGGCGCCTTCGTCGGTGTCCACGCAGAACGTAATGCGGGCGCGCTCCATGAGGACCAGCAGGCGGGCGAAGTCGCGGTCGCTGACGGGGGTATAGGCAACACGGATGTCCTCGAAGCCGGCCTCGGCGAACACCTCGGCCTCGCCCACCTTTGCCACCGTGATGCCGCTCGCGCCGAGGTCGCGCTGGCGCCGGGCGAGGCGGATCGATTTGTGCGTTTTGGTGTGCGGCCGGAGGGCGACCTGCTGTCCCCGGGCCTTTGCCTGCATGCGGCGCAGGTTCGCGTCCAGGCGGCGATCCTCAATCAGAATCGCCGGCGACGGCAGGTCATCGAGATGCATGGCTGTAGGGGATTACGAGCGCCGGGACGTGCCTACTTGCCCCATGCTCACCCGCAGGCGAGCGCGTTCCAGGGCACGTTTTGCACGCTCTTTGTCGGCTTCGGTGCCGGAGGTGAGGAGCGCCAGCGCGCGGGCCTCGGAGGCCTTTGCCCGTTCGATGTCGATCGATGACGCCGGCTCCGCCGCTTCGGCGAGAATCGTGACGGTATTATTGAGCACTTCGACAAACCCGCCCGTCGTGGCAAACGCGATGCGTTCACCACCCGGCGTAGTGACGTAGAGCGGCCCGATGTCTATGGCCGCGATCATCGGCGCGTGGTTGTGGAGCACCTCGAACGTGCCCGCCACGCCCGGCGCCCGCACCCGCTCCGCCTCGCCGCGAAAAATACTGCCGCTGGGGGAGACGATATCGACGTAGAATGATGGCATGGTTGGTGGGCAGGTTGCAGGTTGGCAGGTTGCAGGTTGGCAGGTTGGCGGGTTGCAGATTGGCAAGATTCTCCACTATCGAGAAACCTGTAACCTGTAACTTGCCAACCTGCAACCATTCAGCCCTCGCTGAGCATCTTCTCGCCGGCGGCGATGACTTCCTCGATGGCGCCTTTGTAGGCGAAGGCCCCTTCGGGGTAGTGATCGAGTTCGCCCTTGAGGATCATCTTGAACCCGCGGATGGTGTCGTCGATCTTGACGTATTTGCCGGGGAAGCCCGTGAACTGCTGGGCGACGAAGAACGGCTGCGACATGTAGCGCTGGGCGCGGCGGGCGCGGCCCACCACGAGCTTGTCGTCGTCGCTGAGTTCGTCCATGCCGAGGATGGCGATGATGTCCTGCAGTTCCTTGTAGCGCTGGAGCAGCTGCTTGACCTCCTGCGCCGTGTTGTAGTGGTCCTCGCCGATGATGCGGGGGTCCAGGATGCGGCTCGTGGAGTCCAGCGGGTCAATGGCCGGGTAGATGCCCAGCGACGCGATCTGGCGGGATAGCACCGACGTGGCGTCGAGGTGGGCGAAGGTCGTCGCCGGCGCGGGGTCCGTGAGGTCGTCCGCTGGCACGTAGACGGCCTGCACCGAGGTGATCGAGCCGGACCGCGTCGAGGTGATACGTTCCTGCATTTCACCCATCTCCGTGGCGAGCGTCGGCTGGTAGCCCACGGCGCTCGGCATGCGGCCGAGGAGGGCCGACACTTCGGAGCCGGCCTGGGTGAAGCGGAAGATGTTGTCGATGAAGAAGAGCACGTCGCGGCCGCCGAGGTCGCGGAAGTACTCGGCGATCGTCAGCCCCGAAAGGGCCACGCGGGCGCGGGCTCCGGGGGGCTCGTTCATCTGGCCGAACACAAGGGCAAGGCTGGAGTTTTTCGTGGCCTCGAGATCCACCTTCGTCAGATCCCACTCACCCTTCTCCATCGCATGGTTGAAGGCATCGCCGTAATCCACCACGCGGCTCTCGAGCATTTCGCGGAGGAGGTCGTTGCCCTCGCGCGTGCGCTCGCCGACGCCGGCGAATACGGACAGACCGTCGTGCGCCTTGGCGATGTTGTTGATGAGCTCCATGATGAGCACCGTCTTACCCACGCCGGCGCCGCCGAAGAGGCCGATCTTGCCGCCGCGTGCATAGGGCTCCAGGAGATCCACCACTTTGATGCCCGTCTCGAGCATCTCCGTCGCGGCCGCCAGCTGGTCGAATGGCGGAGGCGGCATGTGGATGGGCCGGCGCTCCGTCACCTTCGGCTGCGCGATGCCGTCGATCGCCTGACCGACCACATTGAAGAGCCGGCCGCGGATCTCGTCGCCGATCGGCATCGAGATGGGCTGACCAGAGTTGTTCACCTTCGCGCCCCGGGTGAGGCCGTCCGTCGAGTCCATCGCGATCGTACGGACCCGATTCTCGCCCAGGTGCTGCTGCACTTCGAGCACAAGCAGGCCGGCGTCGCCGCGGTCGATCGTGAGGGCGTCCAGAATATCCGGAACGGCGTCTGCGGGAAATTCGACGTCCACAACGGGGCCGATGATCTGGACGATGCGTCCCGGGGTCAAGGTAGCGGTAGCTTCCATCTGGAACAGACTTCTATGACTGACACAGCACGCACGATCGCAGCACGCGTCGATCCGTTTACGACGCCGGGAGGGCGGTAGCATTCGGCCAGCAGGATCGGCTATCGAGATCCTGCCAGCGGGGAGCTGCCGGCTCTCTGGAAATGCGACCTGGATAACGGCCAGAACAACCGACTCGGGTCTCCCCCTGTACGAACGGCGGGCGCCGCGGGCGACCCGCCTCCTCGCTGGACGTGCGAACTGTCAGCAACATGAATAAAGAGCGCGAAAAACAATGCGTTTCCTCCTACTCGTTCCTGCCCGATTGGATCTCTGAGGAGTTGGAAATTTTTTCGAAACCGAAACAAAAACAGCAGGAGCCACACCAGATGGGATGGGGTGCGGCTCCTGCATGTTGCCTGGTCAGGGTCTGGGATGTGCTCAGGGGGAGGTGAAAACGGAGTTATTTAAGCGCGTGACGTAGCGACCGTCAGAAACCGTCCATAATCCAGGTTCCCAACCCGTAGAGACACGTAACTTCGTGTCTCCCTACAGGCCGCGCGTACCGTCGGTTACTTCAACAACACCATCCGGCGTGTTTCGGTGAAGTCGCCGGCCTGGATTCGGTAGAAGTAGGCGCCGCTGGGCAACGACGCGGCATCGAAGGTGACGGTGTAGACGCCGGCCGCCACGGGGGCATCAACAAGCACGCGCACTTCGCGGCCGAGGAGATCGTACACGGCCAGCCGAACGGGAGCGGTCTCGGACACCGCGTACTGGATTCGGGTGGAAGGATTAAAGGGGTTCGGATAGTTCTGCGCCAGTTGGAACGCTGCCGGCGTCGCTGCCGGCGTCTCTGCCGCGACGATGGCGACCGAAGAGGCCGCCTGCTCGTTGATCTGAAGCTGCGCCGGCGTGTTTTCCAGCGCCGGCCGGCCAGCGAACCGCACTACCGCCAGCGTGTCTGCCCCCAGACCACGGGGAGAGGCGAGGACGATCCGAGCGCCGTACGCGGAGCCACGAAACGCCGCGCTGACGCCCTGCCCGCCGCCCTCGACGAGGCCGATCGGGGCCGCATCGGACGGCGGGAGATCTACCGTAAGCGACCGAACGACGCCCGACGGCGCGGCGCCCATCAGGGCGACATGGGTTTCGCCATTCCGCTCCACCGGCCGGCCCCAAGCCAGGCCGATCGCGGCGGCTTCGCGCTGCTTTTCGGTGGCACAGCCGGCTTCGGCCGGGAAACAGTCGGTATAGCCGGCGACCAGCTGAAGCACCATCGCCCCATCGAAAGCGGATACGCTGCCGTTGGCCGATACGTCGGATGCCTCCAGGCCCGCGCCGGCGAGCACATTGGTTTCGGAGGCGTGCTGGAGGATCCGAGCCGCGTCGTACGCGGTCACCGCGCCGTTCTGCGTCGCGTCCCCGAACAGAATGGGCCGGATCGTCACGGTTCCAGACGTCCCGGTCGCCGTCGGCGTGCCTTCATTGAGCATGATGCTGCCGAAGGCGACGTTCGTGGCACCCAACGTGGCGCCGGCCACAAAACGCAGCCGGGCGATGGCGCCAGCGCCGACTACGGCCTTCACGCCGGCGGCTACGATGGAGACGGCGCCAGGCGTGTCGTTGTTGTAAACGAGCGTCATGCCGGCGTGGTCCGGCCCGCTCAAGGTTCCGTCCAGTGCGATGCTTTGCAGGGTCAACTTAGCGGCATCGTAGGTGAGGGCGATGTTAAAGGCCGTGACATTGAGGCCCGTAAGGTCGCTGGCGACGACATCCACATCAAATACCTGACCCGGACTCGCCGAGGCGGGGGTGAGCGTGAGGGTGGTCGCCTGCTGGGCCCGTGCCGGCCGAGCTACCGATGGGGTGATCGATGCCGCAATCAAAAGGAGAAGGGCGATTGGTATCGCCGCGAGTCGCCTCGAAATCCGTAACATACAGGATCCGGATGGTTCGAAAATCGGAAGCCGGTGGCGGGTGAAACGGAGGGTGGAAGTTCAGCTGCTACCGGGATAGGTGGTGATCTGCCAGAGGCGAGAAGCAGGCCAGAATGGCCACGGCGTTTCTCAATGACCCGCGTGGAGGCGCCTTCTACCGCCGAAAAGCCGCTTAAGGAAGCGGAATCGCGGCCGAGGCCCTCCGGCACGACCCGGATCTACCCGCCCCGATCGCGCCGAACCGGCGCCAAAAGGAAACGAGGGGTAACCAAAGGTAATCGGACGAGGCGGTGGAGCCGGCGATGCGGGCGGCGTATCTTGGCATGCCATATCCATCCTCATCCGCCATCCCATCATGCGCGCCCGCACCGCTCACGTCACAGCCTGTCTATCTACCTGCTGGCTTCTGCTCCTCCTGCTATTCCCGCTCGCTGCGTGGGCCGACGATCTCCCCACGATCGAAACCAAAACCGCCGGATTCGTCCGCCAGGCCGGCTTCCTCCCGCTGTACTGGGATGCGGATAAAGGGGAATTGTGGATGGAGATTGGGATCTGGAACCAGGATCTGCTCTACGTGACGTCGCTGCCGGCCGGCCTGGGATCAAACGACATCGGGCTCGACCGGGGGCTGGTGGGCAACGAACAGGTCGTCCGCTTCACCCGCGTCGGCCCGAAGGTGCTGATGGAAGCCCCCAACCTCCAGTTCCGCGCTATTACAGACAACGCCGCCGAACGGCAGGCCGTTGCGGATGCATTCGCGACGAGCATCGCCTGGGGATTCACGGCCGCCGCCCAAACCGGCGACCGGGTGCTGGTGGATGTCACGCCGTTTGTCCTCCGCGATGCGATGGCGGTGACGCGGACGCTGAGCGGCCAGAACCAGGGCGCCTTCCTGTTGGAAGCGTCGCGCAGCGCCGTCTACCTGGATCGCACGAAAGCCTTCCCGGAGAACACGGAGTTGGAGGCGCAGCTCACGTTTCTGTCCGACAACCCGGGCCGGTACGTCCGCGACGTCGCCGCCGACCCGTACGCCGTCACCCTCCGCATGCGGCAGTCGTTTGTCCGCCTCCCCGAACTCGGCGCCTACACGCCCCGCGCCTACGACCCGCGCTCGGGCAGCTACGGGATCGAATTCGTCGACTACGCGACACCGGTCTCCGAGCCGAAGGAGCAGCGGTATGTCGCGCGTCACCGGCTCGAAAAGGTGGATCCGAACGCCGACATCAGCGACGCCGTCGAGCCCATCGTCTATTACCTGGACCCCGGCACGCCCGAGCCCATCCGAAGCGCGCTGCTCGACGGCGCGCGTTGGTGGGAAGAGGCGTTTGAGGCGGCCGGCTTCCGGAACGCCTACCGCGTGGAGATGCTGCCCGACACGGCCGACGCGATGGACCTCCGCTACAACGTCATCCAGTGGATCCACCGCTCGACGCGGGGCTGGAGCTACGGTCGCAGCGTCGTCGACCCGCGCACCGGCGAGATCCTCAAGGGGATCGTGAGCCTCGGGTCGCTGCGCGTGCGGCAGGACTATCTCCTCGCCGCCGGCCTGCTCTCGCCCTATGAAAACGGCGATGGCCTCCCCCCTGAATCGGACCCGATGCTCGCCATGGCCCTCGCCCGCCTCCGCCAGCTCTCGGCCCACGAGGTGGGCCACACGCTGGGGCTGATGCACAACTTCGCGTCGTCGGTGAACGACCGGGCGTCGGTGATGGACTACCCCGCGCCGGTCGTCCGCTTCACGTCCGACGGGGAGATGACGCTGGACGAGGCCTACGGGGTGGGGATCGGCGCCTGGGACATCGTGTCTATCCGGTACAGCTATGCCCAATTCCCCGCCGGCGCCGACGAACGCGCCGCGCTGAACCGCATCCTGGACGACGCCGCGGACGCCGGTCTGAAATATATCGCCGACACCGACGCCCGTGCGCCGGGCGGCGCCCACCCGGGGGCGCACCTGTGGGACAACGGGGCGGACCCTACCCTGACCCTCGAGCACGACCTGCAGGTCCGCGCCCGGGCCCTCTCGCGGTTTGGACTCGGCAACGTCCGCGCCGGCCGGCCGCTGGCCGAACTCGAAGAGGCGCTTGTGCCCATCTACCTCTGGCACCGGTACCAGGTCGAGGCCGTCGCCAAACTCATCGGTGGGGTCGATTACAGCTACGCCCTCCGCGGCGACACGCAGAGCCTGCCGGAAGCTATCCCGGGCATGCGCCAGGAGGATGCGCTGGATGGGCTCTTAAAAACCGTCCTCCCTTCGGCCCTCCGCCTCCCCGAGAACCTCCGCACCCAGCTGCCGCCTCGCCCGCCGGGCTTTTCGGCGCACCGCGAACTGTTCGACGGCCATACCGGGCTGATGTTTGATCCGTACGCGCCGGCGGAGGCCGTCGCCGCGCTGGTTTTTGGGCTGATCCTCCACCCCGAACGCGCGGCGCGCCTCGTCTATCAGAACGACTTCGACGACGCCCTCCCTGAGCTCCGCGACGTCCTCACCCGCGTGTTCGACACCGTGTGGGACGTCACCACCGCCCGCGACGGCTATGACGCCGAACTGCAACGCCTCGTGCAGCAGGTGTGGACGGACGCCCTGATGGGCCTGGCCGTGAATCCGAACGCTCCTTACCCTGTCCGCGCCCGGACGCTGCTGCATCTGCGGGAGATCCAGGTCTGGCTGGGACAAAACCGCGGCCGCGACCCCGAAACCATCGCCCACCGCGACCTCGTCTACGACGACATCGGGCGGCTCATGACCCGGAAGTACGAGGAAATGGAGCAACACCCGGAGCTCGAGACACCCCCGGGCTCCCCCATCGGGCAAGGCGGCTTTCTGGATCGCGTGCGCCGGCGGGAGGCGCTGCTGGAGAACTGGGCGCCGGCGGAGGTGTGGTGTGGGCAGGAGTGAACGCTGCCCTTTCCTTGGTCATCGCGAGCCGGTCCGATGAAATCGGACCGTGTCGAACGACCTCCCGATCGTTCGGGCGGTCTACTCTAAAAGAATTTCTCTGTTAATCGGAACGTGCCCCCGACCTGAAGGACGGGGGCTATTATACCGAGTCGCGCTGCGACGCGTGAATCGACGTGTGGTATGCGTAACGTCTCTACATAAGATGTTATCAACGGCCGCCATGCCCAAATTCCAGCTACTAGTAAGCTTGACCCTGATGGCCTGCGCCGCCGCCCACGCCCAGGTCATCCCCGACACCCTCGACAACCGGCGGTATTTCCCGCTCGGCGTGGGCAACGAGTGGCAGTACGTCGAAACGGATTTTCATTCCGCTATTCCCTCGTATCAGCGTCATCGGATCATTGCGGATACCCTGGTCGATGGGAAGCAGTATTTCAAGTATATCGTCGAAGGCTTCGAGTCGACGAGATAGCGCCCACTTCGACTCGGATCGTTTCGATCTATCCCAATCCCGCCACGTCCACTGTCACGATCGGCTACACAGCACCCCTCGGCGCGGCTACCCGGCTTGAGGTGTTCGATGTGCTGGACCGACGCGTTGATCGTCATTTCCTCGTCGAGCCTGGCGTTGAGGCGACTTACGAGCTGGATATTTCGGACTGGCCGGCCGGGATGTATCTCGTCAGGTGGGTCGGTGTTGCTGGTTTGACGAAAGCCACCCCGTTCTTGAAACGGCCCTGATGGCGGTATTTGTCGGGGTGACGCGGGAGACCGCGCGGGGGGAGAGACGGACGTGCGGTCACGCCGGGTTACACGGCGCGGGAAGAGGCGATCGCGGCGGGACGCCGGGTTACACGGCGCGAGAGGGACCGGCGGACGTGCGGTGGCGCCGGGTTACACGGCGCGGGAAGAGGCGATCGCGGCGGGACGCCGGGTTACACGGCGCGAGAGGGACCGGCGGACGTGCGGTGGCGCCGGGTTACACGGCGCGAGAGGGACCGGCGATAGATTCAAGCGTTGCGTTGGCGCCGTTAACCCGGCCTACGGTTCCTTTTACCTTTTGCCTTTTACCTTTTGCCTTTTTCACCCTTCTTTTTCCATCGTCGACCTTGAGATCGCGGTGATGAGCTTGCGGGGCATGAGGCGGAGGAGGAGGTGGAAGGCGAGTTTGTTGAAGATGCCGAAGACGGCTACGGTTTTGCCACGCTTCATGGCCCGGTAGCCGTAGTCGGCCACGGCGCGGGCGGAGGGGATGAAGAGCATCTTCACGGCGCGTGTGCGGGTGAGGTTGCCGACTTCGATGAACTCGGTTTGCGTGAAATTCGGGCAGAGGGCGGTGACGGTGACGTTGGTGTCGGACAGCTCGTTGGCCAGGGCTTCGGAGAAGGAGATGACATACGCTTTGGAGGCGTAGTAGACGGCCTGGAGCGGCCCGGGGATGAAGCCTGCGGTGGACGCCACGTTCAACACGGCCCCCCGGTTGCGCTCGACCATCCCGGGCAGAAACATCCGCGTCAGGGCGGTGAGGACAAGGATATTCAGGTTGATCATCGCCTTGTCCGCCTCCCATTCCCGCTCGTGGAAGAAGCCATGGCCGCCAAAGCCGGCGTTGTTGATCAAGTACTCCACATCGATCTTTTTATCGGTCACCTCCTTGTAGACCGCCCGGGCCGCGCCCGGCACCGCGAGGTCGCGCGGGATGACGTGGACCTGCACGCCGTGCGCCTGCTCCAGCTCGGCCTTTAATTCGAGCAATCGCTCCTCACGCCGCGCGACGAGCACAAGATCACCTTTCTGCGCCGCATGGATACGCGCGAGCTCGCGGCCAATCCCGCTGGATGCGCCCGTAATCAGGGCTACATTGTTCATCATGGTTTCGATGCGTGGGGCAGAAGGGGGCTATGCAAGGGGGGCCACGGGGAGTGTATCCCCTTGAATGCGGTCGACAGGGGGTTGTTTAACGCATTTTGAATGAAGCGGGCGCAGGGCTCTTAATGTATTAAAAAAGCGCTTTTCTGCGTACCGGGCTACCGGATATGCAAAGACTTCACGAATGGCCGGCCGGGCCGGGTTCATCGGCGCTGTGCATCTTTCTTACGACACGAGCATATATGGAGCGAGTTTTTGTCACCCATCGTTACTGCGCCATGCACCACCTCGCCGCCAGCCGCCTTCGGCTGTCTCCTTTCGTCGTGCTCCTGTCCCTAATCGCCGTGCCTGCGTGTTTCGCCCAGTCGGATGCGGGACGCGTCGCCTCGCCGGCCGATACGCCAACCGCGCTTGAGAATCCGTCGCTCGTCCAGCAGTACCAGGCTACCATCACGGAATCCGACCTCGCGGCGCACCTCTACGTGTTTGCGTCCGACTACTTCGAGGGCCGCGAGACAGCCACCCGCGGCCAGAAGCTCGCCGCCATGTACCTCGCCGGACAGTACCGCAAGATGGGCCTCGACGCCAAAGGCAACCACCCCGGCGATAACGCCATGGCGCCCGAACGGTACTTCCAGCCCTTCCCCCTGTACGGCCGCTCGCTGAAAGCGGCCCGCCTCGACATCACGGCCGGCGGACGCACCGTCGCCAATGTGGTCTTCTCGGCCGCCGAACAGAGCGCCAACGCCTACCTCGCGGCCGGCAATGCGATGGCCGTCAATGGTCCGGTTATCTTCGCGGGCTACGGCATCGAGGACGACGCCCTGGGATATAACGATTTCAAGGCGATGGAGGCCGCCGGCCTCTCGGTCGCCGACTCCTGGCTGATGGTGCTGCTGGACGAACCGCTCGTCAGCGCCGAAAAGAGCCTGCTCCCCACCCAGGATGGCGCCCCCTCGCGGTGGACGGCCCGCGGCAACACGAAGCGGGGCAACATGATGCGTCGAGAGGGCGGCCGACCCCGCGGCGTCCTCGTCGTCGGCGACCTCGGGCCCAACGGCAAACCGACCGCCGACCAGGCGCGACGCGCCGCCGCGGCCCTTGGTGGCGTTGGCCAGCTCTCCCTTGAAGAACAGGCGGGCGGCGCTGCCGCGCCCCCGTATTACGTCATCTCTTCCGCCCTGGCCAACCAGATCATCGCCCCCGCCGGCAAAACGGTCGAAGCGCTCAAGGCCGGCATCGACAGCAGCCTCCAACCCACCGTCTTCGCGGTGCCCGATGTGATGCTCTCGAGTGCCATCGAACACGAGGCCTTCCAAACGACCAGCGAAAACGTCGCCGCGTTCATCGAAGGCTCGGACCCCGCGCTGAAGGATGAAGTGGTGGTCATCTCCTCCCACTACGACCATGTCGGCATGAACGAAGGCGGAGAAGGCGACATCATCTTCAACGGCGCCGACGACGATGGCTCGGGCACGGTGGCCGTCCTCGAAATGGCGGAAGCCTTCAAGACGGCCCAGCGGGATGGGAACGGACCTCGCCGGTCCATCCTGTTCCTGAACGTCTCCGGCGAAGAAAAAGGACTGCTCGGCTCGGCGTATTACTCGGATTCCGACCCACTCGTGCCGGTCGCCAACACGGTGACGAACCTCAACATCGACATGATCGGCCGATACGACCCCACGCATCCGTCGAAAAGCAAGAACTACGTCTACATCATCGGCTCCAACCTGATCTCGCAGGAATTACACGACCTCAACGCGCAGGTCAACACAGCGACGGGCACTCACCTCGAACTGGACGAACGGTTCAATTCGAAAGACGACCCCAACCAGTTCTACCGCCGGTCCGACCACTGGAACTTCGGCAAACACGGCGTGCCGTTTATCTTCTTCTTCACAGGCACCCACGAGGACTACCACGGCCTTGAGGACGAGGCGGAGAAGATCGAATACGAACGCATGGCCCGCATCACCCGGCTCATCTTCGCCACGGCATGGCAGGTGGCCAACCAGGACGAGCGGCCGGCTGTGTCGGGCGCTGGATTTAACTGATGGATTCAGGTTTAATACTGTGGACAATTTTCGCACATCTGGGCCAATCCTGGTGATCAGGCCCCTCCTCTCACCGAGGAGGGGCGAGTTCTGACGTCGATAAATCGACGTCAGAACGGGGAGGAGTAAAGCCTTGCGTCAACGTAGATCATTTTTTTGCAACTCAACCCGAGTGCCGAGTTTACAAAAATTCGGGCAGCGACTGCGGGGCGTGCTTGGACTCATCTGCCCGGTGTCGATTCGCTCCTCCCCATCCCGTCAACGCTTCGCTCCGACGGGATTTGCCCCTCCTCGGATCGAGGAGGGGCCTGGTAGTCAGGCACGTTCCCGATACGAAAACTGTCCGAAGTATTAAGGTTACAGGTTGGCAGGTTAAGACTTGATGCCAAGAACCCGCCAACCTGCAACTTGCCAACTTGCAACCCCTCACGCCGTCGCCTTCACGAGCAACTCCGTCATCCGGGCGACGAAGTCCGATGTCTGCGTCAACCCGCCATCCAGCAGCAGGGCGCCTTCGAAGAGTTGAAGGATGACCTGGTCGACCGTCGCGTCGTCGCCCTCTAGCTTCGCCTTCAGGTTCTTCATCACCGGGTGCGCCGTATTGATTTCCAGGATGCGGACGCCAGAGGTGAAGTTCTTGTCCATCATCTTCATCATGCGCTCCATCTGGACGTCCATCCCGCTATCGCCGACGACGAGCGTGACGGCGGAGTCCACCAGCCGGCGGGACTCCACGACGTCCTTCACGCGGTCGCCGAGGGTGACCTTGAAGCGGGCGATGAGCCGGTCCACATCGGCGCCGGCGAGGGCATCCTTCTGCTGCTCCTCGTCGGCTTTCAGGTCGATATCCGCCTTCTCGATGCTCTTGAGCTCCTTCTCTTTGTAGGCATTGATGTGCGGGACGACAAACGCGTCGAGCGGGTCGTCCATCAGCAGCACGTCGATGCCGTTTTTGCGGAAGTACTCGAGCTTCGGACTCCGCTCCAGCACATCACGGTGTTCGCCGAGGAGGTAGTAGATCTGGGTTTGATCCGCCGGCATGGCCGCGACGTAGCCGGCGAACGAGGCGTACTCGCCTTTCGGCGTCTTCGTGGATCCGAAGCGAAGCAGATCGACCAGCTTGTCCTTATTGGTGAAGTCGTTCCCCACGCCAAGCTTAAACAGCGGCCCGAATTCCCGGAAGAACTTCGCGTATTTCTCGGCCTCTTTTTCGGCCCAACCCTCCAGCAACCCGATGATCTTCCCGGTGAGGATCGTCCGGATCCTGGCCATCACCGGGCTATTCTGCGTCACTTCGCGGGAGACGTTCAGCGGCAAACTATCCGTCTCGACCACGCCGCGGACGAAGCGGAGGTACTCCGGCACCAGCGCCTTGCAATCGTCCTGGATAAACACCCCGTTGGCGTAGAGGTGCAGCTTCGTGGCCTCTTCCTCACGAAACATCCCGGGCGGGGCGTGTTCGGGGAGGAACAGGAGGGCACGGACGTTGACGACGCCCTCCAGGTTCAGGTGCAGATAGCCGAGCGGATCCTGGTAGTCGCCCGAGATGAACTTGTAGAACTCGTTCAGCTCCTCCGGCGTGATCTCGCTTTTGTTTTTGTGCCAGAGCGCCTTGACCGTGTTGACCTGCTCGTCGGCCACGTAGATCGGGAAGTCGACGAAGTTCGAGTACTTTTTGATGATCCCCTTCACCCGGTCGTCGCGCATGAACTCCTTCGCGTCCTCGCGGAGTTTGAGGACGATGGTCGTGCCGCGTTCGGCGCGGCCGGCGGGTTCGATCGTGAACGACCCCTCGCCGTCCGACGTCCACCGGAGCGCTTCGGAATCCGCGTCGGCGCCGAGGGTCTCCACCACGACCTCCTCGGCCACCATGAAGGCCGAGTAGAAGCCGACGCCAAACTGGCCGATGAGCTGGCCGTCGATGGGTTTGCCTTCTTTCTGGAGTTGCTCGAGGAACGCCTTCGTGCCCGAGCTGGCGACGGTGCCGAGGCGCTTGACGAGGTCGTCCCGCGTCATCCCGATGCCGCTGTCCTCGATCGTGAGCGTATTCGCGGTCTCATCCAGCGTGATACGGATCTCGAGCGGCGCTTCCGCGCTCCGCATAGCGGGGTCGGTCAGTTTTCGGAATCGCGCCTTGTTGAGTGCGTCCGACGCGTTGGAGATAAGTTCGCGGAGGAAGATCTCCTGATGGGTATAGAGGGAGTGGACGATCAGATGAAGCAGTTGCTTCATCTCGGCCTTAAAGGTATAGCGTTTGGCCTTTTCTTCCCGGGTCTCGGTTTCCACGGCAGTAGGTGTTTAGTCGGTTGAATAGTATGGATAACGCAAGGAGCCGGCCCGGATCGACCGACCCATAGTTCCAGGGAGAAGGTCGCTCACGAATGGTGCGGCGCCAGGTTCCCTCGCTAAAGCCGGCGCACGGCTTCATCATTACCCGCCGGGTTAACATTATTAGCAAGTTTTATCAACCTCTTAATGATATTGGTTGTGTTTTGTCGCATTCTACGACCTTCATCGGTTCCATGCCAACCCAACGGCGTACACCGGCATCCTTCCTCCTTCGACGGCTTCCTCAGAGCACGAACTCCTCCATGAAAACGCCCACACTTGGTGCCGCCGCCTGGCTATCGCTTCTCCTGGCCGGCTGCTCAGGCCCTACCCCTTCCCGCACCGCCTCCACGGAGCGGCCGGATGACAACCGTTTTACGCCTGTGGTCCTGGCCCAGGGCGCTTCGATGGACGAGCCCATGTCTTTCGAAGTCCTCGACGACGGCACGGTCTTCTTCATCGAACGGAAGGGCGGCGTAAAGCGGTACGATCCGGGGAGTAACGCCGTGATGACGGTCGCGATGATCCCCGTCAACACCAAATACACCAACGCCGAAGGCGTGGTGCGCGAGGCCGAGGAAGGGCTGGTGGGGATGACGGTTCATCCGGACTTCGAGCAAAAACCCTGGATTTATCTGCTCTATGCGGACCCCGCCGAGCCGAAACACGTCCTTGCCCGCTGGGACTATCGCGACGGTGCGCTCGACGAGGCGACGAAAAAAGTCGTCCTCGAGTACCCCGTCCAGCGTGAAGCCTGCTGCCACACGGGCGGCGGCATGACATGGGACGCGGACGGCAACCTGTTCATGACGATCGGCAACAACACGGGCAACTCCCAGATGTCGCAGACCGACGAGCGCCCGGCCCGCAGCAGCTGGGACGACCAGCGCGGCGCCAGCAACACGAACGACCTCCGCGGCAAGATCATTCGCATCCATCCGGAGGACGACGGCACCTACACCATCCCCGACGGCAACCTCTTCGCGCCCGGCACCCCGAACACGCGCCCCGAGATCTACACGATGGGGCACCGGAACGCATGGCGCGTGTCCATCGATAGCGAGACCGGCTACATCTACTGGGGCGAAGTAGGCCCCGATGCTTCGGAGGACACCGAGATCGGTCCGCGCGGGTACGACGAGATGAACCAGGCGAAAGGCGCCGGCTACTTCGGCTGGCCGTACTTCATCGGCGAGAATCACGCGTTTCCGTTTTACGACTTCGCGGCGGACTCGGCGCTGGCGCCGAAGGATCCGCTCAAACCCATCAACACCTCGGTCAACAACACGGGGCTTCAGGAGCTTCCTCCGGCGCAGCCGGCCTTTATCTCCTACCCGTACGGCGTCTCCGAGCGCTTCCCGGATGTCGGCACAGGCGGCCGCTCGGCCACAGGCGGCCCCATCTACCGGGCGGTCGACTTCGCCGGCGCCGCGCGCCCGTTCCCGGATTACTTCGAGGGGAAATGGATCATGGCCGACCTGTCCCGCGGCTGGATCATGGCGGTCACGATGGACGCGAACAGCGACTATGTGTCGATGGAGCGGTTCATGCCGGACTATAAGCCGGCCGAAATCATCGACATCAAATTCGGCCCCGAGGGCGATCTGTACGTCCTCGAATACGGCAGCCGCTGGTTCGCCGACAGCGAGGACGACAAGCTCGTGCGCATCGAATACAACGCCGGCAACCGCACGCCGCATGTTGTTGCCGGCGCCTCTACATCCGGTGGCAAGGTGCCGTTCGACGTCGTGTTGTCCGCCGAAGGGACGCAGGACTTCGACGGCGATGAGTTGACGTACCGTTGGGAGGTCGCGCCGCTCGCCGGCGGCGCTTCGCGCACGCTCGAAGGCCCCGCACCCACGGTGTCGTTCGACCAGGCGGGCGTCTATGTCGCCACACTCGAGGTGAGCGACCCCGCCGGCGCCACTAACAGTGCGTCGGTCCAGATCGTGGCCGGCAACGAGCCGCCGCGGATCGACGTCCGGCTCGCCAGCAACACCTCCTTCTTCTTCCAGGGGAAGCCGGTTGACTATACCGTTACCGCCAGCGACACGGAAGATGGCACGGTGGACGCCGCGGCCGTCGCCGTGAGCATCGACTATGCCTCCGAGGGCTTCGACTACGCCGAGGTGATCCAGGGCCAGCGCAGCGTCGACGCCTCAACGCGGTTTGCCGTGGCGAAGGTGCTGATCAGCAAGACCGACTGTGGCGTCTGCCACCAGCCGGAAGTCCGCTCCGCCGGACCGTCGTATGCCGAAATCGCCGATAAATACCGGGGCGACGCCGGCGCGAAGAGCCGCCTGGCCGAAAAAGTCCGCGGTGGCGGCGGCGGTGTCTGGGGCGAGATCGTCATGCCGGCCCACCCCGGCCTCACCTCGGCCGACGCCGCGACGATCGTCGACTACATCCTGAATTACGGCGACAAGACCATCCGCACGCTGCCGCTGTCCGACCAGTTCGTCCCGGTCCTGCCGGCGGACGACAACGGCCGCGGCTCTCTGCTCGTCCGGGCCGCGTACACGGACCGCGGCGCCGGCGACGTGCCCGCGCTGACGGCGGAAAAGCTGATCGTCCTCCGCAGCCCGATCCTCTACGCCGGCGACGCCGAGATCATGCAGGGCGCCCGGAAATCCGTGGGTAACCGCGGGGCCGGCCCGATGATCGTCCAGCCCAACACGGGGGGACACCTCGCCTTCCAGGGTATCGACCTGACCGGGGTGACGCGGGTTGACCTGGCCGCGACGGCGCGGACGCGCGAAGGCACCGTGGGCGGGAACGTGGAAGTCCGCCTCGGTAGCCCGACCGGTGCACTTCTGGGGCAGGATTCGGTGGAGGTGACCGAGTTCCGCTTTGGCGCGCCGCCGACCGCGACGGCGATCCAGCAAGCCGGCGGAGCCGCACAGGCCGCGGCTGCTCAGGGAGGTGGCGGCCGGCGCCAGCAAGGCCCCCAGGGGGTGCAGATCGCCGTGCAGCCGACTACCGGCGTTCACGACCTCTACCTGGTTTTTAAGAATGACGCCGCTCGCGACATCGACCCGCTGATGAACCTGACCGCCGTGACGCTCGTGGCGGAATAAGTCTAGGTATGGGGGGTATGGGGACGTTGAACGTTCAAACGTTTAACGTCCCTTCTACTTCACTTCCCACGTATCCCCGGCATTCAGCAGCGATTCGAGCGTGCCTTTGCCTCGCTTTTCGACGATGTCGGCGATTTGCTGGTGGAGCATCTCCTCGTAGGTGGGGCGGACTTCCTTGTAGAACACGCCGAAGGGCCGCGGCATATCGGGTTGCCAGAACATTTGCCCGGCGATGCCGGCCAGTTCGCGGCTGGTTTCGTCGTACACGAGGCAGTCCCCCACGGACCACGCGCCGCCTTCGAGGTCGATCACTTCTGTCCGGAAGCCGTCGAGCCGGATGCCCTGTTTGCCGTTGTTGAACGTCATGGGCTTGCCGTTTTCGAGAAAGATCGCGCGGGCCGGCTTGGTGGCTTTTTCGGTGAAGCCGAAGAAAGCGCCGTCGTTAAAGATATTGCAGTTCTGGTATATCTCGCAGAAGGATGCGCCCCGGTGTTCGTGGGCGCGTTTGAGGATGTCTTTCATGTGGTTCGGATCGCGGTCCATCGTGCGAGCGACGAACGTGGAATCCGCCCCAAGGGCCACGGCCACGGGGTTAAAGGGGTGGTCGATCGATCCGTACGGCGTGCTCTTGGTGACTTTGCCCTGCTCGGAGGTCGGGCTGTATTGCCCCTTGGTGAGGCCGTAGATCTGGTTGTTAAAGAGCAGGAGCTGAACGTTGACGTTCCGCCGGAGGATGTGGATGAGGTGGTTACCACCGATCGAGAGCGCGTCGCCGTCACCGGTGACGATCCACACGTCCAGGTCGGGCCGGCTGGTCTTGAGGCCCGTAGCGACGGCCGGTGCGCGGCCGTGGATCGAGTGCATCCCGTACGTATTCATGTAGTACGGGAAGCGGCTGGAGCAGCCGATCCCGCTGATGAAGACGATCTTCTCTTTCGGGACGCCGAGTTCGGGCATCAGGCGCTGGACGGTGGCCAGGATGGCATAGTCGCCGCAGCCCGGGCACCAGCGAACGTCCTGGTCCGTCTCGAAGTCCTTCCGCGTGAGCGCCGAGGCGCCGTCGCCGCCGGCGATGCCGGGCATCGTGGGCCCGGCGGGCGCCGGTTTGCCGGCGCCGGGGGGCAGCGAAGGTTTCCGGGCGGCCGGGGGCAGCGTGGGTTTGACGCCGCCGGGCGGCAACGTAGGTTTGCGGGGTTCCTGGGAATCTAGGTTATCGTGCATGGTCATGCGAACTATCAATTCGTAACGAGCCGGCGTACTGCTTCAGCTCAGGACTTCGTCTACCCGGGCGTTGATCTCGGACGCCTTGAAGGGCGACCCTTGGATCTTGTTCAGGCCGATAAACGGAAGGAGGTACTTGTCGCGTAGGATGCGCACCAACTGGCCGTTGTTCATCTCGGGCACGACCAGGTGGGTGAAGCGGGCGAAAATCGCCAGCAGGTCCGCTGGCAGAGGATTCAGGTGGCGGATGTGGATGCAGCCCACGGACTGCCCCTTCCCCCTCGCGCGGTCCACGGCCAGCTCGATCGAGCCGCGCGTGGAGCCCCAGCCGATGATGAGGAGATCGCCGGCCTCATCGCCATACACCGTCGTCGGCGGGATGTCGAGGGCGATCCGGTCCACTTTCTCCTGCCGCAGCTTCACCATGAACTCGTGGTTCGCGGGGTCATAGGAGACGTTGCCCGTCACATTCTGCTTCTCGAGACCGCCGATGCGGTGCTCCAGGCCGGCCGTGCCGGGGCGCGCCCAGGGCCGGGCAAGCGTCTCCGGGTTGCGGAGATAGGGCATGAAGACCTCCTCGCCGTCGACCGTCTGGTTGGGCTTGTCGATAAAACCCGGGTCGATATCCGGCAACGACGCGACATCCGGGATGAGCCAGGGAGCCGAGCCGTTGGCGAGGTAGCCGTCGGAGAGGAGCATGACGGGCGTCCGATACGTGATCGCGATCCGGCAGGCCTCGAAGGCCATGTAGAAGCAATCGCCCGGCGTGCTGGCCGCCACGATCGGGAGCGGCGCCTCGCCGTTGCGGCCGTACATGGCCATGAGCAGGTCACTCTGCTCGGTCTTTGTCGGCAGGCCCGTCGATGGGCCGCCGCGTTGCACATCGATGACGACCATCGGCAACTCGGTCATCACGGCGAGACCCATGGCTTCGCTCTTCAGGGCGATGCCGGGACCGCTGCTGGCGGTGATCCCCAGGACGCCGCCGAAGCTGGCGCCAATGGTGGCGCAGGCGGCGGCGATTTCATCCTCCGCCTGGAAGGTCATGATCCCGATGCTCTTGAACCGGCTGAGTTCGTGGAGAATGTCCGACGCCGGCGTGATCGGGTAGGCGCCGTAGAAGATGGGCAGCCCGCTTTTCTGGCTCGCCGCGACAAGCCCCAGGGCCAGCGCCTCGGCGCCCATGATGGCGCGGTACCGGCCCGGCTTCAGGCTGGCGGGGCTCACTTCGTAGCGGACGGCGAATTCCTCCGTCGTCTCGCCGTAGTGGTAGCCCTTTTTCAGCAGGTTGAGATTGGCCTCCAGGATTTGCGGCTTCTTGCTGAACTTCTTCTGGATCCAGTCGATCGCCGGCTCCATGGGGCGCGAGTAGATCCAGAGGCTGAGGCCGAGCGCGAACATGTTTTTGGAGCGATCGATCTCCTTCGTGTTCAGGCCGGAGTCCTTCAGCGTCTCCCGCGTCAGCGTAGTGAGCGGCACCTGGATCAGCCGGTAGGCCTCGAGCGAGCCGTTCTCCAGCGGGTTTTCCTTCAAGCCGGCAAGGTCGAGATCGCGCGCCGTGAACGACTCGCTGTTGACGATCACGCTCCCCCCAGGGCGCACGCGCTCGATGTTCACGGAAAGCGCTGCCGGGTTCATGGCCACCAGCAAGTCCACCTCGTCGCCCGGTGTGCGGATGCTGACAGATCCGAAGTGGAGCTGGAAGCCGCTGACGCCGTAGGTGGTGCCGACCGGGGCGCGGATCTCGGCGGGGAAATCGGGAAGGGTCGCCAGATCGTTCTGGGCGAAGGCCGTGGCCAGGGTAAACTGCGAACCGGTGAGCTGCATCCCGTCGCCGGAGTCGCCGGCGAAGAGGATGGTGGCTTCGGACAGCGACTCGACAGTTTTTGCGGGAGAAGAGACGCTCATAAGCGGCGATACGAATGGTTGAACGAACGCACTGGAACTCCTGCGTTTCAGTCGTCACGTAGAGTACGTAAGCGGCAAACGAATTGGTACTGGGTGCGGAGAAAATCTGCGAATCTGCATCCAAGCTTCAAAAATTGGGTTCCGGGATCGGAATGCATCGAGAACAAAGCGAATCTGGCGGACGTTGAGTAGCGCATCCGGCGCCATCGGCGCCCATCCTCCAGGCTCGCCACCGCTGCGCCATGACCCCATACCGGGCCACCACCGAAGGCATCGCGATCACCGTTCGTCCGGTTTATCTGGACCGCGAATCGGATTTCATCTCCAAGCGATTCGTCTTCGCCTACTTCATCCGGATCGAAAACCACTCGCTGGAAGATGTGCAACTCCTGCGCCGGCACTGGTTCATCCGCGAATCCAGCGGGCACGTCCAGGAAGTGGAAGGCGAGGGCGTCGTCGGCGAACAGCCCACCATAGGCCCCGGCAGCGTCCACGAATACAACAGCTTCTGCGTCCTCGCGGCCTTCGAGGGCACCATGGAAGGCACCTACCTGATGGAACGCGCGAGTGGCGAACGGTTTCGCGTGGCCATCCCGCTGTTTAATCTGCGGGCCGCGGCGAATTAAACGCTGACGCATAGGACCCTTGAATTGGTATCCTCGATCGCTTACCATTCCAATGAGTTTCGACAAGGAAAGGAGCCTATGCGACCCTCTCTCGTACTTGACCTTCAACGAAGTGCCGTCCGTGAAACCGTAAGCCGATTTCGGGTATCTAACCCGCGTGTTTTCGGCTCGGTGCTGCGTGGCACCGACCAGGAAGGGGGTGACCTCGATCTGCTGGTTGATCCGTTGCCCGGCACAACCCTGTTTGACCTGGGCGGCCTGCACTACGAACTGGAATCGCTGCTCGGCATCCCCGTCGATCTGCTGACGCCGGCCGACCTGCCGGCTAAATTCCGCGCCAGGGTGCTTGCCGAGGCCCGGCCGGTATGAGTGAGAATCGCCTCCTCGACTACCTCGACCACATGCGGCAGGCAGCGACGGATGCGTGCGCCTTCGTGGAGGGTCTGGAAAGGGACGACTTTCTTGAGGACAAGCGCACGCAACAGGCCGTCATCATGAGCCTTATCATCCTCGGCGAGGCGGCAACCAGGGTGATGGACAGCTACCCCGGGTTCACACAAACGCATGCAAACGTGCCCTGGCGTAACATGCGCGGTATGCGCAACCGCATCGCCCACGGCTACTACGAGATCAACCTCGAAGTAGTGTGGGACACGGTGCAAACGGCGCTACCGGCACTGCTGGATCAACTTCGTGTGGTACGCCTCGATGCGGGCGACGAAGATCATAATGCCCATGGGGGCAGACCATGACGGGTTGGACGATCGGCCGGGGGTTACGGAAGCGCCCGTGCTCTCCAACGCACACGTGCATCCCCTTCACCCCATCCGATGCACGCTGACGATGGCGTCCGGCGTCTTTAATTCGATCACGGTGTTGTTTTCGGCCAGGCGGAAGGCCTCGATCGTCGCCGGCAGCATCTCGCGCGGGGTCTGGAGCTGGAAAAGCGTATCCGCCACGACATGCCAGTCTTCGTTGGTCAAATGCACCTCGGCCTGCCCGTTCTCCGTCACGAACGGCGCGTAGTTGAGGACTTTCTGGAGGTGGTTGATGCCCTGTTTCTGGTGGAGGGATGGGTCCATCGGGGTTTGAGGGGTAAAGTTCGAGGTTTAATGTCGGGGGGTAATGCACGGAGTTGCACAAAGGCTTCGGCTTGACGTGGTCTGGGACATCGCGCAAACGGCGCTGCCGGAGCTACTGAAGTAACTTCGTGCAGCCCGCCGCGATGCGGACGACGAAGAACACGACGCTCATGGCATAGAAACCCGACATAAGCTATGCTATTACCTCACTGACGTTACACGTTAATACATTGCGCGTTATGCGTTCAACCTGTTAGAGGTGCTAAGTAGCTTGAAAACAGAGGCGATACCCTCAAATACACAACGAAAAAACGCTCAACGCGTAACGTCACCTACCTCAGTGGAATTTCTTATAGGTACTGCTCACAAGACTGCTAGATTATTATTCTCTAATAAAGAGTCCTTGAGATCGATCCCTATGTCTGTTATCCACCAATAACGTGTCTCCATCGGTCAAGAAGACAACCGCTTCATCAAAACTCAGAAAATAACGGCCGTCTTTTAAGTTTGTCTCTCGCATAGTCAACGCATATGATCGCGTCTCCGAGTTTTCAAATTCGTCCGTCCAATAAACGCTATCCTGAGTTATGAGCAATCTCAGTCCTACAGGTCTATCTATAAATTCTTTACAGTCATCACTTCTACTAGCTATCCATCTCCACGATCCGGTAATACGCTGCGGATCGTTCAATGATAAATTCGAGATATCAACTGGACATATAGGTACAATGCTTTTATCGAACAGTGAGCATCCACGCAAGAGGAGCACCAAAGTTAACATTCCAGTCAAGGTCCACGTATCTTTCATAAGCTCATTGACCTTATGTAATGCACCCGGGTAATTCTCATGTGCACAGCCTGCATCGCTTGTGCCATTATTTTACAAGAGTCATTTTCCTCGTGATGATCATGTCCCCGGTTTTCTTGGTATAAAAATAGATACCTCCTGGGACATTGGAAGCTTCCCAGGAAGCTAAGTGCGTACCGGCAGTCTGTTCTCCATTGACTAGAACAGCCACTTCTTGGCCAAGGATGTTATAAACAGAAATATTAACAAACCCATCCGAAGATAGTGTATAGGATATTGATGTAGATGGGTTAAATGGGTTGGGGTGATTCTGACTCATTCCCGATTCTGTTCTGCTTATTTGACCGCTCTGTGTCGAAGGGCCTAAAGTACTTCCCACATACCACGTATTCGATGCAGTTTGACCAGCATCGTCACTCGCGTCGACCCTCAAGTATGTGGTTTCATTTATGGTTTTTGAAAACCATTGCATTCCGTTGCAGAATGTTATTTCATAGGTTCAGCTTGACGCTGATGCTGGTTTTGAATACCAAGCCCGACAAGGGTTGGTAGATCCTCCGCCTACCACGCTAGTAGACAGTCAACCTGAATTTGCCGAATGACGTCGTCGAGTTCCGTGTTCGGAGTTCCGGGCAAACGCGCGATACGAGCTTGTTTTTCCGGAACATTGAACCCGTAACCCGGAACGGACACTCCGCAGATTCAACGCGACAGACACTAAGTACATTCACGTAAATCCTGTCGGATTATCGTGAGTGGTTTCAGGTTAAGGGTTCACAAACTGTTGAGATTTCTACAATCCAGGGCATCGTCATCCCCCGGTCAAAGCCGGGGGCAGGCTCCCGCGAAGGCGGGAAACGAGCGAAGCGACTTACGAAGTGACGTTACGCAGCCCAGCACGCATGTCACGTTGAGCCTCGCGAAGCGTCTTTCTAGAACGCGATTCTGCGTTAAAAAACGCCATCGACGCGTCTTAGAAAGGTCCTTCACTGCGTTCAGGATGACATTCGCGCTCTGCGCGCGTAACATCACTTACGAAGTAATCCAGCCATCAGACTGGCATTTTTCTGGGTCCCCGCCTGCGCGGGGATGACTTGCTCCTTATGCAATACGCAAATCTCAACAGTTTCTCAAGGTTTAATGTGGCTTCCCTCAGCCTCTAACCTTGAACGGTCGTCGCAGCCATTCAACGGATTTACCGTGATGATACTTAGACCACAGGCGGAATTCGAATAGTCGCTATCTTTGGAGGATGAGAGGTTCTATATGTACACTTTCCCCAATCTTTATTCGACAAAAATATACCCCTGAAGCATGCCCCTGTGGGATCCATCGAATGCTCTGGAATCCTGAAGTAATCGTTTTCTCCGAGATTCTTTCTATTAGGCGTCCCTGCATGTCATAGATAGTTGCCTCGACAGGCTCGCCAAGGAGTTCGTGGTCGTTCACTCGAATGGTAAAGGAGGCTCTAGATGGATTAGGGTAGGACGAGACAGATAATACAGGACCAGCTATTAGTTCTCGCGTCGATTCGATCGAGGTTCCACTAGCAGAGGACGGGTAGTAATAAACTGCTCCTCCTATCCCGATATTTTTAGATTGATACGGGGCTCCAACAACCAGTTGACCGGCGTGAAATGCAAGTGTAACACCGTGCCCGTCGTTTACATCGAGCTCTTCGGTCCCATAACGCTGGTTTTCGATCCACTCGCCGGCATTTTCATCAAATCTAAAACTATGAACTGCCCCCCCCGATCCTCTTCCTCCGGTGAGTTGAGTCCCACCCGAGCCAACAAAGGCATCATTTCCCTCTACTAAAACAGCATTTCCAAAATACTCCTGCTGCTCAATGGGTCTTAAGATCGCAATTTCCTCACCGGTTTCGCCGAATAAATAGGCAGTACTAAACTGTGGAGCACCAACGATAAAATGATGGTTGTCCAAGTAAACGGAAGCACCAAACAGATCGTTAACCGCTGATTCGCTTCCCTGCAGATTATCCTTCAAGATCCATCCAGCAGCATCATCCCGTTCAAACAAATACGCTTTTCCAGCCTTGAAACTGAGGAATCTCTCAGGTGCACCCACCAGTATCTTATTTCCGTGAATAGCAACAGAAGCACCAAAGGCATCATCTATTCCAGGTGGATCTGCGAGAAGCCGTGCCTGTTGAACCCAGCCGAGTAGCGGATCTTTAAAAAAGACATATACTGCGCCTTGTCCCGGCAAAGAAGTATATAAACCACCCGGAGAGCCAATAACCGCATAATCCCCATGCAATGCTACGGAAAGGCCATAACTCGAATTATCAAAAAACACCCCAGCGTACGTTGTATCCGTTTCTCGACCATCTGGATTAAGCGTTCCTTCGAGTACCAAGCTGCCTTCGCTTGATAATGAATACACATAAGCGCCGCCTCGATCGTTTGAATCATCCCATATTCCTAATAATATATGGCCTGAATCCGCAGCCACTTTGGGTCCTGCACCGATCCCAAATGATTTGAGTGTGGAAACTAGTCGATTGACCTCTCCCCATTGATCCGTTTCGTCTCGCTCAAATAAATAAACGGTATCAAAAGCATCGCCTACGATAAGGAATTGATCCGTAAGCTGTATTGAAGTACCGAATTGTTGCCCTTCCCACAGTGAATCAGGCACAATCCTCACACCTTGCGCTTCCACAATTCTTGAAAGAAGTAGAATCAAAAATAAAAGGGAATAGGTCCGCATAAAAATATGATGCACGGTTATACTTTTTCAACAAGTCGTAATTGAACAATCATATCAACCAGAACAAACGAAGTTGCAAGCTACTTACATTTACTTCGCAAAACTTACCACAAACCGAAGTCCATTACTTCTGGCACATCGATCTAGGCAACAAGCTGAGACTCGAGAGCACTATCGAGTAGGCCCTTCAGCCAGACAATCATCTCCTCCGTATTGCCATGATCACGGGATGGACCTTATCGGTGATCTTGTGTGCGTAAGCTATAATGGGATATATACGGCGTGTGGTCCTTCTTACACAACCTTCCCTTTCAATAAATATCTGGGTCGTCGACCGGGGAATCGTGCGATGATGGCTCTGACCCGTTACCTGGCGCATATGTGGGGATCCCGGCATATCGTGGCAATAGCAACGCCAAGGCGGATTTTGGTGCCCCGTTCGTACGCGCCAAGCCTGCTGGGAGGCGGCAATGCAACGCTGGACTCGGATTGAGGCCTTCCGAATTGCTGGGTATTAGGCACTATGCTTTTCCTGTACAATGCTTCTGATGCACTTCGACCATCTGTTCGTCAAGCAGATCACCCGCAACAATCTTGCGGCCGCATCCATGAGGCCAGAGCAAGTCGCCCATGAAGGCAAAACCCCGCGCACTCCACCGCCCAGGTATTGATTCTCTTGGAGGGTTCAACCTGGTGGAACGCAAGCGTGGTGAAGCGTTTTGCGGGGCGATTTTCCCCCTTGACCTCTGCGCTGCGGCGAATTGAGAGGTGAGCGTGGGAACGAGGTCCTTTGCACATAGAACCTCTACACATTAAATCCTCCTCCCTTCACCCCATCCGATGCACGCTTACGATGGCGTCCGCGGTCTTCAGCTCGATCACAGTATTGTTCTCCGCCAGACGGAACGCCTCGATCGCCGCCGGCAGCATCTCGCGCGGAGTCTGGAGCTGGAATAACGTATCGGCCACGACATGCCAGTCTTCGTTGGTCAAATGCACCTCGGCTTGCCCGTTCTCCGTCACGAACGGCGCATAGTTGAGGACTTTCTTGAGGTGGTTGATGCCCTGTTTCTGGTGGAGGGATGGGTCCATCGGGGTTTGAGGGGTAAAGTTCGAGGTTTAATGTCGGGGGGTAATGCACGGAGTTGCACAAAGGCTTCGGCACGACGTTCCTCTGCAAGTCGTTCTTTTTGTATCTTGCCGGCGACGCGCCTGAGATCCTTCGAACCGGCCGGCGTTTGCCGCCGCCCGTCAGGACAAGCCTGCCAACCTGTAACCTGCGCGAATCAGGAGTTGAACTATGTCAAACCCCCCAAAAAAATAATGTCATCTCGACCGAAAACGCCGGCTTGCCGGCGTGAGAGCGGAGACACGAGCGCAGCGACTGATGAGCGAAGCGAATAAACCTCCTTAAGCCGAGCACTTCGCCCATCTCGCGGAGGTCGCTCAGCTGCCGCATCGGCTGCGCCGCTGCGTTCGTTCGCGATGACAAGGCCTGTTTTTTAACACACCACTCTGCGCCAAACCGAACACGCCATGCCTAATCGCTACCCGTTAGGCCCATAAGAATCACGCGTTGAACGATTCGAGCGTGAACGAAGTTATGCCCTTTTTGCGGGATTCAACTCCTGATTCGCATAACCTGCCAACCTGTAACCTGCCAACCTGTAACCTTGTATCAATACCTCGATCTCCTCCGCCACGTAAAAGCGAACGGCGTCCGTAAGGAAGACCGGACCGGCACCGGCACGCTCAGCGTCTTCGGCTACCAGATGCGGTTCGACCTGCAGGCCGGCTTTCCGCTCCTCACCACCAAAAAGGTGTTCTTCAAAGGCCTCGCCTACGAAATGCTCTGGTTCCTCCAGGGCAGCACCAACATCCAGTACCTGACCGATAATGGCGTCAGCATCTGGAACGAATGGGCGGACGCCGAGGGCAACCTGGGCCCGGTCTACGGCAAGCAGTGGCGCGCCTGGCGCACGGCCGACGGGCGCGAGATCGATCAGATCGCCGGCGTCATCCACACGATTAAAACCAACCCGGACAGCCGGCGCATCCTCGTCAACGCCTGGAACGTGGGCGAAATCGACCAGATGGCGCTCCCGCCCTGCCACCTCTTCTACCAGTTCTACGTCGCGAACGGCCGGCTGTCGTGTTCGCTCTACATCCGCTCGAACGACCTCTTCCTCGGAGCCCCGTTTAACATCGCGGAGTACGCGCTCCTGACCCACATGATCGCCCAACAGTGCGACCTGGGCGTCGGCGAACTGGTTTATACCATAGGCGACGCACACATCTACACGAACCACCTCGATCAGGTGGACGAACAGCTCGCCCGCGAGCCGCTGCCGCTGCCGAAGCTGAACATCCTCCGAAAACCTGCGTCGATTTTCGACTACCGCTACGAGGATTTTGAGGTCGTCGATTACCGGCACCACCCTCCCATCAAGGCGCCGGTGGCGGTTTAAACCCATGCCCCGCCCCGAAATCGTCCTCATCGCCGCCGTCGCAGAGAACAACCGGGTGATCGGGAAAGGCCTCGAATTGCCCTGGCATATTTCGGAGGACCTGAAGCATTTCAAAAAACACACGCTCGGGATGCCGCTCGTGATGGGCCGGCGCACGTTTGAGTCGCTCGTCCATCAATTCGGCGGACCGCTCAAGAACCGCCGCAACATCGTCCTCTCCACCCGTGGCCCCGTCGAAGGCTTCCCGGAGATCGAAACCTATCCCTCCGCCGAGGCCCTCCTCGATGCGCTGAAGGACGAACCCGTGGTGTACATCGGCGGAGGCGGAGGGGTGTACGCGCATTTTTTGCCCCTGGCCGATCGGCTGGAGATCACGTTGGTCGAGGGTGACTACGACGGCGACGCGTTCTTCCCGCCGTTCGAGCACCTCATCGGGCGGGAGTTCGAGATCGAGGAGGAGCACCCGCGCAACGGCTACCGGTTTGTCACCTACCGGCGAATCAGGGGGTAGGGGGGACAAAACCCAGCGCCCGCGCCGGATTGTGGACGAGGAGATCCTGGATGAGCGCCTCCGATGCGCCGGCTTCCCGGAGCCACGGCACGAACCGCCACAGGATATACGTGAAGCCGGGGCCACCGCCGTACGCCGGCCAGTACGAGCGCCGCGCCAGGTCTCCCGAAAGCAGTAACTGCCTCCCGAAACCCTCCGCCGCCAGCGTTAAAATGGCGTCGATCCGGGCCCGGTCCGGGTAATATTTCTCCTTGCTGATCTGGTCGAACCCGAGGAACGCGCCCGTCGCGGCCACCGCGCGGAGGTAATCCAGCTCCAGCTTCCGGTCCATGTGCCCGATCACCACCCGCCGAGGGTCCACGCCTTCTTCGCGGAATACGGCCACCTGCTCCAGCGCCATCGTGCCGGCCTCGGTATGGGTGGAAATCGGCGCCCCGGTGACGCGGTGGGCGCGGGCGGCGGCGCGCAGCATCTTTTCCCCGCACGGAGTGATCGCGTCGCGCATCGTCGAGGCCTTGATCACGCCGGCCCGCACACCCGTTTCCTCTATGCCCACCGTCACCTCGCGCACGTACAGCGCCGCAAGTTCCTCGATCGATCGGGGCTCCACCCAGGGCTTCGAAAATGTGTCCTTGTTGAATCCTGTGGCGCACACGATATGGACACCGGTGGCCTCCGCGACGCGGCGGAGGCCGGCCGCGTCGCGGGTGTAATCGGGCGTCGACATATCCACCAGCGCTCCGCCGCCGGCCTCGCGAAACCAGCCTACCTCACGCCGCGCGGCAGCCTCGTCGTCCAGCCGGAAATCCGACGTCGCGAGGGCGCCCGGTGGCGCTCCGAACACGTGTTCGTGGGGATAACAGACGCCCAGCGCGTCCACAGGAATATCGCCGGTGACGGTGCGTACGATCATGGCCTTCACAACGAAGCGTTCACAATCCGCGTGCCCGCCACCATCGCGTTCATCTTCGCGCGGGACGCCCATCGGGCCGTCTGGCTGAAGCCGCAATCGGGCGTCACGGTGAGGCGCTCGGGCGGCACGTGTTTCAGCGTCTTCCGGATGCGCTCGGCCACGATCTCGGGGGTCTCGATGAAGTAGTTTTTGACGTCCACCAGGCCGGCGGCAACATCTTTACCGGACTCCACGATGGCCGCGCACACCTCGATCTCCGCCATCTCGCGGTTGGCGAACTCGATCGCGAACTCCTGCACCTTGAGATCCAGAATAGCCGGAAATACCGGCGCAAACGTGCGGTTCGCCACCGGCCGGCCGATGTAGTTGCCAAAACAGAGGTGGACACTGATGCGTGCGTTCACCCCGTCCAGCATCCCATTAAACAGGTCGATAAACGCCTTCGGCGTATCCTTGTGCACGGCGGCAGAGGGTTCGTCCAGCTGGATAAAATCCACGCCGGCGGCCACCAGGGCCTTTAATTCCCGGTTGATGATCTGCGCGAAGCGGTGGGCGACCTCCATCCGGTCTTTGTAGATCTTCCCCGGCGCGATCCGGCCGGCGAGGGTGTACGGGCCGGGCACGGGTATCTTGATGGGTCGCGTCGTGCGGGTTCTGGCATACCGATACTCGGCCACGAGCCCCAGGCCGTCCGGTGCGTCGAACGTCTCGTGGGCCTCGTAGCGCTCGCGCTGGTCGTGCCCCCCCGGGCCGATGCGACGAAGCGGAGGTAGCTCGGTGAGACCCTGAAGTCGGCCGTAGAAATCAGCTGTAAAGAACCCCAGCCGGCGCATTTCCCCGTCGCTGATGATATCCACGCCGGCTTCCTCCTGCTCCCGGATCGCGAGGTCGACGGCGTCGTTGAGCGTTTCTTCGATGTCCTTGAGGCCATACTGCCCCTGCTGCATGGCGTCGACGGCGGTGATAAACCACGCCGGCCAGGCGTAACTCCCGATGACACTGGTCTTGATCATAGTTTCGGTTAAACAGTGGTGTGATGCGCCCACCGGCGCGGAGATTTAATGGGTGCCGTTACACGATATCCCATCAAACGGTCGGAAACGCCCGATTTTGGACCGTAGGGACACGATCTATCGTGTCCTCTTGCACATGGCGTAACGGCAGTTAATGATAGAAAGTGGGAACCGCTCCGGCAATTGCTCCGGGCGTAATGAATAGATTCCGGACGACAGCGGCGTCGTCATCCATTCACGTCTGGTGTTCGGGTTGAATGCACGTCCCGTCATATCACCTCTCCCACGGATTCTGCTTGCGGAAGACAACGAAGTCAACCAAAAAGTAGCCCTTCGCATGCTCGACCGAATCGGGTATCCAGCCGATCTCGCCGTGAACGGGGTGGAGGTGTTGAATGCGCTGGCGCATACGTCGTACGACATCATTCTGATGGACCTCCACATGCCGTTGATGGGTGGTCTCGAGACCGCCACGGCCATTCGCAGCCGGCCCGATCTTCCACAGCCCATTATTGTGGCCCTCACGGCGAGCGCCACGACGGCCGACCGAGACCGATGCCTCAAGGCCGGCATGGACGACTACCTCTGCAAACCCATCGAGATGGACCGCCTGCGCGACACGATCTGGATGCATACGCCCTCCTTTGCTCATGCCACCCCGCGCCCGAGCGCCCGCCTCTCCTCGCCTCGCGCACAGAAATAGCCTGCGGAGGGATCGAAGCGGTAGTTTCGGCCAGGCTCGTTTGTCACGTCAAAGTACCGCGCCGAGGCCAATGAGTCGATCACGGAGGGTGGCCACGTCGATCTCGCGCGGGGTAGATCCAGAGTGGACCGCCAGTCCGGCGGCCACGCCGGCCGCCTGCCCCATCGCCATGCATTGCCCCATGCTGCGGACGGAAGCGTGCGCGTCATGGTCGGCCGAGAGGCACCGGCCGGCCACCAGCAACCCGTCCACACCGCGCGGTAACAGGCAGCGAAAGGGGATGCCGTAGGTGCTGCCTGTCGGTAGGTATTCCCACCGGGTGTCTCCGCCGGCATGGTGTTCCTCGATCGGCGCACCGCAGCGGGCGATTGCGTCGTCGAAATCCCGTGCCGCCAGCACATCCGCGCGGCTGAGGCGGTACTCGCCATGGATGCGCCGGCTCTCGCGGACGCCAATCTGGTGGCTCAGCCCCGTCATCGCGGCATGCTCGTAGCCAGGCACGCGGTCGCGCAGGAACGAGGCGTAGGCCAGTGCCTGGCGCCGGCCCTCGATCTCCGCGTGGGTGAGCTGCTCGGCGTCCGTGGCGTCCACGTCGCCCACTCGCGTCATGTTCGTGGCCATCATCCCATCCACCGGGGTGATGTGGATGCTGCCTTCCTTCCGGGGGAGGTCGTAACGGCCGCTCGCAATGGCTTCCGCCATGAGCGCATGGAGGTCCTTTTTGGTCACTTTCAGGGCGCGCTCCATATCCACATTGACCATCTTGAACGTCGTCGTGAGCGACTGCACGGGGCCATCCGCCGGGCCCTCGAAGGGTGCCCCGGCGGCCGCGGCCACGTCGGCGTCGCCCGAGGCGTCGATCACGACCCGCGCCCGCAGCGCCAGCAGGCCCGACTTATTCGCCGCGACGACGCCGCACACCCGGCCGTCCTCGACGAGCGCGTCCAGCACGAAGGTATGGTAGAGGAGGCGAACGCCGGCCTGACGCGCCAGCGTTTCCCAGACGATCTTGAGGATGTCCGGATCGTACGTGATGCCGTCGCCGGCGCCGTACGTGTTGGGGCGGATGAGCGCCGCGCCATGGCCCATCAGGGCGTCCACCACCCGGTCCGGCACCCCGCCGACCACCTTCTGACGCGGTTCGCCGGGCGTGTAAAAGCCGTAGAAGGTGTCGAGCACCTGCGTGCTGATCCCCCCCATGAACCCGTACCGCTCCACCAACGCGACCCGAACCCCCTCGCCGGCCGCCGTGATCGCCGCCGTAGCGCCGGCCGAACCGCTCCCGACGACGAGAACGTCGGTGGTGAATGTGTTGGGAAGAGAGCGCGAAAAAACGTGAGGCATTGGATACGTTAGGGAGATTGCAAAGTGTAAAGTGTAAAGTGTAAAGTGTAAAGTGTAAAGTGCAACGTGCAACGTGCAAAATGTGAAGAGAAGGATACCTAATTTGCACTTTTCGCTTTTCAGATTGCACTTTAATTTTCACTTTTCACTTTTCACTTTTACCTTACTGTCCATCCTCCATCCACCGTCAGGACGGCGCCGGTAACGAAGGCGGCCTGGTCGGAGGCGAGGTAGAGGGCAGCGCGGGCCACGTCCTCGGCGCTGCCGAAGTCGCCGGTGAGGGGTTGCAGGGTTTTGAGGCGGGTTTTGATGTGGTCGTTTTCCTGGGCGCGCCGGCTCATCGCCGTCGCGATCAGGCCCGGGCAGAGGACGTTCGCGCGGATGCCGTTCGGGGCGTAGTAGCTGGCGATCGACCGCGTGAGGCTGATGACGGCGCCTTTGCTGGCCGCGTAGGCGTGGGTGCCAAAATCCTCATCACCCCCCACCATCCCGAGGACGGACGCGAGGTTGACGATCGAGCCCCGACCCTGCGCCAGCATCTGGGCAACCAGGTATTTGCAGCACAGGTACATACTCTTGAGGTTGACATCCATCGTCCAGTCCCAGCCGGCTTCCGTGCAAGCGTGCACAGGCCCGTCGCCATGCCGGCGTCCGCTGGCGCCGACGACGTTAAACGCCGCGTCGATCCGGCCGAACCGAGCGACGGCCTGGCGGACGGCATCGTCGACATGACTCGCCTGGGTGACGTCGGCCGGGAAAAACGCGGCGTCGGCGCCGCCGGCTCGGATCGCATCGATCGTCGCCTGGCCCTGCTGGATGTCCAGGTCGACGCCCACCACCGTGGCGCCGGCCTCGGCGAACACCCGGGCCGCCGCCTGCCCGATGCCGCTGGCGACGCCGGTGACGAAGGTGATTTTGTCCCCCAGGATCGGCGTCATGATCAGCGCCCGTTTACGCCGCCGAGGGCGCGTACCATGCGCCGGCGGTAGTCGTCGTAACACACGTCGAACCGCTTCTTCGACTCCTCCGAGCCGATGAACCAGCTGCTGGAGAGCACAATCGGGGGCTTGCCCATCCGCGTGAGCCGCTCGGCGATCAAACACTTCAGCGCATTCACCACGGCCGCCCCGCCGATGGTCGAACCCGGGCCGACCGGGTCCTCCAGTCCATCGATCTTCACCATCGCGTCGCCACCCGGCGTGCCGTTGTCGATCGTCACGTCCGAAACATCGGGAAGGCGCTTGCCCGAGCTATGCAGCGGCTTCGCACCGAGGCAGTGCTCCATCGACACGACGCTGATGACGGGCAAGCCCTTTTTGCGGGCTTCGATGGCCACTTCGACCACCACTTCGTTTACGCCGCTGTTCGAGAAGACGATCATGCTGTCCGGCGCCTCAAGCACGAAGTTGCGCAGAATGACTTTCCCAAAGCCTTCCACATGCTCGAGGTACATGGCCTGCCGCTGCCCGTTGGAGCCGACGACGGGGTTATGGAACGTGAGCGAGAGCTCGACCATCGGGTGGAACCCCGGAAAGCTGCCGTGGCGCGGAAACATCTCCTCGATGGGGATGCGCGAATGACCCGAACCGAAGAGGTGGACCAGGCCGTCGTTGCCGATGCTGTGCGCGCAGATGTCGGCCGCCCGCTCCAGCGCCGGCATCTGGGTGTCACGGATACGGGAAATGATCGCCTGCGCGGCGTCGAAATAGGCAAGTGCGGGGTTCATGGATGGTTGGCAGGTTACAGGTTGGCAAGTCGCAGGTTGGCAGGTTTGTCGCAATGCTTACATTTCAAGCAAACATGTAACCTTAATACTTCGGACACTTTTTGTAGCTCGACCGTTCCTGACGATCAGGCCCCTCCTCGATCCGAGGAGGGGCAAATCCCGTCGGCGCGTAGCGGTGACGGGATGGGGAGGAGCAAATGGATGCCGGGCGGATGAGTCAAAATGTATCCCCAGTCGCTGCCTTTATTTTCTCAAACTCGGCCGTCAGGTCGAGTTGCAAAAAAATGATCCGCGTTGATGCCGGGCAATACTCCTCCCCGTTCCGACATCGATAAATCGACGTCGGAACTCGCCCCTCCTCGATTCGAGAGCCTGCCCCGTACTTGATACGGGGAGGGGCCTGAATTGTCACGCGGCAGCGCACTCCTTTGTAAACTGTCCGAAGTATTAAACCTGTAACCTGCCAACCTGCAACTATCTTGGCGTGTGCGTAATGGCATACTCGTACCGGTCGCTTCGGTAGTGGCTCATGGTGTGCTCGATGATGGCATCGTCGTGGAGGTAGGCGGTGGTGCGGACGAGCAGGAGCGGGGTGCCAGGGGGGACGTCGAGCTGGCGGCCCTGATCCTCGTCTGCCGCGGCGGCGGCGATCGTGTGCTGAATCTTCTGGATGTCCAGCCGAAAATGGCCGGCCAGCGTCTCGTAGAGCGACGCCTGCGTGAAGTCGAACCCCGCCAACTCCGGGCAGCGAGCCGTGAGCACGGTCGTCTCCTGGATGCCGATCGGCTCGTCGTTGCCCAGGCGCAGCCGGCACAGGTCGAGGCACGGCTGTCCATCGGCATGCCAGAGCGGCTCCGGATGCAGTCGCCCGACGGTCGATGCGCCCTGGTGGAGCACGACCGAGCGGGCGGTATTCCCGAGCTCGGACATCTGGCGCGAAAAACTCCGGTCCAGCGAAAACGGAATCGGCGGCTCGTGGAGGCAGACGGTGGTTCCGCGGCCGGCGCTGCGGGCGATCAGATTTTCCGACGCCAGGCGCGAGAGCGCGGTACGCATCGTATGCCGGCCGACCCCATACGTCGCGCACAGCTCATGCTCCGCTGGAAGCGTCGCGCCCGGGCGCAGCACCTCCTCCCGGATGAGCCGACGCAAGTCCGACTCCACCTGGAAGTACAGGGGAATCGGACTTGCGGGATCTATCGGAGTAAAGCGATCAGGCCAGGACATGGAGTAGGCGCCGCCGTTAGCGCGCGATGAACTCGAGCCAGTCGAACTGCAGCATCACCCCCTCGGTCGTCCCCATAAAAACAAGCACCAACTCCTGCACCCCGTCGACGGGCTCGAGGGGCAGCGTCACGTCGGACCAGCCCTGGTACGCATCGAGCTGCGCATCGCGCATCTCGATCGCGTCGTCGTGGGACTGAGACTCGGTGATGGCGCGGTACTGGTCCAGCTCCGGCGCCGGCACGCTGTTCGCCGGGTCCAGGCTCACCTGACCCAGCAGCCGGCCTTCGCGCCCGCCGAGCCGCGCCTCCACTACCCCTACCGCCTGCTGGCGGACGCGGAGCTTCAGGGCCCCGACACCTGTCAGGTCGACTCCGGCGTAATGCAGCGCGTGGCCGGCCTGCACCATCATCACGGGCAGCGCCGTTTCGGCGTACCGCTTGTCGGCCGGGTGCACGCCATGGACCTGCCGGGTCGGACCGTCTTTATGGGTCGCGTGTTCGGCCTCCTTGCGGCGGGGATGGAGCTTGACGCGGGTGCAGGAGGCTTCGCCGCCGGCATCCACCGAACACGCCTCCAGGCGAGCAAATCGATCCATAAAATGCAGTTCGGGGATGTGCCGGTAGGCATCGGCAGGGATCGTGAACGTCCCGGTAGCCGCGGTGAGGGTGTCGAGCGGGAGGGCGTAGGTGTCGAATCCGCTGTAAAGGCGCACTTCCATGCGCCCGCCGGCGGGCTCGACAGCATAGTTGATCGGCGTATCGAAGTCGAACACGGCGCCTTCCGCGGGGGAAACGATCCGGGGGGCCGGGGACTGGCGGGCGACCTGCGGCGGCATCGGTCGCGGCGCGGCGCCGTGGTAGTTCACCACAACGAGCTTCGCGTTATCGTTGCTGCCCCAGAAGGCATCGCCCCATTCGAGAACGTAGAGCCGCCCGTCGGGGCCGACTTCCACATCCACCGGTCGTACAAAATCCAGCCCGGGGAGGAGGGGGCTGATTTTCATCAGGTTGCCGGCGTCGTCGAACTTGACCTCCATCATCCAGTTGCGCATCCACTCGTAGATGATGAGGGTGTCCTCGAAGTAGTCGGGCAGGGCGTTTAGCCCATAACCTGGCTTCCGGTGGTAGATCGGGCCGGCCATCGGGTTGATGCCGCCGGCGCCGAGTTCCGGGAAGGCGTCGGACGCGCCGTAGGTGTACCAGATCATCGCCGGCTGCGACGGGGGCAATACGCGCCGGCCGGTGTTGTGCGGCGAGTCGTTGATGGGATGAGCAGGATTAAACGGCGGCCCGATCTCGCCCGTGGCGTAGCTATAATCGTTAAACGCATCGTTGGGGCCCACGAAATACGGCCACCCGAAAAAGCCCGGCCCGCGCGCCTGGTTGAACTCGTCCCATCCCCAACCCCCGCGTTCGCTGGGCGGGCTGCCGTTACCCACGTCGCCCCAGTATAGCCATCCGGTTTCGTCGTCGATAGCGAAGCGGAAGGGGTTGCGGTGGCCCATCGTGTAGATCTCGGACCGCGTGCTGTCGGCGCCGGGCGGGAAGAGGTTGCCGGCGGGGATCGTGTACGAGCCGTCGGGCTCGGGGTGGATCCGCAAGATTTTGCCGCGCAGGTCGTTCGTATTACCCGACGTCCGCTGCGAGTCCTGCAGCTTGCCCTCGGGCGTCTCGTTGAGCGGGCTCCCCTTCGAGTCGTACGCGTTGCTGTTGTCGCCGGTGGATAGGTAGAGGTTGCCGTGTTTGTCGAACTGGAGCCCGCCGGCGTGGTGGCAGCACCATTCCCGCTGGAACGGCACGGTCAGGAGGATCTTCTCGGTCGACAGATCCAGCCAGCGCCCATCGAACGTGAACCGTGAGAGGCGGGAGGGGCCGGCGTCAGCCGGGGCGTAAAACAGGTAGATCCAGTTGTTGACGGCGAAGTTCGGGTCGAGCGCTAGGCCCAGCAGGCCGTCTTCGATGAGCATGTGGACGGGCAGCCAGCCGGCGGCGCGGGCCTCGGTGGCTCCGGGCTCCCAGACCATAAGCGCGCCGGCGCGTTCGATGAAAAACACCCGGCCATCGACGGCGACATCGAGCTCCATCGGGATGGCGACGTTTTCGGCGAGCACCACTTTCTCGTAGTTCGAAGCCAGCGAAGCGTGTACGTCGCCCTCCGCCGCGCCAGCGGCCCACTCGATGCCGCCCAGCAGGTGATGGAGAAACAGGGGCTCCGCAAACGCCTCTTTCGTGTGGCCGAGGCCGGTGTACCAGGCGCGGCCGCCTTCGTAGACCTGCGCCCAGGCGATGGGGTGATCGAAGCCCATCGTCCCCCCTTCGTAGGTGCGCTCGTCGAGCGCCATGAGGATGTGCACGGCGCCGCGCGGGTTGAGGCGGTAGTTGTACCATTCGTCGAAGCGGGTCCACTCCGCCGGCAGCCGGCGTGTCGCGGGATGAACGCGGTCGAGCACCTGGACGGTCGCCTCCTGCGGCGTCGGGTGAGTATCGAACCAGGCGCCGACGAGACCGCCGTACCAGGCCCAGTCGTATTCTGTCGCCGCCGCGCTGTGCACGCCGGCAAAGCCGCCGCCGGCCTGGATGTAGCGCTCGAACGCCGCCCGCTGCGGGGCGTCGAACAGCGTCCCGTTGGTGTTCATGAAGACGACGGCGTCGAAGCCGGCGAGGTAATCGTCGGTGAAGACGGTGGGGTCCTCGGTGGCCTCGACTTCGAAGCCGTGTGCCAGGCCGAGGGTCCGGACGGCCGCGACCCCCTCGGGAATGGCGTCGTGGCGGAAGCCGGTGGTGTGGGAGAATACCAGAACGCGGAAACGGGGCGCCATGACATCGCCATCCGCCTCCGTATCAATGGGGAGCAGATCCGGCTTCGCTCCGGAGCAGGCGGCCAACATGAGCAGCGAGGCGACGAGAAACAGACGAAAAGGGGGCATACACATTTGAATTGTCCGGACATTCGGATATTTTCCTGACCCAAGATAGCGGCCCCGCCTGCCGAGGTCAACCTGCGCGATAGATTTTGCGGTTTCAGGTTTCCGGTAGATTTGTTAACGTGCGAAGCCTGCGAGGCCGCCAGCCATCTGGTCAGACCATTAACTCTCACACTCGTCATCCCCAACTGGATTGGGGATCCATACATGGCCGATTGGTTGCATGGATCCCCGATCGGAGTCGGGGATGACGATGAGGAAACGGAATCTCGTACGTTTCCAAGCCTGCCAACCTAAGATCCTTCGAGGCCGTCGGCGATAGCCGACGGCCCTCAGGACAAGCCTGCAACCTGCCAACCTGCCAACCATGATTTCCCACAACGTCACAATGCTCGGCACCGGGCTCATCGGCATGTTTTACACGATGACCCTCCACAGCCAGCGTAGCCGCGACCGCGTCACGATGGTGTATTCGCGCAGCGAGGAGCGAGCGCGGCAATTCGCGAAAGACTGGAACATCCCGCGGTGGACGACGGACCTGAAGGAGGCGATCGAGGCTGCGGATACAGACACGGTCGTGATCGGGTTGCCGAACAACCGGCACGTGGAGTGCACGCGGCTGGCGGCCGCCGCCGGCAAGGCAGTGCTCTGCACGAAGCCGCTGGCGCGCACGGCCGCCGAGGCGAAGGAGATGCTCGACATCGTGGAGAAAGCCGGCGTGTTCCACGGGTATCTGGAAGATCTCACCTACACCCCGAAGACCCTGAAGGCGGCCGAGTCCGTCCGGGCCGGCGCCCTGGGCGATATCCTCTGGGTCCGCTCCCGCGAGACCCATCCGGGGCCGCACAGCTCGTGGTTCTGGGACAAAGAGCAGGCCGGCGGCGGCGCAATCGTCGACCTCGGGTGCCACTGCATCGAGATCACGCGGACATTCGTAGGTAAGGATAATCGGCCGGTGGAGGTAATGTGTTGGGCGGATACGCTCTACCACCCGATCGCCGCCGAGGACCAGGCCATCGCGCTCATCCGATATGAAAGCGGCGCCATCGGGCAGTTCGAGGTCAGTTGGGCCTTCCGTGGGGGCATGGACCTGCGCGACGAGGTGGCCGGCACGGAGGGGACCATCATGCTCAATCACTTTTTGCGGACGGGCTTCGAGATGTTCACCACCGGCGCCGCCGGCGGCTACGTGGCGGAGAAGTCGGAGACCGAAAAAGGCTGGCTCTTCCCCGTCGGCGACGAGATCCACGCCCTGGGCTACGTCCACATGTTCACCGACATGTTCGAGGCGATGGAGCAGGGCCGCCGGCCGATGGAGGACTTTTACGACGGCTACGTGGTCAACGCCGTCATCGACGCCTGTTACCGATCGGTGAAGTCGAAGCAATGGGAGCCCATCGAGATGGAGTGGCGCGGCGGCACGACCAAGAAGATCGGCATTAACGCCAACGAGTATGAAGGCCAGGTGCTCATCAAGGAAGAACGCATGCCCGACGGACGCGTGAAACGCATCCTGAAGAACAAAACAAACGGCGTCATCACCGAGACGGTCGACTAATTGGTTGCAGGTTGGCAGGTTTTTACATACCAAGCGTATCCTATAACCTGCAACCTGGATCTTGCCAACTTGCAACCTGCCAACCCCATGATCCCCACGCACACCCCATTTTGCATTTTGCACTTCACCCTTTGCATTTCCCCATGATCCCCCCTCTCCAATCCGACGACGTCTTGCTGGCTGATATTGAGCGGACCTGCGCGGAGCCGGACGGTTTTCGGCTCTGGTGGCTCGGGCAGAGCGGCTTTCTGGTGCAGCACCGGGGCCGGCACCTATTGCTCGATCCCTACCTCTCGGATTCGCTCACGCGAAAATACGCCAGAACCGACAAGCCGCATGTGCGGATGACGGAGCGGGTGATCGCGCCGGAGCGACTGGACTTCGTCGATGTCGCCACGTCCAGCCACAACCATACGGACCACCTGGACGCGGAGACGCTCGGGCCACTGCTCGATGTCAATCCGGGCCTCGAGCTCGTCATCCCCGAAGCGAACCGGGCATTTGTCGCGAAGCGATTGGAAAGTGATCCCGAGTGGCCGCGTGGCCTCACCGCCGGCGCCTCGGTCAGCATCGCCGGCTTCACCTTTCACGGCGTCCCCGCCGCACACAACGACCTCGAGACCGACGCCGAGGGCCGGCACCTGTACATGGGGTATGTCGTCCGGTTCGGACCCTACACGATCTACCACAGCGGCGACACGTTAACATACCCGGGCCTGGAGGATCAGCTGCAGAAGTTCGACATCGACGTCGCCCTGTTACCGATCAACGGCAATCTACCCGAGCGCCGGGTGGCCGGCAACTTGAACGGCGAGGAAGCCGCCCGCCTCGCGAAAGCCATCGGCGCTAAAACCGTCATCCCCTGCCACTATGAAATGTTCGCCTTCAACACGGCGCCACCGGCGCTGTTCGTGACCGCCTGCGCCGCCGTCGGCCAGTCACAGCGGGTCTTGCAGGCCGGCGAAAAATTTATCGCGGAATAACACCCACCACCCTATTTTGGCGATTCATCTAAATCATTATTTACCGCGTGTCTCGCACCACGCTCAACACCAAGCCCTATGCCCACCCCTGTCGTCAACAACACCCACCGCATCCAGACCAAGCAGCTGGAAACCTCCCCCCGTCTCCTGCTGGGCCCCGGCCCCTCGAACGCGCATCCCCGCGTGCTCCAGGCCATCGGCAACGCCCAGGTCGGCCACCTGGACCCCGAATTTATCGCCCTCATGAACGAAGTCCAGGAGCTGCTGCGGTACGCGTGGCAGACGGACAACAAGCTGACAGTGCCCGTCAGCGGCACGGGTAGCGCGGCGATGGAGGCGACGCTGGCCAACATGATCGAGCCCGGCGACAGCGTGCTGGTGGGCGTCAATGGGTATTTTGGGGAGCGGATGGTAGATATGGCCGGCCGCTACGGCGGCGTGGTCCATCGGATGGATAAACCCTGGGGACAGTCGTTTTCATTGGACGAGATCAAGACCGCCCTCAAGGCGCACCGCCCGAAAGTGCTCGGGCTCGTCCATGCCGAAACGTCGACCGGCGCGCGGCAGCCACTTGAAGGCGTCAGCGCGTTGTGCCGCGAGATCGATTGCCTGCTGCTGGTCGACTCCGTCACCAGCCTCGCCGGCGTGCCCCTGTTCCTCGACGCCTGGGGCGTGGACCTCGCGTACAGCGGCACCCAGAAATGCCTCAGCTGCCCGCCCGGCCTCGGCCCGCTCACGTTCGGGCCGCGAGCGGTCGAGCGGCTCCAGAATCGAAAAACGAAGGTCCCCAACTGGTACCTGGACATGAGCATGGTGGCCAACTACTGGGGCGAGTCCCGCACCTACCACCACACAGCGCCGATCAGCATGAACTACGCGCTCCGAGAGGCGCTGCGGATCGTAGCCGAAGAAGGCCTCGAAGCCCGCTGGGAGCGGCATCAGAAAACCGCTGAACGGTTCTGGGCCGGCCTGGAAGGGATCGGGCTCTCCTGTCATGTGGATAAAGAAATCCGCCTACCCAGCCTGACGACCGTCCGCGTGCCGGACGGCGTCGACGCCAAAGCTGTCGCACGCACGTTACTGCTGGAGCACAATATCGAAATCGCCGGCGGCCTCGGCCAGCTGGCCGGAAAGGTCTGGCGCGTGGGCCTGATGGGCTACAACAGCCGGCCCGACACCGTCGACCGCCTGCTCTCGGCCCTGGCGCGGGTCCTCGGGCGGTAATACATCCCCGTAAAGACGCCATACCTGGCGTCTCCATGACGAATGCTACCGACATCCCCTAGAGACGCCAGGTATGGCGTCGCTACGATGAATGCTACCGACATCCCCTAGAGACGCCAGGTATGGCGTCGCTACGACGAATGATACCGACATCCCCTAGAGACGCCAGGTATGGCGTCGCTACGACGAATGATACCGACATCCCCTAGAGACGCCAGGTATGGCGTCGCTACGACGAATGATACCGACATCCCCTAGAGACGCCAGGTATGGCGTCGCTACGACGAATGATACCGACATCCCCTAGAGACGCCAGGTATGGCGTCGCTACGACGAATGATACCGACATCCCCTAGAGACGCCAGGTATGGCGTCGCTACGACAAATGATACCGACATCCCCTAGAGACGCCAGGTATGGCGTCGCTACGACGAATGATACCGACATTCCCTAGAGACGCCAGGTATGGCGTCGCTACGACAAATGATACCGACATCCCCTAGAGACGCCAGGTATGGCGTCGCTACGACAAATGATACCGACATCCCCTAGAGACGCCAGGTATGGCGTCTCTACCAGCGTACATTCACCTGGACACCCCATGCCCACCCCCACCGCCCTGCCCGATTTCCTCGCCGACCTCCGGCGCGTCGTCAACGGCGCGCTGCGCGACGACACCTACAGCAAGATCCTGTACAGCACCGACGCCAGCATCTACCAGGCGATGCCGTACGGGGTGCTCATCCCGGAATCGTTCGAACACGTCCACGCGGCCGTCGAGCTGGCGCATCGGTACGAGATCCCCATCCTGCCCCGGACAAGCGGCAGCAGCCTCGCCGGCCAGGCCGTCAACGAGGCGCTGGTGATCGACATGTCGCGCCACCTGAATCGGGTGCTGGAGGTGAACACGGACGAGCACTGGGTGCGCTTGCAGCCGGGGATCGTGCTGGACGAACTCAACCTCCACCTCAAGCCGATGGGGCTCCAGTTCGGGCCGGACCCGGCCAGCAGTAACCGGGCGGCCATGGGGGGGATCGTGTCCAACAACTCGACCGGCAGCCACTCGATCATGTACGGGATGACGGCCGACCACGTGATGGAGATGGATGTCTTCCTGAGCGACGGAACTTCGGCCTACCTGGAGCCGCTGAGCGCCGCCGGCCTGGAAGAGCGTAAGCGCCGCGCCGGCCTGGAGGGCGCCATCTACCGGCAGGTGTCCGACCTCGTGTCCGACCCCTCGAACAAGGGCGTCATCGAAGCCGGCACCCCGCGCCACTGGCGGCGATGCGGCGGGTATAATCTGGAGCGGCTGATCGACTCCACCTGCACGTATAAATGGCCCCGCGACAACCGGTTCAACCTGGCCCAGATGGTGTGCGGCGCGGAAGGGACGTTTGCGGTGATGAAGGAGATAAAACTCAACCTCGTCCCGCTCCCTAAAAAAACCGCCCTGGCCATCGTCCACTACAACAGCCTTTTCGAGGCGCTGCAGTCCGTACCGGTGCTGCTGGAGGTGAACCCGTCGGCCGTCGAGTTGCTCGACAACCTCGGCCTCACGATGTGCCGCGATGTGCCGTCCTACGCCCGCCTGCTCGACAGCTTCATCGAGGGCACGCCCAACTGCGTGCTCATCATGGAGTTCTGTGGGGAATCGGACGCGGAGTTGGCCGGCAAGATGGACGAGCTGAAGGCGCACGTCGCCCGACGGAAGATCGGGGTGACGGCCATCGTGCCGGCGCTCGACGCGCCGCGCCAGGCCAATGTGTGGACGGTGCGAAAGGTCGGCCTCGGCCTCATGATGAGCGTCAAGGGAGATTACAAGCCGATCCCGTTTATCGAGGACGCGGCGGTGCCCGTCGAGTACCTCGCCGAATACGTCACCAAAATCGAGAACTACTGCAACGACATCGGGACCAACGTAGCCTACTATGCTCACGCCAGCGTCGGGTGCATCCATATCCGCCCGATCATCAACACCAAACTCGCCGGCGAAGTAGCCAAACTGCCCGATATCGCCACCTTTTCGGTGGACCTCCTCAAGGGCTACGGCGGCTCCCTCTCCAGCGAACACGGCGACGGACGCGTCCGCAGCTGGCTCAACGAACGCTTCTTTGGAACCGATCTCTACCGCCTCTACCAACAGGCCAAACAGATCTTCGACCCCAAAAACCTGCTCAACCCGGGCAACGTCGTCAACGCCCCGTCGATCACGCAGGACCTGCGGTATGGCGCGGACTACCAGACGCTGCCGATCCGCGAGCACATCGACTTCAGCTCGGACCATGGATTCGTTCGCGCGGTCGAGATGTGCAACGGCGCCGGCATCTGCCGCAAACGCACCACGGGTACGATGTGCCCGAGTTTTATGGTCACCCGCGAGGAAGAACACAGCACCCGCGGCCGCGCCAATGCGTTACGCAACGCGCTCTCCGGCCGGCTGCCCCACGAGGAGCTTACCAGCAAGCGTATGTACGAGGTGATGGACCTCTGCATCGAGTGCAAGGCCTGTAAGGCCGAATGCCCGTCCTCGGTGGATATGGCGAAGATCAAGTTCGAATTCCTCGCCCAGTATTATAAAGCGAACGGCACGCCACTTCGCGCGCGGCTCTTTGGCCAGATCCCGGCGCTGAGCCGGCTCTCCAGCGGGTGGCGCGCCCCCTTCGCCAACCTGGGCTCCCGCCTGGGCCCCATGAAATGGTCGATGGAAAAGCTGCTGGGCATCAGCCAGAAACGCACACTGCCGGCCTTCGCCCGGCAACCGTTTACGGCCTGGTTCAAACGGCACAAGGCGCCAGCGCCGGCGACGCGTGGCACGGTGGTGCTGTTCAACGACACCTTCAACACCTACAACAGCCCCGAAGTGGCCATTGCCGCCACCGAGGTCCTCGAAGCCGCCGGCTACGAAGTCGTCTTGCCGGGCCACCGCTGTTGCGGCCGGCCGATGATTTCGAAAGGGCTGGTGGATGAAGCCCGCGCCGCCGCCCGTGAAACCGTAGACTTCCTGGCGCCCTTCGCCGAACGCGGTCTGCCGATCGTCGGCCTCGAACCCAGCTGCCTGCTCTCGTTGAAAGACGAGTACCTCTCGCTGCTCCCCGGAGACACAAAAGCGCGCGCCGTGGCAGACCATGCGATGTTATTCGAGGTATTTATCGCCCGCGAAGCCGCCGCCGGCCACCTGGACGGCGTCTTCTCCACCGATCCGCGCAAGACCCTGCTGCATGGCCACTGTCACCAGAAGTCGCTCGTCGGCACCGAACCCAGCAAAAAAGCCCTGGCCGTCGCCGGCTGCTCGGTCGATGAAGTGGACTCGGGCTGCTGCGGCATGGCCGGCTCGTTCGGCTACGAAGCCGAGCATTACGACCTCTCGATGCAGATGGCCGAACGGCGCCTCCTCCCCGCTGTCCGCGCCGCCAGCCCGGATACCGTCATCGTGGCCGCCGGCTTCAGCTGCCGGCACCAGATCAAAGACGGATCAGGCCGCGAAGCCCTCCATCCGGCGCAGGTGCTGCGAAACGCGCTGGAAAAGGCAAAATGAAAAAGGCAAAAGGCAAAACGGTGTATTCTTTCGCCTAGTCGCCATCCTTCATGACCGTGTGCGAAGCACGCTCACTTATGGCAGCCGCTCCAGCATCCGTCGGGCGATGACGCGGTTGCGGATGTCCTGCGTCGTGGAGGCCGGCAGGTCGAGCGAGGCGCGGAAGGCCTCGCCGGCGCGTTTCTGGTCGCCCATGCCCATATACGTCACGCCCAGCTCGTAGTACGCGAACGCAAAATCGGGGCGCAGCTCGATGGCTCGCAGCAGGGCGCGGACGGCTTCCTCCTTCGTGCCCGATGGGACGGCGCCAAATAATGCCCGGGCAAAGGTGCGCTCGATCCAGCTCAGATCGGCCACCTCGCGCTGGAAGATCCCGTAGCTGACCTGGATATCGGGATCGTTTTCGTCCAGCTCGAGACCACGCTGGCAATACCGTTCGATGTGACGCCCGGTCTCGACCTTCTCTTTGCCACCGCGGAACAGCGCCAGCTTGCCGCGAGTCCGGATGAGGTGAAAATAGGTCTCGGCGCTGTCCGGATAGAGCCGCTCCAGAGCGTCGGCATACCCCATGGCCTCTTCGTACAACGACGCGGCGCGATCCATCTCCCCGTCCGCTTCCAGGTCCATCCCGAAATCCACGGTCGTCCGCGCTAGCCGCGCCAGCACATCAAACGACTCCGCGGCGACTTCGTACGCGGATACGAAAAGGGTATGCGCCTCATCGTTCTGGTACTGGGCATAAAGCGCGTCGCCGCGTTCGAGCAGCTGGTCGAGCGACGCCGGCCCGCTCTGCGCGGCCGTCGAACCGACGCCGGCGAGCATCATCATACCGGATAACATGCCAATACGCCAGGCGCGTACCAGAACGGTAGCAGTCGGAGACATACGTGCAACAGTGTCGTAATTCCTTAAGTCCATCCAGCAGACGTAGGCAGCACCCTACTTTGTTGCGCAGTACGTCACAATCTGTAAAAAGGTAACAACGAGAGAAAGCCCCGGCCTGTTGCGTGCCGGGGCTTTCGGACACGATACGCACTGTCCCTGTTGCGTATCGCGGGTGGGGTTTCATGTTGATGGATAGGCAAGAAACAAAGCGGGTGCCGGCATTACCACCGTCATCTAAAACGTTAAAAATGCTGTTTTTGGGGCCATGATGCGGGATTCAGGAGTCAGCCGTTGTGCAAAACATCGACACCTGCCGCAGGCGAAGCAGTATCCCCCGATCACAAAAAAGGGCTCGACGCCGAAGCGCCGAGCCCTGAATCGGGGCGACCTGTCGCGCAGAGTCGATCGGTTACTTAATCAACACCATCCGTCCATTCGACACCGTGATGTCGTTCCCGACGGCGGCCTTCACCTGGTAGACGTACATCCCGGAGGCGAGCTCGGAGGCATCGATCCGGATCGCCTGATTGGCGCCGGGCGCAAACGCCTGTGCCGGCACGTGCATCACCTGGCGCCCGAGCACGTCGTGGATCGTGACGTCGACCATCGCCTGGGCGGGAAGGTCGAAGATAACCGTGGTCGTCGGGTTAAACGGGTTCGGGAAGTTGCCCTGGAGGCGGAAGGCCTCCGGCAGCGCGCCCGGTTCGTCCGTGCTTGTCACCTCGCCGCGGGTAAGGATCACGGAGGCGGCAGGCCCGGTCACGCGGAAGTTGCCGTCCGTCGCGATGGCGCGGTGATAGAGGGTAGTAGACTGGTCGAGTTCCACGCCGGCGTCCAGCAGCAGGGTGTTCACATCGCCAAAGGTCGAGGCAAACACGGGCGCCTCGGTAGCGGCCTGGACAAGCAGCGTCTCGAATGCTTCATCCACAGCCAGCTGCCAGGTGTAGAACACCGGGTTGGCGTTGCGGTCGCCGCCGTTCCAGGCCGGCTCAAACGGCGTGTCGGGGTCGCCCACGACCACCACCGTCGCGCCATCGGCCGGCGCCGTGATCACGGGGTTATTCGGAGCCACGTTGCCGCTGGGCACCAGCTGGCCGCGCAGTTCGCCCGGGGCGTGGTCGCGGCTGTGGACGTTGACATAGTATAGACCATCCAGCAGGGCCAATTTCTGTTCGGACGTGATGGACAACACGTTCTCGGCGGCCGGGAAGGTGCCGCTGAGGCTGTCGTCCGCGAGCGCCGAGGTGAGGACGAAGTCCACACTGCCGTTGGCATTAGCCGCCCCGGCATGCAGGTGCGCGCCCCCGGCGATGCCGACATTCAGCGCCGAACTGAGGTCCTTGAACGAGCCCGAGACGATCAGGCTCGTATCACCCAGCACGGCCAACACGGCGCCAGAGGCATTGCTATGGTCCGCAACCGATTGGCTGCCGCCATGGTGGGCGTGCGCCTTGCCCGGGGTGGAGGAGACCTGGTTATCGAACGCCAGATTCGCCTCGAACGGCCGGTAGCTGAGCGGGTGGATCTGCCCGCGCAGTTCGCCCGACGGCAGCGTATCCGTATGGACGTTGACGTAGTTGACGAGGGTGAGCAGGTTGGTCCGCACCTCCTCGGTGATGTCGAACACGTTGTCCGCCGCCGCGAAGGTGCCGTTCAGATCGTCCGGCGTCCGGGTAGCCGTCAGACCAATGGCGATGCTGCCGTTGGTGCCCAGGCCGCCGTCGTGGATGTGGGCGCCGCCGGCTACGTTTTCGTTGAAGCCGGAGGTCAGCCCGTTAAACGCGCCCGTGACGGTGAGTTTAGACCCGCTGATCTCCAGCATCGCGCCGCCGGTGGCCTGCGAGGTATTGGGCGATGACTGCGCACGACCCGAAAGCACGGCGCGGAGGGGGACCGACCACGCCGGGATTACCTGACCACGCAGCTCGCCGGAGGCCTGGTACTGGGTGTGGATGTTCACGTAGTGGCCGCGCGCGAAGAGCGCGTCGATCGCCGAATCGTCCACTTCGAAAATATTAGACGCGGCTTCAAACACCCCGCTCAGTTCATCCGTCGCCCGGACAGAGGCGAGGCCATAGGCGATACTGCCCGACTGGCCGGCTAGGCCGCCGTGCAAGTGGGCGCCGCCGGCGACGTTCGGGTTGAAGGCGCCGCGCAATTCGCTGAAGCTGCCGTGTACGTGCAGGGAGCCGTCGTTTAGCTCCGCGATCACCGATCCTTTTCCCGCGCTGGCGTTGGCCGCCTCCGCGCTCGCCCCACTGAGGGCAGCGAGGAACGGCGTGCTGCCGGCGTCGATCATCTGACCGCGCAGCTCGCCGGAGGGCAGGTCGACCGTGTGGATGTTGGTGTAGATACCGCGGAGCCGGATCGCTTCAGCTTGCTCGGGTGCGATCTCGAACGTGTTGTCGGCCGCGGCGAACGTCACGCTGCGGTTGTCGTCGCCTATGGTAGCGACCAGACCCACCTCGATGCTCCCGTTCTGGCCGGCCATGCCGGCATGCAGGTGGGCGCCACCCGCGACGTTCGGGTTGAAGTCGCTCGCCAGACCCGACAACGCGCCGCTCACGGTGAGCGTCGTGCCCTCAAGCTCGGCGACGATCATACCGCGCCCGAGGGAGGTATTTCCTGGCATCTGACCGCTGCCGGAGAGCACGGATTTAAACGTCTCGGCCGCGGCGGAGACCATCTGGCCACGCAGTTCGCCACCGGGATTTCCCAGCGTGTGGATATTCATGTACAGGGCGCGGGCCGAGAGGCTCGCCACCTGCTCCGGCGTCAGGGCGAATGTGTTGTTCGCCGCTTCAAACTGGCCACCGCGGTTGTCGCCATCGAGCGTAACGGTGAGACCAATCGCGATGCCGCCTCCCTGGCCGGCCAGGCCGTTGTGGAGGTGCGCGCCGCCGGCGACCGCCACGTTAAAGTCGGTCTCGAGACCGCTGAAGGTACCGGAGACCGTCAGCGTGGTATCCTCCAGAATGGCGTCGATGACGCCGGTCCCACGGCTCAGGACCCCGGGGCTCTGGCTTCCACCCGAAAGCATGGCGCGGTACAAGGTCGCGTTGGCGGCGCCGGGCGTTGGCGCCGATACGCGCCAGTTGCCGACAAAATCATCGCCCGTGGGAACGTACGACAGGCTTTGGCCAGACGCTGGAGCAGCGACAAACGTGCCGGCTGTCCATTCGCTGGCGCCGACGGCGACGCTCTCCCGAAAATGGCCACCCGTGCCCCATTGCAGGTAGTCGACCATGCTATCGGAGTTGCTGAAGTCGCTGTTCGTATACAGGCCCACCTCGCCGTTCCCGTCGGGCGTGCCGTCGCCCATGGCATCGTCCAGACGTTCCCAGGCCACGACAAGAAAACCGCCAGCCGGAATCGTCGTTGACCCCGATAGCGCCGTCAGCGAAGAGAGAGCCGGGTACGCCGGAAAATTACAGAGTACATAACTGGACACATCGGCTTCGGCAGGGCCGGCATTGTACAGCTCCACCCATTTCGGCTGCTCGCCGAAATCGACACCATCAAACCCAATTTCGTTGATGATGACCTGTGCATGTGCGTCGCGCAGAGCGGGGGACAGCGCGAACAGGATAGCGATAAGCCAGAGTCGTAGCGTTCTTGTCATAACATCCTCTTCGTGATTGACGTTGCTCGATTACGCCCTCCATGGGATACGACTGGCTGAGGGGCTCGAACGATGGGTTTCCAGGGAGAAGTACGTGAACCTGGCGGAATGACTACACGGCAGGCAATCACATATCCAACCGCAACGACAACACCACCTGCCGGCCCGGGAGAACCCGCGGCACCCGGTCGAACACATCGCCGTTTTGTTCGATGCTGTAATCATACACGTTCTGGCGGTCGTACAGATTGAGAACGGTAGCGCGGAACCGCACCCAGGTCGGCCCGACGCGTTGTTCGTAGGTGAGGCCTATGTCGAAGGTCAGGTACGCCGGTACTCCCTCATCTCCCGGAGCGTTAAGGTCGATCGCGCCGGTCACGGGCGGCGCCGAGCCGGCGGCCAGGAAGTCGTAATACGTACGCCGCAACGCCCAGCGCCGGCCCCACGACCCCTGGCCGGCGACGGTAGCCGAGAGGTAACTCAGGAGCGGCAACCGCGCCTCGGCCACCACGCGATGGGGTTCGTTCCAGGGCACAGGCACAAAGGCCTCTCCGAAACGACCCGGATACCGCCGGACGGCATGGCTGTAGGAATATCCCACCGAAAAATCACCCCAGTCGGCATCGCGCTGTACACTCAGACTGCCCCCGGCGGATCGCCCCGCCATCGGACTGATAAAAGCCGACTGATCGGTCAGGCCTACGATCTCGGTAGTACCATTACGCCTCAGTTCCTGGAGGATACGGACGTAATCGATGTCCACCAGCCGGGGCTGCAGCTTCAGGTACGATTCAAGCCGCACGCTCCAACCCGTGGCTGGCATGAGCAGCAGGTCGCCGACGAGATGCGCCACCCGCGGCGGCGCCATCGAAGCGTCCACCGGCAGCCAGAACCGGATCGAGGGGACGACGGCCGTCGCGCCGGTGCTCGTCAACTCAAATTGATTGGTGAATTGCCGGTAGAGCCCGCCGGAAAACCGCAGGGCGTAATCGCCGAGAACTCCTCCCTGCCGGTCGTAGCGGAGGGCGAGGCGGGGTTCGCCGTAGAGCGTCTGGCGGGCCGGCAGGTAGGTCGTCCGCAGGCCGGCCTCGAGTACCAGCCCCAAGCCCAGCGACGTGGTGGATTTTATAAACCCGGCCAGCAGCCAGGCGTTACGCTCGTACTGGAATGGACGAAGGAAGGCGTTGCGCAACAGAAACCAGCTTTCCGTGCGGGATCCCTCGATGCCAAGGTCGAGCTGCCGCGACGGGGAGAAGCTGTGAGAGACCTGTCCGACTAGCGCATACTCGTTCACCTGGTTGCCTTCCGACGAGCCGGGTGCATCGGCGATGCGGGCGCTGAGCGAGTCCAGGCCGGCGAACTGACGCGTCAAGTCCTGATCGGCCACAACGGCCGTATGGAGTGCTTGATACCCGTATCGGGAATCGTGCCAGCTCCCACGCGCCTGCACGGACGCCACCGACCGCGCACCGAGGATCCAACTGTGGCGCACCTGCGCCGCCCAGTTCGTCCAGTCGTAGTCGTCCCGAGTATACATCAACTCTTGCTGATCCTGGCCGTTGGCGTTGATGCCTTGCATCACGGAGCGGATGCCGTTCGTGGCCCGATACACCGACGCGTTGAGCACCCGGAACGGTCCGAAGTGAAAGCGGAGCGCGGCGTGGGCGTCAGAGAAGTTGACGACGGGGTCGTTTCGGTACCAGCGAAGCGAGGTCGTGTTGACGGTCTGACCGGTCCATCGTGAGGACAGGAGCGGATCCGGGCTGTGCCAGTTGCTGAGCAGGCTGCGCAGGCTGGGGTCCTGGTACACCTCCCAGGCGCTGGTTCGGACCGTAGCCATATAGCTGCCAGAACGATCCCCCGTAAAACGGATGCGGCCCTTCACTTTGGCGTTGGCACTCAGCGGGTCGGCGGTGATCGTGCCGCTGTGTGCGCCGGCTACATCGACATCGTGCTCCACCAGCACCAGGCCTGAGAGATGGCTGCCGTACTCGGCGCCGAAGCCGGCCTTCTGCACGCGAAGCCGCTCGATCGACAGCGGACTGAAAGCGCTGAGATGGCGCCCCAGGCTGACGGGGTCCCGGACGGGCACGCCGTCCAACAAGGTAAGATGTTCGCCGCTGGCCCCGCCCTGGATGTGGATATCCGCCAGCGGTTGTTGAACGGTCACGCCGGTCACGAAGCCGGCGCCACGCGCGACATCGGGCGTTCCAAGCGAACCAATGGCCTCCAGATCGGCCGCCCCCCGCTCGCCCCTACCAAGCCGCTCGGACGGGAGACGCTGTTCGATGCCGGTCACCACGATGGGGTCCATCGCGATTTCCCTCGGGCGTAGCCGGATCTGCATCCGGCTCGACAGGCCTGGCCGCACCCAGATGCTGTCCACCCGTGTTTCGTACCCCATATAGGTCACGATCACCCGGTGCTTCCCCGACACCAACTGCGAAAAGCCAAAAAGTCCATCCTCATTCGTCGTCGTGCCCGCCGCCGCATCGGCCAGCAACACGTTGGCGAATGGCAGCGGACGGCCCGATACTTCATCGACGATGCTGCCGGCCAGGTTACCACGCGCGGCCGGCTGCCGGAGGGCCTCGATCAACACGTAGGTACCCGAAGACGACCGCACGAAATCGACGCCCGTGGCGTTCAGTACGCAGCGCAACAGGGCCTCTAGTTCCAGCGCGCGCGCCGCGCAATACGCCGTCTGCCCCCCCACCAGGCTCTCCGAATACACCAGATCGATCCCCGTGCGCGCGGCTACATCTTCAAGCGCTTGGTCCAGGGCCACACCCTGTAGCACGAGGGTATACCGAACCGGCGCCGCCTCCTGGGCGGCGAGCGGTCGCTGGACGGCGATCCCCGACAGGCCGATCACCGCCAGGCTCACGAGGGCCAGACGGATCGTGTTTACCATGTGCATTGTGGACGGACGCCGTGGCTACCAGGCCGGCGACGTTCCGGCTTCGTATACCGTGTACCCCTGACTGGATTTCCGGAACCGGCAATCCAGCGCCAGGCACACGTCGGTGAGAATGCTCTCAGGCGTTGCGTCGCGGGCGATGAGGACGGTCATGCGTTGCGACAGGAGATCGGCCGGCTCTACGTCCACGTGGGTGTCAAACCGACGTTCGAGCTCGGCGAGGACGATGCCCATCGGCTCGGCGATGAACACAAAGCCGCGACGCCTCCAGGACATCACGTGGTCCAGCGTGGCCATATCCTGCGCGCCCCCTCCATCGTCCGAAATCCCGATCCGGGCCATGTCGCCGGCCTCCTCGAGCAGTACGGCTTCGTCGGTCGATGCTCGTCCTCGTACCTGAACCCGACCTGTCGCAAGCGTGACGCGGGTCTCAAACGGCGCGTGATCACCCCGCGCCCAGACATTAAACGTCGTACCCACCACCTGCGTCTCGGCGTTCTCCGTCAGGATCACAAACGGGCGTCCCGAGGGCATCACCTCAAAGAAGGCCTCGCCCTCCAGTTCGACCCGGCGCTGCGCGGCGGGGAAAAACGGCGCTACCGCAAACCCACGCTGATACCGAAGCGTGGTGCCGCTATTGAGTTCGACCCGGGACCCATCGGGCAGATCGACGGTCGCTACGTCGCCGGCCGGGACGTACACGCGAACGGGCATGCGCCAGAACAGCGCTCCAACGACGAGCAACAGGGTCACGCCAGCCACCGTCGGCAGCCAGCGAAGCCGCCACGAAGCTCGCCGGCCGCGGCGCAGAGCCACCCGGTCTGGACTTCCCGACGAGCCCCCGGAAGCCGCCGTCAGGCGAGCTTCGACGTCCGCCCACGCCGCATCGTCGTCCGGCGCGGCCACAAGCGAGGGCTCGATACCGCCGGTCAAGGCCCAGATGCGCTCGATCCCCGGGCGTGCCGAAGGCGGAATGCCGGCGGCTTCTCTCCAGACGTCCTCGGGAATCGGCGATGGATTTTCCGTACTCATGACGCTAAAAATGAGGGTTCATACGCTTGAACGCGTAGATGCAGGTGCTCCAGGGCCCGCATAATATGATTGTTCACCGTACGCGGCGATACCCCCATCACGTCCGCCACCTCGCGGTGACTCATGCCGTGGTACCGGCTCAGGCTAATGGCCTCGCGCTGCCGATCCGGCAGCTCCTCGATCCATGCCTGAAGCCGTAATTTAAGGGCATCCGCATCGATGTGCGCGCTCGGCCATTCCCGCGTCGAGATAAACGCGGAGGATTCCTCCTTGATGATCGCGTGCTTCTGCCGGTGCACCCGCTCGTCGCGGAGGTACCGATACGCCCGGTTCCGAGCCATCGTGTACACATACGCCTTCAGCGAACGCGCCGGGTCCAGCGTGGCACGCAACCCCCACAGCGAGACGAATACGTCCTGCACCAGATCGTGGGCAATCGCATCGTCCGCCACGATCGACCGGACATACCGAAGCAAGCCGCCCCTGAGCAGGCGAAAAGCCGCCTCATAAGCGCTTCGATCCGAGGCCTGCAGCCTCCTGCAGAGATCCGTTTCGGTCTGATTTGATAGCATTGTGGGTGGCGCCACGCGGTTACCGCGGCCGGGAGCTTACCGATCCGCTAGGTGAGATGTTCTCGAAGCAAGACGGATGACCAGTGTGGTTGCAAGTTGGCAGGTTGCAGGTTGGCAGGTTCCAGGTTACAGATTCACGACCTGCCAACCTGCCAACCTGCAACCTGCAACCTGCCAACCTGCCAACCCTTCAGATCCTGTACGACAGCATCAGCAGCAGCAGGTTCGCGTCGAAGTATTTCTCGGGGTCGTTCGAGTTGCGGAATTCGTATTCGTAGCCAAGCGTCAGGTTCAGGCTGCGGGCGATACGCTGGTTGAGTTCGACCTCCATGCTCCACTGCTGGTCCTGGCGCCGGTAATCCACGTCGTCCAGTTCCACCAGCTCCTCATCATACAATTTGCTGCGGTATTTCGCCTGCAGTTGGAACTGGGTGCCGCGCCGGCTGATCGGGGTCCGGTACTCGGCGCTGTAGGTCCAGCGCGAGTACCCTTCCACCGGCAGCTCTTCCATATTGCGCTCGTAGCGCGCCTCGAACGCGACGCGCTCCCCGTCGTCCATGCGGCGCTGGAAAATCAGGCCGGCGTTGGGTTTGAAGGCATTATCCTGCGGACTTTCGGGGAATCGTTTGAGGCGGTACGTCCCATACAGGATGACGCGATGCTCCCGGGTCAGGCGATACTCTATCTCCTGCACGATTTGAAACTGATTGGACAGGTCCCGATCCTCCGACGACCCCTTGAGCGACGCCTCGGCGATTGTCATCAGATGCAACTTGTCGGACAGCTCCGGCGCGAACGCGAGGCTGAATAGATTGCTCACGCGATCCCAGCGCTGAGTGTTGCTGTAGGCGTGCCGCGCCACGACATAGTCGAATGTAAACAGCGGGTCGTCCAGCCGGCTCACCAGGCGCACACGCAGCGAGGGAACGTAGCCGTACGAGCGGGTGTCGTCCTCGTTGTGGTCGATGTTGGAGTCGTAGACGTTGCTGAACTGGACGTCCGCCTGCACGAGTTTGTGCAGCGGTGCCCGACGCAGCGGCTCGTCGGAATCCTGCTCATTGCGTTCAACAATGGCCTCCGTGGTCTCCTCGGGGACCTCCTGAGCCGGCGTGGACTCGGCTGCCGGTGCGGCGTTCGCTACGCGAACAGGGACCGCCATCGCTTCATCGGTCACCGCCCGCATTCCTTCTTTCACACCCATCACCCAGGCGTCCTCCACCAGCTGCACCAGCTCGTCCCGCTCCTTTCCGGCGTCCGCGAACGACGCATATTCGCCATGCACCACCCGATACATCCCCCCTTCCCGCTCGGATCGCAGGACATGGCTGGAAACGCCCCGGCGCTCAAAAAGCTGGCGAACATCGCGGGATTCCTGGACATCAGACGAAGCAAATAATACCCAGGTGAACCGGCCGGCTCTCGGGGGCTGATCGTCTGGCATATACACCGAAGCCGTTGCCCCCTGAAGGGCCAGTGCCTCGCGCGGTTGCGCGCCTGTAGTGGCCGCAAAACCGGTCGCCACGGCGACAAGCAAGTAAAAGCGCAGCAGGGGACGATGGGTACTCATCACGTAGGTATTCATGACTGTGATAGGGCTACAAGCGGTGGGGCATCCGCAACCCGGGATACCCCCAGGCGTGCTTCGCATAGATCGAGCAGCGTGTGGGTATACCGCCGACGCTCGGGGAACAGGGTACTGATGTGCATGTGGCGCACGAGCGCGAGGGTGGTGTAGCGTTCGACTGATTGGCATCTCGCTCCGGCCGACTCTTCCAGGAACGTATCCAGAAACGCCGAGACGCGGGATTCATACCGGCCGGCATCGTCGGCCTCGCGCAATCCCTGCTCCATCAGATGGGCAATGAAGTTGCCAGCGTCAAGCGCGGGATCACCCATCGCGTACAGATCCAGGTCGAGCAGCACCGTGTGATCGCCATCGATCAATACGTTGTCCGCGTAGAAATCGCGATGGATCGGCCGCAGAGGCTGCGTCGGCAGGGCCGCGACCTGCTGCCGGCAGGCGGCGAGCACGGCCCCGAGCCGCGGCGCCCAGTCGGGCCGCTCGTTCATCAACAGAGCCAGGCTCCCGTCCAGGATGCGCAGCTCATCGGCCACGCTGTGCCAGCGATCGGTCTCCGGACCCCTCGCGTGCAGCCGGACCAGCGCGGCGGCGATGCGCCGGGCGACATCGGCGCCGTCGGGGTCCGTCAGCCGCTCGGCGGCCGACACGCCGGCTTCTTTTTTCTGAAGCCACATATTCCACCCCCGCACGACGCCCACGGGCTCAGCTACGGAGACGCCGGCGTCGTTCGACCGGCCAAAGCCGTTCTCCCACAACGTCCGCGTACGCTCGTACGTCGCCCGATCCAGCCCCTTCGCTCGCATCTTCCCCAGCCAGCAGATGGCGTCCGGGGCATCGGGCGTGAGGCGGATGTCGTAGGCGATCAGGGCGCGCCGGCCGGCCTTGTGACGCACCAGTCGCGCCCGATCGACCTGGATCGCCTCGGCCCCGGGAATCCCGCGGAGCCGCGGGGTGGCCTGGGCAGGCTCCAACGCCTCTTCGAGGTGCGGCATACCGGCATCGATGGCGTTTGCAGGCGCTGAGGCTATCGCCGGGGCCGGGTGGACGGTGCGTGCGCCGCGTGTCGCATAGTCGTCCACGCACGCCAGAATCTGAAGTACCCGCTCGGGCCAGTCGGCCTCGCGGAATCGGAACGGGTGGGGCGCCAGTTTCAGCAGGCCGGCGGCCACCGACAGGGCGATATCCTGCGGCGCGACGCGGCCGGCCTGGCGGGCATACCCCTCCAGAAACGCCTCCTCGTAGCCCTGCATGGCATCGGCGGCGAGGTCGTTCCGCATCCGGTCTCGCTGGAGATGCGCGACAAAATTGCCCACATCGATCAGCGGGTTGTCGAGGGCGCTCTCGTCGAAGTCGAGCAGCTGGATCTGATCTCCCTGTATCAACACCTGCTTGGCGTAGAAATCGCCATGTGTCGGCCGGGCCACTCGGGGCAGGTGGGTCAAACCGGCCAGAATCCGGCGAACGATGCCTTCAACATACGCGGCCTGGCGGGGGAGCAGAAACGCGAGGCTCTCGGCCATGCCAGCCAGATGCCGACACTCGTCGTCCGCGGTGCGCGTCGGCAGGCCGTCGCCGGCCTGACCGTGCATGAGGGCCAGCGACAGGCCCACCTGTTCCAGCACACGCGGGTCTGCGCTTCCGGCCACCAGCGACTCCGTCAACCGATCCCCGAACAGCCATTCGAACGCCAGGGCGTGGTAGCGATCCGTGTGCCCCACCAGCGGCGTCAGCCGCAGCGGGCCGGCGTTCTGGAAGGCCGTTGAACGCGCCCGGATGCCCTCGTAGGCGGAATCCGTATAAAACTTCAACACGGCTACCGGCTCCCCTTCCACATCGAGCCGGCCCACGAAGCGCCGCTCGGGCTTGTAGCGGATGGGTTCGATCTGCCCGGCGGTGAGGGCAGTCGATTTTCCGAACATCTCGCCAAGAAGGTGCGAGCGATCGGATGCCGTCTTCAGCCGGCGCAGCGCGCGCAGCTTTGCGTCGTGCGGGAAACGCGAGGTCAGCAGAAACCGCGCTTCGTCCACGAACCCGCCGCCTTCGCTTTTTCCCTCTTGCGAGAAGCGCTCGCTGGCTTTCGCCAGCTTGTCGCGCTCGTCGGTCCGGTAGGCTTTGGTGTATACCTGCTCCACGCCGGCCTCCGTCGCCAGCTCGTACCCGACGAGGCAGCTCTGGCCCGGTTTGTAGCGGATATACGTCATCGCAGCCGCGGACACCACGAGCGGGAAGTGGCTGGCGCGGAGCATCTCCACGAAGGCCGTGGGGTCCAGCACCGTGCGGAGGCCGGGCAGCGCCCGGTCGCGGGCCACGATATGTTCGTCGTAGGAATTCATGGGATGGGTTCGGTTCAGGACAGAGCGGCGGCGGCGGGCTCGGGCCGATCCATGCTCATCGACTGGAGCCGATACAGCGCGGCGTAGCGGCCGTCGAGTGCCACGAGATCGTCGTGGGTGCCGTGTTCGGCGACGCGGCCCTGATCCAGGTAGAGGATCTGGTGCGCGTTCGCGGCAAGGTCGAGGTCGTGGGTGATGAGCACCGTCGTGCGGCCCTTCGCGAGTCGACGCAGGGCGAGGATGACGTCCTGCCGGTTCTGCTCGTCGAGCCCCGTCGTGGGCTCGTCGAGGATGAGGATGGGGGCATTGCGGACGGCGGCTCGGGCGATGGCGATCCGCTGCCGCTGGCCGGCGGACAGCGTGACGCCGCGTTCACCCACCAGGGTGTCGTAACCTTCCTTCAGCTTCCCGATGAAGCCGTGGGCATTGGCGAGGCGAGCCGCCGCCTCGATCGCGGCATCGTCGGCCAGGGGATTACCGTAAGCGATGTTGTCCCGGACGCTCGATGCAAACAGCAGGTTATCCTGCAGCACGACGCCGATCTGCGTCCTGAGCGAGTGGAGCGTGTAGGCGCGGATGTCGTGCCCGTCGATCCCCACACGCCCTTCCGTCGGGTCGTAGAGACGAAGAAGGAGATTGGCGATGGTGGACTTCCCGGCGCCGGACGAGCCGACGAGCGCGAGGGTTTGCCCGGGCGGGATAGTCAGCGTAAACTGGTCGAGAATCGGCCGGCCCCCTTTTTCGTAGGCGAACGAGACCCGGTCGAACTGGATGGCTCCGCGCAGCGCCGGCGCCGGCTTCGCGCCCGGCGCATCCATGATATCGGGCTTCCGCTCGAGCAGTTCGATCACCCGTTCGCCGGCCGCCGTGGCCTTGGCCAGCCGACCGGTGTACTTGGCGAAATCCTGCATGGGTTTAAAGGCGGACTTGAGGTACGCCAGGAAGACGAGTAGGCCGCCGGCGGTCAACGAGCCGCGCATCACCAGCCACGCCCCGTACGCCAGCACGAGCGCCGTCGAGATCCCGATCATCACGGTCACCATGCTCTCGAGCCGCACCGCCAGCCGCTTGCCGCGCACGCCTTCTTTCATGCTGCCCGCATTCTGGCCAGTGAACGCCTTCGAAAAGGTGCCCTCCAACGACAGCGCCTGTACGACGCGGATCGCGCCGATCGACTCGGCGGCCGTCGAGGCCATATCGCCCTCCCGGTGCCGCTGGTCGCGGGATACTTGCTGGATCCGCTTGCTCAACCGAACCGTCGGCAGCCAGTAGAGGGGGATTGTGACGATGGATACGAGGGCGAGCTGCCAGTTCATCCAGAACATGAGGATCATCATCACAACCAGCACCAGGATGCTCGCGATGAGCGGCATGAGCGCCGTCACGGCCATATCCCGCAACATCCCGATATCGCTGATCACTCGAATCAGTAAGTCGCCGCTACGATTGCGGTCGTGGAACGAGGGAGACAGCAGCTGGATATGCCGGTACAGGGCGGCGCGCACGGCGGTGAGCACCCGGTTACCGACCAGCGAGAAGCCGACCTTGTAGACGTACTCGAAAAACGCGCGGGCGCTCATGGTGACGATGACCAGGCCGGCGGACATCGCCAGCAACTGGATCGGCGATGCGTTCTCCAGCCACGCATACAACGGCCCGGCCGCCGGATCCGGCGCCAACACATAGTCGAACACAAACTTGAGCGGCCAGGGCTCCAGCGCCTTGAAAAACACGGCGGCGAAGAGGCCGGCGAATGACCCCCATAGGAGCGTGCGGTGCTCGCGCAGATACGGCCCGAAGTGCCGCATCATGTGCATGAAGCCCGGAGCGGCGGCGCGAATTGATGTTGGACGTCCCATCAGGCAGCCACCCCGATCGATGCCACGTTGCTGAAGGCCAGACGGTGCATACGCTCGGCGGTGGCGGACCAGCTGTGCGACTTCAGGATCTTAAACCGGGCGTTGGCGCCCAGCCTGTACCGCAACGAGGCGTCGCGGTACAAGCGGACCAGCGCTACGGACAACGCCGTGGTGTCGCCCGGCTCGTACAACAAGCCGTCGACGCCGTGGTCGATGATCGTCCCGAGCTGTCCGTTGCGACTTCCCACGACGGCGCGGCCGGAGGCCATGTATTCGAACACCTTCAGGGGCGAGAAATAACACGTATCCATCTTCGGATACGGTGCCACGGCCACGTCCATGCTCGCGATGTACGCCGGCACGTCGGCCGGCGACACCGCGCCGGTGAACTCGGCCGCGTCGGTCAGGCCGCGCAACGCCAGGTCCTGTTCGAGCGCCGCTTGCTCCGGACCCGTGCCCACGATCAGCAACCGCGCGTTCGGCGCGGCCAGGCGGAGGACAGCGAAGGCATCGATCAGGTCGGGCAACCCGTGCCAGGGCTTTAGGGTGCCCACGAACCCCACGGTAAAGACCTCTTCGGCGGCCGGGCTGGCCGGCGCGACATCGGGCGTGAACCGGTCGGGGTCGACGCCGTTCGGGACCACGTGCACCCGCTCGGCCGGCGCGTTGGCGCCGATGAGATACTTCGCGACATCATCGGACACGGCGATCAGCGCGGAGGCCGAGCCAAACACATGCTGGGCGACCGTTTCCGCGCCGCGTCGGTCGATCAGCACCCGATGGGTCGCCTGCTCCTCGATGAGGGGCGCGTTCACTTCCAGCAATCCCGGGATGTGGTGGTTCGCGGCATGCGTCATGCCGGCGTGGCTCCACAACGAGTACCGCTCATACACCATGTCGAAAGGCCCCTGCCGCTCCAGCAGCATGAGAATTCGATCGTTCGCGGCCAGCGCATCCCGCTCACGGGCCGCCGTATCTGTCGATGCCAACGAAGGCAACGGCCACACCGTGACGCTCGTTAGTTCGGGCGGCGGCGTACCACCGATCCGCTGGGCGAATAACACGACGTCGTGGCCCTGCCGCACAAACGCGCGGATCACCTCCTGCACATGGATCGAACACCCTTTGGTGCCGAAAACGGGGACGCCGGGGTCAGCGCAAACATAGGCGATCCTCATGCCATCACCTCTTCCTGCATCTGGCTTTCCACTGCCTGTTCGAACAGGGACCGGATCTGAGCGGCGTTGCGGTGGATGTCGAACCGTTCTTCAATCAGCGTCCGGGCCGAACGGGCGAGGCGGACGCGATATGTCGCGTTGTTCAGTAGCCGCTGGATCGCATCGGCGAGTACGACGGGGTTGCTTTGCGGCACCATCACGCCCGTCTCGCGGTCGGTGATGACTTCCGGGATCCCCGTCACTTCGGTGGAGATACAGGGGACACCCAGCGCCATGGCTTCGAGGAGCACCGTTGGCAGACCGTCGCGGTTGCCGTCTTTGCCCACGATACACGGAGCGGCAAACACCGACGCGTTCTGCATCAGACGGATCACCTCGGGCATGGGGAGCGGGCCCAGCATCCGGACGAAGCCGCCGAGGCGCTTCGCCGCGATGCGTTGCTTGAGGGCGCCCTCCAGCTCGCCGCCGCCGGCGATGTGGCATTCGAATTCCAACCCTTCCGCCGCCAGCAGATCGCAGGCATCGATCAGGTCCTCGAATCCCTTTTTCTCGACGAGCCGGCCGACGGCCGCGACGATCGGCTTGCGGTCCGACGGATCGGCGTAGGGGAAGGTGGCGAGATCCAGTCCGTTGTAGATGCGGGCCACGCTATCCGCGTCGGCGCCGTAGCCCTCCCGCAGGAAGCGCAGGTTGAATTCGCTGACGGTGACCACGCCGGCCGCATCGCGCAACTTGCGGGTGAGGTCCGCCCGATCCACGCTTTCGTGGAAGATATCCTTCGCGTGCGCCGTGAACGTGAAGGAGATGCCGGCCATCAGCGCGGCCATGCGGGCGACCGACGTGGCGGAGGTGGCGAAGTGGGCATGCAGGTGCGTGATGCCCCGCTCGCGGGTCATACGAGCGAGCTGCAGCGCCTGAAAGACATCGCGGGGATCTTCTTTCTCGAACCGGGCCAGCATTCCTCCTACTTCGGGTTGCTTCGCGGACAACCGGCCGAGGGCGCTCCAGAGGTCGGCCATCTTGTGCGCCTCCTCCAGGTACGTCACCGGAGCGCGCACGAGCGAGATGGCGGCCTGAAAGTGTGTGTCGCACGGAGGCCGGAGCGAAAAGATCTCGAGGTCGAGCCCGGCGCGCTCGTGGGCCAGGATCTCATTGACGATAAACGTCTCGGAGTATCGCGGATATCGTTTAACGACATATCCGACGCGGGTAACGCTGCGATCAACGGTTTGATTATCAAACATGGAGCACCTCGGTCGCGGTCTGGAGGTTGGAAAGGGAGGGAGCCAGCAGGTCCAAGACGAGCCCGGGAAGTCGGTCGAGCCCGCTCATGTCCATGATCTCGCGCACGGGCGCGGTCGGGCGTACTTCGCAGCGGAACCAGGTAGAAATCGCCGCAGCGGTCGGATGAGCGGGGTCGAGGATGTCGAGCAGACCGAGCCGGCTGAAGGCCTCGGCGCGGATCATCTGCTCGCGGCGCGGTTCGATCCGCGGGAGGACGAGCGGACGCTTCCCCATCGAGATCATCTCCATGACGGTGTTGTAGCCGCCCATGCAAACGACCCGTTCGGCGCGTTGGTACAACACGGTGGGCTCGGGGTGGAAGCGCTCGATCTGGAGATGCGGACGGTCCGCGCAGAGCGCCTCCAGACGCGCCATCTCCGCCTTCGGCATGTGCGGGCCGGTCAGCACCAGGCCCGTGACGCCTTCGGGGAAGGTCGCGGTAGCAAAAAGTTCTGCCAGACGGAATCCATCCTGGCCGCCACCCACGGCACAAAGATAGAAGGGGCCGTCTGGCAGTTTCTGGTCGTGGCGAGGCCGGCTCTCGGAGCCGCCTTCCCAACGAATTTTGGGGTCGAGGTAGCCCGTGTAGAGGAGCCGGTCGACCATCGCCGCGGGGAAATTGTAGATCTCGTCCGAAGGGAATACGTAGGCGTCGCCGTAGACCCAGACGGCATCGTAGTATGCGGCCACGGCGCGGTAGTTATCCTCCTTCATCCATTCGCGCGCCACCACCTCGGGCTCGTCGAGTACATCGCGCAAACCCAGGACCACGCGCGTCGTCGTCTCGTTCTTCAGGTACTGCAACGCTGCGTCCAGTTCGCCCATCGTGCCCCGCGGCACTTTGTCGACGATCAACACGTCCGGGCGGAAAGCCTCAAGCGCCGTGCGCAGCGTCTGCGAGCGGAAAGAGACGAGGTCCTCCAGCGAGAGGTTGAAGCCGCGCGGTTTGTAGGCGCCGCCTTCCACCTTGTGAAAGGACGGCAGCGCGAGCGTGTCAACACCCGCCGGCAACTGGAACGCCGTCGCTTCCCGCGCCCCGGTGAGCATCAGGATGTCGACGCCCGGAAACGCAGCCACCAGCGCCTGAGCTATCAACAGATTGCGGCGCATGTGCCCGAGGCCGCACGTGTCGTGCGAGTACAGGGCGATCCGCCGGGGATGAGTCAGAGGAGAGAGGAACGACAAGGGATTAGCCTTTATAGTTAAGGGTGTCTCGCGGCATGCGCTCGTGTAGGCGGGCAGGGTCAGTACCGGTTGCATCATGGGTGGCTGCGCATCGCCGTGAGGGTTGTTATCAAATCGTTAACAGGCTTTTCCCAAAGGATGTACCACTTGGAAAGGTTTGGCGAGGGGAGAGGCCGCCGGATGAGACTTTGACGAGTGGATGGGCGGATAAACTCATTATTCTAATGACTTAGGAGACCTGCGATCTAGTCGTTTATTTTTGTTTGAACACGAATATTCCCGGCCGGCGGCGTTTCGTGTACAAATCCTGAACAACTGTCAGCATCAGAGCAGCCCCGACAGACGCTTCGAGATAACCCCGACGCCCGCGACCGAAAACCGGTGAGACAGGTGAGAAACACATCATCCCGGCGCCTGCACCGGGCTCCGGAGCTTCGCCCCACGGAGCCACGGCGCAAGGCCGGGATGGACATGATGAAAGAAATGAAGGATGGGCCCCGAGGAGTGCTCTCAGTTACGCCGGCGGATTGACCGCCGAATGGCGTCGTCGATATCGTTGCTGTCCGACTCGTTGAGCGGGCTCAGTTCTTCGCCTTCATCGCCCACGAACCAGCTATTGATATCGACCGTGAGTGCCACTTCCAGGCTGGTGTCGGGGGAGGAGACGACCAGGTCCGGGCTGAAGTCGATGCGCTGCTGGGCCGTCTTGCTGGACTTGTAGACAAACGGCTCGCCGTCGTACGTCCCCTTCACAACCACCGAAAACCGCTCGTTTCCGCTTGTCCCTTCCTTAAAGTCCGGGTCACTTACGGCTTCGTTGTCTTCGGGTTTGTGGATCTTGAACGAGACGTGTTCATACCGGCCGGCCGGAATAAAGCCTACAGAGACGACAACGGGTTCGTTGTTCAGATTCAGATTAACGATTACGCTGCCGGCCCGGAAGTCGAGCGAATCGGCATCGTCGCTGTGGAACTTGATCTGGTCCACGAGCAACTTGGCTTCCTGGATGACAATGGCCGCCTGCTTGGCCGCCGTCGGCGCGTATTCGGCCTGCATGGTGAGGCGCACTTCGGCGCCCTCTGTATCGTTCGCACCGCTGTCGCAGCCGGCAAACAAGAAGGCGAACAGGGCCACGATTAGGATGGATTTTGACATGATCGTATGGGCTATGGATGAATGCGGGTGGCTAATGAATCCGCTATCTCCAAACGATATGCCATAATCCAAACCGGAATCGAGACCGGGATCGACTATCGTACCTCGGTGGTTCATACCACACCAACCCTCATCGAATGGACATCGGTCTCACGGTATACGCACCCGAACGCGGCCTCTGGCGGGCCTGGCTGGCCGAACACTACCGGCACGCACCCGAGGTCTGGCTCGTCTTCCATGTAAAAGCCGCCGGCGTCCCGAACGTCTCCTACAACGACGCCGTCGAGGAAGCCCTCTGCTTTGGATGGATCGACAGCTTGCGTAAGCGCCTCGACGCCAACAGGCTCGCCCAGCGGTTCTCCCCCCGCCGGCCCAAGGTGGCCTATTCTCAGCCAAACAAGGAGCGCCTCCGCCGCATGATCTCCGCGGGACAGGTCACCGTGGAGGTGCGGCTTTCTGTCGAAGACCTCCTCGCCGAACCATTCGTTTTTCCACCCGACATCCTCGCCCGGCTTCAGGCTGACCCCGTGACGTGGGCCCACTTCAACCAGTTTTCCGAGGCGTACCGCCGCATCCGGGTGGCTTTTGTGGATGATGGAAGAAAGCGACCCGGAGAGTTTGAGAAACGATTGGATCACCTTCTCGAAAAAACACGACGCGGCAAGCCGTTCGGCCACGGGATCGAGTCGTATTATTGATGTGGACAGCTTTCACTGCGCCGACACCATGCCCCGTCAAGCCCGTCGTTTGCTTCGTTTCGCCGTCTGGGGTCTCCTCCTCGTGCTGGCCGGCTGGGCGGCCATCGCCTACCATCGGTTCACCGCCGCCCCCACCGAGCGGCTGGCCGAGGGAGCCCATTATCCTGACTTTCCGCCGGACGACCGCCTGCACTACCTCAGCCAGCCACTTGATCACACCGATCCCGGGGCCGGCCAGTTTGTCGGATTCTATCGGCTCAGTCCACACTTCTCCCCCAAAAACGGCGTCGTATTCGTGCTTACGGACGGACAGCAACCGCTCGTCGGCCCGGGCGACATACCGGACGTCTTAGCCGATAAAGTGGATGGCCTATCGTATATCGTGATGGGCCGGCGTGGCCACGACCCCACACTGTTTCCGGAGGTCTACCACCCCGACGGCTCGCTCGACCGTCGCGCAGCGGTAAACCTCTACGGCTCATGGCAACACGTCGAAGACATCGAACGCGTCCGCCAGGACGCGGCGCGGAAAGGGCTCCTGCCAGCCGACGGCAGGATCATGCTCTATGGCGGCTCGGGCGGCGGCGTCCTGGTTCAACAGTTCCTCGCCCGCTACGGAACGCAGGTCTCGCGTGCACTCATCGAAGTAACCGGCGCGCCTGACCTCGCACGAACCCACCACCTCGACACGTACTGCACGTTCGTAGCCACGACGCAGGAGCACGCTCCGGAGAGCCTGGACCGGCTCCAATCCGTCCTGCACGAGGGCCGCTTCAATCGGGCCTCGCTGCTGTTTATGCTGCAACGTATCCCCTACGACAGCCTGAATGCCCCCGCCATCCAACGGAACCTGATCGACGCACTCGCCGCCCGACGGTCGCTGCCCTACCTGCGACGCTGGATGAGCCCCTCCTCCAACCTCCCCCTGATCAGCACCCTGCTCTCTGTACCCTCAATGGATGCCGCGCGCGTCCGGATGTTCGAATTGCTGGGGGAAGGACTGCTGGCCTATCCCACGCCGGCCGATGTCCGTTCGCTCAACCTGATGTATGAGTGGACCGGGCCGCTGCTCGCGGACTTCCTCGATGACGCCCGCGCCGGCCGCCTCGATTCGCCCCGCTTCGATCTCGGTCAACATCGGTCTGACTTCACCGGACAGGTGCTCGTGATTGCCGCGGCCCGGGATCATGTGTACGGTACCGCGGAGGGCCGGCTACTCGCGGACGTCTATCCGAATGCCCGCCTGGCGATCTTTGATGATACCCACCGGATGCAACGCATGCCGGCGTTTTACCGGCAATTCCGGCAGACGTTTTTTACCGATGGCTTCGAAAGCGACGCGTTTCGGGCGCTGATGCAGGACCCGAATCAACTCAACCGTCCGACAGAAGAGCCGCCGCCGGCCATCCCCTAAAACCGACGCAGCAGATACAACGAAAGCCGATTCCCGCTGGTCAGATAGAGCATCGATCGACGGTCGAACGCGTAGTTGGCGCGGACCTGCGTCTGCCCGATGGCATACTCGAGCGCGGCTGTCGCCGATACGATGCGCTGGGGCTCCGTGAGGCGCTGCTCCCAGTACTGATAACCGGCCGACGCCCGCAGCCGCAGGCTCGCCAGTACTTCCCACGTCGCGATCCCGTTCAGCGCATAAAGCGACAGCCGGTCCGCCCCCTCCTCGACCCCGCGAACCACGCCTTCGATACTCAGGGTGGTGGACCGCCACGGCGGCAACCCGAGCGATACATTTGCCTCGGATGCCGTGTAGTCGATGTTCGTCGACTCCCGCTTTCGGTGGCTGAGCGTCATGCGAAGCATGCCGACCGGCAGCTTGCGCTGCATTCGGAACGAGGTGTTTTGCTGCTTGAAGTCGCCCGTGATCAGCCCCTCGCTCATCGATGTGGAACGACGGGAGCGGGTGTGCTGGGCGGAAATCCCGTCGATCCGAAGCCCCAGATCCAGGCTGCCTACGGTGCCGCGCTCCTCGGCGGCGATTTCGGGCCGAAACCGGTAGCTGACCAGGATGGCGTCCCCCGGCGCGACGCGGGAGCCGGCGAGGATCTCGATCTGCACGAGCGCACCCACGGCGATCAACCGATAGTCCAGACCTTCAATAAACAGTGTGGTCTCATCGCCGCTCAGGACGACCACGCTCGGCACCTCCACATCGGTCTGTTCCAGGATGACAAGACCGGTTGGATCCACCGTATACGATTCGCGGAGCACGGCCACGAAGCGGTCGCCGGCATCGTCGAGGTCCCGCCAGATAACGCCGATTGAACCGCCTCCCGAGAAATAGAGCCCGAGGGGCAGGTGCACCCCAAACCGAACCTGCGGGCCGGCGGAAGTCGCCGTCTGCATCCCCCCATCAAACCGGTTCATGCTCCGGCTGGCATCACCCCCGACACCCAGCCAGGGCCGGATGTCCGAGAACATCGCCCAGGTATACGCCTCGCCCGACGACATCCCGCCCAGGCCCTCGGTGTCGTACCGGTTCATGCCGAGTCGGGTGTAGGTGGAGGCTGTGTGCTGAAGGCGGACGTTTTCCGACCAGCTGGCGCGCTCGTACGGCAGCGTCCCGGTCCGATTCGTCCGTTGATACCGGCTCAGCAACTCGCTTCGCTTCCCCCAGCGTAGCGTGTGGTTCACGTGGAAGCTCTCGGCTCCAAAATCGTTTTCGTAGATCCGGTCGTCAAAGGCCGTGCGCTCGTAGGCGATGTCGATCTTCCGATTCGATGCCGCGGCTCGAAACGACTGCGTGGCATCCGATTGCTCGATCGGGGTTTGTGTCGGACCGACCTGGGTGATGTTGCGGTAGCTATTATCGGTGTACGACACCGTGATCGGAAGCAGCCGGTTCTGGATGTGGAGCGTCGGGCTGAACCGGATCGTCTCGAACTCGCCCTGTGTCCCAAACCCGCCCTGGCGCAGGCCGGCGGTTCGCGAATAGTGGGTCTGCAGCGACACCGGGCTCGACGCCAGTACGGTGGCGTCGGCCATGTAGGCCAGGTTGCGGGAGATGAGCGGGTTCGGCAGATCGGTCGATCGCTGCTGGGTGAAGGTCGGTTGGAACTCGAACCGGTAACGAACGAGCGACGGCCGGCCGATCGACCCATCAAAAGGCAGCACCACCCATTGCCGGAAGTTGTTCTGGGTGAACGAGCGATCCGTCAGGCCGGCATTGGTGCGCCAGTTGCCATCGTAGCTGGACCCCAGGCGGGTCTGCCGCGGAATCAGCCGCAGCACCTGAGCCGTCGCCGGCCGCGCCGGCACGCCGGCCAGCGCGGTCACGATAACCACCGCGGCAAGACGATATGTGGCGCCCCTGAACATCACGGAGCCGCTACTTCCACATGGCAGCGCTGGCAATTGCCGAAGCCAGCGGCAAAGGCGGTCTTCCCGTCGTGGCATTGCCCGCACGCCTCGCCGGCGCTGATCTGCGCCATCGTGATCGCGTTGGCGCCGGCCTTCGGCTCGAACAGACCCGTATGACAGACATTGCACGTGAACCGGATGCGATGCACCCAGTGCGGAAACACGGCCTCGGGCAGCGAGGCGTTCGAAACGAGGTGCTGCTCGATGGCCGAAGTATCCGTTGCCGCCGAGTCGGCCACAACAGGTGGGGCATCCACGCGCGTCATGTGGATCGTGCCGAGCAGATCCGGTTGCGCCCGATCCGGAGGTTGGGGCAACTCCTGATGACAGCGCTCACACCCCGTGATGGGAGGAAAAGCGACCTTCCCGTGGCATTCGCCGCAGAACTTGCCCTCGAACACGTCGGCCATCTGGATCTCGTTGTCCTGGTACTTAAAGATGGGCCCGTGGCATTGGGTACAGGCGACCCACTGGGTGTGGGCGGAGTGCGGGAAATAGGCATCGAACATCGACGCCGGCCCGGGGAAATAAAAATCAAACCCGAAGCGGAAGGGCGTCCCCACAAAGAGGCTGGCCGAATCGCCCGGGAGCGCCGTTCGAGGACGGATCGTGCCATCACGCAGCGCCTGCATCCAGTCGATGTTGCCGGCGTGATCCTTCGGCAGCATCAGGACGACACTATCGGCGACCAGGGTGGCCTCGATGGCCGGTCGCGGTCGGTCATCCAGCGGCGTCGCGAGGGGGGCTACCGCCAGCCGGCTGGGCGCCGGCGCGACCTGCCGCTCGGGCAGGTCGAACACCACCGAGAGCGCCTGCCGGCAGCCGGCAAGCGCAAGCACCCCGATGAATAGCAGCGGCCATACAAGCAAACCATCGTTGGCGGCCCGGGAAAAGAGAAAACGCATGGAATGACCTCGTTGGGTGGGAGGCGGAGCCTACTTGATGTGGCAGGTGAGGCACAGGCTGCTGCCGCTGTTGTTCACGCGGAGCAGGGGCGAGTTCGTGTTGTTGTGTGGGTTGTGGCAACTCGCGCACTGCACCTTCTCCCCGAGCGAGGTGGGGTCGACAAACAGCTTCACGCCAGCCGCCCGTACGGAGGCCACCGCATTAAAGGCCGGGTCCTGCGCCGGGTCATACACGACGGAGATCGGATGGTCGTTGCGCAGGTCGGTGTCCAGCAACGCATGGCTGCTCGCCGGCATGGTATTCGTCCCCGGAGTCGACCCCGGGACGCCGCCGGCGTACGAGTTCGGCGCGTTCACGACCACGTCGAGGCCGATCGTCCCGTCGTGGCAGCTGAGACAGGCCAGCGACGTACCGCTGGGCTGGGCGTCGACATTCATGTCGATCGTCGAGCTGTGGTTCGCGTCGTACATGTTGTACGTGGCCGACGAGAAGTTGCGGTTCCACAACGGCGCGCTGATGCTGCCGGTGTGCGGCGTGTGGCAATAGACGCACACCTCGCCGTAATCGACCAGGTTGTCGCCCACCGTGGGGTCGTTACCGCCGGAAAGCATCGAGAGGTTGTGCTTGGTGATCAGCACATTGTCCGTCTGTGCGGCAACGCCCTGTGGCAAAGCCAGAAGGACCGTCAGAGCGGCGAGCAGGCGCAGGTGTAGGGTAACAGAGTACGACGTCATACAGGTCGTCAGCTTGGGGTGAGCGGGTGTTAGCGATTAGCGCCGGATGTCGAGGAAGCATTCGACGGATCCCCGGCCGGCGCCTGGGAATCCGGGTGATACTGGTACATCTGGATCCGGCTGTTGTAGCGATCGGCCACATAGATCCGGTCGCTGGCGTCGATCGCCAGGCCCAGCGGAAGCCACAGCTGCCCGGGCCCACCGCCGATGGCGCCAAAGGAAAGCAACAGCTGCCCCTCGGCGTCAAAAATCTGCACATTGTTAAAGGCCGCGTCAGCTACGTAGACATGCCCTTCGGTACTGACGGCCAGGCCCTTTGGCCGGGCGAACGCGCCGGGGGCATCGCCCTGCCGGCCAAATGCGAAGCGAAATTCGCCCTCCCGGTCGAAGGCCTGCACGCGAAAGTTCATCCCGTCGGACACGTAGACGGTGCCATCCGGGCCGACGTCGATGAACGCAGGGTAGCGGAATTCACCCGGCCCGTTGCCGCGGTTGTCCGTCAGGTCGCTGGGCTCGCTCACCGGATGCCCCGGCGCGGCGCTGGCCAGCAGGGCGCGGCGCTCCTGCTTCTCTTCGATGCTCCCCTGGTCCCGTCCAATACGCCGCAGCAGCGTCCCATCTCCCGCAAAAACTACTACCTGATGCAGGTAGCTGTCGGCCACATAGATCCGGTCGCCGGCGGCCGAGACCGCGACATCCACCGGGTTTAGCAATACGCCCTGGCCGCCATACGCGCGGACGAAGTCACCCTGTGCCGTCAACGCGACCACGCGGCGTTGGACGGGGTCCGCCACGTACAGCAACCCCTGGTCGTCTCCGGAAAGCCCCATCGGCTTGACTAGTACGCCGGCGCCAGTCGGCGTCATCCTTTCGGCATCGCGGCGCTCGGGATGAAACCGCATCACGCTGCCCTGCATCCCGTTGGTGACATAGATGCTCCCGTCGATACCCACATGCACATCGAACGGCCGATGCACGAGGATATCCTCGCCGAGGTCCCCCCCGAACACCATGCGGCGCACCCGTTCTCCGAGGCTATGGGTGAAGCCGATGCTCTCCTGCGAGGTCAATTCCCCCTGGTACTGGATCCGAAGGGGGTCGGGAGGCAGGGGCCATACGGTTTCAGCGCCCGGCTCCAGGCCGGCGTTATAAGACAACGTGGACGCTGGGGCGGCGCACCCGGCCAACAGGCCAAGCAGGGCCAGGGTCAGTCCTGTCGCGCGTACAAGAATATGCACTGGAGTGGGTTCGTACATCGAGGCTACCAGTCGTGCGCCGTGCCTTCGCCCGGCTGGGTTCTGTGGCATACCAGGCAAAAGCTGTTTCCAGCGTTGTTGACGCGCAGAAACGGCCGGAAGCGCTGGCTGTGGGGTTCGTGGCAGGTCATACACTGCACTTTGCCGTCGTACAACGTCAGGCCGGCGGCCTCGATTTCGGCGGCCGTCCGGAAGCCGGCGTCGCGGCCGGGGTCGTACAGCACCGAGATCGGGTGGGTATCCCGGAGATCGTCCGGCCGAAACCAAACGCCCTCGAAGTCGATACCCCCCTTGGGATTTCCCCCGCTGTGGCAGCCCTCGCATTCGTCGATGGGTGTCCCTGAAGGACCTCGACCCGAGTAGGTGTTGGGGGTATTGAGGATCTCATCGACCCCTATCGTGCCGTCGTGGCAGGAGAGGCAGGAAAGTGAGTTGCCCGTGGGCTGCGGGTCCGCTATCATGTCCAGATCGTCGGGATCGAACATACGGTAGGGGCCAGAGGGGATGGGTCGGTTCCAGAGCGGGCGATCGACGCGGCCGCCGTGTGGAGCGTGGCAGTACACACACACCTCGCCGTAATCTTGAACGAGGCCGGCCATGTCGGAACTCGTGTTGCGGGCCGGAACGGTGAGGTTGTGGAACGTCTGGGTGACCACCGGCCCGGTTGGCCACTGTGCGCGAACCGGGACAACGCGCAGCGATGCACCGACAAACACGCCGACGGCGATCAGGAAGACCGCCTGAAAGAATATGAGCCTGGGGGCCGGGCCTGGCATTACATCCATGAATGGTAAACGAGTCGGTGCAATGCAGGCTTACAGGACTGCGTGTCGACCCCATTTTCCCAAAGGATGTGCCGTGATGAGAACTCCGTGAGAGAAAGCGTTAGCCAGAAAATAATCTGCCTGAACAGTGCACCAGACGCATCAATCGCCGCATCAAATCCACCCCCACGGATTCACCTGTCCAGATCGTGCACAGGTGTCTATTGGAAGACAGAACCGGGTGTCAGGGATTCGCTCACAGGATCACGCATAACGGATATGTCGGCCCCGGGTTCAGAACCGGATCGACAGCGCCACGCGGGTCTGGCCGGGCAACGGCACGAGCTGAATGCCCGCCACGGGCAACCCCGTCGAAGGCGCCTTCCAGACGAGCAACGCATCGACATAACTGAACGCCCAGACGCCGACGGCCGAGAGGAAGAGATTATTACGGACGACATGCCAGGTGTTGAAGGTCTGGTAACGGTCCTGGATAGCAGCGGGGAGCAAGGCGTCTTCATATCGTTGCTCGGCGCGTTGCCGCAGCACGGCCGCCGCCAGGGTACCTCCGGCCGTGGCGGACCACAACCCGATGAGCAGGGCGCCCTTACGGCGCTCGTTTTTGTAGAGCTGCCCCCATCCGGGCAGGACCATAGACCGCATGGTGGCGCTGGAGCGCGGGTCGTCGACGATCAAATAGCGCACGGCCGGCTCGGCCGCACCGGCGGCCGGCGTGTTCGCCATCTCCGCCAGCACCTCGTCAAACAGCGTCAGCAATTTCGGTGAGGCGTCGAGGGGATCAAGCTTCATTTCAGGCGTGATCTGGAGCGCAAACATGAGCTGCCGCCGCGCCCCGCTCCGGTCGTTCTCCGAAAAAAGCACCTTGGCGTAGTACGTATGCACATCCGTCAGCTGGTACGGACTGAACTGATCGAACGCGTCCAGCGCATGTTCGATATGGGTCTTCGCCGCGCCGAAATCGATCCGCTGGTAGGCCGTCCGAATGCTATCCAGCATCACCACCGGCGACGATTGCGCCGCGGCTTCCCTGTCGATCCCGGCAAGGAACGACACACACAGCAGAATCGGGAGGAAACGCATCCGCATTGTATCCTATCGGAGCAGGATGAGGGTGCCGTTCGAGCGCCTTCCACCCTGGAGCAGCGTATAGATGTACAGGCCGCTCGCCACCGGCTGCCCGGCGCCATCACGACCGTTCCAGGTGGCTTCGTGGGCGCCCGATGCAAAATAGCCATCGGCTACCACAGCTACCAGCCGGCCGCGCACATCGTGCACCTCGAGGTGGATGGGGTCCACCCCGTCAACCCCGATTTCGAAGGGAATCCGGGTTTCCTCGCGGAACGGGTTGGGGTAGTTGGGCTTCAGGGTGAAGAAGCGCGCCGGCACTTCGTTCTCGATTCCAACACCTTCGGCCGTCGTAAAGGTAAAGGGAGATGACCAGTCGCTCACGCCGGCGCTATTCCGGGCGCGCACGCGCCAGTAGTAGCTCGTGAGTCCTTCAAGCTGGTCCATCACGAGCGTCGCTACGTTGATATTGGGCGCATTGATCACCAGTGCCGTGAAGTCACTCGTGGTCGCTACCTGTACATCTACCGTAGATGCGCCAGGTGCCGACCAGGCCAGCGAAGCCCCGCCCGGCACATCGCTTATGCCATTGGCCGGCGAGATAAGCGCCGGCGTCGCTGGCAGGAAGACGGTCGCCGAGGTGTACATCTCTACCGTCGCAAGCGTAGCGCCGGTGTTATCCCGACCGCCTAAAACGTACACCACATTCCCCACCCTCACCGCCACGAAGGACTCGCGGGGCGTGCTCATGGATGCGTCGGGCTCCCAGGCGTCACTCCCTGGATCATACCGATCCACCGTGGACACCACCTGGTTATTGGCCTTTCGACCGCCGATGGCCAGGATGCCACCCTGTACAGTCGCCGCGGAAAGGCCACCCCGTGCTATGCTGAGCGGAGCCTTTTCTATCGTCCCCTGGATATCTGTATAACTCTGCACGAGATCCACCGGTCCGAAGGCGTTAAACCCGCCGATCACGTAGGCGATATCGTCCAGCACCACCACTCCGAACGAAGCGCGGGGTACATCTAGCTCCCAATCCGAATCGTCCCACTCGCCGTCGTCGTCTTCGTATTGCTCCACACTCGTCAGAATCTGCTCATTCTCGTTGGAACCACCCAGCGCATACAGTTCGCCACCGAGGACAATCGCGGCCAGGCCTTCGCGAGCTTCTTCAAGGCCGCCAAAGGACTCCCAACGGTTTTCGCCGGCGTTGAAGACTTCCACGTCATGCGTGGCTTCGTTTTCGTCCGTGTTCCCGCCAATCACCATAAGCTGACCTTTAAAAACGACGGCTGCCCCGTTCTCGCGTCCTTTGCGCAGGCTCGCAAACGACTCCCAGGTGTTCGTATCTGGATTATACTGCTCGACCGTGCTTAACACCTGCCCGGTCGCCGTTCGCCCGCCGAGGACGTAAATCCGGTTCTCGTGGTATACCGCCATCTGGCCAGACCGCGCCGTTGACATGGAGGCTCGAGCCTGCCAGGTACCAGCCGTCTGTCCGTGTACGGCCACGGTCGGCATCAACCATGCAAACACAAGTACAAGGGACCAGGGGAAGTGCGCCTTCATTGCGATTGTCGTGAACAGGTGTTCAGAATTTGATCAGTTGGGGGGATTTTTGGGGGGTAACACCCTTGACTGCAAGCGGTGTACCATAATCTCGGAGCCATCCCAGTCGGATAGCTGCGGGCCCCGTTCGCTGTCCCGCGTCCAACCGGCTCCAGCTTACTGGCCGAGCAGGTCCTGCATCTTGTACGCTCGCTTCAAAACGTCCCCAGCGGCGACGCTGAGGCTCGTCTCCCATCGGCCGACATCGGGTAGTTCCAGCATGAGGCGGTGCTCCCCGGGCCATAACACGATCGGCGTTTCGAGTGGGGTGTCATCAACGTAGTTCCCATTGATGTAGACCTTCGCCCAGGGGATGACATCGAGTTCGAGTGTCCCCACCAGTCGCCAGAGGGATACATTCATCGTATCCGTCTGGCCAGGCGCCAGGGTAACCGTGGCGTCATAGGGTGGGAACGATGGATGACTCAGCCGAATGCGGTACGCGCCCGCCGGCCGCTCGATCGTTCGCACCGGCGGCACCGTCCCGAGGGAGTCGTTTTCGATGATGGCCTCGCAATAAGGGGTGCAGAAAATCGAGAGCTTCGCCAGCGAAGGGGAGGGCGGCAGAACAGAACTGGCTTCGGTCGTATCCGCCGGCGCCGTTGTGAGATCGAGGCCCGTCACGCCTACAGAATCCGAATCCGTGTCCGGCAGACGCACATCCGTCTCCGCGTCTCCACGCGCAGGGCGTTGCAACACCACCAGAGGCTCGGGCAAGGCAGCGCCCAGGGATACGACGGTATCACCGTCGGGGAAGATTGCCGTTGAATCCTCTACAGGAGAAAGGGCGGCGGCCACTGGAGGCTCTGCAACAGGCTCGTCGTTCCTTACCGCCCAGAGCGTCGCGGTCACCAGAAACAGGGCAACACCGAGCCATGCCGCATACACCAGCCGACGCGGAGCGCGGGCCACCCCGCGCTCGATCGTCGCAGCGGCAGGCCTACGGGTTGGGACACGGGCCGCCGCGACCACGAGCGGCGTGTTCAGACGAGCGGCAACCTCCTCCGGTTGTTCAAGAAAAGCCTTGAGATCCGCGGCGCCAGCCGGGTGAACGGCTGATTTCAGGTCTAGCAGATCCCCGGCCAGTTCGTGGGCGCTGGCGTACCGATTCTCCGGCGATTTCGCGAGCAGACGGCCACACATGGCTTTCATACCGTCCGGCACGTACGGATTGGCCTCCAGCACCCGCACCGGATCGTACTGCAACACGGCATCGATCACGCCGCTGGCGTCCCTGCCGGCAAAGGCCGATTGGCCAGCGAGCATTTCGAAAAACGTGGCGCCGAGTGAAAACAGGTCCGACGCGGCCGTAGGCACCGGGTCCATCAGGTACTCCGGCGCCATATAGGCCAGAGTCCCCCGGATTTCCGATTTCCCCACCCCGCCCTGATCGAGAGACGCCATCCCGAAGTCGGCGATCTTGACCTGACCCTCGTGGGAGAGCAGGATATTCGCTGGTTTCAGATCGCGGTGAAAGATGCCCTCCGCGTGCGCTGCCTCGAGTCCGGCTACAACCGCCGAGAGGATATACAGCGCCAGGGCCGGCGGCAACCGGTGGTCGGAAAGCAGGGCGGCGAGAGACATCCCCTCGATGTATTCGGCTGTAAAATAGGCGCCGTTCGGCGAACGGCCGAAGCCGTAGACGCTTACTACGTTCGGGTGTTGGATACGCGCCATCAGGCGCGCCTCTTCCTCGAAGCGCGCCGTCAGGTCTTCGTCGTGTCGCGCATCGGGGTTGATGACCTTGAGCAGGACAAACCGATCCAGCGACGCCTGGTACGCCTTGTACACGACCGTCCATGCGCTCCGGGAGAGTTCCAGGAAGGGCTTGACGTCCGTCAGGAAATCGGTAGGTCCCATTCTTTAAGCCGATTATGGATCCAGCCGCGCGAAACGCCCAGCCGGCGGGCCGTTTCGGATACGTTGCCCTCGCAGGCCTTCATCGCCTCCTCGACGACGCGCCGCTCGATGTCCGCGAGGGTCTGCCCCTCGTTGAGCATCTCATGATACGACCGTTTCAGCGGCTTGTCGCCCACGGGCAGGTTCATATCATCCACCCCCACAACATCACCCATCGTCATCACGACGGCACGCTCGATTGTGTTCTGCAGTTCGCGTACGTTGCCGGGCCAGGCATGGGCGCGCATCGCATCGATGGCTTCCGTCGTGAACCCTTTGATGTGCTCGCGCCGGCCGACGGCGTATTTGTCCAGGAAGAAATTCGCAAGCAGGGGGATGTCCATACCCCGATCCCGTAGAGGCGGCGTTGCGAGAGTGATCGTGTTCAGCCGGTAAAAAAGATCCTCTCGGAACGAGCCGTCCTTGATGAGTTGCATCACCGGTTTGTTCGTGGCCGACAGGATGCGCACGTCTACATGACGCACACTGTTTTCGCCAATACGTTTGATCTCCCCCTCCTGGAGCACGCGCAACAGCGCCGTCTGAAGGGACGGACTGAGGTCGCCCACTTCGTCCAGAAACAGGGTCCCGCCGTCGGCGGCCTCGAACAGGCCGGCTTTATCCGCCACCGCGCCGGTGAATGACCCCTTTTTGTATCCGAACAGCTCGCTCTCAAGCAGCGTATCGGGCAGGGAGCCACAGAACAGCGCCAGAAACGGTTTCTTCTGGCGGTGCCCGCTATAATGGATGGCGCGAGCGACCAGCTCTTTGCCGGTGCCGCTTTCCCCCTGAATCAGCACGGTGGCGTCGTTGTCCAGCACGCGCTCCATGATCGCATACAACTTCCGCATGGGCGGGCTCTGCCCGATCATCTCGGCGAACCCGTGTATGTGCTGCAATTCACTCCGCAACTGGCGATTTTCGTCGCGCAGGGTCTGGTACAGCCGTGCGTTTTCAATGGCAACGGCGGCGAGATTCGAGAACGCCTCGAGGAAGGGAAGATTTTCTTGCTTGAACCGGCTCCTGTCGGTGAGGCAGTCCATGTAGATCGCGCCGATCTGACGGTTCTTAAGCCGCAGCGGGACGCATGCGATGGATTTGATGTGCTGCACGACGATGCTTTCGGCCCCACTGAACCGCTCGTCCTCGAGTGCCTCGTGCACCAGCACGGGCTCGCCCGTTTGCAGGACGCGGTGTACCACGCTTGTGGAGATGCGGACGACGTCGCCGAGTTGCTCCTCGGTGAAGTTGATCGTGCTTCGGATTTCGAACCCGACGCGTTCAGTCTCCGAGCTAAGCAGCACAAACCCGCGATCGGCGCCAAGCGCTTCCATCGCGGCTTCCAGTACCTTACCCATCAGGGCGTCCGGCTCCTGGATGGAGTTCAGCGTCAACGCGATATCAAACAACGCGTCGAGGTTTGTGCGATAGTGGGGTTCAGCCGATGGCATGGCAGACGCTCCTGGTTATGACAGATGTACCCACCGGGCTTACTCCCCGGCAGTTACGGAATGCGGAAGCCGGCTTCACGGGAATGGCTCCGGTTGCCGAATTCGTCGACCACCGAAATCGTCCAGAAATACTCGCCGGCTGCCAGCGCGTTGGGTGCTTTGAACGACTTGGCAGCCGGAGGCAGGTTCTCGATGATCTCGACGACCGTCTGGATGTTCTCATCCACCCGCACGATGTCTAACCGATAGGTGTACGGAAACACCAAAAGCAGCGGCTCCCAGGTGAACAGCGGCGCCGCGTCGGCGAGCAGCGCCAGACTCGTAGGAGTCAGCGCCACGGGAGTCGGCGCGATGAGACGCGCGATCTGCCGGGCCCCACTCGCCGTGACGACGCCCGCTCGATCCCGCACGAAGAGCAGGTGGTCGTGGCCGAGCAGCGATTCTACCCCTACCGGGAGCGTACTTTCCTGGAGGATCGTGAGGTACCGACCCGGCACCGCGCTGGCCACCAACGTGTCGACCAGGCCCACGGCGGGCACCTCGATCCACACCCGTTCGATATCCGATAGTCCGTCTGGATCCCCCACCTCGGCCGTCACCTCTAACCGAAATAACTCCTGTGGCGGCGGCCACCAGCGGCTAATGTGGACCGATTGGATCTCCAGACGATCAACCGCTGGCAACCCATCCAGCCGAAGTTCCACCTGCGCGGTCTCGCCCACACGTACGGTACAGGTATCCACAACCGTGGCATAACCGGCCCGACTCGCCGTCAGAATGTATTCTCCTTCAGGTAGCTGATCTACACCGAACGCACCCCCGTCACGGGTCGTCGCGGTCACCGGCCCCGGCTCGATACGCACCTCGACTCCATCCAGTCCGGCAAAGGGTGGGTAAAATCCCGTAACGCGCCCACTCACGGCACCCACGCCCTCAAAGTCCTCCCCACGAGGGTCCAACGGGTTCGTACGCGACGCCCCGTCTAAACACCCCCCCAGGAGCAGCGCCAGCACCACCATGCCGGCCAGGGGCCACCCATCACACGGGCACAACATAATTACAGACCTCAGACGCGTACCTCGCATGCTGGCACAAGTTATCGCCCCGGCACACCGGGGACGGTTGGATACACAGGCCCGGAGCTGTCTCCCCATCGGTGTCCGTACGCCCGGGTGGTTGTGGCGTATAGACTTCGCGGGGCTCCTGTGACTACATGAAACGCTACCTGGTAAGGGGCAAACGTATGTTCAAACACCTTTGCAGCTATAACTGGCTTCCGCTTCAGGTTAAATCCGACTGACCTGAATACGTTTCGCCGGCCGGCGGCCGGGTCAAAGTCGCGCCCTGCACGGGGGATGCGATTTGCTCAATTGGGCCTTGCGAAGTAGATTGGGGGATTCAGGATAACAGTCGCCCTCCACCGTTACCCCCCTGTGTCCCCCCATGGCCGACTACGAGTTCGTCACAACGTGGCGCATACCCGCGCCCGCGCAATTTGTCTGGGACGAGATCCACGATGTGGAGCACTGGCCCGATTGGTGGAAGGCCGTCGAACACGTAGATACCCTCGAGGCCGGGGATCAGATCGGTCTGGGCGGCTTGCGTCGCATCGTCTGGCGAGGCCCCCTTCCGTACCGGATCACCATCGATGTACGGGTTACGCGCATCGCACAGCCGACCATGCTGGAAGGTGTCGCCACGGGCGATCTTACCGGGTGGGGCTGCTGGCAACTGACCAGCGAAGGGCGCTCGACCATTGTCCGGTTTGATTGGCGGGTGGACGCTACCCGCCGCTGGATGCGTGTCCTCGCCCCGCATTTGCGACCGGCCGTCCGCTGGAACCACGACGCCGTCATGCGCGCTGGCTACAAAGGCCTCCTTCGGCGCCTCCAGAAGGAGCTCGTGCACTGACGCCTACGCCTGCAGAACATGAAACGAATCGCCATTATCGGTGGCGGCGTCGCCGGCCTCACCGCAGCCCTGGCACTGAAGGGCGACGAGATCGAAGTCGTCGTCTTCGAAAAAAGCCGCGGACTGGGGGGCCGGGTGGCCAGCCGAGGCCGGGCGGGTATCCGCTACGATCACGGCGCCAATTATTTCTGCGCCGACAGCGATCGAGTGCAAAAGTTGGTATATGCGGACTTGCCGTCGGTCGACCTCATCGAAATCGCCGCACCCGTGCAGCCGTTCCCTCAAACCGGCCCGGCGCCAGCTCTCATGCCGGCCCCCCGACGACTCAACTATCGCCACGGCATCAGTCAGCTGGCCAAGCTCCTGGGCGCGGCATCGGGCGCTTCGATAGAGCACGAGGTACAGATCGAACGCCTGATGCACGTGAAGAACGGCTGGCGCCTCATAGCGGAAGGAGAGCGGGTGTTTAATGACTTCGATGCCGTGCTCCTTACCCCGCCAGCCCCCCAATCTGCCGTTATCATCGAAACGAGCGAGATGGACGCCACGCTGCGGTACACGCTCTCGAAAGCGCTGCGAAAAGCCCGGTACGAGTCGCAGCTGTGCTTCGTACTTGGATACGAAAGATTGGATATGCTGGAAGTTGACTGGTACGCACAGGTGGATACCGAACGCCGGCGGCCCCTCTCCTGGCTGGCGATGGAACACGCCAAGGCCGGCCATGTCCCAGCCGGACAGCACGTTCTCCTGATTCAGATGGCCTCCTCCTGGAGCACGCGCCACTATCTGGAACCCTTCGACACGCTGTTGCCCGATGTGCTGACTCAGGTCCGCCAGCTACTTCCCGCCCTTCCCGAGCCCGCGTGGCACGACGCTCAGCGGTGGCGCTTCGCACGGGCAACAACGCCGGCGGACATCGAGGCGCTCGCTGTCGGTCGCCCGCAGGGCCTCTTCTTTGCCGGCGATGCGATCGCCTCCCGCTCTCGGGTCGAACGGGCCATCGAATCCGGCCTGGATGCCGCGGGTGAGATCCGACAGGCGCTGGGCGTGTGAGATCTACGGGTCTGTATCGGAGCGCGGCGAAGTACGGGTGGTGTGTTCGGCCAGGTTCTCGACAATACCAGGGAGGGCGTCGACGGTGTGTACGATCACCGCGGCGCCGGCCTCCCGTAGCCAGGCCTCCTCCTGGTCGGCCGCGGTTTCGTGCCCCGCTGAGACGCCAATCCCCCATACGCCGGCGGCGGCGGCGACTGTCATATCTTCGGAAGAGGCAGACACGAACGCCGTTTCCCCCGGTTCGATGGGCCGGCCCGCGGCATCGAGGATCGCCAGGGCGCGCAACAGAGGATATGGATCCAGGCCGCCGCGCCCATCCTGCGCCTCGCGGGTGATCAGCAGCGGGAAGTAGCGTTTCCACCCGAATCTCTCGAGAATCCACTGCACCTCGGCGTCCGGCCTCGACGAGACAATGACCATCACGCGGTCCGACCGCTGAAGCCGTTCCAGGGTGCGTACCTGCACGAGAGGGGTTTCTTCCAGGACGACGCCATCCCAATTTTCGCCCCGGTATCGGCGCTGGAACTCATCCGCGACGCGGCCGGCGGAGACCTGGATGCCGGCGTCCGCCACGATGGCCTGTGTGAGGCGCCAATCGTCCGCGAACCCTCCAAGGATTTTGTATCGTTGGAGGGTTCCCGGTTCGATCGGGCGACCCGTGAAGTGGGCTACCGTTTCCTCGACGGCGCGGCGATACGATCGCGAAACGTCGACCAGTACGCCGTCGATTTCAAAAAAGAGGGCCTGAAGCTTCACGATAGGGGGCCGAGGTTACGCGAGGCTCCGGGCGCCGTTCGTTACGAATTCATGACGATCAGGAACTCATCGTTATCCCGCGTGCCGCGCATCTTGTCGAGCAGGAAGTTCATCGACTGGACCGGATCCATATCGGCCAGCAGCTTCCTGAGGATCCAGACACGGCTGAGTTTGGCCTCGGGCAGCAACAGCTCTTCGCGACGGGTGCCGGACTTGACGGTATCCATCGCAGGGAAGATCCGGCGATCGGCCATTTCGCGGGAGAGCACGAGCTCCATGTTACCGGTGCCCTTGAACTCCTCGAAGATAACTTCGTCCATTCGACTTCCGGTGTCGATGAGCGCTGTCCCGATGATGGTCAGCGACCCTCCTTCTTCCACATTTCGCGCCGCGCCAAAGAAGCGCTTGGGGCCGCGGAGTGCGCCGGCTTCGATACCGCCCGAGAGGGTTTTGCCCGTATTCGGCGCTACCGCGTTGTGTGCACGCGCCAGGCGGGTGATGGAGTCGAGCAGGATGATGACATCCTGGCCCGCCTCCACGAGGCGCTTGGCTTTTTCGAGCACGATGTCGGCCACTTCCACGTGGCGTTCCGGCTCCTGATCAAACGTGGAAGAGATCACCTCGGCCTGCACGTTGCGCATGGTGTCGGTTACTTCTTCCGGGCGTTCGTCCACCAGCAGAATGATCAGGTAACACTCGGGGTGATTTGTGGTGATCGCGTTGGCAATCTTCTGAAGCAGGATCGTCTTACCCGTCTTGGGCTGCGCGACGATGAGGCCGCGCTGACCCTTACCGATGGGCGCGAAGAGATCCATCACGCGCATGCTGTAATCGGTCGCATGGTATTCCAGCCGCAGTTGTTCTTCCGGATACAGCGGCGTCAGGAAATCGAAGCTGATTCGCTCTTCCAGCTCGGCCGGCGTGCGGCCGTTGATGCTGTTTACCTGGATGAGCGCAAAGAACCGCTCGCCTTCCTTGGGTGGGCGCACTTCGCCGTCCACCGTGTCGCCGAGGCGCAGGCTGAACCGTTTGATCTGCGAAGGCGAAACGTAAATGTCATCTGGACTGGGCAGGTAGTTGTATTCGGCGGAACGGAGGAAGCCGTAGCCGTCGGGGAGCACTTCGAGCACCCCGACCTTGTTGATCATGCCCTCCAGTTCTGTCTTATTCGGGTCGTAATTGGCCATGTATTTCGGCCGGCCCTCGTATACACGCTTGCGCTGCTCTTCGCGCGTACCGGTCATGGCCCGCTGCCGGCGGTTGTCGGGAACCGAAGGAGGTCCCCCACTGCCCGGTTGTTTCTCCGGTCGGCGCGGATCACGCCGTTCCATGCGGCGCGAATCGCGCTCGCCCGGACGTCCCGCGCTACGGGCGTCGCCCCGGTCTCCGCGAGCGTCGCGGTCCCGATCCCCACGGCTATCGCGGTCCCCGCGATCTCCGCGACTGTCGCGGTCGCTGCGGACTTCGCGATCTCGCTCGCCCCGGCTGTCGCGGTCGCTCCGTGTATCCCGGCTGTCCCGCTCGCCGCGGCTATCGCGGTCGCCCCGCGTATCCCGGCTGTCGCGGTCGCTACGCACCTCCCGATCTCTATCCCGGTCGCTCCGGGGCGCATCGCGGCTGTCGCGGTCGCTACGCACCTCCCGATCTCTATCCCGATCGCTCCGGGGCGCATCTCGGCTGTCGCGGTCGCTACGCCCTTCGCCGCGGGTTTCGTTGCGGCCATTGGACTTGCGGCCTTCATACCGATCGTCTGTCCTGCGCGGTGGAGTACGTTCGTTCAAGGTGCGAACCTCACCTCGATCGTTTCCCTTGCGGGTTCTGGAGCCCGAATCGTCCGGCGCGTCGCTACTCGAGCGCTCGTCCACTCGAGGTCCGCGTCCTTCGGGACGGGCGTCCCTCGGGCGGTACGAGCCACGGCTGTCGCCACTGTCGGGTCGCTCTTCCCGGGGCCGGTTCTCCTCATAACGCCGGCCGCCCTCGCGCCCTTCGCTCCAGGATTCGGTGCTGCTGCCCCGAGCGGGACGCTCCTCCGTTTCACGCGGCGTCCGTGCTTCCGCCCGAGGACGACGCTGTTCGCGCGGCGAAGCTTCGTCGCCGGCGCGGCGAGGCGCCGGCGTATCGGCGGCCGACTCGGTCCGGTCCCGCGCGGCGGCGGATGGGGCGGATGCCGGAGCACCCGCAGCCGGCGCGGCCGTGTGTGCTACGGCTTCGGCACGGGTCTCAAGGATGAGATAGATTAAATCCTGCTTTCTCAGCCCGGAATAACCAGTTAGGCCCAGATCCCGGGCGATATCTCTGAGGTCGGCGAGTTTTTGGTTCTGCAGGTCGGCAATTTTCATACAGCGTGGAAGAATAGATGCGGCAGGGGTGTTGTTGGCGTTCAGTGGAACCTCCGCTCTGGCATATCTGCGCGTACAATCCATCCTCGCGCGGTAGACGGCTCAGAAGTGAATCCAACAGGCTCGAAACACCCTCTCGTGAGGTTAAACCAGTCGTGAGATTAAACTAGAAGATCCTGAACTAGGTAGGAAGAAACCCGTAGGTAGAAACCAGAAGGAAGGAAGGACGCTATTCGGGGAGGTAGGCAGGGCCTGTGAAGCCTGGCTCGCGCACGGTTACCTTGGTGTTGGTAGACCTGGAGGGGTCGTACGCGGCGTCGCGTAGCTTTCTTGCGAAATGCTGACCTCGCAAGATAGCGCATCGTACCGTAAAATCAACGATTGACGCGGCCGCATTGGCAAAATTTCATCTGAGACCCCCATGAAGCCGTGCGTGATTGCGCCGGCGGCTGAGCCCTTTCGACGTATGAAGCGCCTCTCTGCCGGGCGCCTGCATGCTGGCGCGCCGGTGCTGGTTCGGTAAAGTGTGTTATGAAAGGTGAGGCCGGTTGAGGTCAGCCTCGGGAAGGACGTGCGCGGCGACATAATGTGAGCCAGTGATCAGCAAACCGTCTTCGGGCCTGCCCAGCCGGCGGAACCACACCATGGCGTCCTCGACGCTATCGGAACGTTGTACGGAAAGGCCGTGCCGCGCACATACAGCGGCCACCTCCTCGGGAGGCATCGCGCGCTCGACGCCGATCGGAACCAACACGACGCGCGCCCCGGCCTCCCTGAGCAATTGCGCCATGCGATCGATATCCTTATCCCGCATGACGCCAAATACGACGAACAATCGACCTCCGCCCCATGCTAGTTGTTCGTTCATAAACCGCAGGCTGGCGGAAAGACCGTCATGATTGTGCCCAACGTCCTGAACGATCAGGGGTTCCGTGGCCATCACATCGAGGCGCCCTTGAATGCCGGATAAGGCGCGTACGCGCCGCAAGCCGGCATAGACGACCTTCGCGCTGGCCCGACTCTCCTCCTCAAAAATAACTTCCGCCGCCCGCACCGCGACGGCGGCATTTCGCGCCTGGAACCGCCCCGGCAACGCCACATGCAACCCGACATACTGACGCACCGGCGTCGACAGATCCATCGTGATGCCGGCAAGCGACGCTGTCACATGGGCTATCTGCACGTCGCTATCGAGCGCCAGCAGGGGCGCGCCGACACGGCGCGCGACCTCCGAGATCACGCCGGCCGCGTCCGGTGATTCGACGCCGCTCACAACAGGCACGCCCGCCTTTATAATGCCGGCCTTCTCCGCAGCGATCGCCTCGAGCGTATCCCCCAGAATCGCTGTATGCTCGAGACCGATCGTTGTGATCGCGCACACCGATGGTTCGACAATGTTCGTCGCGTCCAACCGCCCGCCCAACCCCACCTCTACGACGGCGAGATCGACGCCTTCTTCCGCGAAATACAGGAAGCTCAGCGCAACCGTCGCCTCGAAGAAACTCGGCCCCACGGCTTCGAATAGATCCACGTAACGCCCCACCAGTCCCGCCAGGCGCCCATCGGGAATGGCCACGCCATCGATCCGCATCCGTTCCTGCAGCCGGTACAGGTGGGGGGAGGTGTGCAGGCCTACCCTGCGTCCGGTGGACGTGCCTATCGCGGCCAGCATCGACGACGTGGAGCCTTTTCCGTTGGTTCCCGCAACGTGCGCCACGCGCAACACACGGTGTGGATCGCCCATGCCGGCCATCAACGCGGCGATCCGCTCCAGACCCGGGGCATACGCCACGGCGCCGGCTACGGAAAAGCTGGGCAATCCCAACAAGTAGGCTTCAGCGTCGGCTATCGTCATCGGGCGATGGGGGATGGATACCAGGGCAGAAAATCCGGCGCGTGTGTTCGTCAACGTGTTCGATCCGCACCCGGATCGTATCCGACGGCAGCAGCGACTCCACGCGCTCCGGCCACTCGACCAAACACACGCCGTCCCCGAAGAAATAGGCTTCATACCCCAGCTCAAAAAACTCGCTACGCTGGCGGATACGGTAGGCATCGAAGTGGTATACCGGAAAGTCCCGGCCGGCGTACTCTTGCACCAGAGTAAACGTCGGACTGCTCACGGCCCCCTCGTCGATTCCCCATGCCGTACAGACGCCTTTTACGAAATGGGTCTTCCCGGCGCCGAGATCGCCGTACAAGGCTACGACATCGCCTGGCCCCAGCGTCTGCCCCACCCGCTCGCCCAGCGCCAGGGTCTCTTCCGGACTGTGGGAAAGGATGGGCTCGGTAGCGGAAGAGCGGGGCATACGCGGGACGTCAGGTTTCCCCAAGAACGCCCGCCGCCTCGCGGTGATTCCTGTGCGGCCGGCACGCGAACTTTTGTACATAATTCGGTAGATTCCTGCGTCCCTCTCCTTCTTTCCCTCGTCTACATGCGCGCGTCATACCTCTCCCTCGTAGCCTGCGGCATCGCCGCGTTCCTGGCCGGCTGCACGCCGGGCGGCGAATCCAACAGCACGTCCAGCACCACCCCGGGCCGGCTCGAAATCGCCGTCATCCCTAAAGGAACGACGCACCAGTTCTGGAAAAGTATCCATGCCGGCGCCAACAAAGCCGCGAGTGAACTGGACGTAGATATCATCTGGCAGGGGCCCCAACGCGAGGATGACCGCCAATTGCAGATCCAGGTCGTCCAGAACTTCATCAGCCGCGGCGTCGACGCCATCGTGCTGGCCCCGCTTGATGCCCGCAGCCTCGCGCCGCCCGTCGAAGCCGCCGTCGGTCGCAAGATCCCCGTCGTGATCATCGACTCCGCGCTCGAGTCGGACGCTCAGTCGAGCTTCGTCGCCACCGATAACCGCGCCGGCGGCCGGCTCAGCGCTCGCCGACTGGCGGACCTCCTTGGAAAACAGGGGCGGGTCATCGTACTTCGTTACCAGGAGGGCTCGGCGAGCACCGCGCACCGCGAGGAGGGTTTCCTCGAGGAAATCCGCACCTACGCGCCCGACATCGAGATCATCTCCGAGAACCAGTACGCCGGCCCGACCGTCGAGCGCGCCCTCCAGGCTTCTCAAAATCTCCTAAATCGCTTCGCGGACGTTGACGGCATCTTCGCCTCGAACGAGTCCGCCACCCAGGGCATGCTCCGCGCCCTGGAAACCGCCGGCCGCGCCGGCGCCGTCCGCTTCGTGGGGTTCGACGCCAACGAAACGCTGCTCGCCGGCCTCCGAGCCGGCCACATCCAGGGCCTCGCCCTGCAAGATCCGTTCGACATGGGCTACAACGGCGTCAAAACCGCCGTCGCCATCCTCCGAAATGAGCCCTTCGAATCCCGCCTCGACACCCGGATTATGATGATCACCCCGGAGAATATCGACACACCCGAAGCACGAGAACTACTCACCCCCGACCTCGCCACCTGGCTGAACGAGTAGGTAAACGCCCCCATCGCTAATGGCTAATCGCTAATCGCCAATCCCTTGTTCTCTCTTTCCCGCATCGTCAAATCGTTCGGCCCCGTTCGGGCGCTTCGAGGGGTGGATCTTTCCGCCACCGCCGGCGAGGTGCATGCGCTTATCGGCGAAAATGGGGCGGGGAAGAGTACGCTGATGCGGGTGCTCAGCGGCGCCCTGCAACCGGATGCGGGTCATATGACGATCGACGGCGCCTTCTACACTCCCCGCACACCGCGCGACGGAAGGGCCGCCGGCATCGGGATGATCTATCAGGAACTGACCATAGCGCCCCATCTGTCGGTCCTGGACAACATCTGCCTCGGGCTCGAACACCGGCAATGGGGGTGGATCCGGCCGCGGCGCGCCGAAGCGCGCGAAGCGCTGCAGCGGCTCGGGCAGGGGGAGATCGACCTCGATGCGCCGGCCGGCCGGCTCAGCATCGGAAAACAACAGGTCGTGGAAATCGCCCGCGCCCTGCTTTCGAACGCCCGGATTGTCGTGATGGACGAGCCAACCAGTTCGCTTTCGGCCGACGACGCCAGCGCCCTGTTCACCGTCATCCGTCGCCTCAGGGACGAAGGGGTCGCCATTGTCTACATCAGCCATTTCCTGGAAGAAGTGATGACGCTGGCGGACCGATACACCGTGCTGCGCGACGGCGAATCGGTGGCCAACGGCTCGATTGCCGCGACGCACCTGGATGATATCATCGCGGCCATGATCGGCCGGCCCGCCGGCGAGTTGTACCCGAGCCGCCACCGCACGCCCGGCGATCCGCTCCTGACCGTTGATAACGCCTGCGGCCCGGATGGCGGCGCACCGAACCACGTGTCGCTCACCGTGCATCGCGGCGAGGTGTTGGGCATCGCCGGCCTGGTGGGCGCCGGCCGGTCGGAGCTGCTGCGAACCCTATTCGGCCTCCAGCCGGGTGAAAGCGGCGCCCTGCGCATCGGCCCCTCGGGGCCTGTCCGCCTCTCCACGCTCACCCCGGCCGCCGCCCTTGGCCTGGGCATCAACCTGCTCAGCGAGGACCGGAAAGCGGAGGGACTGGCCGTGGACATGACGATCACCGCCAACCTCACCCTCTCTTCCGCCCGCCGGTACAGTAAGCTCGGCTTTCTCAACCGCCGGCACGAGCACGCCGCCGCGGCCGACTGGGTCACGCGCCTGGGCATCCGCGCCCACTCCCCCCTCCAGCCGGCCCGCACCCTCTCCGGCGGCAACCAGCAGAAACTCTGCCTCGCCCGCCTCCTGCACGACGACAGCGACATCCTCCTACTCGACGAGCCCACCCGCGGCATCGATATTGGCAGCAAGGCAGAGATATACCACCTCATCGATGAGGCCGCGCGCGCCGGCAAAGCCATCGTCCTCACCAGCTCTTACCTCCCCGAACTGCTCGGCGTTTGCGACACCATCGCCGTCATGCACCGCGGCGCCCTCTCCGACGTTCGGCAGGCCGGGGAATGGACGAGCAATTCGATTATTCGATACGCGAGCGGAGGAAAAGTGAAAAGTGAAAAGTGAAAAGTGAAAAGTTCAAGGCCTGTGCTTCAATCCCGATCCCCAATTTTGCACTTTTCACGTTACACCTTTCACTCTATCCGCCCAGCCAGCCTTCGATCACAGCGATCTCATCCGGGTGCACCGTGTGGCCCATGCCGGGGAAGATGCGTTTGTCGACCACGGCGCCGAGGGCGGTGAGGACCTCGGCGGAACGGTGTACGCGGGCGACCGGGATGTGGGGATCGTTGTCGCTGCAACCGAGCAACACGGGCGTCCCAGCCAGCGAGCCGGGATACACGAAGGCCTTGTCGTCGGGAGGGGGTGCGCCCGGGTGTTCGCCGCTTCCGATGAGGCCACCGCTCAGCGCCGCAACGCCGCCGTATCGGCGCGGATGGCGGGCGGCGAACTCCAGCGCGAGGCAGGCGCCCTGGGAGAAGCCGACGAGTAGGACCCTTTCGGCCGGCACGCCGGCTGCCCCGGCCTGCTCGACGAGCCCATCGAGGACCCATAGGGCAGACGACAAGCCAGGTTCGTTACGCGTAATCGGGGCCAGAAACGAATGGGGATACCACGTCGCGCCGGCCGCCTGCGGGGCCAGATAGGCCACGTCGTCGCGCCAGAAATGGCGCGCGAGGTCGAGCATCCCTTCGGCCGAAGCCCCCCGGCCGTGAACAAGGATTACGACGGCCAAAGCGCCGGCAAGCGGCGCCCCTGCCACGGCGACAGAGCCCCCCGTATGCGGATCAATCAGATAGTCAGCCATGGTTCACCTCGCGGGGATGCCGCACCGACCGGTCAAGCGCCGGCAGCCGCGCTTCGATTTCGCCCCGACGTGATTCCATCCAGGGCGGGAGCTTGAGCGTGTCGCCGAGAGCCGGCACGGGCTCGTCGTATGCGAATCCGGGCGCATCCGTCGCGATCTCGAACAACACCCCGCCAGGCGATCGGAAGTAAATCGAATGGAAGTACTGGCGGTCCTTCACATCCGTCACCCCGACGCCGGCATCGTACAACGCCGTCTGGTAGGCCACCTGCTCTTCGTCATCCACTGTGCGAAAGGCGATATGGTGGATCGACCCTGCCCCGAAACGCCCGGCGGCTTCGCCCGGAGCGTGGACCAGATCCACATACAAGCCCCTGTCCGCCGACGCGCCGGCGTACCGATACCGCGCACCCTCCTGGCCAATCAAGCAGTACCCCAGCCGGCTCACGAGCAGGTCGGCCGTCGCCTCGATCTCGGCTAGAAGCAGGGTGACGTTGTGAAACCCGCGCAACGCATGGGCCGGCGGTACCGGACCCTCGGCCCACTGTTCGATTGTCGAGGGCTCATCTGTCGCGATGAGTTCCAGCTCCAACCCGTCCGGGTCGTAACACCGAAGCATCGGGTGCCCGAAGCGGGGTTCTTCCTCGCGTATGCTCAGCCCGAATCCTGCCAGTCGATCCGCCCAGTAGGCGACAGAGCCGGCCGGGATCGCATACGCCACCGCACTCGTCTCCCCCGTGCCGAGGCGTCCACGCGGCATGTGGCGCCAGGGGAAAAACGTCATGATCGTCCCCGGCGTCCCGACTTCATCGCCATAATAGAGGTGATACGTGCCCGGGTCGTCGAAATTCACGGTTGTCTTTACGAGCCGCTGCCCCAGCACACGCTGGTAAAAAAGGAGGTTCGCCTGGGGATCGCTTGCCACAGCGGTAATATGATGGAGTCCCTGTATGGCATTCATGATCGTTTCGTATTCATTCCCGAATCATCCACGGCCCAACTTCCGGCAGAGCGCGCCGAGCCGTTGTTGCTCTTCGGCATCGAGCCGGCCTATCGCCGCGGCAACCCGCTCCACGTGCGCCGGCCAGATCGATTCGAACAGGCTCCGGCCGACTTCCGTCAGGTGCACCTCGATACACCGGCGATCGTCGCCGCGCCGGGTACGCGCTACGAGGCTGCGGCGCTCCAGGTTGTCGAGTACCGTCGTCATGTTAGCGCCGCTCTTTAAGATCTTACCGGCCAGTTCACTCGGCATCATATCCCCCAGATGATACAACGCCTCCAAAACCCCGAACTGACTCACCGTCAGCCGGTAGGCCTGGAGATGGGTGTTCACCCGCGCCGACACCGATTCGGATGCACGCGAGAGCTTGATCAAGGTGTCGAGCGCCAGAACCTGCTCCGGGCTCCCTGAAAAATGGGTAGGCATGTATTCGGGTATATGTGAATTGACATCGAGTGAATCAACGTCGAGTGAATCAACGTCGAGTTATTCGATGTCGTACCATGGGTGCGCCAAAACGAATTCCTGTTACACCAACCCAATCGATCAGCCGCCCGGGACAAGACAATCGGAGAAGCCGGCGCGGAGCAGGAGCAGGTCGGGTGGGAGCCAGGCGACGGTCTCGATGTAGCCGGCGCCGAAAAATCCAAAGCCGTTTTCGATGTTGGTCAGCGTGCCGGGCTCGACGAGGACGTTTTCGTCGAACGCTCCGACGGGGGACACCCATTCGGCGTTACCCACATGGACGTCCAGACGCATTTCGCCGGCGCAGATCAGCTGGCCGGGGAGTTCGAGCTGGGCATACGCGCGCGCAATGAGGCGGAAGTCATCGCGCAGGGCGACGGTCAGGCTCCACCGATCCTCGCGACGCACCTGTTTCCCGCTGTAGCTCACTGTAACGGGGAGTTCGGCTAGCGTGACGCCGGCGGAACTGACGGAGAAGGTGGAATAGGTCAGGTCGATGCGCGGCAGCGCCGGCGGATCGCCGACGAGATCGATGGGGAGCTCAATCGCATTGACCGCATTTGTATTGGGCGGAACGATTTCGATCGTGATCGGATCGGGCACGATGACATCCGTGCTGTTGGTGAGCACGCCGTCCGACCGCTCGATCTCGAGCCGATAGGTCTCGCCAAATCCGATCGGTTCGGAAAGCCAGTACACATGCCGATAATCTCCATTAAACAGCTGGATGACGGAGTCGCGCCATGCGAATCGCGCGCCGTCCGAGAGGCGCAACAGCGAAACCGCCGCGTCGATGGGCCCTGGCGTGATGAGCCGTAACTGGTCATCGATCGTGAACACGCGCACGGCATGGGTGTCCGCTTTCGGGTTGATGAACCCGTAGACTGAAAAGGGCAGGTTGGTGCCGATAAACGGATTGACGTCCTCCTCACAACCGGCCAGCGCGCCGATCATCAGCACGAAGACCGCCAGACGGGCCGGCCAGAGGGATGAGCCAGGATACAGTGCGGGCATGATAGGTCGACGGGCGAAGCCGCGCCGGAAGATTCAGTTGAACGTTACCTTGACGCCGACGGTGGGCACAAAGGGCAGCTGATCGCTTCGGCGGAGGGTGAAGATGTCGAGCGCGAGCAGGTTGCGTCGGTTGTAGACGTTGATGGCTCCCGCCTGCAGGATGAGGCCGGCGTGCTCCCACTCGAACGTGCGCTCCAGGGAGATATCCAGCCGGTGGTACGCCGGCAGGACGCCCTCGAAGGGGCGGTCGTAGATGATCCGCCGGCTGTCGATCGCGGTAAAGATGTCCTGGATGCCATCCATGTTCACAAAACCATCGAATCCGATGATCTGGTTGTACGGCAGACCGGAACCGTAATTCCAGCGGACGCTGACGTCAAATACCTTGAGTTTCGTGCTCACGAGAATGTTGAGCTGATGGCGGCGGTCGTGCGGAGGCCGGAAACGCAGCCGCTCGACGCCATACCAGATCGGCAGCGCCGCCTGTTTCGCATTGTAGTGCACGGACGACAGGCCATAGTTGAGGTAGGCATAGAAGGCCGGCCGGCGCACCTCGATGCGGAGGTCGGATCCCAGCGCTCGGCCGTCGGCCCGCTGCATCCGCGACGTGAAGCGGGGAAACGACGTCCACTCCGCGATCCAGATGTTCGTGAAGTACTTGTAGAAGGTCTCGGTGGAAATCTCCAACCAGTCGTTCGGGTGGAAGCGGTACCCGGCAATGGAGTGGTAGGCTTCCGTCAGGTTCTCGGAGGGCGCGCTCACCCATGCCGTGAAGACGTTCGTCGCATCCCGCCGGTCCGTCAACCCGATCACCTCCTGGTGGTATTTGCCGGCGGCTGCGCTCACCTGATGTTGACCCCGCTCCCACACGATGCGCGCACGCGGCTCGAAGAACCGGTTGATCTCGTTGCCCGTGAACAGCTGCGCCACGACTCCAACGCGGGCGCGCAATTCGGAGGAGATGTGGATGTCCGGTTCCAGATAGATCCCGATCTTGTGCCGGCGACCAATACCCAATTCCAGATCCTGATAGAGACCGCCGAGTTGCGCCTCCAGCGAGGGTGCGCGGGCGAAAATGCCGTACTTATACTCGGTTCTACCGATAAAATTCGTAAAATTGACCGCGTAGTTGAAGCTGTTGTGCTGGGACACTCGCACAGGGTCCCCCACGGGGCCCAGTTCGTTGCTCATGTGTGACACGGAGAAGAGCAGTTCGCCGAGGAACGGTTTCCCGCCGGAAAGAAACAGGTAGCGGAGCCCGTACGCCGTGTTCTCCCAGCGCACTTCATCCAGCACCCGATCCACACTCGGCTCGCCCAGCACGCCGGCGTCGTGGGTGCGCAGCATACTGAAGGAGAGCTGCTGGTTATCGTTCAGCACCATATGCAGCTTGCCAAACGCATCGCCAAACGTGTAGGGCAGCGGCTGTTTCAGGTAGAGATCCGCCCCCTGATCGATGACGGACTGCCGAAAGGAGCCGAGGATCGACACGCGATCCCGCTTGAGCGGCGCTTCGAAGAGCGCGCCGCTTACGAACGGTGCGAGCGAAACCGAGCCGGCCGCCCGCTTTTTATTGCCGTTGCGCGAATAGATATCGATCACGGACGAGATCCGCCCGCTGAACTGGCTCCCGAATCCGCCGGCGTAGACGTCCGCCCGGTTGATGATATCCGACGGAAACGCGGAATAGAAGCCTAGGATGTGAAACGGCTGGTGGACGTACATCCCATCCAGCAGCACCATATTGTGCGAGGGTTCGCCGCCGCGGATAAAAAACTGCCCGCCGCGGTCGCCGATCGACACGACGCCGGGCATCGTGCCGAGATATGTCGCGAGGTCACGCGAGACGTCTGGCGCCGGCACCAGTTCGATATCCTCCGGGCGCACCGTCTGCAGGCCGGCGGTCACCCGCGCTGCGCCGCCGACGCGCTCGGCCTCCACCAGCACTTCGTCCATCTGAGATTCGCCGTATTCGAGCGCGACGTTGATGGTATGGATGCTGCCGGGGCGCAACACCAGCGTATCGCGGTACGGCGCGTAACCGATATACGAAATGCTGAGCAGATACTGGCCCGCCGGGATGCGGGATACCGTGTAGACGCCGTCGTTATCCGTCACGGTGCCAAAAAAGGCGCCGTTTTCGTTATCGAGCAGGATGTTGACCCCCTGCATCGCTTCGCCGTCTTCCCGGTCCGTCACAAATCCGCGCACCGTCGCCGTCTGGGCAGACGCCGACTGCGCCATGCCCAGGAGGAGTAAGAGGACAACCAACAGGAGCGAAAGGTGTGCGCGACCACCAGTGCCTTTTAAGCCACCGGAGATTCTTAAGCCACCGGAGATTCTTAAGCCACCAGGGCCTGCCATGCGCGTGGCAGCAGGCAGAGTACGGGATACGAACATACGGCTACGGCTCCGCTAAGGCGTTGGTGTGCCGGGAAGGGTGGCAAAGGGGGGGGGTGTACTCATCGACTTCGCATGAACCAATACACTTCCCACAGGCGGGCACCACCACACCTCGCCGGGTTATCACGAGGAGAGATCCGTGAAAAGGGTTTCCACGAAGCGCTCCGTATTGATAAACCCGGTGCCCCAGGACTCATAGTCGGCCGCCGGCTTTGCTGCCTGCACCTCCTCGAGCGTTTTGCCCTCGGCGACGAGCAGCATCACGGCGGAGCGCACCCGGGTCAGCATTTCGAGATATTCGCGAAGGTCCGCGGGCGTGGAGAGGGGTCCGTGTCCGGGGATGATCTTCGTCTCTTCGTTTGCGATCGACAGCGCCCGATTCGCCGCCGAGATCACGCCGTCCACCGAACCGCCCGAACCGAGATCGACATAGGGAAACCGGCCGGCGAAAAACGTATCGCCCATGTGGATGACGTTGGCGCCCGGGAAATGGATGATGGCGTCGCCGTCGGTGTGCGCTTGCGCCACATGGATGCCGCGAATCGCGTCGCCGTTGAGATGGAAGGTGACGTCCTCCGCAAAGGTGACGATCGGAAGCGCGGCCCTGGGAGCGGGCGGCGTCGTGGCATTATTCGCCGCCCGGAACTGTTCGGTGCTCATGCGCTGGTAGACGTTGTCGTGCGCGACGATGAGCGCGCCGCCGGCGCCCATGTTCTCGTTGCCGCCCGTGTGGTCGCCGTGCCAGTGGGTGTTGATGACGAAGCGAACCGGGTTCGGCGTGATCGCCGCGATCGCCGCCTTGATCTTGTCGGTCAGCGGGGCAAACTGGTCGTCGATGATAAACGTCCCATCCTCACCGATCGAAACACCGACATTGCCGCCGGCGCCGATGAGCATGTAGACGTTCCCCGAAACCGGCACCGTCTCGATCTGGACGGCATCGAAGTTCTGCTGGGCCGCCGCCGGCGCAATCGTGCTAAGGGCGATGAGCGACAGGAAAAGGCATACAAAAAGTGGTTTCAGTCCCATGGGAAGATACAAACAGGTGAGGAGGTGAGCCGCGCGCGGTGGCCGACGCGCATCACCAAGATAGTCACTGGGGACGGCAAGATCCACGCCGCATCATTCGCGCAGCATGGCGCTGCGAATCTGGCCTTCGCGGGGCGAGAGCGGATAATAATACAGGATGGCCGGCACGCCACCGGCTTCCTCACTGAGGGTGAAGTAGCCGGACTCGTCGGCCGCCCAGGCGATCGCCTCACCCTGGGGCTCGGGCACGTAGGGCATCGCTTCCGGGGTATCGGCATACCATGGATCGAGCCCGGCTTCGTACCGATATACAACGTCGTAACTCTTCACGAGGGACCACCGGCCCGAGGGCGATATATCCCCCGCGACGGCCCGTTGCGTCAAGCTCACCGACCCGCGCAGCGCCACCTCGCCGACGCGTTCCAACACAAACGCCGCACCGCCCGCCGGCGCGAGAGGCGCGCGGTAGACGGCCTGGCGACCGCTGGATTTGGTGACGATGTACAGGTCGCCTGTAGCGGGGTCGACCATCAAGGTCTCGCTATTATGAGGCCCGTCCGGGTACGTGAGCGCGATCGTCTCCACGCCGCCGAGGGTCGAGTCCACGGGCGACTGGTGCGGCCGCACCGCAGGCTCTGGGACGCGGTATACGTTGATCTGCTGCCGGCGTGTCAAATTGTCCCCGATGTCGCCCATGTAGAGGTAATCCCGCCCGGGAATCGGACCCGGGCCGATCGCCATATCTTCCCAGTCGCGCGCACGCGCTTCAGGCAAATAGAACGTACCGAGCAGCCGACCCTGCGTGTTGATCGCGAAGACGCGGGTCGTATCCCCCGAGTCGTTATGAACCCACACCACACCGCGGTGGCGCCGGCTGGCGGCCAGGCCGGAGGCCTCTCGTATCCGAGCGTCCTCCACCTCGCCGCGCGTTTCGCGCAGAGCGATGGCGGCAGTCGCCGCTGGCTTCATGAACGACGACTCCCCGCTTCGACACGAGGCGAGGAGGATAACAGACAGGAGCAACGCGGAGGGGCGTGCAAACAGAAAGGGGGGCATACGGG
>Ga0163150_10000092_pt1 | contig 157952 bp, 101 predicted proteins | sample OliLakLV19P2IB_FD_148628 | JGI IMG/M metagenome (GOLD analysis project Ga0163150, IMG submission 148628) | Freshwater microbial mat bacterial communities from Lake Vanda, McMurdo Dry Valleys, Antarctica - Oligotrophic Lake LV.19.P2.IB | ecosystem: Environmental > Aquatic > Freshwater > Lake >... | reverse complement strand
CCGATAATCTCCTTACGTGAACCGCCCCCGCTCCAATCCCCGCAACCCCGCCATGCCCTCCGCCGTGATCGCCGCGGCGGTTCTGCTGTCGCTCAGCTCGACGGCGGATGTGACGGTGGCGGCGGTGCTGATGAACGCGGGGCGGCAGATCCCGGCCCGGGCGACGGCGGATGCCGAATCACTTGGCCAGTGGCTCTCCCGCTTCACCGACGCCGCCCGGCAGATGCGCGACGCGTTCACCGGCGACGACGTTTCGATCATCGGACATGCCCATGCCGCGCTCACCATCAGCATCGAGGGGGTGACCGCCGGCGAAGCCTTGACGGTGCTGATCGATGATGTCGACCATCTGCCGCACGCTGCGCCGCTGCGTGCGAATCTGACCGACCTCCCGCCGCCCCAGCGGTGATCCTTTCTCGTCCACGCGCGAAGCCGCAAGCGGCTGCCGCGCACCGTTACTCAACCTCATCCGATCGACCCCGTGTGACGCCGCGTTCCCCGCGCTGTCCATCCGCGTTCGATCCCGTGCTCGCAACTTCCGTCATTAAACATTCGCCATTCGTCATTCGACACTGAGGCAATCATGGTCATCGCATCCGTCTCCAACCTCTTCCGCAAGATTTTCGGCACCCGCAACGATCGGCTCGTCAAGAAGTACAACTCGCGGGTTGCCGCCATCAACGTCTTTGAACCGGCCATCCGCAAGCTCACCGATGCGGAGCTCAAGGCGAAGACCGCCGGCTTCCTGGAGCACATCAAGAAGGGCGGCCACATCGACGACATCCGCGCCGAGGCCCTGGCGGTGGCCCGCGAGGCGATGGACCGATCCGTCGGCATCCGCAACATCTTCAACCCCGCGACGCCGTTCGATGTCACCAAGCTGCCCGATAGCGCTCGCAGGCTGTACGACGAGGTGCAGACGAAGATCGCGGCGACGCAGCCCGTCGAGGAGATGGGCCACAGCGAGCCGGTCCCCGCCTGGCAGCAGGTTGATATTCCCGTCGAGCTTTATGAAGCGGTGAAGGCGCTCTATCCCAAGAGCCGCCCGCCGTTCCGCGCCCGGCCGTTCGATGTGCAGCTCATCGGCGGCATGGTTTTGAGTGAAGGCCGCATCGCGGAAATGAAAACCGGCGAAGGCAAGACCATCGTCGGCCCCCTCGGCGGCTATCAGGCCTGTCTCGAAGGGCTTCAGGTTCACGTCGTCACGGTCAACGACTACCTCGTGCAGCGCGACCGCGACTGGGTCTTCCCGTTCTATTACCACCTCGGCCTCACCGTCGGCGCGATCCACCCGTTCCACATGCAGCCCGGCGACAAAAAGGCCGAGGCCTACCGCTGCAACGTGGTGTACGGCACCAACAGCGAGTTCGGCTTCGACTACCTGCGCGACAACATGAAGCTCTCGACCGACGAGCAGGTCCAGAAGCATCGAGACTTCGCCATCATCGACGAGGTGGACTCGATCCTCATCGACGAGGCCCGCACGCCGCTGATCATCAGTGGACAGGCCCACGACGATCAGCCGCGCTACGCCTTGGCCGACAGCCTTGCCCGGCACCTGATGCAGAAGCAGCGCGACTGGGACGCCGCCGACAAGCGCGTCAAAGACGCCGAGATGAAGATCAAGGCGATGGAAGGCGACATCCGCAACACCCGCGACGCCGCCGCCGTCCCGAAGATGAAGGAGGAGATGAAGCGGATCGGAGAGAACGACCTGCCCCGGATCACCGAAGAGCGCGACAAGCACGTCCGCTACTACGAGGTCGAGCGCGAGAAGAAGGCGTCGCACCTCACGCACGACGGCGTCGCCGAGGCGCAAAAGCAGGCGAACATCGGCTCGTTCTACGTCGGCAACAACATGGACATGCCGCACCTCCTGGAGAACGCGTTGCGGGCCCATGTGATCTATCGCCGCGACACGGAATACATGGTGCAACGCGACGAGATCATCATCATCGATGAGAGCACGGGGCGGCCGATGATCGGCCGGCAGTGGAGCGACGGCTTGCACCAGGCGGTCGAAGCCAAAGAACGCGTCACCATCAAGCAAGAGACGCAGACGATGGCGACGGTCACCATCCAGAACTTCTTCAAGCTCTATAAGCGCCTGGCGGGCATGACCGGCACCGCCATCACCGAGGCCACCGAGTTCGACCACATCTACAAGCTTGATGTGGTGTGCATCCCGACCAACGTGCCGGTGGTCCGCGTCGACCGCGACGACCTGATTTTTCTGTCCGCCAAGGACAAGTGGAACTCCATCCTCGACGAGATCAAGGCCAAGCACGACCTGGGCCGGCCGGTCCTCGTCGGCACCACCAGCGTCGAGAAGAGCGAGATGCTCGCGGAGTTGCTGCGAAAGCGCTACAGCATTCCCCACGCGGTGCTCAACGCAAAGGCGGAGCAGGCGAAGAACGAGGCCAACATTATCGAGCACGCCGGCGAGCTGGGCGCGGTGATGATCGCCACCAACATGGCCGGCCGCGGCACCGACATCAAGCTCCAGCCCATCGACCGCGCCGCCCTCATCCGCCACTGGCAGCTGCGGAACATGCTGCCCGCGAAAGCGAAGCCCGAGATGGGCGACGACGAGTTGGTGAACATGTCGTATCGCCACCAGGCGAAGGTGCTGCTGGGCGTGAAGGACAAGGACATCGACGCCATGTCCGATGCCGAGATCAAGCTCGGGCTGCTGCGCTACTGGGTGTCCACCAACACGATGGCCGACGCCGCCAAGGCCCAGCAGATGACTGCCGAGCAGGCGACCGCGGCGCTGGACCAGGCGCCGGAGTTCCTGCTGCACAAATTGAAGGTTTACAAGCACGTCGAGGAGATGGGCGGGCTGCACATCGTGGGCACCGAACGCCACGAGGCCCGCCGCATCGACAACCAGCTTCGCGGTCGCGCCGGCCGGCAGGGAGATCGCGGGTCGTCGCGCTTCTTCATCGGGCTCGACGACGAGCTGATGCAGATGTTCGCCGGCCCCATCGTGCTCAAGACGCTCTCGCGCCTGGGCATGAAAGAGGGCGACGCCATCGAGCACCGCTGGATCACCAAGAGCGTCGAGCGGGCCCAGCGCAAGGTCGAGGAGCGCAACTTCGAGATCAGAAAGCAGCTCGTCGATTACGACGAGGTGATGGAGCACCAGCGCAACGGTTTTTATACGGTGCGTCAGGAGGTCCTCCAGGGGCAGCGCATTGAACAGATCGTGTTCGACTACATCGCCGACTCGGCTGATGACGCGGTCGATATGTACCTCGACCGCGACTATTTGCCGACGCAGATCGCCGAGTGGTGCCGCGAGACGCTGGACGTGAGCGTGGAGCCGTCGAAGCTGCGGGCCGACGATCAGGCGGACCTGATCCGCGAGATCCGTTCCGACGCCCGGGCCGAGGCGGTGCAGCTCGTGGAGACAACGCTGGGCGAGTACATCAACGACGACGTGCCGCCGGACGAGTGGGATACGCGCGGCCTCAGCAGTTGGGCCCAGAGCAGATTCTCGGTGAACCTCACGCAGTCGCAGATCAGGCAGATGAACGTGGAGGACGTGAAGACGAAGCTCGTCGAAGCGGCCCACGAACAGATCAATCAGAAGGACCTCACGGGCGTGGCGAAGTTCCTTGTGCCGCACTACCCGCACCGGCAGCTTGCGGAGTGGGCGAAGCAGAAGTTCCTCATTGACCTCGATGTCGAGAAGCTCGCCGCGATGCAGCCGGAACAAGTGGCGGAACTGGTGCTGGCCGAGGCGAGGGCGTCGTACAAGCGGCGCGAGGCGGAATACCCGGTCGATTTCGTGCTGGACATGGCGTTCGCCGCCGCCCAACAGAACGGCGACTGGGCGGCCCAGCAGCTCTGCGGCTGGGTCGCGCAGCGGTACGAGGTGCAGTGGACGCCGGACTCGATCACGAGCAGAACCCGCGGCCAGATGAAGGAGGAACTCGTTGCGGCGAGTACCCAGTGGCTGCACGGCGACAGGCTGGAAAAGCTCGTCGACAAGGCGATCGACGAGCACCGCGACACCGCGGCGCTGGCGGCGTGGGCCCAGGAGCGCTTCGGCCGCAAGGTCGAAGCGGATGAATTGAAGGATGCCGAGGCGCGCCGCGATGTGCTTCTCGAAAAGGGCAGGGCGATGCTGCGGGCCGAACTGACGCAGCTCGAGCGCTACGTGCTGCTCCAAATACTCGACTCGTCGTGGAAAGACCACCTCTACGCCATGGACCAGCTGCGCGACTCGGTGAGCACGCGCTCGATCGCCGACCGCGAGAAGGACCCGCGCGTGGTTTACAAGCGCGAGGGTGCGGGCAACTTTGTTCAGATGCAGAAGGTGGTGCGCGACCGCGTGACCGACCTGATTTTCCGCGCGAGGCTCACCGCCAATGTCGAGCCGGTGCGCAACGTGTACGGCTCGAAGCAGGAGACGCAGCACGAGGAGGCCCCCAGCGCCCTGAGCCGCGGCGCCGCCCCGCGCGGCAGCGCCCAGCAGGAGGAAGACATCGAAACCGCGGAGCGCGCCGGCGGCGGCCGCGAACCCGTGGGACGCAAGCAGCGCCGCGCGGCCCAGGCCGACGCCCGCCGCAAGGACAAACGCGACGTCAAACGGCGCCGTTGAGCCGGGGAACGCGTCGGATTCCGTCGCCTGCACTGCTAAGCGATCGGCCTATGTCCCTTCGCCGAGATACGTTGATAGAGTCGACATGGGGAGTGATCGCATGATGTTCATCCGTGCTGTTGTCATGACATGCCTCGTCGGCCTCGCGGCGATACTCGCCGGCTGCCAGATCGACCGCCCGATCAATCCTTCGTTCCCGCTCACCCTCGAAGCGGCCGAGTCGGCGATCGTTGAGATGGAAGGGCGTCCGGTCGGCCTCACCCGCCCCGTCGTCATCCTCGGCGGCTATTTCGATCCTGGCTTCGGCACGAAGGACATCGAGGATTCCATCAAGCGCGTCACCGGCGACGACCGAATCATCAGCGTCAGCTTCTTCGCCCGATTTAACTTCGAGGGTTGCCGTGACCACGCGATTCGATCGATTGAGGCGGCCTTCCCGAGCGATGATCCTGACTGGACGGCCGAGGTGGATGTAATCGCCGGGTCGATGGGCGGCATCGTCGCGCGTTACGCCAACCTGCCCCTCTCCGACGACGAGCTACACGCGGTCAGCACCGCGTCGCCGCATCGCAAGCGGCTGAAGATCGCTCGCCTCTTCACCATCAGCACGCCGCACCGCGGGGCAAACATGGCCGCCCTGCCGACATTCGATTCGCTGGTGCTCGGCCAGCGGGCCGGGTCGCAACTCTTGCACTCGCTGGACGACGCCTTGGCCAGTGCTCGCTACGAAATCGTGCCTTACGTGCGACTGGGCGACCGGGTCGTCGGCGTGTCCAATGCCGCGCCGCCGGGCCGACTGGCTTGGTGGGTGCCCAACGCACCGCTTCAGTTTTCGCACATCAACAGCATGCGGGACGAACGGATCATCGCCGACATCGCCCGCCGACTTCGCGGCGAAACGCCCTACACCATCGCCCCGCCCGCGCCCCTGCCGCCCGAGTCCGGTGCGGGCGACAACTGAATCAATCAGGGCAATCGCATGTACCGAGGGTGGCACTGACAAGGACTGCTCGGAGGCCTTGTCAGTGTGGTTGACCCTTGCAACACCGACACTGACAAGCTCCGCGGACTCCGCTTGTCAGTGCCACCCTGGGGGCACATGCGATTGCCCTGCTGAATCAATCGTACGGCCCACCCGCGGCGTTCCCTGTTCCTACAATGCCCACATGGCCGAGTCACCAGGAACCCCGGACGAATCGCCCCCCGCACAGCCGCAGTCCGACCCGGCTAATCTGCTGCTTATTGTCGTCGGCGCCCACCTCCGCGCCGAGATGGCGGACCGGCCGCTGGCATACCGGCTCAGCGAGCGCGTCCGCGCCTGGTTGGAAAAGTTTGGGCAGTCGGTCAACCCGCCCGTGGTGCCGCTGGTCTGCTCCGACATCTGGTACATCAACGACCAAGACCTCCAGTCGCGCCCCACCATCAGCCTCGGCGGTCCCGGCGTCAACGCCCTCTCGGCGTATCTTCACGACAAGCTCAACACGGCGCTTGCCAAGGACGACGAATATATCATCCAGCTCGACGCCGAGTTCATCGACCTCCGCGCCGCGATCTGGGGCCGCGACCACGACCTCACGGTCACCGCCCTGGAGAAGTTCGTGGCCCGCTACATGGACGGCTATCTCCGCGCCGTCGCCACGCAGGTCGAGCCGAAGGAGTGAGCGTAAGGACGCTGTCGAGCAGATCGGCGCGGCAGCGGGGTGCCACGGGTCGGCTCGGCGACCCGTGAAGCGCATCACAGGAGCACCGGTCGCCGAGCCGACCGGTGGCACCGAAGGCAATCCCGCCGATCGGTTCGGTCTGCACTATCCGACATCGACCAGCCCGAGCGTCTCGCCATATTCTCGCAGCAACACCTTCCGCAGAAGCGTGTGATCCTTGGCCGCGAGGTGGGGGTCGCTGTTGATGATGTTCCCCGCGTCGCGGCGAGCCAGTTGAAGCAGGTCCATATGCTCCGGCAACCGGGCAATGCGCAGCGGCAACGCCCCGTGCTGCCGCGTGCCAAAGATGTCGCCCATCCCGCGGACCTCGAAATCGACCTCGGCGATCTTGAAGCCGTCGTTTGTCGAGCCGATGGCATCCATGCGTTTCGTCGCCTCCTCCGTCGTCGGCTCCGCGATGAACACGCACAGGCTTTTGCGCCCATCGCTGCCGCGCCCGACTCGCCCGCGCAGTTGATGCAACTGCGAGAGGCCGAAGCGTTCGGCGTGCTCGACGATCATGATGCTCGCGTTGGCCACATCGACGCCGACCTCGATCACCGTGGTCGCGACCAGCACATGAACCTCGCCCTTGCGGAATCGGTGCATGATTCTCTCGCGCGACTGCCGTTCGAGCTGCCCGTGGATCGCGGCGACCTTGTAATCCCGGCAGAACTTGTCCTGGAGCAGCTTGGCGTGGGCCCTTACGTTCTTGAGCTGCGTCGCCGACTCGCTGCCGGTGGCGTCGATGACGGGGACGACGACGTAAGCCTGCTCCCCCTTGGCGAGGCGTTCGACCATGTAGCGGTAGACATCATCCGCCTTCTGCGGCGGGACAACGCGGGTGATGATCGGTGCTCGGCCGGGGGGCAGGCCGGTGATGGTGGAGATGTCGAGGTCGCCAAAGACGGTGAGGCTCAGCGTGCGCGGGATCGGCGTGGCGGTCATGACCAGGCAGTGCGGGGCGCGAACCCTCTTTTGCTTCCTATAATCATCCCCCTTGCCAGACTTCAGTGCCGCCCGCTGCATGACGCCGAAACGGTGCTGCTCATCGACGACGACGACGGCGAGGTTCTTAAACTTGACCGTGCTGGTGAGCAGCGCGTGGGTGCCGACGATGATGTCGAGCTCGCCCGCTTCGATGCTCTTGAGCAGGGCGTTGCGCCGGGCGGCGGGCTGCCCGCCGACGAGCAGGGCGAGGCGAACGTTGGAGCCGGCGAGCATCGCGGATATCGATTGAAAATGCTGCTCGGCAAGAAGCTCCGTCGGCGCCATCATCGCCCCCTGCTCGCGGGCGGCAACGGCCATGAGCAGGGCGTACAGCGCGACCACCGTTTTGCCGGAGCCGACATCGCCCTGCACGAGCCGGTTCATCGGCCGGTCGCGTTGAAGGTCTGTCGCGATCTCCTTGATGACGCTCTCCTGCGCCGCCGTCAGGGCGAACGGGAAGCGGGCGCGGATGTGCTCATCGATGGCGGCGCTCCAGCGCAGAGGCGGTGCGCTTAGCGAGGTTTCGTTGAAGTGCCGCTTGATCGCGATGCCCAGTTGCAGCAGGAGCAGTTCGTTGAACGCCAGCCGCCGCCGCGCCGATGCCGCTTCCTCTTCGTGGGCCGGGCCGTGCGCCATGCGAAATGCGGCGGCGAGGGGCGGCATGTTGTGGATGCGGATGGAATCGGCGGGCAGGGGGTCGACCAGTTGCCCGAGCACCAGCGGCAGCACCGCCGCGACCTGCTTCTCGATCGCGTCGCTGCTCAAGCCCTCGGTGGACGGGTAAATCGGCTTCAGTCGATCATTCTTCGTTCCGGGCTCCGTGCCCTCGACGATTGCCTCCCACTTCGGGTTCGTCATCTGCGGGTAGCCGCCGAACGCCTTCACCTTCCCCTGCACGCGGATGAGCATGCCGGGCTTGAGCTTGTCGACGAGGTATCGGGCGTTGAACCAGATGAGGTGGATGCGGTCGCTGTGGTCCTGGATCGTCGCCTGAAAGCGGCCGCTGCCCGCGCCGCCTTGGACCCATCGGCAATTGATCACGGTGCCGCGCGCCGAGCCGAGGCCCTCCATCGGCAGATCGGCGACTGTACCCTCGGCAAACTCGCGCTCGTAGCGCGCGGGCAGGTGCTTGATCAGATCGCTGACCGTCGCGACTTCCAGGCGGTTGAACTGCTGGGCCCGCCGCGGCCCGACGCCGGACAGGTCCTTGATCGGCGTCGAAAGACGGACCGGCGCGGTCGAACCGCCCGCGGAGGCGGTATCCTTGGGGGCGGAGTCCGGAAGCGCCGAAGAGTCAGGCATGGGCGCAGATGATATCGCCCGCTTTCGGACGCATGCAGCAGGAGTTCACTTATGTCGACTTGTCGTCTCGCGGTCGCCGCTTTTCTCATCGCCCTCGTGCCGCACAGGATGATGTTGACCTGTGCGGCAGCCCCCGTTCCCGTTTATGTCAGCGGCGAAGACGGCTATCACACCTTCCGCATCCCCGCGATCATCGCCACGAAGAAAGGCACGCTGCTCGCCTTCTGCGAGGGCCGTAAAGCTGGACGCGGCGATGCCGGGGATATTGACCTGCTCCTGAAGCGGTCGAGCGACGGCGGCAAGACGTGGAGCAGGCAGGCGGTGATCTGGGACGACGCCAGCAACACCTGCGGCAACCCGTGCCCGGTCGTCGACGAAGCCACCGGCACCATCTGGCTGCTGCTCACCTGGAACCGCGGCGACGACCCCGAATCGACAATCAAAGCCGGCACGAGTAACGATACCCGCCGCGTCTTTGTCAGCAACTCGACCGATGACGGCGCCACCTGGGCCAAGCCGGCCGATATCACCACCAGCGCGAAGGTAAAGGACTGGCTCTGGTACGCGACCGGTCCCGGCGTCGGCATCCAGATGCGCGAGGGCAGGCACAAGGGCCGCATGGTGATACCTTGCGACCACAGCGTGGCTGGCGGCGCCTTTCACTCGCACTCGATCCACAGCGATGATGGCGGCAAGACCTGGGTGCTCGGCGGGGCGATCAGGCCGGACGTCAACGAGTGCCAGGCCGTCGAGCTGCCCGGCGGCAGGCTGATGATGAACCTGCGCAACTACTCCAAGGAGAAACCCAGGCGCCGCGCGATCGCTTACAGCGACGACGGCGGCGCGAGCTGGGGCGAGGTGACCTACGACGACGTGCTGGTCGAGCCGATCTGCCAAGCGAGCCTCATACGTTTGTACGGGGCGGAGGCCGCGACGAAGGCGGGTACGCTTGTGTTCCTCAATCCCGGCTCCGCCAAGCGCGAGGCCATGACCTTGCGCACCAGCATCGACGGCGGTAAGACCTGGCGAGCGTCGTCAGTGTTGTTCAAGGGCCACGCGGCTTACTCCGGCATGGTCGAATTGCCCGGCGGCGTCGTGGGCTGCTTCTATGAATGCGGCGGGAAGCACCCCTACGAACGAATTGTTTTTGAACGCGTCCGCATCGATTCGAGCGGCGGCATTTCTCGCCTCGACCCTGTCACACCACCAAACTGATTTGAGCAAGGAGACTGACCATGTTGATCACGCGAGTACGCCTTTCGATCATGGCCGCACTGGTAGCGGTGTTTGCTTTCAGCGCCCGCGCCGAGGAACCGGCCGTTAAACGCCTTCTCTATGTCATGACGCCCGGTGTTCGCAACTACCTCGAATACGGCGGCGCCGGGATCGCCATCTTCGACATCGACAAGGGCCACACCTTCGTCCGCCGGATCGAAACGACGGCAAGCCAGGAGAAGACACCCGACAACATCAAGGGCGTCTGCGCTTCCGCCGTCACCCGCAAGCTCTATTTCACCACGCCGAAGAAGCTGTACGCCTTCGACCTGGTGACCGAGAAGACGCTGTGGGAGAAGGCGCTGCCGAAGGGGTGCGACCGCCCATCGCTGACGCCGGATGGGACGATTCTCTACGTGCCCTCATTTGAGAAGGACATCTGGAACGTCGTGAACGCGGAGACCGGCGACGTGATCGCCACGGTTGAAACGCATAACGGGGCGCACAACACGGTCGGCTCGCTCGACGGCAAGCGCATGTACCTCGGCGGCCTTGCCGCTCCCACGCTGTTCGTCGCCGACACCAGCAACCACGCCATCATTAAACGCGTCGGCCCGTTCGGCGGCGCCGTCCGGCCGTTCACCATCAACGGTTCTCAGACTCTCGCGTACGTCTGTGTCAACGGGCTGCTGGGCTTTGAGGTCGCCGACCTGGTGGAGGACAAGGGTGTTTATCGCGTGACCGTCGAAGGCTACAAGATGGGGCCGGTCAAGCGACACGGCTGCCCGAGCCATGGCGTGGGTCTCACACCCGATGAACGGGAGGTGTGGGTGGTCGATGCGTTCAACAAAGCGGTTCATATCTTCGACAGCACGAGGCTTCCAGTCACCCAGTTGGAGTCGATCAAGCTCCGCGACGAGCCGGGCTGGGTGACGTTCAGTCTCGACGGCACCCTCGCCTACCCCTCGACCGGCGACGTCATCGACGTGAAAACCCGCAAGATTGTCGCGCTGCTCACGGACGAAAAGCAGCGGGCCGTCGGCAGCGAGAAGATGGTCGAGGTCCAGTTTGACGTGGCCGGGAAGATTGTGAAGGCGGGGGACCAGTTCGGCGTCGGACGGAAAGAGAAGAAGTGAGCCACCACATGAACGAAGTCCTGATCATCATCGGCGACGCCAGCGAAACGCTGGACACCCTCTACCCCTATTACCGGCTTCAGGAGGATGGTTTTGTGCCGGTGGTGGCGGCGCCGCAGCTTCGGCCGTACCAGATGGTGATGCACGAGGTGAGGCCGGGGTGGACGATCACGAAGGAATGGGAGGGCTACACGATCGTGCCGAAGGTCACGTTCGCGGACATCGATCCGGCAAAGTATGCCGGCATCTTTTTCAGCGGCGGGCGGGCGCCGGAGTACATCCGCTACGACGAGAACCTGGTGCGCGTGACCCGTCATTTTTTCGAGCACAACAAGCCGGTGGCCTCCGTTTGCCACGGCGTCGAGATCCCCGCTTACGCAGGCTGCGTGAAGGGCCGGCGGATGGCGACGGTGCCCAAGTGCCGGTTCGACCTCGAAGTGTGCGGCGGGGTTTTCGTCGATGAGCCGTGCGTGGTGGATGGCAACCTGGTGAGCGGCCGGACCTATCACGACAACGGGTTTTACTTCGGGGCGTTCATGAAGCTGCTGAAAGCGGCGCGTGAAGCCGGCGTCGTCCGCGCTTAGAGCGCGAGCGCCACCGGCTGTCTTGCCGTATCCAGATCACATCACACGATCAGGTCATCGGGTCGCGCATCACCGGTGCGATGCGAAAGGGCCGGCCGCGAAGCGTACCGGGCCGTAGCCGCGGTGGCTGCCGGGCATGCTCGTGGTGTTCATCCCTTTGTCGCGAAGGCTTGTGACCCGATGATTGATTTCAGGAGAGATCGAAGGGTGTATCCCTTGGAGGCCGTCGTCTGCGCCAGTAAGTCAATGGCCGCTCGGTCGCTTGCTTCGATCATGCGCCCGGTCGCGTAAACGAACATCTTCTCGGCCAAACCATGGACGAAGCGATCGCCCTGGTGCGCCAGCGCCTGCTTGAACTCGCGCAGGTTTTTGAAGTCCGTTCCATTGGGCAATCGGCCGGCGGGATCGATGGCGGGCGCCTGGCTCCCCCAGCGCTCCTGCTCGCCGTCCTGCACGTCGCGCCACTGCCCGATGGCGTTGAAGTTCTCCAGAGCGAGGCCGTACGGATCGATGCGGCGGTGGCAGTTGTCACAGCTCTCGATCTCGCGGTGCTGTTCGAGTCGCTGGCGGATCGACAAGTTCTTGCCGCGCTCGTTGGGCTGGACCTCGCCGGCATTGGGCGGCGGCGGGTCGGGCGGGTCGTTGAACAGCACGTCGAGGATGTACTTGCCGCGATGGACCGGCTTGGTGCGGTTGCCGTCGCTGCCCCACTTGTGGACGCCCGCCATCGCGACAAGCCCGCCGCGCGGCGAACCGGCAGTGAGCTTCACCCGGCGGAAACCATCGCCGGTGACGCCTTCAATGCCGTAGAACCGCGCCAGCCGCTCGTTGCACGCGATCCAATCGCTGTCGATGAAAGCAAGGACACTTTCATTGCTCTTGAGCAACTCGCGGAAGAACTCGAGCGGTTCGGCTTTCATGTCCTCCCCGAGGCCGGCAAACTCGTTGCGGTAATAGTCCTTGTAGATCTGCTCATCGGGCTTGAACTGGTCGAACTCCTTGACCTTCAGCCATTGCGCCGCGAAGTCGTCGACGAGCGCCGCCGACTTCGGATCGGCGAGCATGCGATCGATCTGGGCGTCGAGCGTCGTCGCGTCGCGAAGCCCGCCTTTCGCGGCGAGTTGCATGAGCTGGGCATCGGGCATGCTGGACCAGAGGAAATACGACAGCCGCGCGGCGAACTCGTGGTCGTTCAACGGCCTCGGCTGGTCGGGCCGCCCCGTCGCGGGCTCGACAAGGTAGAGAAAGCTCGGCGAACAGAGCATCGCGATCACGCCGCCCTTGACGGCCTCTTCAAAAGTCTCCCCGCTCTTGAGCTCCCCCTCAACCAGCGCGACGATTTGGTCCACGTCTTCGGTGCGCACCGGGCGACGGTAGGCACGCGGCAGCAACCGTTCAAAGACACGCCGGGCTTCGTCGATGGTCTTGCGATCATCGCCAAGACCATCGGGGAAAACTGTTTTCAGGCTGGCCGGCGGCCAGGGGCCGTGCAGCGGGCCTTCGATCTCGATGTAGTCGAGATAGAGCTTGGGCACGCGGTCGAGGTTGGCGGTCTTCTGCGCGGGGCCGGTGCGCGCGTAGGTGTCGTACAGTCCGACGGCCCGGCCGCGGGCGCGGATGCGGGCGGCCTCGTTGAATCGGCCGGCGGTGTGGGCCGCGTCGGCCTTCTCCTGGACGCGATACGACTCGCCGTTGTGATCGCCGAACTGCGTGCCGTTGGGCAGCATCACCTGAAGCTCGGCTTCGATCGCCGGGTCGAGCGTGCGCGTGAACTCGTACACCTGCGGCTGGTCGAGCGGGGCATCGACGCGGAACTTCCCGATCACGCCTTCGGCGCCGCGGTCGATATCCATATAAATCGGCTCGCCACGCTCTCCTTTGTCGACGGCGGCGCGGACGCGCACGGTGTACTTCCCGCGGACGGGCACCTGGGCGCCGCTGTAAGGATGGCGCAGCAACCCGTAGGTGCGGGCGCCGCCTTCCATGATCATCATGCCGCTGTCGGTGAGGATCGTGGAACGCTGGTCGGTGAGGTAGCGGATCGCGCCGCTGAGTGCGGTGTCCTCGAACTCGAAGCGGGCGACATGGGTCGGCACGCGCGGCGGGCGGGTGGCGATGGCGCGGTCGGCCACCAGCTCCGCGGCGCGATAGTAGGCATCCATCAGGGACGGGTCGACCAGCAGGCCCTTGCTGACCTTGTCGAACCCGCCCAGTTGTCCATCAGGCGGCAGCACATCGACGGGGCTCTCGCCGGCCAGAAACTCGATGTTCAAGAGGTCGCGGACGGTGTTCGTGTACTCGGTGCGGGTGAGCCGGCGGAGGAGCGCGCGGCCGCCGGTGCCCTGGCCCTGCTGCGAAGCGCCGCGCAACTCCGAGGCGATCCAGCGCGTGACCAATTCCAACTTCGCCGCAGCGGGCCGGGGCTTGTCAGCGGGCGGCATCTCGCCGAGGTTCAGGCGATCGACGACTTCGCCCCAGGTGGCGGCGTGCGGGTTGTTGATGAAGTCCGCCTCCAGCGTATCGAGTCTAAGCTTGCCCTTCTGCTTCTCGGGGCCGTGGCACTCGATGCAGTGCTGTTTAAGGAATGGGGTGACGTCTTCGCGGAAGGTCTTGACATCGGCGACGACAACGGCGAGCGACTTCGGTGCGGCTTGCGCAGGCTCGGCGACCTTGATCACCTTCGCCGTGGGCGCTTCGGTGGCGGTGGAGTCGCCGCATCCCGTCAACGCAATGACGAGCAACCCCTCGGCGCAGCAGCGCCATGTGTTGCGGAATCTAAATCGATTGCCCATGAGAGAACACTCGTTTCAATGCACGCGTACTGTCATGTTCGGCGCAGCGCGCTTCAGCGCTTCAATGCCTGCATCGGTGATCTTCGTGCCGCGAACGGTCACTTCCAAAAGCCGAAGCTTCGGAGCATCCGCGAGCAGCAGCAGGCCGGCGTCGGTGACGCCCGGCGGGCCGCCGCGGTTACTGCCGAGACGCAGGTGCTCGACGTGCGGCAGGAGCGGAATCTGCTTCATACCTGCATCAGTGGTGCCGATGCCGTCGAGCGTCAGCGACCGCAAACTTTTCAGGTCCGTCAGTTCATGCAGCGTCGCCCCGGTGACGCCCGGCGATTCGATGATCAGGAGCCAAAGCTGGTCCAACCGCCAGAGATGGCGCACGCCACGGTCGGTGATCGTCGCCGGTGCGGTGATCCGCACCATTTTCAGGGAGACGACACGGCCGAGGTCTTCAAGTCCGGCATCGGTGAGCGCAGGACTTCCAATGTGAATGTCGGACAGTTTGGTCAGCGTGGACATTTGCCTGCAAGCCCTGTCGCCCGCGCCGGTCCCCTCGAGATTGAGCTGCTGAAGGTCGTGCAGCTTCGCCAGCGGGGCGAAGGCGGCTTCATCGAGTCCGTTGCAGCCGCTGAGGTCCAAGTGCTGAAGTTGTTTCAGCGATTCGGCGTGCGCGAACCCCGCGGCGGTGAGCGGCGAGCCGAACAGGTGCAAGGTGCGCAGGGCGGGGAAGAGGCGGAGGTGCTTTGCTCCGGCGTCCGACAGTTGGTTGATGTAGAGCGCTTCGAGCGGAGCGCCATCGAACGCGGCGAGCGATTCGCCGGTGGAAGCGGTGCCGATCAGCGACAGCGTTTGCAGTTTCTTCAGGCGGGACAGCTTGGCGAGCGCGGGGTCGGTGAAGGCATTGACGCCCAGGCGCAGCTCGCGCAACTGCGTGAGGCCGGCGATGTGGTCGAGCGACGCGTTGGTGAGCTTTGATTCATCGTTAAGCATCAGGCGTTCGAGCTTGATCTTCGAGGCGAGCGGCGCGAGGTCGGCGTCGCGCAGCTCGTCCCCAATGGGTTGAAGGGAGAGTGAGCGCAGCCCGTCGACGGCCGCGATGTCAGCGAGGAGCGCGGCGGTGACCGGCATGTTCGACCGGTTGACGACGATGTCGACGAGACCCGGCACGCTGCGCAGGTGCGGGCCGACATTCATCTCGGGCTTGATGACCGTGCGCAAGCCCTCGCGGTGATCGACTTCGCCGGCCATGAACGGGCCGGCCTTCTCGACGACCAGCCGCGTCGCCTCCTGTTCGCGGTCGAACACCTTGCGCGCCGCCGCGACTTCTTGCGCCGCCGCCTCGCGCACCACGCGGAAGCCGAGGTAGCAGCCAGCATCGGTCGCGTCGAAATAAGCCCGCGTCTGCGATCGGCACTGCACCGGGGCGGTGTACCAGCAGCCGCCGCGGATGACCCGCCACGCACCGTGCTCGTTCCACGGCGTTGTGTTGATCGGGTCGATCGCGAGCTTCACGGGCGTGTTGTAACGCTCGCGCTCGAACGTCTTGTAGTAGGTATCGCCGTAGTGGTCCTCGCACCACTCCCACACGTTGCCGTGCATGTCGCGCAGGCCCCAGGCATTGGCGGGGAAGCTGCCGACCGGGGCGGTGAAGATGTGGCCGTCGCCGGGATCGCGCTCAATGTTAATGAGCCACTGGCGCGACACGCGTTTCGGGTACGCCTTCTCAAGCTCGACGTTGCCTGCGTTCGCCTGCTTGTGGATGACGCCGGCGAAATCGTCGCCCCAGGAGTACCAGGTGTCGCTTCCCGCCCGGCAAGCGAACTCCCATTCCGCCTCGGTCGGCAGCCGATACGCGACGCCTTCCTTCTCACTCAACCATTTGCAGAACGCCTTCGCGTCGTCGTGGCTCACGCCCACGACCGGGTGATCGTCCGTCTGCGCGAAGCCGGGGCTGCGCCACGTGAACGCCGCCCGCTGCTCGAACGAGACGACGCGGTGGGGTTCCTCTTTCGGCGTGACCGGCTGGAACCCATCGATGCCCGCGCCGTTTGTCTCGGCGGTGGTGCGGTAGCGTGAGGCTTCGACGAACCTTTTGAACTGGCCGACGGTGACTTCCGTCTCGGCGACATAAAACGGCTTGGTGAGGCGGACGGGATGGCGCGGCCACTCATCGTCGCGACGGTACTGGGCATGGGAATTAAAACGCTTGGTGAACGGCCGGCGGCTGTCCTCTTCGCCCATCTGGAAATGGCCCGCCGGCAGCAGCCTCAGTTTCATCCCCAGTGAGTTGGTGGTCGCGGGCCTTTCGCCGTCGGCCGCGCGACCGATTGATGTCGCCGTGAAGGTTATCGTTGCCATGAGAAGCCACGGGCCGCAGCGACGCGCGGCTCGCCACAAGTTGCCAGGATGTGTTTCGCGATGATTCATGGCAGGATCGAGAAGGTGAAAAGAAGTGTGCGGACTCGTGCGGAAGCGGTCGCGGCTACCCCTTCGCTTTCTGCCGGCGATAGCCGGCGAGGTATATCTGCGAGTCCTTCGGCGCTTTGAACTCCTGGGGGAAGTCTTTGCCCGAGAGGTCGTAACAGACGCGCATTGATTCGTCGTCCTTCATCTCGTAGATCGCGAGAAATGTCTTTCCTTTGTTGGGGCCCTCGGCGCTTTTAATCGTCATGCGATGCGGCGTGACACTGGTGTCGAGCGTGCAGGTTCCTTTGTCCGATTCCTTCTCGCCTTCGACGGTGACCTCGTAGTTGTCGCCGGTGATGGTCAGGGTAATGGTGCTTAGCACTTCGGCCGGCAAGCGCACGCCGCCGAGCACGGCCGCGATGGGCTTCCACACGCCCTCGTGCTTCTTTGTCTGCGGCTTCTTCTCGTTGTCCTTGGCGGCCGCGGCGTCCGCAGGCTTGACAGGCGTATTCTTATCATCGGCGAGGGCCGTGGCAGTAAACGAGGCAAACGCAACGGCTAGAAAGACGTGTTTCATTCGATAACTCGCGTGCATTGTTTATGGTTCCGACTACGGCAAACACAAGCGGCCCTCGATCACGCCACGAGTTCCTTGATGACGCCCTTGCTGTCCTGAAAATGCTGCGGCACCGGCACGCGCATGCGGTCGAGCATGGTGTGCCACAGGCTCGACAGCGGCGTGTTCTTGCTGAGCGCGAGGTGTCCCTGGTGCGCGACACCCAGCGACTTGCCGCCGAAGAGCGCGGTGGGCAACTGGTCCTTCGAGTGGTTCTCGCCCATGCCGCTGGAGTACGCGAGCATCGTGTGGTCGAGCAGCGCGGTGCCATCGGGCTGCTTCATCGACTTGAGGCGTTCGAGGAAGTAGGCCCAGTATTTCATGTAGATCGCGTCGACCTTCGTCAGCTCGGCGAGGTCCTTCGCGTTGTTGTTGTGGTGGGTGAGGGCGTGGTAATCCTTCGAGACGCCGAACTCGTCGTACACGCCGCCCTGGCTCTCCTTGCGGACGACGTAGGTGATCACGCGCGTCGAATCGGTCTGGTAGGCGAGCGCGATCAGGTCGTACATCATTTTCGCATACGTCTCGTAGCGCCAACCCGGCGCTTGCGGGGCGTATGGACCGGTGAACGGGCTGAGGCCATCGGTGCTCGGCTGCGGCTTGTTCTTCTGGGCCCAGGCGATGTTGCGCTGGAGCTGTTCCTCAAGCTGCCGGACCGATGTGAAATACTCGTCGAGTTTCTCTTTGTCCGCCCGGCTCACCTGCGTCTCCAACTGCTTCGCCTGCTCGCCCACCAGGTCGAGAACGCTCCCGCGCCGGCGGAAGCCGCGCTCCCGCTGGAGCCGCTGGCGGGGGTCATCGGCGCGGAAGAGCTGCGTGAAGACGGCGTAGGGGTCGCTCTCGGCGGCCAGCGGCACGGCCCTGTCGTTCCACGACAGCGTGCAGAGGTTGCCGCCGAACCCGGTGCCGCGGGCGATCGAGAGCTGCATCGAGGGGAACCGCGTCTCGTTGCCGGCGTGTTTGGCGGCGAGCTGGTCGGCGGAGATCGAGTTGACGACCGTGCCGTCGTTCCTGCGGCCGACCGCGCCGGTGAGGAACGTGTAGTCGCCGCCGTGACCGCCGCCGTGCTCCAAGCAGCTGCCGGAGAAGACGGTCATGTCGTCGCGAAACCTTTCCAGCGGCTGAAGGATCGGGGTGAACGTGAACTGCTTCCCCGCGTCTTTTGGCAAAAAGTCGGGAATGTTCATGCCCGTGCCGAAATAGAACACGCCCATGCGCGGCGGCGACTTGGCCACCGCGCTCTGCGCCAGCGCCGACGTCGGCGCCATCGCTTCGAGCAACGGCAGCGCCATCGTCACGCCCATCGATCGCAGCACGGTTCTTCGCGAAATGGCATTGCTCATGGCAGGGGCTCCGATTCGGCCGGGCGCGGCCCGCCGGGAGAAACAATGTATCAGCGGCACGGGGGAATCGACCCTCCTCATCGTGCACTGATGCAGTAAAGATGGCTGTCGCTGCGAAGCAGCAAGCTGTTGCCGCTCACCGCCGGCGAGCCGTTGAAGATGCTCTTGTCGCTGTCGATCACGTTGCGGGCGACGAGCTTGAACGACGGCTTCGCCTCGACGACGAACGTGCCTTCGGTCTGGCTGACATAATAGAGATTGCCCCCGGCGAGGATGGGCGAGGCGTACATCCGGTTCACCGCCGGCTCCAGTCGCTCCTCGTACACCACCTTGCCGCTCGCCGCCTCGACGCAGTACAACTTCGAGCTTTCTTCCTTCGCCCAGTAGAGGTGGCCGTCGTGATAGATCGGTGACGAAACCACCGAGCCCTTGTTGATGTCCCACACCTTGTGCGACGCGGTAACGTCGCCGCGCCCGCCGAGGCGCACGGCGACGGCGTTGCCCGGGTGATTGCCGATCGCGTACACCACGCCGTCGTGCGCTACCTGCGACGGGCATTGATAGCTCTGCATCGGGACCTTGCAGGTCCACAGCGTCTTACCGCTGCTCGGGTCGAGCCCCACGAGCCGGCTGCGATCTCCGAAGCACACCATTTCATCGACGCCCTTCACGGGAACGATGAGCGGGGTGTCCCAGGTGTTGGTCTCCCAGTCGACGGGCTTGAACTTCCAGACTTCCGTCCCGTCGCGCTTGTGGAGGCCGAAGGTCACCCTGTCTTCCACGTCGGCGTTCACGATAACGAAGTCTTTATAGAGGATGGGCGAGGCGGCGGTGCCGAAGTTGTAGTAGTGCGTGCCGCAGGATTTTTTCCAGCGCTCGTTGCCCTTGTGGTCGTAGGCGATGAGGCCGGCGGTGCCGAAATAGACATAGACGCCTGTGGCATCGACAACGGGCGTGCTCGAGGCATAACCGTGGCTGGTGATGTAGCTGTTGTAAGGGTGCTCATGCTCATGCACGGGGACCGTTGTGCTCCACTCGATGCCGCCATCGGCGAGGCGCACGCAGACGAGGTGCCGCTTGAGGTCGGCCTTGTTCCCCGGGTCTTCCTTGCTCAGCCCGTAGCCGCTGTAGCAGGTGACGTAGGCGTGCTTGCCGTAGGTGACGGGGCTGGACGCGCCGGGGCCGGGCAGCGGCGTCTTCCATGTGATGTTGGTCATGCCGTCCCAGGTCGTCGGCGGGCGGGACGAAGCCGGCGCGACGCCCATCCCGCCGGGACCGCGGAAGCGCGGCCAGTCATCGCCGTGTGCGGTCGAAGCGATGCACACCACACAGGCGAGCGTCATCGAGAATCTGTTCATGTTCCTTCCTTCCGTTTGGTGCAGGTCACAATGGCATCACCTGGTGCCGATGCAGTACAGCGCCTTGTTGCTTCGCAGCAGCAACCGGTCGCCGGTCACGACCGGCGAACCGTTGAACGCGCTGTCATCGGTATCGATCACGTTGTGGGCGATGAGCTTGAAGGTCGGCGATGCATCGACGACAAGCGTGCCCTGCGTCTGGCTGACGAAATAGAGCCTGCCGCCGGCGAGCAGCGGCGAAGCGTACATGCCCTTCACCGCCGGTTCGGGACGTTCTTCGTAAACCAACTTACCACTGAGGGCGTCGACGCAGTAGAACCGCGTGCTCTCTTCCTTCGCCCAGAACAGGTGGCCGTTGTGCAAGACCGGCGAGGTGACCACGGAACCCTTGTTCAGCGTCCACAACTTGTGCGTGGCAGTGACATCGCCGCGCCCGCCGGTCCTGACCGCAACGGTGGCGCCCGGGGTATCGCCGATCGCATACACGACGCCTTCGTGCGCGATCACCGAGGCGCACTGCATGCTTGACGGGTAGGCGCAGTGCCACAGGCGCTTTCCAGTCAGGGGATCGAGGCCAATCAGCTCGAAACGGGCGCTGAAAGTGACCAGTTCGTCCGCGCCGTTGACACGAACGATCAGCGGCGTACACCAGGCATTGGACGCGCGGTCGCCGGTGTAACGCCAGACTTCCTTGCCGTCGCCCTTGTCGAAGGCAATGATCGAACCGCTTTCCACGTCGGCGTTCACGATGACCATTTCTTTATAGATAATTGGCGACGCGCCAGACCCGAAGTTCTCGTAACCGTCGCCGCACGGCGCGGTCCATCGCTCTTTGCCTTTGTGGTCGTAGGCCATCACGCCGGACCTGCCGTGGAAGACGTAGATGCCCGTGTCGTCCACGACTGGCGTGCTTGAGGCGTAACCGTGGGAAGTGATGTAGCTGTTGAAACCGGTCTCTTCACGCTTCCTCGGGATGCTGGCCGTCCAGTCGATGCTGCCATCGGCGAGCCGCACGCACAGCAGGTGCCGCTTCAGGTCGTCCTTGTTGCCGGGCTCTTCCTTGTTCAGGCCGTAGCCGCTGTAGCAGGTGACATATGCATATTTGCCGAAGGTGACCGGGCTGGATGAGCCCGGCCCGGGGAGCGGCGTTTTCCAGGCGATGTTGGTCTTGCTGTTCCACTTCGTCGGCGGGCGGGAAGATGCGGGCGCGACGCCCGCGCCGCCGGGGCCGCGGAACTGCGGCCAGTCGTCGCCGTGGGCCGCCGCGGTCGCCATCCCCAGAGCCGCGATCAGCATTGCACAGGCCCGCTTGATGCCACGGTCAAACATGCTGCGCTCCTTGCTGTGCGTGATGTTCAAGGCAATACCTCCGCCTTCACCGCGCCCGGCCCGCCGCGCGTCACCCAGATGCGGTCGATCACCAGCCCGCGGTCCGGCTCCACCGCGCTGACGCTCACCGAATACGCCGCCTCGCCGAGCACCGGCGGCTCATTGCGGAACACGCCGTCGCGCTTGCGGCGGAACTTCGACAGCGGGATCGTCACCGTCCGCCACTCGCCGGGCTTCGGCGGCCAGTAAGGGACCTCGTTGAAAATGTGCAGAGCCCACGTCGGGTTCGTCGCATCCGCGCCGCGCGTCGAGAAGAACACGTTGAGCCAGTCCGGCCGCTGCATCTTGAACGTGATGTGCAGGTGCGAGTCGTCGTGGATGGTGAATAGTCCATCGACCCAGTGGTGCCGCGAGGCGGTGATGTAGATGATGTGATCGCCGCTCGTTTCGCGGACCGCCTGCACCGCGCCCTTCGAGCCGCCCGCCAGTCCCTCGGTCACGAAGGCTCCGACCCAGCCTTTGGGCAGGCCGGCCTCGAAATCCTGCGACCAGGTTTCGCCCGCACCGGCGGCTTCATGCACCGTCATCGTCGCCTCGCCGTTGGTGACCACGCCCTGCCCTTGCGCCACCTCCACCGTCTGCCCGTCGGAGACGCGCGTCAGCCGGACCCGGCCTTGCGAGACATTCAGCTCGGTGCGGTCCATGCTCGCCGCCAGCGCGAACTGCGTGCCCAGCACCTCGATCTTCGTCGCCGGCGTCGTTAGGATCAGCGGCTTGCCCGCCGGCTGCGGCGCGACCTGCGCGCTGATGATCCCCTCGTGCAGCACCACGCTCTTGCGGCCGTTGGTCACGCAGGTCACCGATGAGTCGTTCACCAGCGCCAGCCGGGTGCCGTCTTCGTAGTTGAGCACCACGCTGCTGCCGGCGCCGATGGTCTTCACCGTGCCGCCGGAGCGCAGGGTGGCCGCCGGTCCCGCGGGCTGCGAGACGCCGTCGTCGGTGATGATGCGGACATCGCCCGTGACCTGCGACAGGCTGATGGTCGTCTCCGCCGCCGGCCGCGGACCGGAGCGGTTGGACCAGAGCACCGCGACCAGCCCGAGCGCTGCCGCCATCGCCAGCCCGCCCGCAACCCAGCGCCACGGACGCCGATTCTGAACAGCTCCCACACCCGCGGCACCCTTTGCTGCACCCTCATCCAACCGATGTCCGACAGCCGATTCCACCAGCCCCGGCAACCCCTGCAACCGGTGCCGCAGGCTCGCGGTCATCGCCATGTAGCGCATGTAAATGTGCATTGCCGCCGCGTCCGCCAGCACGATCGCCTCGATGCGGCCGACCTGCTCCTGTGTCGCTCGCTCTTCGCGCAGCAACTCCAGCAGCTCAAGCAACTCCGCGTTGGACTCGTCGGACAATGCCATGCCTATTCCTCAGCCGCCAGCCGCGTGTTGACGCAGCGCAGCAGCGCACCGTGTACCCGTGCCAGGGCCCGGTACACCGCGTGAACCGATTTGTTGAATTGGCCCGCCATTGCCTGGACCGACGCATCCAGCTCGTAGCGGTGCCGGATGATCTCGCGGTCCTCCGCCGGCAGTTTTTCCAGGCACGCGCCCAGCGCATCATGCACCGCGTCCGCCTCGGCGTGCCGCGTCGCCGCCCGCTCGGCCGCCGCCTCGAACATCGCCTGGCTGAACCGAACCCGTGACCGCGACTTCGCCCGCAGGTGATTGCGAGCCGTCAGGTACGCCGTGCGGATCGCCCATGCCGCGAAATCGCTGCCCGCCTCGAACTCGTCGAACTTTGTCCAGAGCACGACACAGGTCTGCTGCATCACGTCCTCCGCTTCGCTCGCGCTGCCCAGCACCGTCACGAGGTAAGCGAGAATCCGCCGCTCGTGGCGGATGAAGAGCTTCACGAATTCACTGGGGTCGATTCCCATGCGATCTCATCGAGCAGCGACACAAAAGGGAGTACCGGTGTCAGCGACGGCCCTCCGCCGCGCCCAAGGAGGAGTGGGCGTCGTTAACTAGATGTCCGCGGTGGCCGCAGTTTAGCGCCGTGCCGGAAAAATTGTGTGTAAATCCTGGCGCCCGGCGATCGGGGCAACTGGGATGAATCTGTGAAAAGCAGGCGGCGCGTCGGAGCGATGGGTGACAGATTGGGCATGGAGCACCGGGCCGAAGCGTCCGCGCGCAGCGACAAGATTTGAACGCGTGCCCCCGGCAATCCGATCGAGGGGCCGCGTGATCGCCTATTCCCTCGCCGGCGGCACTGGTCGCTTCGGTTCCTTCGGCTTGCCAAGCACTTCATCCACCACGCCGGTGACGCCCTTGAGCGACTGTACGCTGGCCTTCGGGTCGGTGAGCGTGCCGCGCACGCGGATGCTCACCAGCTCGTCGCGCAGCATCTTCAGCACATCGCCCAGCGGGCCCAGTTCGATGCCGCGCGGGTTGGCGGTGGTCATCGAGAGGTCGAGGTCAAGCGTGCTGTATTTCATCTTGCCGCTGCCGCTGATGGTGAGCGTCGGGGCCTCGAAATGGATGCGGTCGAGGTGGACGAGGTCGCCGTCGAGGATGTAGGTGGCTTGGACCTTGTCGAAGGACTTCGAGACCGGCGCGGACAAGTTCAGCAGTTGCAGCATGGCGACGCCAAGTTGTGTCTCGAAGAGGGCGGCGTTGCGGATGCGCAGGTCGCCACGGCCGCGCTTGGTGTCGGCGTCGTGGGTGTCGCCTTCGATGGCGAGGCTGGCGGACAGCAGGCCGGCGCGCTTGCGGATGACCGGCTCGTTGCGCGGGCGGCGGGGGTCGCCGCCGTCGGGCCCCGTCGCGTCGCCGATGAGCCGGACGCCGGCGCCTTGGCGCGGCGCGTCGGCAGCGGGCGGGTTGGGATCGGCCGGGTGCAGGAACGCGTCGAGCGCTACTTCCTGAAGCGCGACCTCCATCTTGTAGCGGTCGGTCTTGTCCTGCCGGTAGATCAGGCCGGATCCGGTGATCGTGCCGCCGTACATCTGGCCCTTGAGCTTGCTGATGTGGAAGTAGCCGGGCTTGTCGCCGCTGGTGATGCGCACGCTGACGGGGTCGACGAGCCGCTCGCTGGCGCGGAGCCTGACGCCGTCGAGTTGCAGGTCGATCACCGGGGGCTCGCCCTGCTTGTACTCGGTGATCTTCACGAGGACGTCGCCCGCCATGTGCTTCAGCGGCACGCCGACCATCGCTTTGGCGTCATCGAGGCGAACGGTCGCGTCGAACTTGAGCGTCGGGCGGTCAACCGCGGCGGGATCGACGACGAGGCGGGCGCCGCGGATGCGGTAACCGCCCTCGAGCTTCAGTGAATCGATCGCACTGAGGGCGCCCTCGGGCAGCAAGACACGCGTCACCTTGCAATAGCTCGAGGCCTCGACGTCGAAGATCAGGTCATAAATCGGCCTTGATCCGGGACCAATTTCACCGCTGACGCTGAACCGGCCCGTGCCGAAGTCGCCGCTCAGGTTCTTCATCACCACGCGCTTGGGTGAGACCTCGACGGAGCCGAGCATTCCGGTCACGTCGACGCGCTGGCCCCGCAAAGTCACCTTGGCGTCGCGCGGCGTCAGCGTGAACAGGTAATCGGTGCCGCCGTCGTCGATGCGCCGCAGGTTGCCGAGCGTGAAATCGAACTCGCCATCGGGCTCATAATCCCTGAGCAGCGCTTTGATCTGGCTCGTGGCCTTCTCTTCGCCGGGGATCAAGTCGAGCAGGGGATCGGTAAATCGCATGCGCTTGCCGGTGAGCACGAGCGACTCGGGCTTGCCATTGCCGTCCGGCGCGCTGTGGATGGCGAGCGTGCTTTGGCCGTGGCGGGCGGTGACCGATTGGATGTCGACGCCGCGCTTGTGAATAAGGATTCTCGCGTCGACGCCCTCAAGCTCATACCGCCCGCCGTTGGGCCGGGCCTTGCCGCCGGCCATGGCGACGCCGATACGGAAGTCGATACGGTCGTTCGCGTCGTTGGTGATCTTGCCGTCGACATCGATGTTGCCGGCGATCTGCAGGTCGCGCACGATCTTCGCATCGGCCGCCGGCAACGAGCCCAGCAGGGTCTCGTCAATCGGGATGCCCGTCGCGGTAAGCCGCAGGTCGGGCACCAGGTTGCGGTTCTTCTGCGAGTCGGTCGGCGGCCGCAGCACGCCGTCGATCGCCACCAGCCCGCCGTTGAGTCCTTTCGCGCTGCCGCTGACGCGCACGGCTTCGCCATCGACCGCGGGCAGGTTGATCACCAGCTCACCATTGATGATGGTCAGCGGGTACGGCCAGTGCTCGTAGGCGATGCGCAGGCCCGGCGACTTGGCGCGGATGGTGGTCCGCTGCTTTCGCTCGCCGGGGTCGAGGCGGATGTCGATCTGGGCGTCGGCGACGCCGCCGAAATCGAAGACCGGTCGCTCGGCGAGCTTCTTCAACGCGGCGACCTGCGCCGTAGCCGCCGCGATGGCGTCGGCGTCGCGCGGCGAGGCCTGCTCGAGTTCCCGCTTCGACTCGGAAAGCTTGTCGATCTGTTCGAGTCGCTGCGCTCTCTGCGTTGCCCCTTGGACGACGCCCGTCTTCTCGTCGGCCAGCCGCAGGTACTGATTGCGATCGAAGAACATGTCGAAGATCGGTTGCTCGCGCTCGGGGTGAAGCGCTCCGTACAACCAGGTCTGATCGACGGGCGCGCCCTCGGCGGTGATGGCGATATGCACGCCGGGACGCCTGCCGGTGCCGATGACCTGTCCCTTGATGGCGATCTTGCCGCGCCGGCCGAACTCATCGGGCTGACTAAGCCCCGTGAGACCGACGATCTCGATCTGCTCGTTGTCGAAACGAATTGTTCCGTTGACGCTGTCGAGCGGGTACTTGAATTGCGCCGCGGTGATCGAAGCGTCGATGAGGCGGACCTGCCCGCTGGTGAGCAGCATGCCGCTGCCGCCGTCGCGCTGGAGATTGAGCCCGATGTCGAACCGGCCGCGCGGCGCGAACTGCTCGATCAGCGTCCGCATCTCGCGCGGCAGGAGCTCCAGGTCTTGCGGCTGGTCCGGCAGCAAGCCGGCCAACTGCACGTCCACATCGAAGGCGGCGCTGTCCTCGAAGCCGTGGACCTCGCCCTTGATGGCGTAATCCGCGCCGTAATTGGAGCCGCGGGCCCTGCCCTTGAGGTCGATGGTGAGCCGGTCGTTCTGCTCGATCGTCACCTCACCGCGGCTGTTCTCGACGAAGAGCTCGGTCTGGCCCCACGGGATGCTGACGCCGCCGTCGGCGATCTGCACGGTGGCGTGGAAGCGGCGCTCGGCGTCGAAGCCGAATTGGATGGACGGGAACGCGCCGGTGGGTTTGAGCCGCTGAAACAGCGTGCGCACCTGGCGGGGCAGGATCGCGATGCGGCGGTCGTTCGGCGTGAGGCTGCCGAGCTGCATGCGGGCCGCCATCGTCTCCTTATAAAGATCGAAGTCGCCCGAGAGGACAAAGGTCAGGTCGCCGCGCGTCTGCCGCAGCGCGAAGCTGTACGCGCCCGACTCGCTGGGCTGCCGGGTCAGGTCGCCGTTGAGCTGCACGGTTTCGATGGCTCGGTACTGCCCCTTTTCGATCTCGCCGAACACAATCAGCGCCTGCGAGAGATGGATGTCGGGCAGGTCGACGACCTTGGGCCCGGAGGGGTGTTTTGTGGTTTGCGATTTCGGCTTGAGATACTGGAAGGTGAACTTGTTGTTGTCGACATCCTCGGTGGGGAAGAACGTCGGGCGGATCAGACTGATGCTCTGGATATCGAGGTTGCCCGTGGCGAGCGACCAGACATTATGGGTGATGAGGATCTGGTCCGCGGTGAAGAGGCGGTCGCCATGGGCCGGCGAACCGGGGACACGGGGCACGCGGATGTCGACCCCGAATAGTCGGATGGTGCCGTTGAGCTCGAAGGCCGCGCCTTGGATGCGGACCTCGCTGCCGGTCATGCGCGCGAGCGTCTCCCGGGCGATCTCGGCGACGCGGACGGGGTCGGTCAGGCGGATGTAAGCGATGGTGCCGGCGACCAGCAGCGCCAGGAAGCCGTACAGCGCGACGCGCCATTTGGTGACGCGGACGCGGCGGCGGGCAGGGGCTGGAGCCGAGGTGGTGTTCAAACGTGGCCCTTTGTTACCGAGGCCCGGCGGGGCGTTGGCACCCCGCCGCAAGTCATTTCAATTCTACCCGGCAGCCCCCGCGTGAAGCGAGCGTCTGGATTGATCGGTTAGGGCAACCCCATGTCGCCAAACGGTCGCACGGACGAGGACTGCTCGGAGGCCTTGTCCGTGTCGGCGTGCCCGCTTATCCCCGACACTGACAAACTCCGCGGACTCCGCTTGTCAGTGCCACCCGTCCACATGCGATTGCCCTGATTGATCGGCACGATCGGGCCGCGACTCTCGGCGGCGGCTTGTCAGCGCGGCGCGGTCCACCTATTCTGCGGCCGACTTTTTCAGGAGCACCGTTTATGCCGGACAAACCCATCATTACTTACGATGATTTCGCCAAGATTGATTTGCGTGTGGCGACGATCATCGCCGCCGAGAATCACCCCAACGCCGACCGCCTCTTCAAGTTGCAGATCGACCTAGGCGATGGGCAGCGGCAGATATGCGCCGGCATCCGCGGCTACTACCAACCGGAAGAACTCGTCGGCCGGCAGATCATCGTGGTGACAAACCTCGCCCCGCGAGCCATACGCGGCGAGGAGAGCAACGGCATGCTGCTGGCCGCCAGCGCGATGGAGGGCGAGGCCGTCAAAGACGTGGTGTTGCTGGCGCCGGGCAAGCCGGTGCCCAATGGGTCGGGGGTGAAGTGAGCCTTGCAGCAGAACCAATCCGATCGGACCGTTCGCCTTTGGTGACAAGGGTCGGCTCGAAGTCCCGTGCGGATCGAGGATCATTGAGCACAACACGGGTCGCCGAGCCGACCCGTGGCACCATCGGCATCCATGCTCCGCTCACCGTGCCGACCGCGCCGGCTCCGTGTCTTCCGCCTTCTTGTCCTTCTTTGCCGCGCCATCGCCTTCGGCGACGAAGCCCGTGCGCTTCGACAGCGACTCGATCGACAGCGGGTGCTCCGCTTCGGAGTCGCCCGAGTTTAAGCCGTTGGCCACGAGCATCGGGATGTACCACTGCGACATCTCGCGCACGAGGTCGCTCCTGGTCATCGGCTTGAACAGGTCGACGCGGAAGAGAACCATGCTCATCCGCTTGTCGACAGGGGCCGCCCCGATGCGGTCGGCCGCGGGCACGCCTTCGAGGCTGCCGTCCTTCACCGCCTTCTCGGCGGTCTCGAACACCTGATCGACAAACGACTCGCTGCGGCCGATCGGCGGCACGGTCGGCGTGACCAGGCCGGCCCGGTCCAGTTCGCGCTTGTTGAACTTCGGCGAGAACACGGAGATGTTCATGGCCCGGGCGATGTCCTCGATCTTCTCGGCCTTGCCGCGGCTGATCAGGTCCGCCTTCTTGTCGAGCAGAATCCTGTACGCCGCCAGCTTGCGTGCGTCGCGATCAACATCGTCCTTGCGGGCCTCGTAAGTGGGGGCCTCGGCTCTCTTCGCATCGATGACGCGGAAGATGAAGAGCGAATCGAAGTCGGTCACCGGCAGGCTCGCGACGCCGGCCTGAAGGCGGCGGGAAATCAATGGATTCTTCGAGTCCTTCTCGACGAGCTCCTTCGCACTGAACACGTAGTCGCCGACGTTGACGCCGATCTCGCCGGCCCGCTCCGCGCGGAGAATGGCCTGCCCGAAGTCGGGCAGTTTCTGGACATCGGACGCGTCGAGCCACTGGCTGTCGAGACGGACGACGGTGGCGAGCATCTTGTGCCGCTTCTGCAATTCCGCGGCGACGCCGGCAAGGGAGAGCGGCGTCACCTTGGCGCCTTCGAGCTTGTAGTACCCGTCGTCCATGGGCAGCCGCTGGATGTCGCGCATCAGCATCTCGCGGGCATCGACGGTCATCTTCTGCACCAGGGCGCGGGCCTTCTGGCTCTTGAGCTCGTTGATGATCCGCGAGCGGACCTCTTCATAGGGCAGGTATTTCGGCGGCTTGGGCGCCGCCGGCGTGGTCGGCAGCGGCGTCTCGCGCAGCGGGGCGGTCGAGGAGGGGGCGGTGGGCACGTCCGTCGCCTTCGGTGCGTCGGTCTTCGCCGGGTCCGTCTTTGGCGCGTCGCTCTTGGGCGCATCGCTCTTCGGCGCGGCGTCCTTGGCGGCATCGACCTTCGGCTGATCCTTGGCCGGCGCGGCGTCCTTGGCGGGAGCAGCATCCTTAGACGGGGCGGCATCCTTGGCCGGCGCGGGGGCGGCGTCCTTGGCCGCGGGCTCATCGCCGGGGGCGCAGCCGTCTATCTTTTCCTCTGACTTTTCGTTCGTCTTGGCGGGGTCCGCGGCGGGAGCCTTTTCCAGCGTCTTCGGGGCCGCCTTTTCGTCTACCTTCGGTGGAGCTTTCTCATCGGCCTTGGGCGGAGCCTTGTCATCCAACTTCGGTGGAGCCTTCTCATCCGTCTTCGGCGGAGTCTTCTCGTCGCTCTTCGGCGGAGTCTTCTCATCACCCTTGGGCGGCGTTGTCCCGTCCGGCGTCGGCGTGGGGGTCGGCGTCGGCGTCGGCGTCGGCGATACCGGGAACTCCGTCTCGACGTACTGGTCCTTGTTCCGCTCGTAATAGGCGTACGCGTCAACCTCCTCGACTTGCACGAACTCCTTGGCCCGCTCGAACGGCAGGCGGAGATACTCGAGCTTCACGCGGTCGGGGTACTTGTAGCCAAAGCCGTACGGCTCGCCCTCGCCCGGCAGAGTGTCCTTGTGTTTCTCGAACAGGGCAAGCTTTTCCGCCTCGGTCGGCGGCTTGATCTCCGTCAGGTAATTGGTCGCGGGGATCTCAACGGCGGTGATGCTCACCTCCGCCCCCTTGTCGTAGACGAAACGCTGGATCATCGCCGCGCTCAGCGGCGGCGCGGGCATATCCATCTTTCCGGTCGACATGCCCTTGAGCATGGTGAGCACGGTCTGGTTGGAGGTCATCCCGGTGGCGATGTTCTCGTACTGCCGGACGATCGACCACTTGCGGACGGCATCGACGATCTCGACGGAGCTGAATCCGTAGTCGCGCATCGCCTGGTTGATGGCGACGCCGGTCACGCCGGTGAGCGAAAGCAGTTCGTTGCCTTCCTTGGTGCTGGCGGCGAGGCCCATCTTCTTCGCGTCGTGCAGCATCAGGACCCACTGGAGCGGGTCGTACCGGGCCGCGAAGACCATGGGCGAGAGCGTCCGCAGCACGCCCATCTCGGCCGACGCTTGGCGGATGTCGTCGGTGGTGATCGCGCTGCCGTCGAGGTGGCCGACGGTCTCGGTGAACTGCGACTCCTGACACTTGTTCAGTGCCGGTTCCAGGAGGAACGACACCATCAGCAGGCAGCCGCCGACGACGAGGATGTGTTTGTTGTATTGACGAAAGAACTTTAACACGGCCGAATCTCCGGCACGGGGGAAGAAAGCAAATCGAGTCGAACAGTATAACCCGGATGCAAAAGGGATGGGAGGTGCGACGGAGAAGGGAATTACCGGTGCCACGGGTCGGCTCGGCGACCCGTGCGATCAAGGTGGCCGTAGGGCCACGGGTCGCCGAGCCGACCCGTGGCACCATCGAGTGGCTACTCTCCTGCCTCCCTCCTCCTCACCGCCTGCTCGTGCGGAACATGTCGTCCACTCGGCTGGCGCGGGCGCCGTCCGGGATCAGGATGAAGCTGAACGAGGTCTCGTCGTCGATCTCGTCGAAGGAGAGCGTGACGGCCAGCTTCCAGCGCGAGAGTTGGCGGAGGATCGTCAGCTCCACGCTGCGGGCGTCATCGAGTTCAAGGTCCATGACGTGCCGGAAGCCGACGGTGTAGAGCGTGGTGAGCTGGTAGGTGAAGCCCCAGGCCAGCAGCCGGCTCTCCAAGTCGTGGATCTCCTCGTAATCGGCGTGCCAGATCAGGTGCGGCGACTGCTGGTAGCTCGCGCCGACGCGCCACTGGGCCACCTCATCGTCATCCTCAAAACGGTAGGTCATCTCGGCGACGGCGGCGAGGCTGTCGGAGACGGCCCAGAGCAGGCGGGTGTAAAAATGGTCGCCGCCGATGGAGTATTCGGGCCGGTAGCTGAAATAGCGCGGGATATAGGACTCGACATCGGCGTCGTCGCCGCGCAAGATGAGGTCGGTGTCGAGCGTCAGCCAATCGACGCTGCGCCACCGGCCCGCGCCGCCGCGCTGGGTCTGCAGCGTGTTGCGCAGGCCCAGGCGGACGGTGTACCCCTCGTGCAGGCCCTCGACATCGGCGTCGTAAATCGGGATGTCCTCGGGGTCGATCGTCGAGCCCGCCACGGACAGGTCGATGCCCGGCTCGAGCACGTGCCGCAGGCGGTTCACGTCGAGCACGGGGCAGACGACATCATCGAAGGCACGGCTGAACTCGGTATGGATGCGGGCACCGAGGGTGCCAAACAATCGGACCTGTTCGTCCTCATCGGCGAAGTCCTCAAAATCCTCGTCGTAGGCGGTGACCCGACCGGAGGCGAAGGGCGTCACGTTGAAGATCGACAGCTTCATCGGCGCCTGAATTTCGTGCCTGCTGTCGAAGCGCAGCCGATGGGCCGTGGTCATGCCTGCGGCCCGGAAGGCGTCGTCGAAGTCGGTCATCGCCGAGGGGATGCCGAACACGATCTCGCTCTGGGCATCGCTGAAGCCGCGGTCATCGGGAGAATCCTCACCGGGGCGTGCCCGCATCCAGGAGACGCGCGACTCGCCGAAGTAGGTGAAATTGTTGTTGAAGAGGGCGGTGCCGATCTGCCGCCACGCGATCTCCGGGGCTTTGTCGACGAGGTAGCCCGGCGCCTGCAGCGGGCTGAACTGCGGCGTGAAGTCGTTCAGGTCGTACTGCACGAGGAAGGTGAATGCGGTGTCGTCCGCCTGCTTCTTCAGATAGATCGAGGTTTCGTAAGGTTTTTCGGTGTCGGCCTGGGTGCGGAAAAACTCTTCGAGGAACGTTTCATCAGAGACGTAGCCGAGTTGCAACGTCAGCTCCCAGTTGTCGCGCAGGTACTGGCGGTGGAATCCATTCACGTAGCCGCGGATATCGCCGTCCTGATCAACGTCGCGGTTGTCGGCCAGCTCGTCCTTGCCGGAGTCGTGCAGGACGATGTACGAATCCATGAAGCCGTACATCTCGGGGCGGGTGTATACGAGGTTGAGGCCCAGGGCCGGGCCGTGCTCACCGCGGATGTCGACATTGCCTGTGGCGTCGACCCCGTCGAAAGGTTCGCGGCCGAGGATCGCGAAGAGGTCCCATTGCGAGCGGATATCAGGCCCGCTGTTGCTGTTGAAGCCGACATCGAGCCGTCGCAGCGGCAGGTCCTGGCCCTCGCCGGCGATCACCGGCGTGTACATCACCGGCACGCCGCCGATCTGAAGCGTGGCGTCGGTGGCGCGGAAGGCCCCGGCGAACGTGCCGTCGCCGCGCTCCTCCTGCCGGAACGTCACCTGGTCGGCGGCGATGGCGACGTGCGGCTCGGCGAACTCGCTGGTGGTCAGCACCGCCTGGCTCGCCGACCAGCTCTTGCTCGACTCCTGCCGCAGCCGGTTAGCGCGGACGTAAAGCGGAATCTGCCGCCTCACATCCCATGCGAAAAACACCGCCTGCAGCACGACGGCCTTGTTCAGCTTGAGGTCGTAATAAACACGCGGGGCCCGCAGCGTGTAATCACCATCAGTGGCGATCACGTTGTCTTCCAGATAGACGCCGCGCACATCGGTAGACTTCGCCCGGTTGCCCGCCACCGCCGACATGTCCACATCGCCCAGGAACAGCACCGCGTTCTCCGCCCGCAGCGACAGCGCGGTGTTGCCTTCGGCATCCTGATACAGCACGCGGACATTGCCGACGAGGCTCACGATGCTCTCGCCGTTGGCTCCTTTGTCGAAGACGAACTTATCCGCGTTGAAGGCGATCGTTCCATCCTCGGGGACGATGCGGACCTTCTTCGCCAGCTCGGGCGGCTCGACCGGCTTTTCCACCAGCCGCGGCATCGGCACCGGCGGCGGCTCCGGCGCCGGGGGCCGCCCCGACGGGCCGATCGCCAAACGCTTCGCCAGGTCGCCCGGCAGCTCGACGGCGGGCTGCCGCGTCGCATTGAGGTACCGTTCAAAGCGGCCCTGCGCCTCCATCACCAGTGCATCGGCCGCCGCCGATGTGTCGCTCCAGAGGTCCGTCGACAGGTCAAGTTCACCAGTGGTCGACACGGTGACAAAGAGCTTCGATCCGCCGGCCGTGATGGCGCCGCCGCCCAGCCGTGGCTTGGCATTGACGAGATACAGCGAGATGTGGCGAATGCGGCGGCCTTGCGTCCGCTCGGTGTCGACGCGGACCGAAGCGCGATCGGCGCGGAAGCCGTAGGTGCCGATGTCAACCGTCACGTCGCCGTCGAGCAGGGCAAACTGCACACCCTCAATCGACCAGACGTTGGCCCGCTGGCCGAACAGTTTGGCGCCGGCTTTCAGGACCGGCTCCGCGAGCGGCGACTGCGAGAGATTGGTGGTCGATGGCGGCGACGCGGCCGGTGTAGCTGGCGCGGCGGCCGGTGTGGGCGTTGTCGGCGGCGCCGTCGCCGGTGGATCATCGGCGGCGGCGACGGGCATCGCGACCAGCGCGACAACCTCGCACATCAGCACGAAAAGCAGCGCCCCGGCGGCGCGACGCCGGCCGCCCGGCCGCAACACTTCCGCCGACGGTAGATACGGGCGGTTCCTCGCCATGAAATGAAAACCCTGTTCGAGAGGCCGACGTCCTTGCACGGGCCGCGATTATAGAGGTTGGCGCGGAGGGGGCAATCGCATGTAACCGGTGCCACGGGTCGGCTCGGCGACCCGTGTTGACGCTTGCTGCCAAACACGGGTCGCAAAGCCGACCCGTGGCACCGTCGAGCGGCTACATGCAATCACCCTCGCGATGCCCGCCACCTTGCCGCCGTTGCGCTGGCTCGTTACCTTGTTCGCTCGAACTAAAAGGGATTCTGCCATGAAAGTCATTTGCGATCGCGGGGCTCTGGTTGAAGCATTGAATCTGGTCGGCGGGGTGGTCGTCACGAGGACGCCCAAGCCGGTGCTCACCTGCGTGAAGCTCGCCGCCGACAACGGCACGCTGACGCTCACCGCCACCGATCTCGAAGCCGCCATCCGCGTCTCCACCGCCCGAGTCGAGATCACGCAGCCGGGCGAAACGCTCGTCCCCGCCGACAAGATCAGCCAGATCGTCCGCGAGTCGATCGACCCGACGCTCACCATCGAAAGCCAGGGCGAAGAGACCCACATCCGCGGCCAGGACTCGCACTTCAAGATGTTCGGCTACCCGGTGGCCGACTTCCCGGCCGTGCCCGAGTTCAGCGGCGAGCCGGACTTCGAGATCAACGCCGGCCAGCTCGCCCAGCTCATCCACCAGACCATTTACGCCACCGCCCGCGAGAACAGCCGGTACGCGATCAACGGCGTCCTTCTCGAGCGCGAGGGCAACAAGGTCTCCGTCGTCGCCACCGACGGCCACCGTCTGGCCATGGCCAAGGGCGACTGCAAGGGCGACAAGAAATCCAGCAGCTCCGCCATCGTCCCGACGCGGGCGCTGCAGCAACTCTTGAAGTTGCTCAACGACGCCGAGGAAATCGTGCGGGTGCGGATCGCCGAGAACCAGATCCTGTTCGCCACCGATTACGCGCTGCTCACCTCGAACCTCGTCGAGGGCAACTTCCCGCCCTACAAGGACGTGATCCCCAAGGACGGCGACAAGAAGGCGACCCTCGACACCGGCCTGCTCACCAGCGCGGTGCGCCGGGCCGCGCTCCTGACCAACGAGGAAAGCAAGGGCGTGCGGCTCGCGTTCTCCAAGACCGGCCTGAAGCTCACCAGCCGCGCCCCGGAGCTCGGCGAGGCCGAGATCAATGTCGACATGCCCGACTACCAGGGCGAGCCCGTCGAGATCGGCTTCAACCCGTTCTACCTGCTCGACGCCCTGAAGGTGGTGCCGACCGAGCAGGTGCAGATCGACATGAAAGCCGGCAACAAGCCCGGCGTGCTGCGGACAGGGCCGAACTTTTTGTATGTGGTGATGCCGGTGAACCTGTCGTAAACGTTGTGCGCTTTAACGTGAACCAGGATGCAGGTCCGCCTAGAATGTACCGCTCGGTCATGAAGGGTAATTTCCATGACGGCCGAAGGATTTGCCAAAGTATTGCGGGCTTATCAGCGCCGCGCGCCATTTAAGCCTTTCACGGTCGAGTTGGTGACCGGCGAGCGCATTCTCGTCGAGCACCCCGAGGCATTGGTGGTGCGCTCGAACGTGGCTGTGCATTTCGACACCAAAGGGGAGATTCGGATGTTCGACCACGAAGGCGTGTGCGAAGTGATCAACGGAAAGAGACCGAAGGCTTAGGTCGGTCCGATATAATGAGGACATGTCCGCGATCCCGATCCAAGGCAAGAACCGTTCAGAGCAGAACGATCTGCCGCTTGAAGCGGGGGATCATTTGACTGCCACGGAGTTCATCCGCCGCTACTCGCGCGAGGATGCACCGCCTCGCGCGGAGCTGATCAACGGGGTGGTGCGTCTCATGTTGCCAATTACGTTCGGCTACCACGCCAACCCGCATGCGAACCTCATTTCGTGGCTCGGGTTCTACACCGCAATGACGCCCGGCGTTCTACCCGGCGCTCCCTCGTCGATGCGCCTCGATGAAGACAACGTGCCGGAGCCCGACGCGATGCTTCGCATCCCCGCGCACGCCGGGGGCCTGAGCCGCATTGCCCCGGGCGAGTACGTCGAGGGCGCGCCGGAACTCGTCGCCGAAATCGCCGGCACCTCCGCCAGCTTCGACCTGCACGACAAGCTCGATGTCTACCGCAGGCACGGTGTGCGCGAGTACGTCGTCTGGCGCGTGCGCGATAAGGCGATTGACTGGTTCGTCCTCCGCGAAGGCCGTTACGTTGCGCTCGCCCCGGATGCCGACGGCACGCTCAAAGGCGAAACCTTTCCCGGCCTCTGGTTCGACGGCCCCGCGCTCATCGACGGCGATCTTGGCGCGGTGATGAAAACCGTCCAGCTCGGGGTGGCAGCAACACCGGGGCACGCAGACTTTGTTCAGCGGTTGAACGCGTAATAACCAGCGAGCCGGGCCGTGTCGGCCCGTCATTGCCGATGGCGGAACTCATCTCAATCGTCGTGGGTCTGTGCCTCGCCGGCATCGGTGTCGGTGGCATCGCGCTCTGGCTGATCGCCAAACCACTCCATGTCCGCGTCGGGCTTCTACGAGCCATCGCCGTCATCGCGCTCGGCAGCATCGCGACGGTCGCCTTTGAACTGGCGGCCTTGTTCGTGCTGCCATTTTTCCCAAGTCTTGGCGCGGCGGTGGCGGCTCTTGTCGTCGGCATCATCCTGGGCATTGCGCTGCTCAAATACTTCCTGGCAACCACGAAAGGCAAAGCCGTGTTGGCTTGGATGGTGGTAACGGTAGCCCAACTCAGCTTTGCGATGCTGCTGCGCGCGGTTTGGCTGGAAGCATTTTTGATTCCAACCGGCAGTAAAGCGCCGGCCGTCATCGGCGAACACCACGACGTGGACTGCGCCAACTGCGGACGCTCGTTCGTCGTGGATGCGACGCGGGGGATACATTCGCCCCGTCCGTTGGAGGCGGTCTGCGTCAACTGTCTCGCGAAAACGACCGTGGACCCGCGGACGAAACCTCTTTCAGGCGACCGCATCCTCGTCGACAAGACACGGCTCCCCAGTCGATGGGACCTGACGATCTTCCGATCGCCGCAGCGTCTCGATACCAAATACCTCGGCAGGATCGTCGGCCTGCCGGGCGAGACGGTGGAACTGGCCAGTGGCGACGTCTTCATCAACGGCGTCCGTGAGGCTAAGGCGGCGGACCAACTAAACCTGATGTGGGTGTTGGTGAACGACACGGTCCACTCCATCAAGACGCCGGACGCCAACGAACCGGGCTGGAGGCCTGCTCAAGAAACGTCGCAATGGAAAAGTCGAGAGGGAGAATGGGAGATCGACGCCGGCGACGCCGACGAACTGGTTTTCGACCGGCAGATCACGGACCGATCGGAATACAATTCGATGCATGGCTCGCCACCGCGGACGGTGGTTGTTGACGTTCGCCTCGATGTCCGGGTGGAGTCATTCGAAGGCGAGGGAAACCTGGCCTTGATCTGGCGATGCGGCGAGCGTGAGGTCGTGGCTCAATTTGATCGAAGCGGAAACGCCGTGCTCAAGTACGGGGATCGCTCCGAAGAGTCGAGCGACGTGCCAGCGGCGCTGTCGGCAGGTGCGAGGCTCGGGCTTGCGGTGCGCGACGGCATAGCGAGCCTATTGATCGCCGACCGCGTGGTTGCGTCTCTGGAAATCGACTCGCCGAAAGTGGAGGACCATCGCAGCCATGACGAGCAAGCAACGCAATCATGCCGTCTAAGCATCCGGGCTTCCAAGGCAAAAACAAAGGTGGACCGACTGGTGGTCCGCCGCGATGTATATTTTCACGGCGATATGGGGGTCTGCGCCGGCTGCACCAACGCGCCATTCACGCTTGGCCCGCGGGAATATTTCTCACTCGGCGACAACAGCCGGTTCTCGGCGGACTCGCGTTCCTGGAGCGAACTCGATCCGGCGCTGGCGGGGCGATATCAGATCGGCGCCGTCCCCGAAGAAGCGATCATCGGCGTGGCCCGCTGGATGTATTGGCCGCTGAATCACGCGCGACCGCTCGATTGAACCGATGACTCGCTTCGGGGTCTGGCAATGACGCACCTGAACGGGTCACGACCAATCGGCGTCGCGCGGCTCACTGCTACAATCCCACCATGTTCGGCGACGGAGCCCTCACATTTCGGGAGTTCGCCATGGGCGAGACGCTGCCGCTGGCGGTGATCCACGACGCGGTGCTGACGTTCCTGCGAGGCCGTGACGATGCGGTGCTGTTCGGGGCGCAGGCGGTCAAACGTGAACGAAGCGCGCATGACGCAGGATGTGGATGTGATGTCGACGCGCGCCCCAGAGCTGGCCGAGGAGCTTCGCGCCCTCCTGAATCAGAAGTTCCACATGGCCGCCCGAGTGCGGGAGGTGCGCGGCGGAGGCTGCAAGTGCTGGTGGAGGATGGCGCTGGTGAAGGGCCGCTTGAGGTTTGGATGCAACTCGTAAGCCAGCAGTTCGAAGCAAGCGACGATGAATCGGAGTTCGCGTAGGCGCCCTTTGTCGGGCTCTTCTTTTTTTCCGTGACGCGTCGTATCCATCGTGGCTCCGAACACTTGATTATTCGTAATCACTCTTCTCCGGCGTCTTCGCCTTGACTTTTCCCGTGTCCGGGTTCACTTCGCCTTCCTTGTGGTCGGGCACGTCCCCGGGGCCGGTCTTGCCGTGGCCATAGTTCGCTTCGCCGATGACGGGCGTGCTGTGCAGCTTGCGCTCCTTGAGCGTCAGCCCGTCGGTCAGCGTCGGCAGCACCGCGAGGAAGGTCATCATCAGCGGCACCACCGCCAGCCAGACCACCAGCGCCTTCTCAAACCGCAGGTGCATGAAATACACCAGCACGATGTACGCCTTGGGCAGCGTGAACACCAGCACGAGCAGGACGAGCGCGAACTTCGGGATCGCGTAGGTCGTCTCCATCCCTTCGACGCGCACGGCCGTGCCGCGCCACCATTCGTACAGCCCGACCTCCGCGGCGGTCAGCGCCAGCAGCGCCAGGAAGAACGGCCAGAGGCGCAGGGCGTGCCCGTGGGATTGCGTCGCGTCGTGAACGTCGGGGGCGTGGGTGGTGGAGGTCATGTGAAGGTTCAGAGTAGGCAGTGGCAGTGGCAGTAGGCAGCATTCCAGCGAAGGGCTAACGGCTAACGGCTAGCGGCTACCTCAGATCAAATACACAATCGCAAACAGAATGATCCAGACCAGGTCGACGAAGTGCCAGTAGAGGCCGGTGTATTCGATGATCGCGTAATTCTTCGGGCTGAAGTGGCCCATGTAGCCCTTGACGGTGACGACGGCCATGGCGATGACGCCTAGGAGGACGTGCAGGCCGTGGAAGCTGGTCATGGCGTAGAAGCAGGCGGCCATGATGTCCTTATCGGGGGTCATGTTGCGGTGGCCAATGAGTTCGTAGTACTCGTAGCACTGGATGCCGACGAAGGTGGCGCCGAAGAGCGTGGTGAGCAGCAGGCCGAGGTTGCCCTTGGCGCGCTCGCCCTGCTGGACGGCCTGGAGGCCCCAGACGAGCGTGACGGAGGAGCAGATCAGGAGAAAGGTGTTGAACGCGGTGAGCGGGATGGCCAGCGGGTAGTCGGGGTGGGTCGGATCGGCCCAGGTGACGTTGCCGGCGCGGAGGATGATGTAGGCACCGATGAGGCCGGTGAAGAACATGACCTCGGAGGCGAGGAACAGCCACATGCCGACCTTGCCGTTGGAGATCTGGAGGTTGAGCACGGTGCCGAAGGCCATGAGCGGGGCGTCGCCGCCGTGGGGTTGGCCGTGGCTGTCGGGGTGCGCGGGGGCGGGCTGATGAGCGGTCGCGGACATCGTTGCGGTTCCTTTTACACGCGGTCGATCACCATCATCGCGAGGATGAGTGGCAGGTAGATCAATGAAGCGAAGAACATGATGCGGGCATATTTCGAGGTTCGGTGGATCATCAGCAGCACGCCGCAGGCGAGGAAGGCGGCCCCGGCGATGAAGGCGACGATGAAATAAGCGACGCCGCACATGCCGATGATCGTGGGCAGCAGGCCGAGCGGGAGCAGGGCCATGCAGGTGAGCAGCATCTGTCGGAACGTGCTGCCGCCGGTGGGGTCGAGGACGGGGAGCATGGGGAAGCCGGCGCGGGCGTAGTCCTCGCGGTAGAGCCAGGCGATGGCGAGGAAGTGGGGGAGCTGCCAGAGGAACATGATGGCGAAGATGGCGACGGCTTCGATGCCGAGCGCCCCGGCGGCGGCGGCGTAGCCGATGATCGGCGGCAGGGCCCCGGGGCCGGCACCGATGATTGTCGAGGTGCTCGTGACCCGCTTCATCGGCGTGTAGACCATCACGTAGCTGAGCACGGTGAATGCGGCGAGGCCGGCGGCGAGGGCGTTGGAGGTGATGGCGATGGCGCCGACGCCTGCGGCGGCGAGCAGGGCGCCGAGGAGTCCGCCCTGGAGCGGCGTCACGCGGCCTGAAGGCAGCGGCCGGTCCTTGGTGCGGTGCATCATGGCGTCGGTGTCGCGCTCGTAGACCTGATTGAGCGCGCTGGCGCCCATGCAGGACAGGGCGGCGCCGATCATCGCGCCGAACAGGGCGAGTTGGCTGCCGCCGCCGGTATTGGGCAGCACCATCGCGTCAACCGCCGCCTGCTCGCCGATCGCGAAGCCGAGCCACGCCGTCACCGCCACCATCGCCGTGATGCGCACCTTGGTCAGCACCGCGAGGTCGGCGAGGCGGGTGCGCAGCGAGACCGGGGCGTCGTCAGCCGCAAGCGGGAGCACGGATTCGGGAGTGAACTGCGTCATGCGCCGGCTCCTTCAATGGAGACAGCGGGGGCATGACGAGCCACGACCGTAAGGGAGTGATTCTGCTCTTCTCGCACTGAGGAAACCGTTCCCTTACGGTCGCGGCTCGTTGCGAAGGGCTCATGGGACAGGAGCAGGCGGACGCGAAAGAAAATCAGCGCGGTCGTCGCCAGCACGATCGCGCCGAGCGTCTGGTGCGCGGTGGCGACTTCGCTGTGCCGGCCGGACCAGATGATCGATGCGCCCAGCGCCACTTGCAGCACGATCATCACCGCAATAGCGATGGCGGGGGTGGTCAGCTTGCGGCGCGACTGCGCTTCGCTCGCCGTGCACGAGGACGTGACGGCTCGCGAAGCATTCTTCGTGACGGCTCGCGACACGTTTTTGACAACGGCAATAATCAGCGCGGCCGCCGCGCCAACGGCGACGATGGCCCACAGGCGGTGCGACCAGTGCAGGGCGACGTGCAACGGGGTGTACCAGCCGTGCTGCGTGGAGGCGTATTCATCGGGCTTGTCGGCGAAGCGGATCATTGCGTCCTCGATCCCCGCCTGCGTGAAGGGCGGGACCGGCTTGCCGTAGCTGAGCGGGAAGTCGGGGATCGCCAGGCCGGCGCCGTGGTGGCGCACGGCGGCGCCGAGGGCGAGTTGGATGAAGAGGGCGACGAGCGCGATGACCGCGAGTCGCTGAAGCTTGGGGAGCCCCACCCACGGCAGTGGGTGGGCTTTGAGCGCGTTGTCCCCTGTCTCCTGTCCCCTGTCACCTGCCCTCTCCACCCACCAGCGGCTGGTGGCGGCGGCGATGAGCACGGTCATGCACAGGAACACCTGCGCGGTGATGCCGTGGACGATTGCCCAGGTGATCGAGAGCTGCGTGACGCGGAGGCCGCCCATGATGCCTTGCGCGATCACCATGATGAGGGTGGCGATGCCGAACCATTTGAGCCAGGGGCGCGTGCCGGCCGACCCACGCACGTGAGTGCGGGGGCTTTCGTCGTTGTCGATGTTGCTGTTTGTCTGCCACAGCCCGATGCACATGATGATCGCAAGCAGGCCGACCAGGCTGCCCATCAGGCGGTGCGTGTGCTCCCAGAAGATGCCGCCGACCCACATCGACGGCGGGAAGAGGAACATGTTGTGGTCGAACGTCGTCGGCCAATCGGGCACGGCCAGACCGACGCCCTTGCTGGTGACGGTGCCGCCGAGCACGAGCAGGATGAACGTCGCCGCCACGAACAAAAGGGCGAAGCGGTGCAGCCAGGGGCGGAAGGGAATCGTTGCTTGCTGGTTTCTGATGGCTGATTGAAGGAGTGCCGCGTCGAGTCCGCATTCGGGGCAGGGGCGCGCCGAATCGACGACCGCGTACTTACAGCGCGGGCAGTGGCCCAGAACCCGGGCTTCGGGTGTCGGGTGTCGGGTTTCGGGTTGAGTAGCAGAATCGGTCATCGCGTGAATCGTTGCATTATCCGAGCTGCGAAGCGTAAGCGGGCGGATCGTGTGTATTGCTATCGTCTCCGTGACGGCTGCATCCGCACGCTTACGCGTTGCGGCTCTGACATTGCTTCAATGTCCCGCGCCCTGCATCGCCGCCTCGCCCGGCTGCAGCGGGGCGGTCTGCGCCAGCCAGTCTTCGCGCACCACCGGCGACGAATACTCGTACGGCCCGCGGTGGACATTGGGGATCACGTCGAAGTTGCCGTGTGCCAAGGGCGGGCTGGTGGTGGCGACCCACTCGAGGCTGTTGGCGTGCCAGGGGTTGGTGCCGACGTCGTGGCCGAACTCGTCCTGCGGCTTGGCGAGCACCAGGTAAAGCAGTCCGGGCAGCGCCGACAGGGCCACGAACAGCCAGCGGATGTCGTGCGTCGCCGGGCCGATGAACCAGTTGATAATCGGCACGCTGCCGAGCATCACGTAGGTGTCGTGCTTGAGCAGCGCCGGCAGCAGGAACAAGGGGAGGAACCAGACGTACATCGACCGCTGGAAGAAGACCGGCGCCTTGAGCTTGCCGCCGATGTTCCAGATACCCCACACGATGGCGAACACGATGCCGCCGAAGATGGCGCCGTGCCCCAGCGCGATGGAGATGTCGTGCCAGACCTTGGCCCACTCGGGGCCCATTGTCCAGCCGCCGAGGATGCTGAACTGTTTGTCGGCGACGAGCGCGCCCTCATCGGTGTAGATGCCGCCGCGGTAGGACATGAACTTGATGAGGATCCAGAGCACGGGCAGGAGGACGACGCAGGCCCCGATCTTGCCGCCGGTGGGCAGGCCGCGCAGGAGCAGCACCAGCAGCGTGATCAACCCGCCGACGACCCCGAAATAGCCGAGGAATGAGGCGAACGGCGTGTATTGCCAGGAGCCGAAGACGCCCTCGGCGGTGACCGACCGGGTGGCCACGAGATCGACGATGAACCGCTTGGCGGCCGAGCCCATCTCCGGCGTCCAACCGACGGCGTCCTTCGCCGCCCAGGCCGACAGCCCGATCACCGCCGGCACCGCCAGGCCCACGATGAAGATCGCCGCCATCGCCCGGCCCAGCCGCCGCGGCAGCGACACGAAGAAGTTGTAGAAGAACGGCAACTGACCCATGCCCAGCATCATGGCGAAGATGGTCATCACCACGTTGAGCCCCTGGAGGTGCTGCATGGTGTCGTACTTGAGAATGGTGGCGTAGCGGCGCGGGTGGCCGCCGATGCCCAGCACGTGCATGAGGAAGAAGGTGCCGTTGAACGCGATGAAGGTCATGATGAAGTGGATCACGCCCCACTTCTGGTTCATCTGCTGGCCGAACATCTTCGGGAACCAGTGGTAAACGCCGGCGAAGATGCCCATCATCGACCCGCCGAAGAGCACGTAGTGGATGTGCGCGACGATGAAGTAGGTGTCGTGCAGCGGGATATCGACGGGCGCCGACGCCATGAAGATGCCCGACAGCCCGCCGATGACGAACATGGAGACGAAGCCGAGGGCGAAGAGCATGGCCGGGGTGAACTTGATGTTGCCGCCCCAGAGCGTGCCGAGCCAGTTGAAGGTCTTGATGGCCGAGGGCACGGCGATGAAGATTGTCGAGGCCATGAAGGTGGTGCCCAGCACGGGGTTCATGCCGGACTGGAACATGTGGTGGCCCCAGACGATGAACCCGAGTCCGGTGATCGCCGCCATGGCGAAGACCATCGGCTTGTAGCCGAAGATCGGCTTGCGGGCGAAGGTCGAGAGGATGTCGCTGGTGACGCCCATGGCGGGCAGGATCATGATGTAGACGGCGGGGTGCGAGTAAAACCAGAAGAGGTGCTGCCACATCAGCGGCTGTCCGCCGGCAACTTTCTGCACGCCGTCGACGAGCACCGCGTCCTGGAAGAACTGTGTGCCCAGCGTGCGGTCGAGCAGCAGCATGATCATCGCGGCGGTGAGCACCGGGGTGGCGAGCAGGGCGAGGACGCTGGTGATGAGGACGGACCAGACGGTCAGCGGCATGCGGAACATCGACATGCCGGGGGCCCGCATGTTGATGGTGGTGGTGATGTAATTGAGGGCGCCGACGATGGACGAGAAGCCGGCGAGGGCGACGCCGCCGACCCAGATGGTGGTGCCCAGGTTGCCGGAGAAGCGGGCATTACTGAGCGGGGGGTACATCGTCCAGCCGCCGGCGGCCGATCCCTTGTCGATCCACAGGCTGGCGATCATCAAGCCGCCGGCCGGCACCGCCAGCCAGAAGCTGAGCATGTTCAGCTTGGGGAACGCCATGTCGCGGGCCCCGATCATCAGCGGGACGAGGAAGTTGCCAAACGCCCCGACGAGCATCGGGATGATGACGAAGAAAATCATCACCGACGCGTGCATGGTGAAGAGCTGGTTGTACGCCTCGTTCTTGAGCGTGTTCTTCTCGTACATCACCTGGTTGGCGATGAGGGCGACCTCGACGCCGGCGACCTGCGCCGGAGTCTGTCCCGGCGCGGGGATCTCCGGCACCTGCTGCGCGGGGATCGAGAGCTTCACGGGCGTCGCGTCGCTGCGCACGGGCAGGATCACGGGGTCGCGGCCGATCCATTGATAATCCGGCGCCGCCGTCAGCACCATCGGCTCGGCGTTCTCGCCTGCGCCCTCCTCATAAACCTTCGTACCGATCGGCGCGCGGATCTGCTGTTTTTCGTAGTGATAATCGCCCTGGATGGATGACGTCTCGCGGATGAAGCCGTTCACGTTCGCCGCCAGCGGATATTCCCGGCCCTCAACCCTGGTGCCGTAGGGCACGGTCACCGCGAAGCCTTTTGGGAACGAATCGACATGGGCGATGGTGCCGGCCGGGTACGTGACGCCTTCGATGATGGTGTCCGAGACGAACTTGACCTTGTGGCCCAGGCGCCAGTGAGCGACGTTCGACTCGGGGCCGAGTTGCGTCATCTGTGCCGGCAGCACGCCCCGGTGCGGCACCTCCTGCTGCGGCCAGGCGAGCTCGTAGCGAACTCCCAGGGCCAGCAGCCCGCCCACGATCACGAACAGCAGGCTCGTGAACATGAACTGCATCCCGATGACCTTGTGATCGATCGAGAAGACATACTTGGTCCAGAAGCTGGTGGGGCCGTGGTATTCGCCTTCGGCGTGGCCGTGATCGTGGCCATGGGCGAGGGCGGGCTCGTGGAGGTTGGAACCGCCGGCGTGACCGTGACTGTGCGATGAGGGATCGTGGCTCATGTTAATTCGGTGGCCTTAACTCCCCTCCCTCTTAGGGAGGGGCAGGGGAAGGGTCGCGTCACCAAGTGACGGGTAAACTCCGACGCTTCATCCGATGCGATGCCCGTGAGTCAACGACAGACATCACCATTCTCGACTCTGTTCGCTGACCTCTGACCTCTGATTTCTGGCCGCTTCAATACTCCTCATCACCGCCGGCCGCCTTCACCGCCTTGGCCTGGGCCGCGGTGTAGCGATCGAACTGCTCCTGCGTGACGACGAACAGCGGGCCCTTCATCGCGTAATGCTGGCCGCCGCACAGCTCGGCGCACACGATGTCGAAGGGCTTGGCGCGGTCGAAGAATTGCTTCTGCGGCCCGAAGGCGTCCACTTCAGAGACCTTGCCGATCACCTCGGCGCTCGTCTTCGTCGCCTCCAGCCAGACCTTGCCCATAAGCCCCGGCACCGCGTCCTGCTTGATGCGGAAGTTCGGCAGGAAGAAGCTGTGCAGCACGTCCACGCTGACGAGGCGGATGTAAACCTTCTTGTTCACCGGCAGCACCAGCATGCCCGTGCAATAATCGTCCTTGCCGTCGGGGTGCTCGCGGTCGAGGCCGATGCCTTCCTCGAGCGTCCCCTTCTTCACCAATTCAATCTTGCGCGGCCCCAGCTTGCCGTCGACGCCGGGGTAATGAAAGGTCCAGTTGAACTGCTGGGCGACGACCTCCACAAGCACGACCTCGCCCGCTTTGACCTTCTCGACCATCAGCACGTCCGTCGGCCAGTTGCCCGGCTCCGTGCCGACGGGCGGGTTCTTGATCTCGGCCCAAATGCTCTGGCTGATCGCGGCGGTCAGTGCCATGAGCAAGGCCGGGACCAGTGTCCAGACAATCTCCACCCGGCTGTTGCCGTGGATGTAGCGGGCGGTGCGGTTGGGGTTGTAGCGATACTTCCAGAGGAACCAGCCGAGCACGATGAACACCGCGACGCCGACGATCAGCGTCATCCACAGGATGATGTCGAAGAGGAGGTCGATCTTGTGGCCGTTGGAGGAGACGTCCTTGTGCAGCCACCACGACTGCTTGTGCGGCAGTGTCTCACCGGCCTGACCGAAGGCGGCCGGCGCAATGAGCAACAACAGGGCGAGGATGAGCAGCGGCAGGCCGCGCTGAAGGGAACGTGCGACTGGCAAGGCGGGCTCCTTGGTTAGTTGCGAGCTCGGCGGGCGCCGTTGATGGGTTGCTTGCGGAACCGCGGGCGATCCATCCGTGACGCCGCGGACTTCAATCCGCCGGAAGCTGAAGCGCCATGTTATCCGTCAATGCGCCGGTCGTGTCAAAGGCCGGCGCCAGCGCGGCCAACGATCAAACCTTCGCCGCGACGTGGGAGTCCCTGATCCAAAAGAAAAACCGGCGGGCCGCAGTTTAGCGACGCGCCGGTTTCGGTTGGTGCGACATATTGTCGCATTGATCGCTTGATATTACTTGGGGGCGGCGGGAGCGACCACGATGCTGGTCTTCGTGGCCCCATCGTCCTTCACCGTCAACTTGATCGTCGGCTCCTTGGCCTGGAACGCCTTCACCTCGTGCCACACCTTCAGCTCGTAGTCGCCGGCGGGCAAGCCCTTGATCGTGAAGTTGCCGTCCTTGTCGGTCACCGCGAAGTAGGGGTGCGGCAGCACATGGACGTAGCAGTTCATCCAGGCGTGAACGTCGCACTTGGTGAAAATCGCGTCCTCGAGCTTGTTCAGATTGACCGCGGTCACCATGCCCTTGGCGGGCTGGCCGATGTTCTCTTCCTTGTTGATCTTGGGCATCACGTGGACGTTGTGCAGCGTGGCGTCGGAGTTCTTGAACTCGACCTTCTGCCCGAGCACCACCGCGCTGATGTGCGGGATGTACATGCAGTTGACCTGATCGATCACATGGCTCTTCGTGGGCGCGGTGAACTTCTTGCCGTCGACGCCGGGGCCTTTGACGACCTGCACCAGCACGTTGGCGAGCCCGTCGTCCTTGCCGAAGATCCAGCGTTCGCTGAGCACTTCCTCGGGATGGGCCTTGGCGCAGTAAGGGTCGGCCGCCATCACCAGCGCCTTGCGTTCCTTTTTCTCACCCTCGAACTTCACCACGCCGGTGATCGAGCCGCCCTTGTCGTCGGTGCCGCCGTTCGATTGATCGGCCAGCGCGGGAACGGCGAGAGTCAGCGCGGCGGCGGTGCCGGCGGAATAAACCAGTGAACGGAACCAAGTCGTCATCATGGCAATTGTCCTTGTGAAAAGCCCGCCGGTGGCGGACGAGTTGCTCTGAATGTTACTGGCCTGCCGACAGGCACGTCACGTTGATGCAAAGATTGCGGCGGCGCAAGCGACCTACCTGGTCGTAGACGTTAACGGCTACCGCTGCCGCTCCAACGCGGCGTTTTGTCGCAGGGGCTCGGTCGTTGAAGGTGCCACGGGTCGGCTCGGAGACCCGTGCAGGCCGGTGGCGCGGCACGGGTCGCAATGCCGACCCGTGGCACCGGTGCGATGCGGTCAGCCTGCCTGATTCAATCACTTCACCGCCACGTCCACCCGCGTCGACACATCCGCCTTCACTTCCACCTCGACCGCCTTGCGCTCGACCCTCGGGTTTTCGTGCAGCACCTCGAGCGTGTACTTGCCCGGCGGCAGGCCGCGGATTTCGTACCGACCCTCCACGTCGCTGACGTGGAAGAACGGGTGCGATACCACATGCACCCGGGCATTCATCCACGCGTGAACATCGCACTTCACGAAGATGTTTTCCTCCGGGTTCCTGAGCATGAACTCGGACTTCATGCCCTTGGCCGGCTGGCCCACGTTGAACTCGGGGTTCTTTTTCGGCATGCCGTGTACGTTGTGCAGCGTCGCGTCGCTATTCATCACGATCAGCGGCTGGCCCGCCATTACGCCCACCACGTGCGGGTAGTAGATGCAGCCCTTCTGATCGATCACCGCGGGCGATTTGGGCGCATCGAACTTGCCGGGCACGCTCTTGATCTGCACGAACGCGAACCGCAGCGTCCCGTCCGCGTTGACGATCATGTTGTCGGTCAGTGGTTGCTCATCGTGCTGCCTCGCGCAGTTCGGGTCGGAGCTCATGTCGATGGGCCGCCGGCCAACCTTGGCGCCCTCGAACTTGATCACGCCGACCAGCCGCGTCTTGTGCCCGAGTACCGCGTCGCCCTCATAAGCCGCGTCGCCCTCGTGCAGCACGATGTCGCTCTTGAGCTTCTCGACGGCCGCCGTGACGGGACCCGTGACCGTCGGACCGGTCGGGGGCTTGCTGGTGTCGACGATCTTGGGCAGCTCGAACTCGTCGGGCATCGGCGGCAGCACCTCGGTGAGTTGCACCTTCGGCTCCGGCTTGCCTTCGAGCTTCCACACGCCGGGCGTGTAATTCCGCATCCCGGCCGCGTAGATGAAGTCCATGATCAACTGCCGCTGCTCCGGGCCGCTGTAATAGAACTTCTTGTGGGCCTCGATCTTTGCTTCGTCGGGGAACTGGAAGAAGAACGAATCGAGCGGCGACGGTCCCGCCCACTGATTCGGCATCTTGGTGCCGGGCAGGATCAGCATCGACCGCTGAAGCCACTTCTCCATCCAGGTCGGCTGGATGCGGTGGACGACATGCCGCAGGTTGGGGGCCGTGTTGGCCGGCCCTTGAGGTGGCGCAGCCGCGTCCGGAGTCCCGGGCGTCTTCGGCGTGTCGTCGTAGTCGTCATCGCCGGCCGCGGCGGCGGGCTTGGGCGCGGCGGGAACCGCCGGCGGCTTGGGCTTCGCCGGCGCCTCGTCATAATCATCGACCGGCGCGGCTGGGGGCTTCGGTGCCGCGCCAGGCAGGGCGCCCGGGTTCTCCAGCTTCCAGACCGCCAGCAGTTTGTCCTCATCGCCCAGCAGATGGCATTTCCCGCAGAGCACGGTGTTGAAAAGCGCTTCGCCGCGGGCAAATCGCTCCTCGGAAATATCCGGCAGCCGCAGCGGCGGGTACGGGTACTGCACCTCGTAGGTGTCGTGCAGAAACCGCGTCGCGTACAGCACGCCGTCGAGCGTCGTGGCCCGTTCGTCGGCCGTCGTCTGCCGCGGGTCGAAGACGCGCGGCTGCGCCAGATCGTTGCGCAGGGCAAACTGCTTGAGCCGGTCAACCGATCTGCCGATGGCCGGCTGCTCCGACCAGCGGTCAATCGACGCCTTCTGCGTTTCGATTTGCTTGAGCCGGCCGTTGAGCGCGGTCACCGAGTTGGCGCTGATCTTCTTGCTCGCGTCCGCCTCCTTCTCATTGGCGGCAAGCCGCTCGGCAATCTTGGCCGCCTCGATGTCGAGGTCGCGTTTGCGGACCTCGTTCTTCGCGAGTTGCGTGTCGATGGGCGCGAGGATCCGAGCGATCTGCTTCTGATCCTTCGTGGTGGCGCCGGCGAAATAGTCGGCGATACCTGTGGTGTCGCCGTTCTCGTAGTGGAAGCTGGGCATGCGGACCTTGAGCCAAGGCCGCAGTGGATGCACGTTAACCAGGAAGTGAGCGATCCAGTCCGGCTGCGTCTTTGCGCCCTGCCCGATCAATCGCGGTGGTGCGTTCATCAGCCGCTCGAAGTTGCCGTTGAACTGCCCGTGCTCGTCGGACACGTCGAAGTAAGCCTGGATCGCGACGCTGTTGGACTCGATGTTATGGCAGCCGTAGCAGTTGTATTTCTCGGCGATCTGCCGGCCGATGGTTGCCCGCTGGCCGGCCTCGTCGGCCACCTTCTGAAGCGCGGGCTCGACGAGGGGCTTGCGGATGCTGGTGATGAACGTGACGATCGCCTGGGCCTGATCATCCGTCATGAAGAACTTGGGCATCTTCAGCTTGTCGTAAGCGCGGTCGACGGCCTTCTTGAGCGCGCCTTCCTGCTGCAGGGCGGCCGGTTCGAGGGCGACGATCTCGGCGGGCACCACGTACTTGCCGCGGTCAAAGAGCCGGGTGTTGTGCAGCTTGTGAATCGCCCACGGCCGGCGGTCGCCGTGGATTTCCTCCCACGCCAGTTCGCGCTCTTCAATCTTGCCGTGGCCGTTCTTTGCCGCGGCGGACTCGTGCGTGATCTTCGCGGCATCGGCGCCGAGGCCTTCGTGCTCGACCTTCCACACCGTCGTGGGCAGCGCCCGCCGCTTCGACTCGGCGTGCTCGAAGTAGCCAAAGTCGAGCTTGTGCGGGTCCTTCAGACCCCAGTCGTTGAGCTGCGGCGCCGACGATGCGACATCCTCGTACCCGTTGATCTGGTGGCACGCCTGGCAGTTGTAGTGGTTGATCAGCTTCTTGCCGACGAAGTTCAGCTTCGCCTCGGCATCGACTCCGGCGGCGGTTTTCACGTCGGCCGCGCCGCCGAGCTTCACCATCAGCTCGTTGAGCATCTGCCCGTTGAGCGGCTGCTTCACTTCCGCAATGAAGTCCACCGGCGTCCACGTCGTCCCATCGCCGTCGGCGCCGGGCCGCTCTTGCTTGAGGAGATACGCGGCGAGGTCGAGCGCTTCCTGCTCGGTGAGCCGGAAGCTGGGCATGATCGTGTACGACGAGTAATGCGTCGGGTTGCGCAGCCAGTCGTAGAGCCATGTCAGCGCCTGGGCCTCGGTGCGGCCGGCCTTGAGCTTGGTGCCGACGCCGGAGAGTTCGGGGCCACGGACGTTGAGGTGCTTCGGCAGGTATTGAAGGATGTAAGTGTGCCGCTGGTTGTAGCTCAACGCGGTGTGGACCGCCTTGGCCTTGTCCGGCGTCATGCCGTTCTCGCGCTTGACGAGGTCGCGGGTAATGAGGTCGGGGCCGGTTTCATTGAGGTTCGTATGGCACGCGACGCAGCCGATGCCGCCATCGGCGACCGCCGCGCCAGGCACGCCCATGAACAGTTCCCGGCCGCGGGCCGGATCACCGACCAGCGGCTTCTCGTTGGCAGACTTCATCTCGCCGTCGATCGCCGCGAGCCGCTGCTCCAGGGCGGGCTTGTCTTCCGGCTTGGTTGCCGCGTCCTTCAGCTTCGCTTCAATCTTCGCCTTCTCGTCAGTGAGCGCCTTCACCTTCGCCTGCGCTCCCGGCAATTCCGGCTGGTACCGCGCGATGCCGGCCTTCTTCAGCGCCTCGACCTCCGCCGCGATCGCGGTGCGGCGCTTGTCGATCTCCAGCTTCCGGCTGGTCGCCGCGCCTTCCTTGCCGTGCTCGGCGACAAGCTTCGCGTCCTCCTGCATGAGAATCGCGATCCGCTCCAGGCTCGCCGGCGGGGCGGTGAGCAGGTACTGCGTCATCGCCGCGACTTCGGTGCGGGTACGCAGGATGTCGGCCGGCGAACTGTTGTTCTCCAGCATGAAGAAGTGCGGCATCCGGCTGGTCGGGCGGAACGCCTTGGGCGACCAGATCCAGGTCGCCATCATCTGCGGCGACAGCTTCTCCTTCACATGCGCCAGGCTCGGGCCGACCTTCTTGATGTCCTTGTGCTCGGCGATCGCATCGACCTGGTGGCAGTTGGCGCAGCCGATCTGGGCGAAGAGCTTGCGGCCCTCGAACACCTTGGGGGCTTCGTTGCGCAGGTCGTAGTGCCCGGTGTGGCACTTGGTACACGACGACTGGACGTACTCCATCGCGTGCATCGGCTTTTCCCAGTCGACCAGGTGCACGGCATGCCAGTGATATTTCTTCTCCCAGTAGGTCGCCTGCTTCACGGCGACGCGCTGGCTGCCGGTGGCGGGATCGACGTAGCCACGGGCCGGGTTGTGGTGATCGTCCTCGAGCGGCGCGAAAGGCGCGGGGTTTTTCGGGTTGAGAAGGTTCACATCCTGCTGCGAAATGACCGCATGATGCGCATGATCGTGAGCCGCTTGCGGCTTAGCGTCCGTCGCTTCTGGTCCATCTACCTTCGCCGCCAAGGTGTTCGGTGGAAGCAGTGTCCCCGTCGCCGTCACCAGCGAATCCATTTTCGGCACGCTCGGCTCTACCGGCGCGGTGCGGATGCGCGAGCGGATGTCGTTGTCGCTGCCGCGATCGCCCGTGAGCAGAAACTCCGGCACCGTGGCCCCGGTGTCGGCATCGACCCAGATGTTGCGCGGCGTGTGCGCGACGTGGAAGAAGCTGGTGTCCTGGCCCGAGCCCTCGTGGCACACCGTGCAGCCCATCGTCTTCAAGGGGTGCGGCGACTCGGCGTCGAGGTACATGTCGAGCTTCGGGTGCGCGAGCATCACGGGGCTGTTGGAGACGGCCTTCTGCCCGGCCTCCTTGCGCACCGCGTTGAACTGGTCGACCATCGCGTGCCGGAACAGACTTTGAAGCAGAGCGAACTCTCTCTCCCCGGCGTGTCGCTTGATTAATGTTTGAAGATCATCGACGTAGATCACCCGCTGCTCGTACCAGCGTCGACGAGTGACACTTTCCTTGTGGCCGGAGGTCTGCGCGATGCGGGACAGTTCGCTGGTCAGCGTGTCGCGCCACATCTTTGATTCGTCGCCCGACCAGGTGGCCGGGTCCTTCTCCTTGGCATCCTCGACAAACTTGAGCACCGGCAGCGTCGCGTCGGCCGCCTCGCTGCGCAGCGTATTGATGCGGACCAGCGTCTGCTGCTGAGCGCGGAGGTAATCGAGGCGAACGGAGGCGTTGCCGGCCGCCGCGAGCTTGTCGACCGCCCGCTCCCAGAACTCGACGGAGACGACCGCATCATCGATCGTCTCGACATCCTGGTACTGAGTCCGCGCCACCTGCCGCTGGAGGAACTTCACGAGGTCTGCTTGCACGAACTCGGGGCGGTCAATATTGATGTGGCAGGTCTGGCAGGCATCAGCGGTCTCGACCGTGAGGAAATTCAGGTCGGTGCGCACGCCGGGCACGATCACCTGTTCGATCTTCTCGCTGGGGTTGAACCAGTCGAGCAGCGGGGCGTTGCGGAGGTTTTCCCCGAACTTCGAGGCGATGTTGTCCGGCGCGAGCTTCGACAGCTTGTCCGCCAGTGCCCGGCGTTCGCGGTCGAGGTTTTCGAGGTCCTTCTTCTGGTCCTCCTCGGCCTTGCGGAAGGCGGTGACTTTTTCGGTCAGCGCCGTCATGCCGGCCATGTGCTTTTCTAGCTCGGCGGATTTCTCGTTGTAGTCGATGATGATGCTGCGCAGCCTCTCGCGGAGGGCCTTGGTCTCGGGAGCGTCCTCGCCATATTGAAGGCGGGCCCGTTCGATCTGCTGCTCGGTGGGGACGATCTCGCTCTTGGTGCGGGCCAGCGGCAGTTCGAGCTGGATGCGCAGCTTGTCCATCGCCGCCAGATCGCGCTCGGCGTCGGCGAGCTGTTGCTTGGGCAGGGCGGCCCGCATCCGGCGGATCTCCTCTTCCTTCTGCGCCAGGTCCATGCGCAGCTGGGCGCTGTCGGTCTGGGCGAGGGTGTCGGCCGTGAGCACCGCCTGCCAGGCCCGGGCGTCCTGCTGGTAACCGCGCCAGGCGCGGGTCCAGTCGTCGACGATGAGCCAGCCCGTGATCAGCAGGAGAAAGGCCGCGGAGGCGGCGAAGACGATGTTGAGGGTGCGGATGCTGCGGAAGGTTTCGGTAGGTACAGGCATGATGAAACCCAGATCGAGAATGCGTTCGTAAGAACAACCGCGCAGTGGCTTAGGAAACAGAACCAACCGTTGCGGTCACTTTATCCAATGGCGGTGGGCAGGGCAAAGGAGTTGGATGTGAAGACAGGGCAATCGCAAGTACCGAGGGTGGCACTGACAAGGACTGCTCGGAGGCCTTGTCAGTGTCGGACGCGCGTCGCCTAGCCGACACTGACAAGCTCCGCGGACTCCGCTTGTCAGTGCCACCCGGCTGGATGCGTCTGCCGTGCTTGAGGACGCGCGCCATTATCGCTTCGACCTGCGGAGCACGGAAAGAAGTACCGGCCCGCCCACCAGCGCCGTGAAGACGCCGACCGGGAACTGCCGCTGCTGGATCGCGGCCATGACGGTGTTGGCGAGCACGATGAGCAGGGCCCCGAGGATCGCCGAGGCGATCAGGAGCATGCGGTGCGACGGACCAAAGAGCAGGCGGGCGATGTGCGGGCAGATGAACCCGACGAAGGCGAGCGGCCCGGCGAGCACAACGGCGCCGGAGGCGAGCAGGGCGGCCACCACGAAGAGCAGCGTGCGCAGGCGGGTGAGGTTCACGCCCATCGCCACCGCCTCTGAATCTGAAAACAGCGCGACATCCATCGCCCGGCATTGCGTCAGGAGCACGCCGAGCCCCGCGAAGGTGAACACGGTAATGATCAGCATGTCGCGCAGGCCGAGGCTCTCTTCGAGGTAGCCCTGCATCCAGCGGGCGAGCTGGGCCATGTCGCCCTCGGTGTTGAGCTGGTAGAGGATCATGATGACGGCCCCGTTGAAGGCCGAGAGCACGACGCCGGTGAGGAGCATGCTGAAGGGGTCGATCCCGCCGCGCCGCCGGCCCGCGAAGTAGACGACCGCGAGCGTGGCCATGCCGCCAAGGAGGGCACCCAGGTGCAAGGGCCCCAGCGACTGCTGGAGGTGCTTGCTGAGCATCTGCTGGCCGATGTAACCGACGGCCGCGCCGGCGGCGAGGCCGAGGATGAAGGGCTCGGCGAGGGGGTTTCGCAGTAGTGCCTGCAGCGCGACGCCGCTGGTGGAGAGAGCGACGCCGGCGACGATCGCGACGAACACCAGCGTCAGGCGGATCTGGAGGATGCTGCGGCCATACTCGCCGCTGGGCCAGCCGAAGGTCGAGCCGATCATCAGCCGCAGCACGCACAGCGCCGCGAGCACGGCGAGGAGTGCACCAAGGATGAATAGATGACGGCGCGGCCGGGGCATGGGCGACAGTGTAGTTTGCTCGCTGCTGCGCACCTCTCCCTCCGAGGGAGAGGTCGGCGAGTCCGCGAGCCGGGTGAGGGTGAGAGCCAGGGACTACTGTGAGTCACATGCGCGCAATGGACGACCAATGAGTCCCGTCGTCTCCTCCTTTCCCGGAGGGAGTGCGGCGCCGTAAGCCTCCACCTTCTCAGCGCATTTTCGCTTTGCGATACGGTCGCAAGTCCATCCCGGGGTACCGCCGCGCCACGCCCGCAAGCGTCGCTTCATTCCAGTAATGATCGCCCGGCTTCGGGAAGCCGATGGCTTCGCGCTGCCTCGGCGTGGCCCGCTCCAGAAACGATTGAAGCTCGTGTTGCTCGCCGTAGCTGGGCCAGAGCTGGTAGCCCTGGAAACCGTGGCGCTTGGCGCGGTAGACGAGGTGGTGCGTGAAGCGGGCCCCGAAGTCGGCGGTGATGGCGGTGCCGCGGTGAAAGGAGGTCATGGAGAAGACGAGCATGCCGCCGGCCTTGGTGATGATGGGCGTGGCGAGGTCGTAGATGTCCGGGTACGCCTCGCGCGGCCGAAACGGCGGCCAGAGCGGATCGTTTCGTGTGTGCCGCTGCGAGACGACATGCGTGGGCCCAAGCGTTGCATCGACATCGCTGTAGTAGAGGATGATGTTGATCTGCCGGTAGTCGCCATCGTCGCGCGGGAAGACGAGCGTGTTGCCTTCGTAGTCCGCGTGCATGGGCTGATCGAAGTCACCCATGCCCGCATACTTCGCCCACAGCGCCGAGCGCGACAGGATGATGTCATCCGTTCCCAGCGCGGCCGCGACGAAGTCGAGGATGCGCGGGTGCAGGGCGATATGGTTCAGCGTGTGGTCAACGTATGGGAACTCAATCTGCTGAAAGTCGGGGCTCTCGGTGAGGGCGCGATATCGCAGGGGCTTCAGCGCGAGTTCCTCCGGCGAAGGAAAATAATTGGCCACCGCCTTGCGCGCGGCTTTCACGTCGGTTGGCCTGAGGAACCGCGGCAGCAGGACGAAGCCGTGATCGAGCAGTTGAGAGATGGCTTTGGTGTTGGAGGGCACGTGGTGTCTTTGGGGTGAATGCTCTGGGCAAGCCCGATGATGAGTCCGCGAATCGTCGGGGTAAATGGGTGGATTACTGTAGACCGGTACCCCGACGATTCGCAAAGCCTCATCATCGGGCTTGGCGATGGTTTTCCCTTTAAGATGACCCGATGAAGTTCAAGAAGCCGCCGCTTTCAGTGCAGGTGACCACGCTCTGGGATTACCCGTCGCAGCACTACGGCGACGAGGTGCAGGGCGACCCCGACTACCGCGGCGCGACGCCCAGCTACATCATCTGGAACCTGCTCAAGCGGTACACGGCCGAGAAGGACCTCGTGATCGATCCCTGTGCCGGCAGCGGCACCACGCTCGACGTGGCCCGCGACCTCCAACGCCGGGCGCTGGGGTACGACCTCGCTCCGCCCCCGGCGCGCAAGGACATCTTCCGCGTCGATGCCCGCAAGCTGCCGGCGGAACTTTCAGGCAAGGCGGATTTCGTCTTCATTGATCCCCCGTACTCCACGCATATCGAATACAGCGACGACCCCCGCTGCATCGGCAAGCTCGACGCGGGTGTCGATGGTGGCCGGGCGTACTACGAAGCGATGGCGCAGGTGATCCGCGAGATCGACCGCGTGCTCAAGCCGGGCAAGCACATGGCGCTCTATGTCAGCGACTCGTTCGTCAAGGGCAGGCCGTTCATGCCCATCGGCTTCGAGTTGTTCGCGCTGCTGCGCAAGCACTTCGAGCCGGCCGACATCATCGCCGTGACCCGGCACAACAAGACGCTGGAGATGGGCAACTACCGCCAGGCGGCGGAGGAGGGGAACTTCTTCCTGCGCGGGTTTAACTATTTGTTCATCATGAGGAAAGTCGGTGCATTGCGCCCGAACCTTCCCCCAAGCCCCACCCGGAAGGGTGCGGGCTGATGCGGCCAATCTTCACTGGCGCATTGTGAAGGGGCGCTGATTAGCCCGCACCCTTCCGGGTGGGGCTTCGGGGACTATGGCATCGCAGGCGGTGAGACGACCTCCACTTGACTGTCACTCGCGTCGCCGTTCGCGCGCCGCCCCAACTCCACCATGCGCCGGCGCAAGTCCTCGACCACCGCTTCATAACTCAGCGTCCGATCCGGCTGGTAGGGCTCACCAAAGTAAACGTGCGACCGGCTCGGCTTCAGGAAGTGCCAGATCATTTTCTTCACCACCGGCGTCCCGGTAATCCAAACCGGCACGATCCTCGCGCCGCTGCGCACCGCGATCATCCCGATGCCCGCCTTGAACGGCTGGAGGTTGCGGTGGTCGCGCTGCAGCCCGCCTTCGGGGAAAATACCCGTCAATTCACCCTGCTCCAGCGCTTCAAGCATCGTCTTCAGTTGGCGAATCGGGGCCTTGCCTTCCTCCAGCACGATCGGGTCGATCGTCCGCCACAGCGGGTTCATCATCCTGTAGAGGTTCTTCTTGACCATCACCCAGCGCACGCGGCGCTGGAGGCCGGCCTGCACCAGGAACGGGTCGATGCCCGCGGTGTGGTTGGCCGCGAGCACCACGGCCCCCGACATCGGAACGCGGTGCGCGTTGTGCCACTTCACGCGGTGCCAGACCAGCATGAAGATACGGTCGAGGTGCCAGAAGAAATTTCGGTTCCACTCCTTCATCGGCCCGGCCCGGAGCGTTCGGTACAGGCCGTACACCGCAATCGCCATCAGCACCAGGCCGGTGGGCAGCAGGGCCCTGACCATGATGGTGTCGGCGTTCTCGCGCGGCAGCCGCCAGATGATGAAGTTGACGGCCACGATGGAAACCGTGGTGGCGAAGCCGTTGACGCCCATGACCCGGCCGCGGACATAATTGGGGCTGATGCCCATGAGCAGCGTGAAGGTGCAGATGATGGCGACGTTGCCGAAGAAACCGGTGCCAAAGGCGAACAGAAGGCCGAGGCCGTAGTACTCATTGAATGCGAGCGCGAGGACGCAGAAACCGGCGCAGAACAGGCCAAGCAAGCCGATGGGCAGCGATTCCTTGCGGGTGTTCATCCACGCGGTGCCCAATCCGCCGGCCAGCATGCCGGCGCCCAAGGCGGCGGTCATCTCGGCCATGCACTGGATGCTCTGATCTGCCGGGAACCCGTAGCGTTTGTCGCTGAGCGCGATGAAGACGTTGGAGACGATCATCGCCGCGCCCCAGACGAGCATGTTGATGGCGGTGAGCGTGATCGTGCGGCGGTGCTGGAGCATGTAGGTCAGGCCGGCGAACAGGCGGGTGAAGCCGCGGTCCTGGCTGTTGCTCTTGCGCACCCGCCAGGCGATGCGGAGGAACAGGAGCATGACGCCGCTGACGACGTAAAACACGATGGCCATGAGCAGGCAGGTCTTGAGCGTGCCGGAATCGTCCTCGCTGATCCACCACCCGCCGATGAGCATGCCGATGAGGGAGGCGATGGTGGCGATGGAGATGATGATGCCGTTGGCGGCCGGGAGCTGCTGGAGGGGGACGAGCTGCGGGACGGTGGCGTTGCGGACGGGGTTGAAGATGGCGGCGAAGCAGCCGACGGCGGCGATGAGGCCGTGCACGCGCCAGTGCAGCGACACGTCGAGGGCGGTGGCGACGCCGGCGCTTGGAATAATCAGGAAGGCATAGAAGAGGATGCCGGCGCGGGCCTCGTCGCAGATGGCCATGACCCACTTGCGCGGGAAGGTGTCGGCGAGCCAGCCGCCGGGCGGCGAGAGCAGGAGGTAGGGGAGGTGGAACCAAAAATAGATGGCGGCGCTGAGCGTGACCTTGGCGTCGGGGTTGGTCTTCACGCCCAGCAGGGCGAGACCGATGAGCATGATGAGCCGGTCGCCGAAGCCGCTGGCGGCGACGCTGGTCCACATGAGCGTGAAGTTGACGTTCCGCCACAGCGGCGCCGGCGTTCCCGCGGGCCTGGATTCAACGGGAACAGACTGATTCATAGGCGGCGAAATGTAGCAGATGGGACAGACAGACGCGACGCGCGACGTCCTGTACTATGATCCATCAGGAGCCCCCCGTGAGCGACAAACCCCTTTCCATCTTCGACCTGAGTCCCGCCGAAAAACTTCAGCTCGTGGAAGATCTCTGGGACGACGTCGCGGCTGATCCGCAAGCGATTCCAGTGCACGACTGGCACAAGGCCGAGCTCGATCGGCGCAAAGCGAACCTGCTGGCGAATCCGCAATCTGCGGTGACGTGGGAAGCTGTGAAGCGAAGGGTGCGCGAGCGGCATGGACGTTGAACTGATCATCACGCCGGAGGTGTCGATATTGCCCAGGCCTACGACTGGTACGAGGACCAGCGGGTCGGGCTCGGCGAGGAGTTTCTTGGCTGCGTGGACGCGTGTATTGACGGAATCTGCCGGTCGCCGTTCCTTCACCCCAGGTCTATGAGCAGTATCGTCGCGTCCTGACGCGCCGGTTCCCGTACGCGGTCTATTTCGAGGCGGAGGCCGATCGCGTCACAATCTATTGCATCATCCACACGTCGCAGGATCCGCAAAAGTGGAAGAAGCGGTTGAAATGAAGCGTGAATATGCTCACCCGGCGATCCGCCCGCGGTCGTGATACACATTCATCCGCCCCGGCCGAAGGAAACCGACCAGCGTGATGCCGAAGCGCTCGGCCATCTCCGCCGCGAGGCTGCTGGGGGCGCTGACGGCGGCGACGAACGCGATGCCCGCCATCGCCGCCTTCTGCATAATCTCAAAGCTCGACCGGCCGCTCACCAGCAGGATCGCGGGGTCGATCGGCACCTGACCGTCGAGCAGCGCCGCGCCGATCACCTTGTCGACCGCGTTGTGCCTGCCCACATCCTCACGCAGCACGCGCAGTTCGCCGGTTGGCGTGAAGAGCGCCGCCGCGTGAAGCCCGCCGGTTGCTTCGAAGGTTGATTGGGCGGCCCGCATGCGGTCGGGCAGCGATGAGAGCGTCTGCGGACTCACTGTGAAGCGCCCGACGATCGGCTTGATCGCCTTCTCGATGCGGTCGATCGACTGCTTGCCGCACAGCCCGCACGAGCTGCTCATGTACATCTCGCGCTTGCCGCAAGCGATCTGTTCGCGCCGATGGGTCATGGCGTCGTCGGTCAGTGTCACGATCACGACGTTGCCGTAGTCCGCGATCTTGCAGGGCTCGATCGATTCGATCTCTTCGCCGCGCTCGATGATGCCTTCGGTCAGGCAGAAACCGGCGGCGAGGTCGGCGTCGCTACCCGGGGGGCCGGGGGTGCGCATGGTGATGGCGAGCGGCTCCTTGCCGATGCGGATTTCGAGAGGCTCTTCGGTGGCGAGACGGTCATCGGCTTCGTTCGCGACGCCGTCACGGATCTGAACGATGCGGCGCGAGGTGGAAAGGTCCCCTGGGTTCACGGCGTCATCGTAACTGATGCAACTGGCAGCGGACTGCCAGTGGCATCAAAACGCGCTCACCCCAGCAGTTCGCGCATCACCCGCTGCACTTCCGCCTCGCTTGGCCTGCCTTCGAGCAGCACGCGGTCGTCCAGCGTGAGCACCGGGATGCGCGACCAGAACTGCTCGTACCAGTCGCCATTCTCTTCGATGTCGCGGTGAACGAGGGTGAAGCGCTCCGGCTGCTTCGCAAGCGGGGCGATGAGCGATACGAGTCGGTCGCAGAGGTGACAGCCGGCGCGGGTGTAGAGGATGAGTTCGTGTGGCACGGTCCGAAGCCGCCAGTGGCTTTACTGCGTCCGCTTGTCGCGCTCGATCGACGCATACGCATTGTGGTTGTGGATCGACTCGAAGTTCTCGCTCGTCACCTTGTACCACGCGATGCGCTTCTCGGTGTTCAGCGCCAGGGCCAGGTCGCGCACGATGTCCTCGACGAACTTCGGGTTGTCGAACGCCTGCTCGGTGACGAACTTCTCATCCGGCCGCTTGAGCACCGCGTAAACCGGGGCGCTGGCGCAGGCCTCGACGAGGTCGAAAAGCTCCTCGATCCACATGTATTTGCCGGGCTGGAACCGCACGCGGACTTCCATCTCGCAGCGCTGGTTGTGGGCGCCGTAGGCCGAGATTTCCTTCGAGCAGGGGCACAGGCTGGTCGCGGGGACCTTGATGCCCATGACGAAGGTGTCGAGCTCTTCGTTGCCGTTGCTGGTGGCCTCGAAGGTGACCTCGATGTCGATCATGCCCTCGGACTTGGTGACCGGCGCCTTCTTGTGGATGAAGTAGGGGAAGGTCAACTCAAGGTGGGCATCGTGGGCCTCGAGACGCTGCTTCATGTCCCGGCAGACGTCCATGATCTGGTCGGAGCGCAGGTGCTCGTGGTGCTTGTTGAGCACCTCGAGGAAGCGCGACATGTGGGTGCCCTTCTGGTAGTGGGGCAGGCCGACGTACATGTTCACGCGGGCAACGGTATGCTGCACGCCGCCGGTGGCGGGGCACTTGAGCGTGATCGGGTAGCGGATGTTTTTGACGCCGACGCGGTCGATGGGGACGTTGCGCAGGTCGGCCGAGCCTTGAACATCGGGCATGGTTCCGGGGGCAGTGGCCGTGGCGGCGGCCGTGGTGATCAAGGCCGAGACCCGCGGCTTTACACTGGTTTTCTTTTTTGTTCTCATCACCAGGGCATCGTAGGGACGGGCTTGCGTCGTGGCAAAGACTCTTACAGGATAGCGGCGATGGCTGAAGGTGAAACGCCAAAAGGCCCGGGCGGAAGCGGCAAATCGTCGCAGGCGGTCCGGCAGGTCGCCGATGCGATCGCCAAAGGCCTGGTGAATGGCCGGAGCGTCGATGAACTGACGTCCGACCTGGAGAGCCGGGGCTGGAAGCAAGACGATGCCCGGACGTTTGTGACCACGATCGATCAAGCGCGTCGCGGTGCGCAGAAAGCGGTGGACGCCAAGCCCACGCTGCGACGCGGCCTGCTGATGCACATCGTGCTGGGCATTCTCTGGATCGTCGCCGGGGTCACGCTCATGCTCACCGCCACGCCGCAGCGCGACTTGAGCAGCATGGGCGTCGCGGTCATCGCGTTCGGGGTGATTGAAGGCGCGTGGGCGGTGCGCGGGTGGAAGGCGATGAAGTGAATATTGGTGCCACGGGTCGGCTGGGCGACCCGTGCTGTATGGCACCGCGAACACACGGTCACGGAGCCGACCCGTGGCACCGTCGCCCTCCGTCACACCGGCATCACCCGCAGCGGCACGCGCTTGCGGCCCCAGTCGCCGGCACGGTTCAGCTCTTCATCAAAGACACCGGCGATCTTCGTGCCGCACGTCTTGCAAGAGTCGCCGATGAGGTTGTACTGGCCGAGCTCGTACCAGTCGCGCTCGATCACGACGCCGCCGCAGCCGGGGCAGTAGGTGCTCTCGCGCTTCACATCGTGCACGTTGCCGACGTACGCGTACTTGATGCCCATGTCGATGGCGATCTGGCGGGCATTGATCAGCGTCTCGTGCGGCGTGCGCGGCTTGTCCATCATCTTGAAGTCGGGGTGGAAGGCCGTGAAATGGATCGGCACCTCGTCGCCGATGTTGTCGACGATCCAGCCGCACATCGCCTTCGTCTCCTCGGGTGAATCGTTCTCGCCGGGGATCAAAAGGTTGGTCAACTCCTGCCATACGTTCGTTTCGTGCTTCAGATATTTGATCGTCTCCAGCACCGGGGCGAGCTCGGTCTGACAGAGCTTGCGGTAGAACGATTCGGTGAACGCTTTGAGGTCGACGTTGGCGGCGTCCATCCACTGATAGAACTCACGCCGCGCCTCCGGCGAGATGTAGCCGGCCGTCACCGCCACCGTCTTGATGCCTTCGCGGCGGGCGACCTTGGCGATGTCGATGGCGTACTCCGCCCAGATCGTCGGGTCGTTATAGGTGAAAGCGACACTCCGGCAGCCGGTCTCCTTCGCGGCCGCCACGATCGCCTCCGGCGTCGCTTCGCCCGCCAGCGTGTCCATCTCCCGGCTCTTGGAAATGTCCCAATTCTGGCAGAACTTGCACCCCAAATTGCACCCCGCTGTGCCCAGCGACAGCACGGGCGTGCCGGGCAGAAAGTGCGCCAGCGGCTTCTTCTCGATCGGATCAATGCAGAACCCGCTGCTGCGGCCGTACGTCGTCAGCGCCAGCTTGCCGTCGACGTTGGCGCGCACGAAGCAGAAGCCGCGCGAGCCCGTGGGGATGTGGCACTCGCGCGGGCAGAGCGTGCAGACGACTTTGCCGCTGTGCGGGTCGGTGTGCCACCATTTGTCGGTGAAGTAATCGGGCATGATTCGTAGGGTCCGTTGTGCGGTCCGTCCAAGTCATAATCGTATGCGGCTGCATCCGCGCGTAAAGACGGTTGGGATGAAGGGAGTCCAGGAGATGGTGCCACGGGTCGGCTCGGCGACCCGTGATGCGTGGTTAACCGCACGGGTCGCCGAGCCGACCCGTGGCACCGATCCCATCACCCGCTACTTCGCACAGCGGACTCTATACGGGAGCACCGGTTTCCGGCGAGCAGCGCAGCGTCAGGCACGCGATTTCCGCCGGGCATTTCACGCGCAGCGGGAACCAGCTCCCGACGCCGGAGTTCACGTAGAGGTACGACTGCCCGCGCTGGTAAAGCCCGCGCGGGTAGCGGTGGGCGAAGCTGCCGAGTCCTATGGAGCCCTTCTTGCCCCGGTCGTTGGTGAAGACGACCTGTCCGCCGTGGGTGTGGCCGGCGAGGGTGAGGTCGACGTGGTGGTCGATCGCCGCATCGAAGGCGTTGGGATGGTGCGAGAGCAGGATGCGCAGGTCGTCCTTGCGGTGCCGCGGGGCACCGTGCAGGGCGGTGCGGACGAAGCCGCGCATGTCTTTAGGCTTGTGCGGGAAGTCGACGCCGCTGATCACGATGCGATGGTCGCGGTGCGAGACGGTGAGCGACTCGTTCATGAGGATGCGCAGACCGGCGTCGCGGAAGTGCTGGATCAGCTTTGGGCCGTTGTCCAGGTAATCGTGGTTGCCCGGGACGAAGTAGACGCCCAGCGGCGCGGTGAGCTGCGACATGGCCCTGATTACTTCGTCGATGACGCTCAGCGACAGGTCGACGAAGTCGCCGGTGACCGCGATGAGGTCGCCTTTGAGGGCGTTCGTGGACGCGACGATTCCGGGAAGGCGGTCGGGCTTGACGAGCGACCCGATGTGCAGGTCAGTCAGGTGGGCGATGCGCAGGCCGTCGAGGGCATCGGGCAAATTGTCGAGGGCGACGGTGCGCTCCAGAAGGTGCACATCCAGCACCGATTTCGTCCGCGACAGCCCGCCCCGGCTGAGCCAGATGGGCACGGTGGTCAGCGCCGCGTGCCGCAGCTTCGCCTTCACGCGCCGCAGCGATTGCTTCGCCTTCGCCTTGAACCGGTTGTATCGTTCACCCACGTCGCGCGTTCCATTTCGAGGGGACATCGGGGCATCGCCGCAACCGAGTGTAGGTTGCTCCCTGCGGCCGATAAGCAGATGTCCTGCAAAAGAAGACACAGGCGAGAAAATCGATGAACATAAGCCTATGATTTGCGTAAGTTAAAAGTATCAGGGGTACTCGCAAACACCCTGAGGTCCATATGAAAAAGATTACCAAGTCCGAAGACGTCGATGGCCGCGAGCTCTACAAGGGCGACATCGTGGCGACGCTTTCGGGAAATTTGACCGCGAAGATCTGCGACGTCGCCGAGGATGGCGGGACGCAGTTTGTCTGCCTGCGCGCGGTGCAGCACCCGTTCAGCAAGGGCATCTGGCATCCATCGGATCAGGTGCAGCGGATCAAATCCGCGAAGCGCGACCTGGTGCCCAAGCCTGCCCTGGTGAAGCCCACCGTCAAGCCGAATTGATCGCCGGATCGGATTCCGGAAAGTTCCTGTCTGATGCCACTGGCAGGCTCGGCTGCCAGTGACTTTCGTTCCGGGAATGCAAGCTATCCCGAGGGTCGCAGGCACTGGCAGCGGACTGCCAGTGGCATCAAGCGCAAGACTTTCCCGGGAGAGTCGCGGCTGCGACGATCCATCTCAATTATGTCGGCATTAGGTCGGCGCCACGCGCTCCAGCATGTGGTTGAGCAGCGCGTCGAGGTCTGACTTGAGCACGCCCAGCCGCCCGGCGATCGCCAGCGACGCCAGGCCGTGCAGCGCGATCCAATACGTTCCCGCGACGCCCAGCGCGCTGCGATTGATCTCCGCGGCCGGCACGCCCTTGGCCGCCATTTCTTCTCTGACGCGTTCGATCAACCCTTCGAAGCCTCGATTGAGAATCTGGGCGTCGGCCTCGCCGGAGTCGATCTCGGTGGCGAACATCAACTTGTAGAGGTGCGGGTTCTCGATGGCGAAGCGCAGGTAGTGCTGGGCGCTGCCGAGCCAGCCCTGCGGCGTGCCCAGGGTGCTCGCCGCCCGGCAACCGCTGGAGAGCAGGTCGAACCCGTGCTGCGTCATGGCCAGCCGCAGGCCATCCTGCCCGTCGACGTAGGTGTAGAGCGTCATGGCCCCGACGCCGAGACAGTCGGCGACCCGGCGGATGGTTACCGAGTCGAGGCCGTTTTTCTTCAGCAGCCGCACGGCCACCTCTACGATCAATCGGCGGCGCTCCTCGTGGTCGGCGAGGCGCCACTGGCGGCGGTGCCTGGTGGTTGACTGGGTGGTTGTCGGGATGACCGGCTCCTGAAGTGGACGATGCCCGGTGGCAAAGGCCTTGACGAAATCGGGGGGCGCTCGTACGCTGTATGAAATATATCGTACAATGTACGGGTTGGCAACCGGGGATGATTAATTAGAGTACTGGAGTCCGTTGATGCCCTCTCATTCAAAACATCGTGCATCATTGGTCGCTGTGGCCGTGCTTGCGGCCATCGCGGTGGTTGTTTTGCTCGTGGCGAGCGCGGGGCCGCGCAATGCCGGGGCCCAGCCCGAGAGCAAAACGAAGGGCGAGGACAAGGGCCGTCCGGCAGCCGAGAAGGGGCCCCCAAGCGGCCCGCCGCCCGCGAAGATCCGCGTCGGGGTCGTGTCGCAGCAGGAACTTCAGTTCCGCTTCGAGGTCATCGGCCGGTTCCGCGAGGTCCGGCGCACGATTGTCGGCTCCGGGCAGCAGGGCCGCGTCGTCGAGATGGCGATCGAAGAAGGTCAGCAGGTCACCGGCGGCAAGACGGTCCTTGCCCGCATCGACCCGACCTTCTCCAACATCGAGCTCAAGACAGCCGAAGCCCGGCTTCTCGAAGCGAGGGCCAACGCCGCCGAGGCCAAGGCCAACCTCGAGATGGCGGCCCGCGACCGGGTCTATTTTGAAGACCTCGAAAAGTCGCAATCCGCCAAGCCGCGCGAGGTGGACAACTCGCGCTCCATCGAAAAAGCCAACCAGGGGAAATACGAGCAGGCCGTGGCCGCCATCACCAGCGCCGAGCAGGACATCCGCCGGGTCGAGGAGGAACTGCTGCGCTTCAACATCATGGCGCCGTTCGACGGCGTCGTGGTCCGCAAATGGATGGAGCTCGGCCAGTGGGTGCAGAAGGGCGCCTCCGTCGTCGAGCTGATTTCGCGCGGGCAGGTCGATGCGATGGTGGACGTGCCGGAGAAATACATCAACGCCCTGTTCGAGGGCGAAGACATCGAGCTGCGCGTCGATGCCTTGAATCTGCCCGCCGCGGGCAAGATCCAGGCGATCGTGCCCGACGCCGCCTCGGCGGCGCGGACGTATCCGGTGAAGATCCGCCTCGGCGATCAGGAAGGCAAGTTGAAGCCGGGCATGAGCATCACGGCGTGGCTCCCCGCCGGCGAGAAGATGGCGACGCTGACGGTGCCGCGCGACGCGGTGCTCTCGACGTCGGGCAGCAGCGTGGTTTGGGCGGTCAGCGACGGCAAGGCCATGAAGATCGATGTGGACGTGCTTTTCGGCGCGGGCGACCAGTACGCGGTCCGCACCAGCCGCCGCAACGCCGGCCCCCCGCTGGCGCAGGGCATGCAGGTCGTCGTCGAGGGCGGCGAGCGGCTGATGTTCCCGGGCCAGCCGGTGCTGGTGATGCAGAGGTGATCGAGGTCCAAATCACGGGCGCCAAACTTCAAAAAGCTCGGACCGACCCCAATCGATCTGAAACCAGATGCTTGTGATTTGGTTTTTCTGACTTTCAGCAGGACCCCCACATGGACCTCATTAAGTTCTCCATCCAAAACCCCGTGAAGGTCAGCGTGGGCGTCCTGCTGCTGGTGCTGTTCGGCATCCTCGCGCTGGTGTCGATCCCGATTCAGCTCACGCCCAACGTCGATCAGCCTATCGTGAAGATCACCACCGCGTGGGCCGGGCGCAGCCCCGACGATATCGAGCGCGAGATCATCGAGAAGCAGGAAGACAAGGTCAAAACCGTCGGCAACCTCAAGAAGATGTCCGCCATCGCCTACGAAGGCTCGGCTGAGATCACGCTGGAGTTTTATGTCGGCACCAACATGAGCGAGGCGCTGCTGGAGGTTTCGGACAAGCTGCGCGAGGTGAGCGAGAAGCCGCAGGACGCCGACGAGCCGGTGGTCAAGGCCAGCGCTTCTTCGAGCGAGTCCCCCATCGCGTGGACGATCATCTCCAGCGCGGACCCGAACTTCGACATCGGCCTGCTCACCGATTACGTCGACGACCGCGTCCGGCCCTACCTGGAGCGCATCAGCGGCGTCAGCGAGGCCCGCATCTTCGGCGGCCGCGAGCGGCAGGTGCACATCCAGGTCAACCCGCAGCTCATGGCCCAGCGCGGCATCACGTTCAACCAGCTCCGCGAGGCGATTCAGCGCACCAACGTCAACGTCTCCGCCGGCAGCATCACCGAGGGCCGCCTCGATGTCCGCGTGCGCACCGTCGGCGAATACGACGACCTCGATAAGATCCGCGAGACCGTCGTGGTGGAGACGCCGGGCGGGCAGATCCGGGTGCGCGACCTGGCGCAGGTCACCATGACGTTGGAGAAGGAGCGGGGCTTCGTCCGCAGCAAGGGCCGGGCCGGGCTCGCCATCCCCGTCTACCGCGAGGTCGGCGCCAACGTCATGCAGGTCATGGCCGAGGTTCGCAAGCGGGTGAAAGAGATCGGCGACGACATCCTCCCCTCCATCGCCCAGCAGATGGCCGTCGAGATGAACCTGCCCGAGGTGCCGAAGCTCCAGTACGAGCAGGTGTACGACGAAACGCTCTACATCGACGACGCGATCAGTGTCGTGCTCGACAACCTCTGGGCTGCGGCGGTGCTGACCGTCGCGGTGCTGCTGCTATTCCTGCGCGACGTGCAGAACGTCCCCGCGTTTTTGCTCGGCCTCGCCGGGCTGGTCTGTGCCGGCATCTTCCTCGGGTTCGGCGTCACCAGCGAGGTGGTGGCGCTGATCGTCGCGGCGGTCTCGATGGCGCTCGTGCTTTACGCGGCCCGTTCCACCCTGGTCGTCTCGCTGGCGATCCCGATCTCGGTCATCGGCACCTTCGTGGCGATGTACGCCGCCGGCCGCAACATCAATGTGATCAGCCTCGCGGGTCTGGCCTTCGCGGTGGGCATGGTGGTCGACAACGCGATCGTCGTGCTGGAGAACATCGACCGCCACCTGCACCTGGGCCGCCCGCCGAAGGAAGCGGCCTACAAGGCGGCGAAGGAGGTGTGGGGCGCGGTGCTCGCCTCGACGCTCACCACCGTCGCCGTGTTCGGCCCCGTGCTCTTCATTCAGGAGGAAGCCGGTCAGCTTTTCCGCGACATCGCGCTGGCCATCTGCGCGGCCGTGCTGCTGTCGATGATCGTGTCCATCACGGTGATCCCCTCGGTGGCGGTGTTCGCACTCCGCAAGCGGCACGACCCGCGCACGGCGTTTGGCCGGCGGGCGCTGGGGCTGTTCGGCATCGCCGCCGCGCTCGACTGGGCGATCGTGAAGTTCGCGGACACGCTGCTGTGGCTCTCGCAGCCGCGCCTCGGCCGCGTCGTCGCCCGCCTGGCGATCGTGGTGGGCTTGACGGTCGCCTCGTTCCTCGGCGCCGCCGCCATCATGCCCCCGACGACTTACCTGCCCGCCGGCAACCGCAACCTCGTCTTCGGGTTTGTTTCCACGCCGCCGGGCTACAGCAAGGCCCACGACCGCGTCATCGCCGAAAGTGTCGAGCGCATCGTCCGTCCTTATTGGGAGGCAAAAAACTACCAGGACACGGCCGCCTGCCCACCGGTGATGGACCCCTTCACCGGCCAGCCCATCGCCAACATCCCGCCGATGGATAACTTCTTCTTCGTCGCGGTGCCCATGGGCATGTTCACCGGCGGCACCAGTGCCGACAAGGAAAACGTCAAGCCGCTCGGCGGCCTCTTGAGCAGCGCCATCAGCATCATCCCCGGTGCCTACGGCGGCGCGTTCCAGCGCTCGCTTTTCGAGACCGGGCTCGGCGGCAATAACCGCATTGACATCGAAGTCACCGGCTTCGACATGGGTGAAATCCGCGCCACCGCGAGCGACCTTTTCAAACGCCTCGGCAAGGATTACGGCTTCGAGACCCTTCGCTCCACCCCCGGCAACTTCGACCTCCCCGGCCCCGAACTCCGCGTCATCATCGATGAGGTCCGCGCCAAGGATTTGCAGATCGACACCGCCTCGATGGGCTTGGGCGTGCAGGCCCTGATCGATGGCGCGATCATCGGCGACTACCGCATCGCCGGTAAGTCGGTGGACCTGCTGCTGGTCCGCGACCCGGGGTACGACCTGAGCGCCGACGCCATCAGCCAGGTGCCCATCGCGGCCCGCGACAAGGCGGGCAACCCGATGACGGTGCCGCTCTCGACCATCGCCAGCTTCGAGCGCGTCGACGCCCCGCAGACGATTCAGCGCATCGAGGAGCAGCGCTCGGTGACGCTCTCGTTCTCCCCGCCGGGCGACACGCCGCTGGAGGCGGTGATGGCCCGCATCGATTCGATCAAGGCCGAGATGGAAGCATCGGACGCGATCCCGCCGGGCGTCGAGGTGGAGCAGGCCGGCACCGCCAGCAAATTGAACGACGTCCGTGCCGCCATGATCGGCAAGTGGACCGGCTGGAATTGGGCCAGCCTCTTCAGCCTCTTTACCAGCCGGATGTTCCTCGCCCTGCTCATCACTTATCTGCTGATGGCCGCGCTCTTCGAGAGCTGGCTCTACCCGATGGTGATCATGTTCAGCGTGCCGCCGGCGGTCGTCGGCGGGTTCGCCGGCCTTGCCCTGGTGCACGCCGCCGACCCCCTCCAGCAGCTCGACGTCATCACCATGCTCGGCTTCGTCATCCTCATCGGCACCGTCGTCAACAATGCCATCCTCGTCGTCCACCAGTCGCTGAACTACATGCGCGGTACGGGCGACGGCGAAGGCGACGCCACCGGGGCGCTGCCTCCATTGGAAGCCATCCGCATGTCGATCCGCACCCGCGTGAAGCCGGTGATGATGACCACGATGACCACGCTGCTGGGCATGCTGCCGCTGGTGCTCACCCCCGGCGCCGGCAGCGAGCTCTACCGCGGTCTCGGCGCCGTGGTGCTCAGCGGCCTGCTGATCTCGACGCTCTACACGCTGCTGGTCGTGCCGCTGGCGTTCAGCCTGATGATCCAGTTTCAGTCGTTCGTCCGCCGGCTGCTGGGGCTGCGACCGGCGGAGGAGACGGGAGCGGTGGCGCATCCGCAGCCACCGGTGCCGCACGAGCCGGTCTATCTGCAACCGGCACAGACGACGGCGGAGTGACGCGAATGACCGGTAAGTGAATCCGGGTGCCGCTGACAAGCGCAGTCCGCGAAGCTTGTCAGTGATGCTGCGTCTCCGCCACCGATCGAGAGACGCCGGCCTTGCCGGCGGCACCTGTCTCATCGAATTCGCACTGACAAGCTCCGAAGACTCCGTTTGTCAGTGCCACCCAACATCCCCACGGCCGTCCTCCATCTCCCCCAACCTCACAGCAACTTCTGCCCGCGTGGTATGTTTTTGAACCCGAGCGCGCTGTCGGTCGATAAAGAGGAAGGCCGCGGCTTAGCGCGATTGCGCGGGACGGGGTATCGACCCGGCCCCGGCGCGACTGCAACGCATTGACTGAGATTCGGTGCGCCCTATTGTTGCTCAATATTTGCGGGAAAACCGACATGACCACGAAGCGGAAGACAGCCATCGCAAGGCCGAAGCAGACCAAGAAGTACTTCAAGCTCGACGAGGCCCGCCGCTCGTTGGGTTATGTCTCCCGCATCGTGCAGGACATCACCGCGTGCTACGGCACCGTGCTCGACACCCGCCAGCGCCTCGAGATGCCCCGGCCGGAGGACATGAGCGCCGAGCTCAAGGCCGAGTACGACGCGGGCATGTCGAAGCTCAACGGCCTGATCGATGAGCTCCAGCAGGTCGGCGTCGAGCTCAAGGACTTCGAGCGCGGGCTGATCGACTTCCCGGCCTGGCACGACGGCCGAGAGATCTGCCTGTGCTGGCACCAGGGCGAGGCGACGATCAACGCGTGGCACGAGGTCGACGCGGGCTTCGCGGGCCGGCAGGATGTGTCGCTGCTCGAGCCGATCGGCGCCGGCAGCGGCGAAGCGTCCGACGATGACGAAGCCCGCGGCAACTGAACGGCGTTCACTGCGCATTCCAGATACAAAGAAGGCCCACCGATTTTTCATCGGTGGGCCTTTTCGTTTGACGATCCTAACCACTTCACGCCTGCGACTCGAACTCCCAGCCCTTGCGGTAACTCTTGTGGATGAACCGATCCGCCTCCGGCGCGTTGGTCGCGCGGAGCTCTTTCGCGTCCCATTCGATCTTTCGGCCGGTGCGGTGGGCGACGACGCCAAGCAGGTTGTGCTCGATGAGCTTGCCCGAGTAATCGAAGTTGCAGAGGGTGTCGCCCGGCTTGCCGCTCTTGGCGGCGAGGAGCCATTCCTTGTGGTGCTTTTTCGACTTGGGGATGGTCGGCGGGGGTTCGACCGCTTTCGCGCCGCCGTCGAGCATGATCGACTTGCGGCCGTAATCGGCAAGCAGCTTGCCCTGGTCGCCGACGAAGAGCACCCCGATGCCGAAGCCTTTCAAGTCAACGCCGAGCAGTTGGCTCGGTTTGGCCCGGCCGTCGTACCAGATGACTTTGCACGGCTGCTCGTGCGGCCCGCTGCCGCGCGCGGGGTGCGTCCAAGTCACCGTCAGACGCTCCGGATAGATCACCTCGTGCGCCAGCGGCGCATCGGCTTCGCAGGTGTCGGGGAACTGAAGCGCCAGCGCCCAGTAGGGCAGGTCGATCAGGTGGCTACCCATGTCGCCGAGGATGCCGTTGCCGAAGTCCCAGTAGCGGTTCCAGGTGAGGTTGCCGGGCATGTAGCCGTTCTGGTAATCGCGGTAGGGGGCGGGGCCGAGCCAGAGGTCCCACTTGAGCCAGTCGGGGGTCGGCGCCGAGCCCGTCGGCGGCGGTGACTGCGAGCTGAAGCGGTCGCACCAGACGTGGGCCTCGGTGACATTCCCGATCACGCCCGCTTGGATGCACTCGACCACCCGACGGTAATTGTCATCGGCGTGGATCTGCGTGCCCATCTGGGTGGCGATCTTGTCCTTGCGCTGGAGGTAGGTCTCGCGCACGAGGCGGGCTTCGGCGACGCTGTGGCCCAGCGGCTTCTCGCTGTAGACGTGCAGGCCGTGCCGCATCGCGCGCACCGACGCGCAGGCATGGGTGTGGTCGGTGCTGCTGATGACGACGGCGTCAATGCCCTTGGGGTCCGCGAGCAGCTCGCGGAAGTCGTTATAGGTCTTGGCCATCGGGAAGCGTTTGGCGGCCCGCTGGAGCTGCCGGTCGTCGACGTCGCAGAGGGCGACGATGTTCTCGCTGGAGACGTCCCCCATGTTGTCGGCCCCGCGGCCGGCGACGCCGATGATGGCCATGTTCAGCTTGCCGCTGGGCGCGGTAGATTCCTCCGCGGCCCGGCAGGAGAGATACCCGATGCCGCTGGCGGTGAGGGCGGCCGTGGATCGAAGAAACTGGCGGCGAGAGGGACGATGGGGCATGTCGGGTTTCCGGTTGGGGTCCGACATGTTAACAGGCGAGGCATAAAATCGGCGCGGCAATGCTTCCCTCTCAACTCTTCACTCTCAACACTTCTCGTCCTACCTCAACGCCACGCTGTCGCGCAGCCCCAGGCTGTGATAAATCTGCCGTGTCGCGTCGCTGCGGTTAAGCGTGTAGAAGTGGATGCCGCGGACGTGATTGTCGATGAGCCGGCGGCACTGGTCGGTGGCCCAGTGGATGCCGAACCGCTTCACCGCCTCGGCGTCGTTGCCGGCGCGGCTCAACCCGCGCAGCAGGTCGGCCGGGAACCGCGCCCCGGCCGCCAACTCCGCCATGCGCTTGAGCCCTGCGGTGCTCGTCACCGGCATGATGCCTGCGATGATCGGCACCTTGATCCCCGCCAGTTCGCAGCGGTCGCGAAAATCGTAAAAGTCGCGGTTGTCGAAAAAGAGCTGCGTGCAGATGTAGTCCGCGCCGGCATCGACCTTCGCTTTGAGGTGGTCCATCTCGACGAGCCGATTGGGCGTCGCCGGGTGTCCTTCAGGGAACCCCGCCACGCCGATGCCGAACCCCCGGCGGTCCGGGTGCTGCCCGCGCTCGCTGAACTGACGGATGAACCGCACCAGGTCGCCCGCGTGCTGGAAGGTGTCCTTCGAACGATCGAAACCAACCCGGTCCTTCGGCGGGTCGCCGCCCAGCGCGAGAATGTTGCTCACGCCCGCCGTGGCGTACCGCTCGAGCACCTCGCGGATCTCGCGCTCCTGGTGGCAGACGCAGGTGAGGTGGGGGATCGGGTCGAGCGTGGTGGTCTGCTTGATGCGGACGACCAAGTCGTGCGTCATCTCGCGCGTCGACCCGCCGGCGCCGTAGGTCACCGACACAAACGATGGCTTGAGCTCCTCGAGCTGCGCGATGTTCTCAAACAGCGCCTCGGCCGAGTCCGCCGTCTTGGGCGGGAAGAACTCGAAGGAGCAGGTGATCTGCTGCTGATTGAAGATGTCCTGAATGTGCATGACTGATACAGGTTATCGGGTATCAGCCAGCGTTGCTCCATCACGGGCGGCGGCAAATGAGTCAAGAGACTAAGTTAGCGCCATCGCTGATAGTAATCTAAGAAACCTACGCGTTGACACATAAAACAATAGCGATAGAATAGGTCGTCAATGAAGCTTTCCGCAAAATCCGATTACGCGCTTCGCGCGTTATTCACGCTCGTTGATCATTACCGCGGCCCCGACAGCCGGCCGGTGCCGATTCGGCTGCTCGCTGCCCGCAATGATGTGCCCAAGCGCTTTCTCGAGCACATCATGATCGAGATGCGCGAGCAGGGGTGGGTCAGGAGCCTGCCCGGGCGCGACGGCGGCTACATGCTCGCCAAGCCCCCGGAGAAGATCACCATGGGGCAGGTGGTGCGGTATTTCGACGGTCTGCTCGCGCCGATCAGTTGCGTCTCCGCGTCGCATTACGTGCGTTGTAGTCAGGAGCCCGTCTGCCGGTTCCGGCGCGTGCTCCTTAATATCCGAAACTACATCACGGGTCTGATGGATCAGTCGACGCTGGCGGCCGTGTTCACCAATGCCCCGGTCAGCAGGGCGGACGTGTTCGACGAGTCGCTGCTCGCCGGTGCCGGCATCTAGTTTTTTTTCGCTCAATTCACGACCGTTTCAATCGCTAATCTGGCAAAGGGATGACTCATGTCTTTTCGCATAGCTCTGCTCGCGCTGCTTCTTGTCTTTGGCGCCATCGGCCTGACCGCGTGCGGCGGCGGCGATGGCAACGAGGTCGAGCTTCTCAACGTTTCCTACGACCCGACGCGCGAGTTCTACGTCGAGTTCAACGCCGCCTTCGCCAGATACTGGAAGGAGAAGACGGGCCAGGACGTGAAGATCAACCAGTCGCACGGCGGCGCCGGCAAACAGGCCCGTGCCGTCATCGATGGCCTCGAAGCGGACATCATCACCCTCGCGCTGGCTTACGACATCGACGCCATCGCCGAGAAGGCCGGGCTGTTCCCGACGGACTGGGCGAAGCGACTGCCGGACAACAGCTCGCCGTACACCTCGACCATCGTCTTCCTCGTTCGCAAGGGCAACCCCAAGAACATCAAGGACTGGAACGACACGGTCAAGCCCGGCGTCGCCGTCATCACACCTAATCCGAAAACCTCGGGCGGCGCCCGCTGGAACTATCTCGCCGCCTGGGGCTATGCCCTCAAGCACAACAACAACGACGAGGCGAAAGCGAAAGAGTTTGTCACCGCGCTCTACAAGAACGTCCCCGTCCTCGACTCCGGCGCCCGCGGCTCGACGACGACCTTCGTGCAGCGCGGCCTCGGCGATGTGTTCCTCTCCTGGGAAAACGAGGCGTTCCTCGCCATCAAAGAGTTCGGCGCGGACAAGTTTGAGATCGTGGTGCCCAGCTACTCGATCCTCGCCGAGCCGCCGGTGACGCTGGTCGACAAGACGGTCGACAAGCGCGGCACGCGGGCGGTGGCCGAGGAGTACCTGAAGTACCTCTACAGCGAGGAAGGCCAGGACATCGCGGGCAGGAACTTTTACCGCCCGCGCAACCCGGTGATCGCGAGGAAATATGAGAACGTGTTCGTTGAGGTCGAGTTGTTCACCATTGACGCCGTATTCGGCGGCTGGCAGCAGGCGCAGAAGACGCACTTCAAGGACGGCGGGGTGTTCGACGAGATCTATCAGCCCGCGAGCAACGGGGCGAAATAAGTCAGGTGCCGTCGGTCATGAACCCCGCAAGCTGCGGAGCAAGAAAGCAGTACACGCCCCGGACGGAGCGGCATCCGGTGCCACTATTTGGCACCCGTCACGACCCCAGAAAGGGACAAGGGAACGGAGATGATGCGCAAAGCAATTCCCGGAGCAAACAAATCGTTCCCCATGAAAACTGCAATCCGCCCGGGCAGATTCGAACTGCCGACCTGCGGTTTAGGAAAGCGGATTGGGGGCGTCCAACTGAGTCGCGTCTGCGCTCATGCTTGGCGATGAATCACGACGAAGGGGAGCGCACGGGCCCCGCGTCGGCAAGGGGTTGCGCGTGCCGGGCCGGCCGCCGGATTCGGTTGATGAAGCGCAGGACGACGAACCGCCATGCACTGGAATGTTGCGCCAAGTGTTGCGCCACCGGCGTTGCGGATGCCGTGGCACTCACCGCGTCGGTTCCGGTAGCCTTGGCCACTGCGCTCATGGGAGCCGCAGCCGTTGCTCGATCCGATCGGCCAGGGCCTGCCCGGTGAGGCGGTCCGGCCCGACACGGTGCCAGAAGCGCCGGTCGCCCTTGAGCGAGAAGAACGCCACGCCGAAGTTGAAATGGGGACGCTTGCCTTCGCGGAATACCGATGCCATGAATCACCTGCCTTTCGTTCGCCTGGTTTGCTTCGGCCTCTTCGGTTTCTCGACTTGCAGAGTCACGCCAATGTAGGGCGCGAGCCGGTTTAACACGTTCAAACTGATGTCCGATCGCCGGCGAGGAAGCGGGAGAGCGTGCCTTTGGTAACGCCGCTAACTTTCGCAAGGGCGTACTGCGTCATGCCACAGCCTTTGAAGCAGGCGGAGCTTTCGACGACCAACGGGAGCGAGTGAATCGGTTGGAGGGTGCCGTCCATGGGTTGAGCTGGGTTCTGGTTGAGCTGGGTTCTGCCTCGTCGGTGCGGGAGGCAGCTTGGCTTCAGGGACGTGACGATTACTCGGTCGGAGGCTGTGGGAAATCCCACACCTTTGCCGCCATTTGGAAATACATCGTCTGCACGACTTCATCCATTGCGTCTTCCGGCACCCGTTGCAGGTCAAACCGGTCCCCGTCGTCGCCTTCTTCTTCCACCAGGAAGGCCAGCGCCTCCGCCGCGGGCCGGCTCAGCAGTTCCAGTGCCTGACCTTGCATCCGATGGGCGATTTCTCGCTCTCGATTTGTCAGACCTCCTTCCCACTCAAGATGCCGCTCCAGCGCTCCTGATGGTGGGGATCGCCGCCGAATCCGCAGCGGCACAGATAGAGCGCGCGTGCCCATGCACGGATGCGCGCGAGAACGATTGAGTCAGGTAGCAGGGCCACGTGTCGCCTGGACCATGAGCATCACGGCCTGCCGAATAGCCGGTGGGAGCACGGGCCAAGCGTCGATGAGGATGGACAGGTCGGTGTCAGCGCCGGGCTTCACTGAGGGTGCTTGAAGCGAAAATTCATGCTCCACGTGTTGCGCTCAGTGTTGCGCTGGAAATGTCCGATTGCTCTAAGTCAATGCGCCCGGGCAGATTCGAACTGCCGACCTGCGGTTTAGGAAACCGCCGCTCTATCCAACTGAGCTACGGGCGCCGCGATGGGAACGGATCGTAGTCTATCGTTGAGACGCGGAACGTCTACTTCTCCGATTGCGCGGGGCATGGCTCTGCCGCGGGAGCGTTTTTTCCGGCCGATCAAAATGCACGAATCAAGGACGATTCGTAGCGATGACCCTAAGAAGGTCACGCGGGAGGACATGACGGATGTGTGCGCGAAGGTGCTGGCGTACCGCGATCGAACGGGCATGCACTCGGCCTTCATCGCCCGCGAAATTGGCGTCTCGCCATCGGTCGTCTCGGTCGAGCAGGTGGGCACGTCGCCGCAAGCGGTGATCAAGGCCATCGGCCGGACGATGCGGGTGAGCCCTGGCGTCCGGTCGCAAGGGATCAGCTCGCGGATGTGGTTCGACGCGATCAAGCAGACGCTGAAGGGGACCAGCCGACTGCTCATCATCGATCAGATTCACAAGCTCACCAACGTCGATGCCAAGGACCGGGCGTTGTACGCGCTGTGCGACCTTCACGACGCGACAGGCGCGCCGCAGCTGTGGGTGGGCACGACCGACCTGGTGGAGTACCTGGAGCGCAACGAAGGCCGGGGCAAAGAGCCGCTTGCTCAGATCCGCAGCCGCATCGCGATCTGCCGCGACCTGCAAGAGAAGGCGAACGATCCGAACCGCGGCGAGCCGCTCTTCACGATCGATGACATCCGCAAGGTCTACGGGAAGAACAAGCTGAAGCTGACGCGCGACGGTGAGCGCTACCTGATGAAGCTGGCGAACCTGCGCGGCTCGGGCGGGCTGCTGACCTGCACGAACATTGTCCGCGTGGCGACGAAGGTCAACGGCGAGTGGGGCGGCTCGCTTTCAGGCGACATGCTGCACGCGATGCGCGGGCTGCTCGCCAACCAGCGCGTCATGCAGCGGACAGAGGCGCACCGGCTAAAAATTCCGATCAATGGCGGCGGGTGTGCAGAGAGACTCAGCTATTGCAAGTGAGACAGATTCTCAATACCATATTCTGCTCTTTGGAGAACAACACTATGTGCCACTGCAATTCAACCGCGCGTCGTGGAATGTTGATGGGCTTGCTGAGCGCCGCGGCTGCCGCCATCGTCTGCGGTGCGTTCGCCGCGCCCCTTGCGGCGGAGGACACGCTCACCCTTTACTCCGGCCGCAGCAAGAGCCTCGTCGATCCGATCATCGAGCGGTTCAGCAAGGAGACCGGCATCAAGGTGGCTGTGAAATACGGCAACACCTCGCAGCTCTCCCTTGCCCTTGCGCAGGAAGGCAAGCGGAGCCCGGCCGATGTGTTCTGGGCCCAGGATGCCGGGGCGCTGGAGTCGCTGGCGAAAGCGAAGATGTTCGCGGAGCTGCCTAAGGCGTTTTTCGAGCCGGTCATGGAGAACTTCAAGACGGCGGACCTGACCTGGGTGGCGACGTCCGGCCGGTCGCGCGTGCTGGCCTATTCGACGGCGCGGGTGACGAAAGAATCGTTGCCGAAATCGGTGTTCGACCTGACGGACGCGAAGTGGAAGGGGAAGATCGGCTGGGCACCGGCCAATGCTTCCTTCCAGGCGTTCGTCACCGCGATGCGGTCGCAGCACGGCGAGGAGAAGACGCTGGCGTGGCTCAAGGGGATGATCGCCAACGAGCCGAAGTCGTACCCGAAGAACACGCCGATCGTCGAAGCGCTCGCCGCCGGTGAGATCGATCTGGGCTTGCCGAACCATTATTACCTGCTGGGGATGAAGAAGGAGAAGCCGGACCTGCCGGTCGGTCAGACCTTCTTCGAGAAGGGCGATATCGGCAACCTCGTGTTCGTTGCCGGAGCCGGCGTTCTTGCGTCCAGCAGCCATCCGGAGGCGGCGCGGAAGTTCGTTCAGTACCTGCTCAGCGAGCCGGCCCAGCAGTTCTTCACAACCGAGGTCAACGAGTATCCCGTCGTCGAGTCCATCAAGCCCGGATCGCAACTGCTCGACATGGCGGCGCTGAAGGCGGCGGCCCCGAAGGTGAAGCTCGAAGACCTCGCGGACATGGCTGGGACACTGAAGATGCTCAAGGGTTTGGGGTTGATTTGAGGAGGTTCCACGCACGGGAGTGCGTGGGCTTTGTCCAATTTCATCTCATCTCAACTACCGCCGGCCACCGTGGTACCTGACGCTGCCCGCCATCGCCAGCGTGGCGGCGGTCGCGCTGCCGTTGGGTTATCTCGCGGTGCAATCGCTGCGCGCGGAAGAGCTGCCGCCGGTCTTCACCGAATCAAACGCGGCGCTATTGTGGCGCACCATGCTGCTCGCATCGGTGGTGCTTACGGTGACCACGCTGCTCGGGCTGCCGATGGCGTGGCTGACGGTGCGGACCAATCTGGCAGGGCGACGCATGCTGGCGGTGCTCGCGGTGCTGCCGCTGGCGATCCCGGGTTACGTGATGGCCTACGCGCTCTTGAGCCTCGGCGGCGCGTACGACAGCGTGCTGGGCAATCTTTTCGGCTGGCAGATCGATCGCCCGCGCGGCTTTCTCGGCGCGGTGCTGGCGCTCTCGGCCTACAACCTGCCCTACATGTTCCTCACCCTCCGCGCGGCGATGCAGGACCTCGACCCGTCGATGGAGGAAGCGGCCCGAAGCCTCGGCCGGGGCAGGCTCGCGGTGCTTTGGACCGTGGTGATGCCGCAGCTCAAGCCGGCGTTTCTCGCGGGAGCGATGCTGGTGATCCTGCATGTCGTCGCCGACTTCGGCGTGGTGAGCCTGATGGGTTACGACACGCTCAGCCGGGTGCTTTGGACGACGTACAACACGTCGACGGCGCAGGAGGCGGCGCCGGTGGCGATGATGCTCGTCGCCCTCGCCTGCGGGTTCATCGTGGTGGAGATGGGCCTGCTCCGCCGCGTCCGGCTCGACCGCGCCGGCATCGGCACGGCGCGCAAGCAGTCGCTGGTGCGCATCGGCTGGTGGCACCCGCTGGTTTATCTGCTTTTCGCGGCGGTGTTCCTGATCAGCGTGGTGGTGCCGGCGGGGACGGTGGCGTACTGGATGAGCCGGCTGGGGGCGGTGCAGTGGTGGCCGGATGTGCGCGAGGCGCTGCTGCGCTCGGTGGAAGCGAGCGTGCCGGCCGCGATCTGCGCAACGGCGATCGCGGTGCCGATCGCGCTCATGCGGGCGCGGTATCCCTCGAAATCATCCTTCGTGCTCGAGCGGTTGCCGTTCATCGGCTACGCGACACCGGCGCTGGCGTTCGCACTAAGTCTGATCATGCTGTGCACGGCAACGTGGGTGCCAGACTGGTTGTACGAACGCATCTACCAGTCGCTGCCGCTGCTGATTTTCGCGTACACGTTCCACTTCCTCGCCGAGGCGGTGGGGCCGGTGCGGTCGAGCATGTACCTGGCGGGTCCGCGGCTCGAAGAAGCGTCGAGAGCACTCGGCAGGGGGCGGGTCGCCACGTTTTTCCGCGTGACGCTACCGGTGCTGCGGCACGGGTTGATCGTGAGCATGGCGCTCGTCTTCCTGTCCTGCATGAAGGAGCTGCCGCTGACGATGCTGCTCGCCCCGATCGGGTTCGAGACGCTTGCCAAGAACGTGTGGGACTACAGTGAGAACGTCGAGTTCGCCAAGGCCGCGCCGTTCGCGCTGGCCATTCTGCTATTCTCGGCCGCGTTTGTCGGCGTGCTGTTGCTCGAGGGTCGCGAGGACCAATGACTCTTAGACCCGGACTTCGCCCGAGACGATTGGTGAGATGAAATGACGGCTCCGTTGCTTCGAATCCGGCACCTGACCAAGCGGTTCGTCCCCGATGGACCGCCGGTGGTCGATGATGTCGCCTTCGAAGTGAACCGCGGCGAGATACTCGTGCTGCTGGGGCCATCGGGCTGCGGCAAGACAACGACGCTGCGCCTGATCGCCGGGTTCGAGCACGCGGAGCATGGCTACATCGTGCTTGACGACCGCGTGCTCACAGTGACGCCCGGCTGCGGCGGCGCGCCCGGCATCAAACCCGTGCACATCCGGCCCGAGCGCCGCGGCATCGGGTTCGTCTTCCAGGACTACGCGCTCTTCCCGCACCTGAGCGTGCTGCGGAATACAACCTACGGCCTGCGCGGCGCGTGGTGGACGCGCAAGGCGCGGGCGCTGGAGGCGCTCCGTCTGGTGGGCATGGCCGATCTCGCGCACCGCAAGCCGCACACGCTCTCCGGCGGCCAGCAGCAGCGCGTGGCGCTGGCACGTTCGATGGCCCCTGCGCCCAAACTCATCCTGCTCGACGAACCCTTCAGCAACCTTGACGCCGGGCTGCGCGAGGCGACGCGCCTCGAGGTGCGAAAGTTGCTGCACGAGCAGAACATGGCCGCCATCCTCGTCACCCACGACCAGGAAGAGGCGCTGAGCTTCGGCGACCGCATCGCGGTGATGAATTGCGGGAGGATCGAGCAGATCGGCTCGCCGGTGGAGGTGTACGAGAAACCGGCGACGACGTTTGTCGCGAGTTTTCTCGGCCGGACCAATCTGATGAAAGTAAACGCGAAGGCGGGCGTCGCGCCGTCAGCGATCGGCACGCTGCGGCTAGACCGCGCGGTCGACGGCGATGTGACGGTTTCGCTGCGCCCCGAGCATCTCTCCCTGACACCGGCCGCCAACGGCGACACCGGCGAGGTCATCAGCCGTGACTTTCGCGGCCACGACCTCATCTTCCGCGTCAGGGTCGGCGAGGAGACCTACACGGTCCACACTGATTACCGTTGCCGGTTTGAGCCGGGCGATCGGGTGAACGTCCTCGCATCGGAGGCGGCCGTGGTCGTCGATGCGAAGAAGAAGTGACACGATCAAGCGTTCCAACTCTCCACGACGCGGCGAAGTTGAGCCAGTTCATCCAGCAAAGTCAGCGTGCGTTCGATCGGCAGCATGGTCGCGCCATCGCTCAGTGCCGATTTCGGATCGGGGTGCGTCTCGATGAATAGCGCCTGCACGCCCGCCGCCACCGCGGCGCGTGCGAGCAGCGGCGTGCGCTCCGGCCGGCCGCCCGACTTGGTGCCGCCCGCGCCGGCCCCGGGCTGCTGCGTCGAGTGCGTCACGTCGAAGCACACCGGCCAACCGAGGTCCATCATGTCGCCGACGCCGATGAAGTCGTTCACCAGTCGGTTGTAGCCGAGGAACGTGCCGCGCTCGGTCAGCATGATCCTTGCCGCTTGCGGCTTGGCGATGCTCTCGTTTCCCGCGCTCGCCTCCACCAGTTTCTCCACCACGTTTTTCATCTCGCCCGGCGACACGAACTGCCCCTTCTTCACGTTCACCGCCTTGCCCGTGTGCGCCGCCGCGACGAGCAGGTCGGTCTGCCTGCACAGAAACGCCGGGATTTGAAGCACATCCACCGCCTGCCCGGCCGGTGCGGCGTGCGAGGGTTCGTGGATGTCGGTCGTCGTGGGCACGCCGAGCTTGCGGCCGACCGACTCGATCAGTCGCAGGCCGGCATCGAGACCCGGACCGCGGGCGCTATGGATGGAAGTGCGGTTCGCCTTGTCGTAGCTCGCCTTGAAAATGTAGCCGAAGCCCAGCTTCGCGCAGCGATCGCGGACCTGTTCCCCGATGCGGAGGCAGAGGTCGTGCGACTCGGCGACGCAGGGGCCGGCGATGATTGCGAGCGGCGCGCGCGGGCCGATGGTCAGGTTTTGGATCGTGATCGATTGCATGGGTGGGTCCGGCAGTTGTTCACGCGGCGTCGTTCGTGTCGCGCGGGCTGTGATGTTAACTGACGGAGCAACTCGACGGGCAGGGCCAGGAGGGTGGCACTGACAAGCGTAGTCCGCGAAGCTTGTCAGTGTCAGTCGCAATGGGCAATCACACTGACAAGGTCTCCGAGCAGTCCTTGTCAGTGCCACCCGGGCGTGAAGCGATACACTAAGTCTCCGCTGGAAACGGCCGCCTCATGACCGAACCCGCTCACTCTTGGTCCGATCGCCTGCTCCTTTTCCCGGTGCGGCGACCCGCCCTGACGCTGCTCGCGGCGCTGCTGCTGCTGGCGGCAGCCGTGGGGTCTGCCAGCACGCTCGATTTCAATCCGCGCCTCGAAGCGATGCTCCCGAGCGATGCGCCGAGCACCACCGCACTGCGGCAACTGACGAATGATTTCCGCCTGCTCGATCAGGCGCTTTTGCTCGTCGAGCATCCGCGCGGCTCGGCGGCGGTCACCTCGGATGAAGAAGAGTCGACGGCACAACTGCTCGCGTTCGCCGAGCGGTTCGAACGGCAGGTCCGCGCTGATGCGGAGGCTTCGCGGCTGGTCGAGGCCATTGAGTTTCGCGCTCCGAAAGAGATGCGGCGTTTTATCGAAGAGGTCGCCGTGCCGTCGGCGATCTGGTACCTGAACGATTCGGCGCTGGGCGAACTGCTCGGCCGGCTCACCCTCGAATCGATGCGCGATCAGATGGTCCGCAACGAGGAACTCATCGCCACCGCCTCGCCTGCCGCCAGCGAGCTCAGCAAGCAGATCCTCCGTGACCCGCTCCGGTTGCACGAGATCATCGCCCCGGCGCTTGCTTCGATGCGGCCGGCGCTGCGCACCTGGCGCGATGGCGATGCCTACCTATCGCCCGATGGCGGGGCGCTGCTCATCCGCGTCGAGGCGGCGGGGTCGCCGACCGACATGGCGTTCACCAAGCAGTTGATGGGCGCGCTGCGCCGCGCTGCTGAAGTGGCAGCGCCCGGCGAGTTGATCGTTCATTACGGCGGCGGCTACGCCATTGCCGAGGCGAGCGAAAAGGGCATCCGTGGCGACATGATCGGAAGCGTCACCGGTTCCATCATCCTACTCCAATTGCTGTACCTCTTCGCCTACCGCCGCTTCAGCAGCTTCGCGCTCATCATCTCGCCGGTCGCCTGGGGCGTGGTGATCGCTTTCGGAATCTACGCGCTGTTCTTCGGCAGCGTGTCGCCGGTCTCGGCGGGCATCGGCGCGATGCTGGCCGGCATGGGCGATGATTTCAGCATCCACTACCTCTCGCACTTCGAGTCGTGCCGCCGGCGCGGCCTATCGATCGAACAGTCGGCCGACCTGCGGCAGGGGTTCGGCATGTCGCTGGCGCATGCCTGCGGCACCTCGATGGTCGGTTTCCTTGCGATCGGGTTGTCGATGGTCCCCGCCCTGCGCGAGTTTGCATTACTGGGCGCGCTCGGCCTCGGCGGCGCGCTGGTCGGTACGGTGACGGTGCTGCCGGCGATCCTTGCGCTGCTGGATCGCCGCCGAACGTCGACCGACCGCGCATCGCTGCGGTTCGTGCCGGTGATGATCGAGCGATTTCAAAACAGCGGCCGCGCCTGGCGAACCGGTGCGATCCTGTTCGCAGCGGCCGCGGTGGTGCTCATCGTTCGTTGGAATTCAGCACCTTGGTTCGGAACAGAGGTCCACGCGATGCACCCGCAGCCGAACGAGCCGCTGAAGACGCAGCACCGCGTGGCCAAGCGATTTGGTGTGTCGCCGGAGACGATGTTCATCCACCTTCAGGCGAGCACGCCGGCGGACCTGATCGCCGTGGCATCGCAGGTGCAGGCGCGGATGAACCAGCCCGATCTTCGCGACGGGATCGCCGGCTCAATCGGGCCGGCCACGTTTCTGCCCGACGCGGCTCGGCGTGCGGATCGACAGTTGCAATTGCACCGCGCATCGTCGAGGCCGACCCTGGACGCAGCCGCCAACTTTCGGTCTGCATTGCTCGATAGTTCATTCCATCCCGCGGCGTTTGCGAAGTACGAGGAGTATTTGAGCGGCATCCTGAAGCCATCGCCGCCGCCGGGGCTGTTGGCGCTCGCAAAATACCCGGCCGTCGCTCGGCTCGTCCTGCCCGCTTCCACCAGCGCGACGGCTTCGCCTCCTTTTCAAGCATTGGTCACGCTGCACCTGCGCTCGACGCCGCGCGACACGATCGAGCGAGATCAGCTCGTTGATGCGGTTCGTGCGTCGATTGCCGACGTCAACGGCGCGACGCTCACCGGGCTCAGCGTCATCGGCCGGGAGATGGAGCACGTGGTGCGGCGCGAGCTTCCGCGGATGTCGCTGGTGGCTTTGGCCGTCGTGCTGATCTGGGTCATGCTCATCTTTCGCCGGCCGGTGGATGTGCTCATCGCGATGGCGCCCGCCGCCGCCGCGGGGTTGTTCATGCTTGCAGCGCTGCGGTTGGCAGGCGACGGATTGACGATGGTCAACATGGCCGCGATCCCGATCCTCTTCGGCATCGCAATCGACAACGGCATCTTCCTCGTCGGCGCTGTGCCGCGCGCCGGGGCGCCGGATCATGCGGCCGTCGCCTCGCACCTCGCCGAACGCTGCCATGCGATCTCGGTTTCCACGCTGACGACGATTCTCGCGTTCGGGGCGCTCGTATTCGCCAGTGTTCCGGCGCTGGCGTCGCTGGGCCTCGCGCTTACCGCCGGGATGATTGGCTGCTGGCTGGCGAGTGTTTTCCTGGTGATCCCGCTGCTCGTACGCCGCGTGGCCGCCGCGAGCGCTGCGCCCGATGACCGTGAGTCCGCATGTTGAATGATCTGCTCCCCATTCTCGGCGGGTCACTCGCCGCCATCGGCGCCGGCGTGTTCGGCAGCGCGCTCTTCAATCCGCGCAGCAGGATCTTCGGCCCGATTATCTCCCGCGGCCTGTGCGACGGTCCGCCGCGCGTCGCCTTCACCTTCGACGATGGCCCGCACCCAACCGCCACCGACGCCATCCTCGATTTGCTTGCGAAGCGCAACACACCCGCCGCGTTCTTTCTCATCGGGGCGAACGTCGTTCGCTATCCCGACGTCGTCCGCCGGATCCACAAGCGCGGCCACCTGATCGGCAACCACAGCTTTCATCACGCGTATCACGGCTTGTGCTACCTCGAGCGCTACTGGTTCGACGAGATCGCCCGCACCGACGACGCAATCGAAGCCGTGATCGGCCGGCGGCCCGCGATGTTTCGCCCGCCCATGGGGTTCAAGCATCGGCCGATGATGAAGGCGATGCGGCGTCAGGGGCACGTCATGGTGACGTGGTCTCGCCGCGGCCGTGACGGGCTCGGCACGACTAGCGAGCGCATCGTCCGGCGACTCGCGGGCTGCCGGCCGGGCGACATCGCGCTGCTGCACGACGGCGTGGTGCCCGGTGGTCGGCGCGACCCGGCCGCCACCATCGCGTCTGTCGCTCCGCTCATCGACGCCTTGCACGCGAGAGGCATATCCATCGTCGGTCTGGATCAACTTATCGATCGGCCCGCGTACCGCATCGCCGTTCCGTCTTCGTCGAACGGCTCCTCCGTCAAGTAACATGGTGCGCGGCGCGAACGCCGCTCAAATGCAGGAGATTTGGCATGTCCATTCGATCCATGGCTCACGTCGCGGTCGCCATCCTTTGCACGACGCTATTTGTTGATCGTGTGCTTGCCGTGGAGGACGCAAAACCGAGGAAGATCGTGCTCATCGCCGGCCCGATCACGGGACACCCGAAAGACACGCACGAGTATGAGAAGAATGTCATCCTGCTCAAGCATCTGCTTGATACTTCATCGAGTCTCAAGGGCAAGGTCGTCGTAGAGGTCCACTTCAAAGGCTGGCCCGCGGATGAGAAGACGCTTGATGATGCCGACACGATCCTGATCACGTCCGATGGCGGCGATCACCGACTCGACAATCATCCGTTCTATGTCGGCAACCGCATGGATGTGCTCGCCCGGCAGATGAAGCGCGGCTGCGGCCTCGTGCAGTTTCACTGGAGCACGTTTAATCCGGTGAAGGCCCACGATCAGATCACCGAGTGGCTCGGCGGCTATTTCGATTATGAAACCGGAGCGGCCGCCAACAAGTGGCGTTCCGCCATCACGACGCGCGGCGACTGGACCGTCGAGCCGCATGCGACGCATGCGATCACCCGAGGCGTAAGGCCCTTCAAGCTCAAGGAAGAGTTCTACCACCACATCCGCTTCCGCGATGATGATCAGCGTCTGAGCGCGATCACCACCGTCGGCAAGGGCGGCAAGCACGAATGGACGGTCGGCTGGGCGGTGGAACGGGCCAACGGTGGTCGCGGGTTCGGCTTCACCGGCGGGCACTTCTACGAGAATTGGTGGAACGATGATTTCCGCCGGCTGATCCTGAACGCGGTCGCATGGTCGGCGAAGGTGGTGATCCCCGAGGGCGGCGTCGAGTCCACGATCGCGAAGCGATGGAAGGCGCTCATCGTCACCGGGCACAATCACCCGGCTCATGACTGGCGTGCGGTGACTGCCGCACTGATCGGTGTCATCGAGCTTGACCCCTTCGCGATCGTGCATGTCACCGAGAACCCGGAAGACTTGGCCGGCGACAAGCTGAATGATTACGAGCTCGTCGTGCTGAATTACTGCAACTGGGATCGTGGCGGCCTTAGCGACAAAGCGAAGGCAAGCTTCGAGAAGTATGTGCAGGACGGCGGCGGGCTCGCGGTGATCCACTTCGCCAATGGGGCGTTCAACGCGACGCTGCCCGCGAAGGATTCCGACTGGCCACGGTTCCGGCAAATGGTCCGGCGGGTTTGGATGCACGGCGAGGGCCGCAGCGGGCACGACGCGTACGGCGGGTTCAAGGTGAACATCACGCCGGTGAAGCACGCGATTACCGCGAGGCTCGCATCGTTCGAGACGACCGATGAGCTCTACTTCAAGCAGGAGGGCGAACAGCCGGTTGAGGCGCTGGCGACGGCGCGATCGAAGGTGACGGGGAATGATGAGCCGCTGGCGTGGGCGCATGATCAGGGCAGTGGCCGGGTGTTTCAGACGCTGCTCGGGCACGACGCGAAAGGGATTCGCGCGGCGGGCGCGCTGATCCGGCGCGGGGCGGGGTGGGCGGCGAAGCGTGAGAACATTTCGTTTGATCCGCCGGTGGGGGTTACGGAGAACCTGATGTTCCGTGCGGGGTCGCAGTGGCGGCCGGTGGCGGCGGTGACCGCTAAGCCGCAAGCGTTGACCGATGGCTCCGCTAAGCCGCAAGCGGCGGGGGTGCTGCCGCCGACGAAGGTCGAGACTGTCGACAAGGATGTGAACCCCTCGCTTCAGAGGGAGAACGACTGGGTTGATGACCGCTGGAGTAAGACCGACCTCGGGCGGTTTTTCAGTTGCTCGATGAAGACGCCGGGCGGTGATGTTGCCCGCGCGGTCGTCGTGAGGGTGGGGGAGAAGGGCGAAGCCTCGATCTGCTACGACACAACCGACTGCGTGATGAAGGCGGCGTGGACCGGCGGGTTCGTTAAGCTCAACCCCGCGCGCTACGGCCTGATCCGCTGGCCGGAGATCGATGGCAAGGTGCAACTCGTCGGTCCAAAGGTTCTGGCCTCGAAGGGATTCACGGAGCACCTCTTCCTATGGCACCACGGCCACCGCGTCATCCTCGGCCACTGGCACAAGGGTGCGGGCGTCGTCCTCGAGTCGCCGTGGGTCGAAGAGGTCGACGGCGTCACCGCGTTCACGCGTGCCTTTGAAGTGCAGTCGGCGAGTCGCGAGATCGAAATCGACCTCGCCGACGGCAAGGCGCACGTCGCGCTCATGGGCAACGCGAAAGTGACGCTCAAGCGCGACGATCACCGCGTCGTTGCCGTCGTTCCGAAGACGGCGACGCACCTGCGGTTCAAGGCAGTGATCGCGCCGGCCGGGACCGATGAAAGGAAGTTCGCGGCGGCGGCGAAGGCGGTGAAGTTCGATGAAGCCGACCCATTCGAGGACGACATCCTCGCCGAGCCGTGGCCGCAGGTGCTGACGACCAAGGGCGTGGTTGCCGCGGACAAAGGGCCCTACGTCGTCGACACGATCACGGTGCCTTTCGACAATCCGTACAAGGCGCTGTTCTTCATCAGTGGGGTTGACTTCCTCGACGCGACCACCGCCGCCGTCTGCACGGTGCACGGGGATGTATGGATCGTCAGCGGCATCGACGCGAAGCTGGAGAAGCTGACCTGGCGCCGCTTCGCCACCGGGCTTTACCAGCCGATGGGGCTGAAGGTGATCGACGGGGAGATTCACGTGCTGTGCCGCGACCGCATCGTGAAGGTGACCGGCGTCGAGGGCGCGGAGTACAAGAACGCCACGTCCTACAAGACGATTGCCGATCTGCCCACGATGTCCGCCGGCGGGCATGATTACGCGGCATGTCTCGAATCGGATGCGGACGGAAATCTCTACTACATCGATCCGAAAGGTGCGCACCGATTCATCAAGCCGAAGGACAGTTGGGGCAAGTGGAAGCACGAGACACTCGCATCCGGCTTTCGCAACCCCATCGCGATGTCAGTCAGCCCCGACGGCGACGTCACGGTTTCGCCGCAGGAGGGTGAGTGGACACCGTCGTCGATGATCTGTTTGATCAGGCAAGGTGAGAGCGGGAAGTACTTCGGCTACGGCGGGTCGCGCGTCACGGCGCAGCGGCCGCTCGGTTACGACCTGCCGCTGTGCTACGTGCCGCACCACGTCGACAACGCCACCGGTGGGCAGGTGTGGGTCACCAGCGACAAATGGGGCCCGCTCAAGGGGCAGCTCCTGAACCTTTCGTTCGGCATGAGCACCGCGCAGCTCGTGCTGCGCGACATGCCGCGGCTCGGCCCGCCGCAGGGCGCGGTGGTGCCGCTGAAGTTCCGCGCCCTGTCCGGCATCATGCGCGGCCGGTTCAGCCCGCAGGATGGACAACTTTACGTCACCGGCATGCGCGGGTGGCAGACCAACGCCGTGCACGATGGTTGCTTCCAGCGCGTGCGCTACACCGGCAAGAAAGTGCTCACGCCCACCGCCTGGCGCGTCGAGCAGGGCTCGATCATTCTCAGCTTCAGCGAAATGCTCGACCGCGACACCGCGCTCGACACCGGCAATTACGCCGTCGAGCAGTGGAACTACCTCTACAGCGCCAAATACGGCTCGAAGGAATACTCGGCGAATCACCCGAACGTCGAAGGCCATGACGGGCTGAAAGTGACCAACATCGAGCTGATGCGCGGGATGAACCGCGTGCGCATCGTGATCCCGGACCTCAAGCCGGTGATGCAGATCAAGCTGAGCTACAACCTGGAGTCCGCGACGGGCGACACGATGCGCGGCGAGCTGTTCGGGACGATTCACACGCTGGGCGACGTCACCAAGGAGTGACGCTTGATGCCACTGGCAGTCCGCTGCCAGTGCTGCTCGGGGCTCATTGGAGACGAAGGACTCTGGCAGCGGACTGCCAGTGGCATCAAGCAGTTCAATCGCGCAAAAGCTTCTCGTACCCACAGCTCTTCATGGCCTGGCGCCACTTGGCCTCCTCGGGGGGCCACAGCTCGCGCGGGATGCCGATGTCGCCCCACCATTTTTGCGGCTGCGTCTGGATGAACTCCGCCATCATCGCGATGCATTGTTCATCCTGAACGACGACCAGCTCGACGCCGGCCTCTTTGAATAGGTGCTCGGCGCCGGTAAAAGTGGCGTTCTCGCCGACCAGCACGCGCGGGATGCGCAAGAGCAGCGACGTGCCGGTGCACATGATGCACGGGCTGAGCGTGCTGACGAGCGTGCAGCGGTGCCAGTCGTCGCGGATCCTGGCGTTTCGCAGGCAGACGGTCTCGGCGTGGGCCGTGACGTCGCTGTCCATGAAACGCCGGTTGTGTCCGCGGGCCACGATGTTGCCGGCCGCGTCGGCCAGCACCGAGCCGATCGGCAACCCGCCGAGATTCAGGCTCGCCATCGCTTGCTCGTACGCGGCGGTCAGCAGGTCGGCGTCACTCATGTTCGTCCTCGAAGAAGCAGACCCCGTATCATCCGTGGCTCGCACTACCGTATCACACACATGGGTCTGGTCATTCTCTTCTCCATTGCGCTCGCCATCATCGTCGCCATCGGCACGCTCGTGCTCATCCGCCAGATGGAGCGGCCGCAGCGCGTGACGTTTGCCGTCGCGCTGGCCCGCCGGCTGCCGACCGATCCGCGCGAGCAGGCGTTCGTTGCCGTCGAGCGCGAGTTCCGTATGGAAGATGGGGTGATCTCGCCGGGCTGGATCATCGAGGGATCGCAACCCGCCGGTCCGACCGTCATTATTACGCACGGCCTTGCCGACAGCCGGTACGGCTCGCTGCTGCGGGTGCCGATGCTGGCGCCTTTCGCTTCGCGCATCATCGTCTACGACCTGCGCGGCCACGGCGACTCGTCCGCGAAGAAGACCACGCTGACGCTGAAGGAGCCCGGCGACCTGCTGCACCTCATGAACGAGGTCGACAACGGGTCGCCGATCGTCCTGATGGGCCATTCGATGGGCGGCGGGATTTCCATCGTCACCGCGGCGATGGCGCAGGACCCGCGCATCGCCGCCGTCATCGCGGAAGGGGCGTATCGCTGGCCGATGGAGCCGATCGTGAACCTGTTCCGTCGCAAGCGATGGCCCGTGTTCCCGTTCGTCTGGCTGGCGGGCCAGCACTTCTCGTTCTGGCTCGGCATCAGCAGTCGGAGCTTCGACCGCGCGAGCCATGCGGCGAAGCTGGTGTGCCCGCTGCTGGTGGTGCAGGGCGCGGCGGATGCGATCTGCCCCGTCGCGTCAGCGCAGGTCGTCGTTGCCGCCGCGCTGCGCGGCGAGATCGTCGTGGTGCCGGGCGCCGCCCACGCCGATTTGCCGATCCTCTACCGCGACCGATACCTTGATGCCTTGCGCGGCTTTTTCAGCAAGCTCAACCTTCCGAAACAAATATGAGCACCAACCTCGCATCCCGCATCGATCACACCATTCTCAAGGCCGAGGCGCTGCGCCCCGAGGTACACAAGGTTGTCGCCGAAGCGACCGAACACGGCTTCGCGTCGGTGTGCGTCAACGGCTGCTTCGTCGCCGATGTGGCCAAAGCGCTGCGGGGCAGCGGGGTGAAGACGTGCGGCGTCGCGGGCTTCCCGCTGGGCGCGATGAAGCAGGCCATCAAGGCGATCGAGGCGAGCAGCCTGGTGAAGGACGGGGCGGAGGAGATCGACTTCGTCGCGCATTTGCCGCACCTGTTGAAGCTTGACCTCGCTTCCGCGAAAGCGGAGTTCCTGGAGATCGTGAAGGCCGCGCGGGCGGCGAACCGCAACGTGGTTGTCAAGGTGATCGTTGAATCGGCGGCGCTGATGAAGGATGTGGCGGCGGACGTCGCCGAGGCCCGTATCGAGTTCGCCTGCCGGGCGGCCCGCGAGTCGGGATGCGACTTCATCAAGACCTCCACCGGCTTCCACCCGGCCGGCGGCGCGACGGCCGAAGCGGTGCGCCTGATGAAGAAGCACTCCGGCGGCCTCTACGTCAAAGCCTCCGGCGGCATCCGTTCCTACGACGACGCCAAGCGCATGCTCGACGCCGGCGCGGACCGTCTCGGCTGCTCGGCAAGCGTGGCGATCGTGCAGGGAGCGAAGTCGGATGTGACGTATTGACGGTGGCCCGATCCGAGACGCGACGCGTATGCTTGCGTTTGTTCGGTGCCACGGGTCGGCTCTGCGACCCGTGCGACTCATCGCGCGCTTCACGGGTCGCCGAGCCGACCCGTGGCACCATGCCCGCTTACCTTCGCGGCCCTGATGATCGATCACATCCCCGGCGCCCACAGATACTCCATCCGCGGCAGGCTTGCGTCGCGCAGCCAGGTCCGCAGCTCCTCGCCGGACTTGGGCAGTTGAACGCCTTGCTGGGCGGTGAGCGAGCCGAGCAGGTTGAAGCTGTGGGCCGGCTGAATGCGAGTGACGCGCGGGTTGCCGGTGATCTTCGCCATCGTCTTGGCCTGGACGATGGCCGCGTCGAGGTAACCTTCGCCGTCGATCAGCTTGTTCTCGACCGCCTGCTTCGTGTTGTAGGTGTCGCCGTTGGCCAGCGCCCGCACCGCCTCCTCCGTCAGCACCCTCGATCGGCCGCGGGCCACCACCGCGACGAACTGCTCGTGGGCGGTGTTGAGCGAAACCTTGATTTTCGCCTCGTCGACATCGTTGAGCGTGCGGAAGGGGTTGTTGGCGACGTCCTTCTTCGGTGAGCCGTCGGCGACGAGCACCTTGGTGTCGACGCCGAGTTTTTCCATGAGCTTGCCGTAGGTCATGGCCATGACGATGACGCCGATGGAGCCGGTGGTGCAGGTGGGCTCGGCGATGATGTGGTCGCAGGCGGCGGCGACGTAATACCCGCCGCTGGCGGCGACGTAGCCGAAGCTGCCGAGCACGGGGATCGACGGGTGCCGCTGCTTGAAGCGCTCGATCGCGTGGAGGATGCGGTCGGACGGGCCGACGTAGCCGCCGGGCGATTCGACGCGGAGGATCACGGCCCGCGGCATGTTGTCCGGGTCCGCCGAAATGACCTTCAGCGACTGCTCGACGAACGCCTCGGTGCTCGCCGAGATCAGGCCTTCGATGGGGAGGATGACGATGCGGTTGTTCGCGTCGCCGTCCTGATAGACGCTCTCATGCGGCCCCTGGGTGAGGAGGCCGAGAAACTGGGTGAGGTAGATGTTGGCGGCGATGGACATCACGAAAAGGGAGAGCACCAGCCCGCCGAGCAGCCGGGTGATAAGGCCGTTGCGTTTCACCGGCGCCGCGGGACCGGTGACCAGCACGTAACCCGGCGGGATGATGCCGGCCGATTGAACGGCGAGCATTGGAACGGCCGGTTGCGAAGCCGCGGCGCTGAGCGGTTGTGACATCGAGTGCTCCCTGTGTGGATTGCGAAGGCGTCGCATTCTAATAGCGGAAGCGCGCCGCGGAGGTTCAGGCGCCGGGTCAGATTCCCTGTTTCTTTACGGCCTTGAGCGGCGACGCTAGAATCCCGGCGTCCGTGCCCGTAGCTCAATTGGATAGAGCGCTGCCCTCCGAAGGCAGAGGTTGCAGGTTCGACTCCTGCCGGGCATATTTCGACGACGCTGTGCGTCGCCATGTCTCACCATTGGTTTCACATCGGCGGTCATTCGCCCTCTGCGCCCGGTCATTTCCGCGGTGCTGTCGATGTAATGTTCGATGTGTCAGCAGCAACGATCTGTATGATGGGGCCATCTCTTTGGGTTTGCGAGGGGACCTATGCCCGGTGGCTTGAGAAAAGATGATGGCCGACCGCCGGCGCCCGGTGGCGGGCCCGGTGAGACGGTCGCGCAGCCGACGGAGTTTTCCCGCGCCACTCCGTCGCCGCACGTCGAAGCGGGTGCCGGCGACGATCCGGTCGAGCCGCGGGGCGAGGTCCCCACCGCTTTCCCCCGCGTGGACGGGTATCACGTGATCGGCAAGCTCGGACAGGGCGGCATGGGTGCCGTGTACCGCGCCGTTCAGTTGTCGACGCGTCGCGAGGTGGCGCTGAAGCTGATGTCCGCCCGCGCCCTCGCATCGGAGAAGGCGCGCCGGCGTTTTGAGCGCGAGGTCGAGCTGGCGTCGTCGCTCGAGCACACGAACATCGCCCGGGTGTTCGATTCCGGGCTGGCGCGGCACGTTTATTTCTACGCGATGCAGCTCATCCCCGGGCTCCCGCTCGACAAGCACGTTGACACGCGGCAGCTCGACGAGCAGGCCGTCCTCCAGCTTTTCTTGAAGGTCTGTCGAGCGGTGGAGTTCGCCCATCGCAAGGGTGTCATCCACCGCGACCTGAAACCATCGAACGTGATGGTGACTGACGAGGGCGAGCCGTTCGTGTTGGACTTCGGGCTGGCGAAAACGCTGCTGGATGACGGCGAAAACCTGACGATCTCGCGGGAGGGCGATCTGACCGGCACCCCCGCCTACATGTCGCCGGAGCAGGCGGCGGGGCACGTGCGCGGGATCGACACGCGGACGGATGTCTACGCCCTGGGCGTCATCCTTTTCCGGTTGCTGATGAACGATCATCCGCACGACCTGTCCGGCTCGGCGTTCGACCTGACCCGGCGCATTGTCGAGCAGGAACCGAAGCGGCCGCGCAGCATCCGAGCGGCGTTGGACCGCGATCTGGAGGCGATCCTGTTGAAGTGTCTGGAGAAGCAGCCGGCGAATCGATACGGCTCGGCGGGTGGGCTTGCGGAAGATGTTCAGAAATACCTCGCCGGCGAACCGGTCTCGGCGACGCCGGCGACGGCGGCGTATTTCCTGCGCAAGAAGCTGGGGCGGCACAAGCTGCGGGTGGGCATCGTGGCGGCGGCGGCGGTGCTGGTGGCGGCGGCGGGGGTGTTCTACGTCTGGTCGATCGATGCCGAGCGCGGCCGCACCGAGCTCGCCCGGCAGGACGCGGTCGCCAGCGAGGCCAAGGCGGTGGTGGCGGAGAAGACCGCCAAGAGCGAGCGCGACGCCGCGGTGGGGCAGAGCAATCGAGCGGCACGCGCGGAGGCGACGGTCAGGGCGGAGGCGGAGGCGGCCCAACGTTCGTTTTATTTCGCCAATCTTGGCCTGGCCCACGAGCGTTTCCTGGCCGGCGAGATCGCGGCGGCGGCCGAACTGCTCGACGCCTGCCCGCTGAAGCTCCGCAACTGGGAGTGGCGCTTACTCGACAGCATCACCGCCGACCGCTCGCTTTCCCTCCTGGGTCATCGGCAGCATGTCATTCACACCGCGTTCACTTCCGACTCCACCCGGATCGCCACTGCCGACACCAAGGGCAACATCGGCTTGTGGGACACACGACTGGGGAAGCTGCTGAATTGGTGGGACAGCGACCGGTCCGACGTTCGAGCGCTCTGCTTCTCTCGGGCGGACCGCCGATTGGCCATCCTGCGCCCTAGTGGCAGGGTCGTGCTCCTGAATCTGGAGTCCGGGGAAGAGGAAGTCGTGCTTCACTCCGATGACCCGCGGATGTCGCGCCTGGCATGGAGCCCAGACGGCCGCTGGATCGCCGCTGGCAATGAGCAAGGCGGCATTGTGATCTGGTCGGTGGATTCGGGCATCGTTCACCGGCGGTTTCAAGGCGGTGAGGACGCGGTTCGCGATCTCGACTTTAACCCGGACAGCGATCGCCTTCTGGTTGGCTTCGGCGACAAGGACCGCGGCATCCGCGAGTGGTCGATCCCCGGCGGCGAGTTGCTCAAAAGGTTCGGGTACGCCCGCCGCGGCCACGGTTTTTCGTCGACGCAATACAGCGGCGACGGCAGGCTCATTGCCGCCAACGACAACGGCATCATCCACTTCTTTGACGCGGAGAAGGGCGAATCGAAATGGGTGTACAACCCGCCCGGCGAGTCGGGGTTCTCGCTCGGCGTGAACCACGATGGATCGCGGGCGGTGAGCAGCGGCTGGGATGGGACCGTCCGAGTGATCGACACAGCGCACGACCGCGCCGTCGTGCTTCATCGTGCGTCGGGTACTCACGTCGGTTTGAGCCCCAATGGGAAGCTCATGGTCGAGCAATCCGGCATCACCACGCCGCGGCTCTGGCAAACGGCGCCCACCGCGAGCGCTCAGGTCATGCGCGCCACCGGCGCCCAGGTCGCGTTCAGCCCCGATGGACGACGCTTCGTTCTGCCCACTTCACATGGCCAAGGCACGCAATTCCAAGTGATGGGCGAGGAGCCATGGGATCCGGTGTCTCTGGCGGCGCCTTGGCCGGTTCGCTTGATTCAGTTCAACCCGAGCGGCGCATCGGTCATCGGCATCGGCAACTCAGGTGGAGTTATCGAGTGGGACGCCGTCACCGGTAAAGTCGATCGGGCGATCGAGTGGCCCGGGGCGTCGCTGCTGGCGATCCAGCCGCGGCACGCCAACCTGCTCCAGGCCGTTTCCGACAGCGAACTGCGGCTGTGCGGCCTCGATGGGAAAAAGGTCTGCTCATTCGACTTGGGTTCCTGGACGGCAGGCGTTCATGGAGCCCACTTCAGCGACAACGGTCGCTGGCTGGCCACCCGACATGCGGACGGTTCGGTGGCCGTCTGGGACGCCCGGAGCGGTGCCCGCCGAGGTGTGCTCCAGAACATCCGAGCGGGCGCGGCGGTGCCCAGCCCAGCGGGCGACCGGGTGGCGACCTGCGGCAACCGCAACGGCCTCATCGAGCTCTGGGACACCGCCGACGGCGGGCTGGTCGCCAGCACGCGCGACGCCGGCACCGTCATTACGCTGGCGTTCAGCCCGGACGGCTCTCGCCTCTTCAGCGGAGGTTGGAGCCAGTCGGTCCGCGTTTTTGCGGCCAGTGACCTGACGCCCCTGCTCACCCTGACTGGCCACACGTCTGTCATTTACCACCTCTCGTGCAGCCCGGACGGGTCGCGGATCATCTCGTCGGGCGACCATGAATCGAGGTTGTGGGGATCGGGCCCCGGCCATCGCGCCGCCGACGGACCGCTCGACCTGCTGAAGTTGATCGACATCGACGAGGACGCGGTCGCGGGGAAATGGCAACTGAACGGCGACGACTTGTCGACGGAGAGCGTGGGAGGGGCCAACATCGTCGAACTGCCGATTCGGATCGTCGGCGACTACGAGTTGACCGCGGACTTCAGTTGCGACAGCAATGGCGGATCGTTTCACGTGCTGTTGTCGTGCGGACCGGCCGAGGCGATGTGGACGTTCCACGGGTTCAACAAACAGGCCGGCGGCATCAGCATGATCAAGGGCTTGCCCGCGGAGGCGAACGAGACCCGCGTCCGCTGCGACCTCGTGCCGGGCCGGCGGTACAGGCTCGTGCTCTCCGTCTCTCGGACAGAAGACGGCAAGGCGGCGATTGATTCGACACTTGACGGAAAGCCCTACGCCGCCTGGAAAGGGCCGGCGTCGGCGCTAAGCCCGGCGACGGTTTACGGGTACGGGCTGCGCCGGCCGGGGGCGATCGGCTTCGGCATCGACAGCGGTCGTTTCAAGATCCATCAGGCCCACCTCGCCACGCGCGGGGAGGTCGCCGTGCTGCGGCACCCGTCGCCGCCGGGCCTTCGGGTCCTTCGGCCGGGCCAGACCGCCGACCTCCTCCCGTTTGCTTTGGCGGAGGCTGGTGAAACGGGCGGCCGATGGCACCGCGGCGAAAGCGGCATCACCTCCCACGGCAACGATGTCGCCGATGTCCGCTTCGATGCCATACTCAGCGGGAGCTACGAGTTGGACCTTGATGTGTGCCGGCGCGAGGGGGGAGATTCCTTCTCGATTGCTTTGCCCGTCGCCGACAAACTGATTGGTCTGGCGCTGAGCGGCTGGCCCACGGATGAAGGAGCGGTCAGCGGCATCGGTCTGGTCGAAGGACACGACGTCTTAGGCAACCGTACGCGTCGGCCGATGCGAATGGTCAACGGACAAAGGTATCGGCTTGTCACCCGGGTCGAGTGGTTCGACGATCGAGCCACGATCACGGCAACGCTCGACGGCGCGGCCATCGTCCAATGGGCCGGCCCGCTCAAGGAGCTTGCGACGCCCCGTTGGTTCCAGAGCGATGTCCGCCCCTTGACTATCCGGACGCACCGCAGCAAGTATGAGGTGAGGCGCGCCGAACTGCGAGTGCTCGGCGGCGAAGCGCGGCTGCACGCGCCGAAGACGACGACCCCGGCACAGTGAGCGCGGCTGAATTGAGCGGTGCGTCGCGCGGAGCGGCGTTCAGCGCGATCCATTTCCAAATTGCGTCTCCGCCACATGCTTGAACACACCCTGGGCCTTGCCGCCGTCGCCGGGGAAGCCGGCGTGCTGCACGAGCCAGACGGTGACCAGGCCGCGCTTCGGGTCGATGTGCATGTTGGTGGCGAGCGCCCCGCCGTGGCCGAAGCCCGCGGGACCCGTAGTGAAGCCGATCCCGTAGCCTTCCTTGACCTCGTCGCCGGTCTGCTTGCTGGTCATTGCCGCGACGGATTCGGGCGACAGGATGCGCTTGCCCTTGAACGTGCCGCCGTTCAAGACCATCTGGCAGAACCGGCCGACATCGTCGGCGGTCGAGAACAGCCCGCCGCCGGGCATCGGCTGCCGCCGGCGATCGGTGAAGGGGTAATGGAGGTAGCCGGTCTTGGTCTCCTCGAGCCCGTCCTTCGCCGCGTTGGGCTTGTAGAGTTTAGCCAGCCGCTGGGTCTGCTCCTCGGTGAGCCAGAACGAGGTGTCCTTCATGCCCAGCGGGTCGAACAGCCGCTTCTGCATGAAGTCTTCGTAGGGCATGCCGCTGACGACTTCGATGATTCGGCCGCCGGTGTTGATGCCGCAGTTGGAATAGAGGTACTTGCTGCCGGGCTCGTGCAGCAGCGGCGTCATGGCGTAGCTGCGCACCGCGTCGCGGAGCACCAGCATGTCGAGCGTCGGGTCCTCGATCAGCGACTTGAAAGCCAGGCCGCTGGTGTGGCTCATAACCTCGCGCACGGTGATCGGATGGCGGGGCTTCTTTAGCACGAACTTCTCCTTGTCGCGCTCGCCGGCCACCCACAGGTCCTTGAACTCGGGCAGGAACTTCTCGATGGGGTCATCGAGCTTCACCTTGCCCTCATCGACGAGAATCATCAGCGCCGCGCCGGTGATGGCCTTCGTCTGTGAGGCGATCCAGAACACCGCATCGGTCTTCATCGGTTGCTTCGCAGTGACGTCGGCGAAGCCCACCGCCTCGAGGGCGAGCACCTTCTCCTTGTCCGCGACGAGCATCACGGCGCCGGCCAGCGCGTTCTTGTCGACGAAGGGTTGAACCGCGTCGGCCAGCGCCTTTGACCGCGGCGAGGCGGCGGCTTCAGTTACAAACGCGCCGGAAGCCTGACCGAGTAGCAGCGCCACCAGCAAAGATCGGCAGAGGATGGTTCGCATAAAAGAACTCGTAGAACGTGATGGAGCACAGAAGAACAACAATCGGACCCGACAACCGCACCCCATGAAAGCCGGTGCCATGGATCGGCTCGGCCACCCGTGAAGCGAACCCGAGTTGCACGGGTCGCCGAACCGACCCGCGGCACCTCCAGCAGCCCCTATGCCAAAATCCCCTTCACCACTTCCGACTCGCGCGTCACGCTCGTCAGCCGCTGGTCGAGGCCCTGGAACTTGAACGTGAGCTTCTTGTGGTCGAGGCCCATCAGGTGCAGCATGGTGGCCTGGATGTCGTGGACGTGGACCTTGTTCTCGGCGGCGAAGTAGCCGAGCTCGTCGGTGCTGCCGTGAGTGACGCCGCCCTTGATGCCGCCGCCGGCGAGCCACATGGACATCGCGTGCGGGTGGTGGTCGCGGCCAAGAAACTTGCTGCCGCCGCGCTTCTCGTTCATGGGCGTGCGGCCAAACTCGCCGGACCAGACGATGATCGTCTGGTCGAGCAGGCCGCGCTGCTTGAGGTCCTTGATCAGCGCGGCGATCGGTTTGTCGGTGGCCTTACACTTGTTCGGCAGGGCGTTCATGATGTCGTCGCCGGGGTTGGTGCCGTGGATGTCCCAGCCCCAATCGAAGAGCTGCACGTAGCGGACGCCGCGCTCGACGAGCCGGCGGGCCAGCACGCAGTTGTTCGCGAAGCTGCCCGAGCCGGGGACGGCGCCGTAATCGTCGAGCGTTTCCTTCTTCTCCTTCGAGATGTCCATCACGTCCGGCACGCTGATCTGCATGCGGTACGCGAGCTCGTACTGCGCGATGCGCGTCAGCGTCTCGGGGTCGGCAAACTGTTCGTGCTGGATCGTGTTGAGGTCGCGCATGGCGTCGAGGCTGCGCCGGCGGCCGTCGCGGTCCATGCCGCCGGGGTTGTTCACGTAGAGCACCGGCTCGCCGGCGCTGCGGCACTGCACGCCCTGGAAGACGGACGGAAGGAACCCGGAACCCCACGCGCTCTTGCCGGCATCGGGCGTCTTCACACTGACCAGCACGACGAAGCCGGGCAGGTCTTGGTTCTGCGTGCCCAGGCCGTAGGTGAGCCAGGAGCCCATCGAGGGGTGGCCGAACTGCGTGTGACCCGTGTAGAGAAAGAGCTGGGCCGGCGCGTGGTTGAACTGATCCGTATACATCGACTTGATAATGGCGATGTCATCGGCGCAGCTCGCGATGTTGGGCAATAGCTCCGAGATATGCTGGCCGCTCTTGCCGTGATGGGCGAACTTCCAGGGCGAGCCGAGCAGTTGCGGGTGGCCCTTGATGAACGCGAACCGCTCGCCCTTGATGAACTCCGGCGGACAGTCCTTGTCGTTGAGCTCGATGAGCTTGGGCTTGTAGTCGAACAGCTCCTGCTGCGGCGGCGAGCCGGCCATGTGCAGATAGATGATCGACTTCGCCTTGCCGTTGAAGTGCGACTTGCGCGGGAGCATGGGATTCACCGTCCCGGGAATCGCCGCGGGAATCGCTTGCGGTTTAGCGGGATCGGCGGCGCGGGCATCGCGAGCCAGCATCGCCGCCAGCGCCGCAGCGCCGACGCCCACCTGGCACTGTCCAAAGAAGTGGCGTCGCGTGATGGCACGGGTTTCGTTGAGAAACGGATCCATAGGTACTCCAGACAATCAGGCACCATCGCCTTCGATCACTTGCTTAGCGCCTCATCGAGATTCAACAGCACGTTGCCGACCACTGTCCACGCCGCCAGCTCCGCGACATTCGCGCCCTGCGGCGCGGCCCCCAGCGGCTGCGTCGCGATCTTCACCGCCTCCGCGGGGTTCTTCGTGTAATGCTCGAGCTCGGCTTGGTACGCCTTCACGATGCGATCGACTTCCGCGGCGCTCGGCTGCCGCGACATCACGCGGCGGAACGCGTAGCGGGCGCGGTCCTCGGCGTTCGAGCCGCCATCGCTGATGATCTTCCGGGCCAGCGCCTGCGCCGCCTCGACGTAAACGGGATCATTGAGGGTCACCAGCGCCGCCAGCGGCGTGTTGGTGCGCACGCGCCTCGCCATGCACACCTCCCGGCTGCCCGCGTCGAAGGCGATCATCGACGGATACGGGCTGGTGCGGCGCCAGAACGTGTAGAGCCCGCGGCGGTAGCGGTCCTCGCCCGGGCTTGTCTGCCAGGCGTCGCCGGAGTAGACCACGTTCCACACGCCCTCGGGCTGCGGCGGGAAAACGCTGGGGCCGTACATCTTCGTCGAGAGCAGCCCGCTGACGGCGAGCGCCTGGTCGCGCACCGTCTCGGCGTCGAGGCGGAAGCGCGGGCCGCGCGCCAGCAGTTCGTTCTTCGCATCCGTTGCGAGATGCTGCGGCGTCGCCTTCGCGGTCTGGCGGTAGGTCGCCGACATCACCATCGTCTTGAGCATCGCCTTCTGGTCCCACTTGAGGCGGATGAACTCGGTGGCGAGCCAGTCGAGAAGCTGCGGATGCGACGGCGGCGTGCCCTGCGTGCCGAAGTCTTCGACCGTCTCGACAATGCCCAGGCCGAAGAGCTGCTCCCAGAGCCGGTTCACCGTGACGCGCGCCGTCAAGGGGTTCTCGGGGCTGACAATCCACTTCGCCATCGTCAGGCGGTTCAGCGGCGCATCCTTCGGCAGCGGGTTCATCACCATCGGCACCCCGTGCCCAACCTCTTCGCCCTTGTTCATGAAGCTGCCGCGCACCAGGATGTGCGTCTTGCGGCTCTGCGCCGCCGGCAGCTCGCGCAGCACCGGCGTCGTCGTCGGCTTGATGTCGGCGATCTGCTTCTCGACTGCGCCAATCTGCTGCTGAAGCTCGCGCGTCGCGGGAGCGATGGTGCGGAAGTACGCGGCGATCTCATCCTTCTGCTTGGCGCTGCGCTTGGCCGGCTCGACCTTCACGATCGCGAGAATGTTTTCGGGAATGCTCTGGCCCGGCTTCACCGGCCGCGGCATGCCGGTCAGCGCGAGGCGGAACTTGCCGAGCGCGTGCTGCGAGCCGTACGTCTGATGCAGCGTGAAGGTGAGCTCGGTCTCCTTGCCGACCGAACCGACATCAGCAGCGTTCTCGAACCACGCGGTGTTGGCCTTGCCGAGGTTCGGCGCGATCGCCCAGCCTTCCATGCCGATGGCGGTGCCATCGACGGCCGCCGACGCGGGGAAGTTGCCCTGCGCATGCGAAGCGGTGCCGTTCTGGAGCTTCACCTCTTTGCCGTCTGCCTCGAGGCGCAGCTCGGTGAGGACGAAGTTGCCATGCGGCGTTCGGCCCGGCCCTATGCCGGGCAGCTTGTCATCGGGCAGCGCTTCGAGGCGGATGCCGGTGATGCCCGCGAGCCTGGTTTTGACCTTCACGGTGTACACATCGACATCCGCCTGCTTGCCGGTGACAAGCACGGCTCCATCGGCCTGCGCCGTCAGCGTCGCGCCGCTCTTGGCGATCATCGACGTCGGCCGCTGCACTGTCCATGCTTCCTTCACCTCGCCCAGCGACTTCTCCCAGGCCGCCTGCTCCGCTGCGAGGTTCGGCGTCGCGTCCAGCTTCGCCTTCAGCGCCGCGAGCTTGGCCGCAAGCTTCGCCTGCTGCTCGAGCTGGTCGATGGAGGGTGTCTCGATGAACGGCGCCTCATTGTCGTTGTCCGCGTCGGCGGTGTTGTTCAGGAACGCGTAGAACTGGTAATACTCGCGTTGCGTGAACGGGTCGTACTTGTGCGTGTGGCACTGGGCGCAGCCGAACGTCGTGCCCATCCATACCTGCCAGGTGGTGCTGACGCGGTCGACCACGGCATAAGTGCGGAACTCCTCGTTGTCGGTGCCGCCTTCCGTGTTGGTCATTGTGTTGCGGTGGAACGCGGTGGCGACTTGGTTCTCCACGCTCGCGCCCGGCAGCAGGTCGCCCGCGAGCTGCTCGATGGTGAACTGATCGAACGGCATGTTCCGGTCGTACGCATCGATCACCCAGTCGCGGTACCGCCAGATCGTCCGGCGGTTGTCCTTCTCATAGCCCTGCGTGTCGGCATACCGCGCGAGGTCGAGCCAGACCTTCGCCCAGCGCTCACCGTAGGCGGGCGATTGCAGCAGGCGATCGACGGCCTTCTCGTAGGCGTCGGCCGACTTGTCGGCCACGAACGCGTCGACCTCCGCTAGCGTCGGCGGCAGGCCCGTGATGTCGAGCGACACGCGGCGCAGCAACATCGCGCGATCGGATTCCGGCGAGGGCGTCAGGCCTTCCTTCTCCAGTCGGGCGATGATGAACGCGTCGATGGGGCTCTTGACGAATGCCTGGTGCTTCGGACTCACCGCCGGCGGCGCGGTGCGCGCCGGCTTCTCATACGCCCAGTGTTTCTTCTCGTTGTCGTTGCTCAGCTCATCGGGCCAGCTCGCGCCCTGATCGATCCATGCCCGCAGCACGCCGACCTGCGCCTTCGTCAGCGGGTCACCCTTGGGTGGCATGATGTCGTCCTCGTCGAGGCCGGCGACCATGTGGATGAGCTTGCTCTTGGCGCTATCGTTGGGCGCGATCACCTTGCCGTTATCGCCGCCGCGGAGGAACGCCGCACGCTGGTCGAGGCGCAGGCCGCCCTTGAGCTTCTTGGCGTCGTGACAGGAGACGCAGCGGATGGTGAAGATCGGCAGCACATCGACCTTGAAGTCCACCTTGCGCGTCGCGGCCGGCGGCAGCTTCGAGAGGTCCGGCGCATCGGCGGCGAGCGCGGTGGAGCAGGCGAACAGGATCGCGAACGTCAACTTGTGTGCCATGTTTCGTCGTACCTCGACAGACTGCCGCTCCCTACTCCCCTCCCTTGAAGGGAGGGGCAGGGGGAGGGATTCTAGGAACAACCATCACTTCAGCTACGCCGATGACAGAAGCTAATACTTAAATCCCTCCCCTAGCCCCTCCCTTCGAGGGAGGGGCAGGGGAGGGATTCTAGGAACACCCATCACGTCAGCTACGCTGATGACAGAAGCTAATCTTAAATCCCTCCCCTAGCCCCTCCCTTCGAGGGAGGGGGATCGGAGGGAATCAATACGCCTTGCCTTCCGTCAGCGACTTCCACGTGTCGGAGCGGAACGGCGACGCGGGCAGGCCTTCCTTGTTTACCAGGTTCGGCTCCGCATCGTCGCGCCAGGCGAACCGCACCGCGACCGGCTTCGCCACGTCCTTCGACGTGACGCGCAGTGTGTTCCCTTCGATCGTCGCCACCGCAGGCTTGAACACCTTGTCCTCGCCAGCAACCTCGAAGTGCGTCAGCGCCTCCTCGTCGCGCGACTGGAGGCCGCCGCCGATGTGGTCGAAGCTGACGACGATCGCGTCGTCGTCCGCCTTTGCCGCCTTGTAGATCGGCCCGCTGTAGACGAGGCCCTTCTCGCCATAGACCGTCGCCCGCGCCCACAGCGCCAGCCGCTTGCCCACATCGTGCTTGTTGGTCGGGTGAATGTCCTTGGTGTTGCCGATGTCGGTGATGACGGCCATGCCCGTGTTCGGCACTGTCTTGAGCGTGTTGAGCTGCGCTTCCCAGAGCTCGGCACCGAACTGCGGGCTGGCGTGCCTGTCGTAGCGGAAGGGCGCGAGTTGCACGAAGAGGAAGGGCAGCTCGGGCTGGCCAAACGCCTTGCGCCAGTCGGCGATCATCAGCGGGAACAGCGTGCGATACTGGTGCGCCCGCGGCACGTTCGACTCGCCCTGATACCAGATCGCCCCGCGCACGCTCAAGGGCGCCAGCGGCGCGATCATGCCGTTATAGAGGTTCGCCGGCCGGTTCTGGCTCCGCCGCGCCTCGGCGATCGGCCGCGGCCGCGCCGGCGCGGGCTTGCCGTCCGCCTTGGCCTTCGCCGCCGCGTCCTGCCACTTCTTCAGGGCGTCCTGGTTCTGCTTGGTGATCTTCTCCGGCGATTCCTCCTGCACGCGCTTGTCCCAGTTCTCCAAGAGCGGCTTGAGCGAGGCTTCACCCTCCAGCGCCGCGCGGCTCGTCCACGCCTCGGCCGGCGTGCCGCCATAGCTCGTGTTGATCAGGCCGATCGGCACGTTCAGGTGCTGCTGCAGGTCGCGGCCGAAGAAGTAAGCAACGGCCGAGAACGACGCGACCGTTTCCGGGCTGCACGCTTCCCACTTGCCCTTGAAGTCCGTCTGCGGCTTGTCGACCGGCACACGCGGCACCGTGATCAGCCTGATCGTCGGCTTCGTGGAGCCCGCGATCTCCTTGTCCGCGCCGTCCGCCTGCCGCAGCGTCCAAGCCATGTTCGACTGGCCCGAGCAGACCCACACCTCGCCGACCAGCACGTTCTTGAGGTCGATGACGTTGCTCTTCCCCTTGACCGCGAGCTGGATCGGTCCGCCCGCGCCCTTCGCCGTGCCCATCGTGAGCTGCCAGCGACCATCGGCGCCGGCCTTCGCTCCCTTCTCGTCGCTGAAGGCGTCCTTCTCGCCAACGCCGTCGCCGCCGAGCTCGCCGACCCATGACACGTGAACCATTTCCCCCGGCTCGGCCGTGCCCCAGATGACGAAGGGCTTGCCACGCTGGATGACCATATTGTCCCCGAAGATCGCGGGCAGCTTCACCTCCGCAGCGGCCGATGCGGTCAAGGCGAGCAATGCGAGCGGGAAGAGGAGCGACTTATATAGTTGCATGTGGAACCCTTGTGACTGGTATTGGATCATACCGTCAGCGGTGTCCGTGGCCGCGCGAGGGGACCTGCGGCACGCTCAACTCCTGTATTGATTGATCCCGCCATGATTTAACCCGTGTCCGCTCAAAAAGGGTAGGTCATGGCGGCCATACAGGCCGTTTTCGCATAGGTTCCACCCATGCGATGAGTTACATGCACGCCGGTTGGCCACCACGATGGCCGCGCGGCCACGCCGCGGTCACCGCCTCCGAAAAAAAGTGCTTGGCAAGGTCCGCCTTTCGGGCGATGATCATTTCCGGGGCGTCTGTGCAGGTGCCACGGGTCGGCTCGGCGACCCGTGACTGTCCCGTGCCGCACGGGTCGCCGAGCCGACCCGTGGCACCGACCTTGAAGGATTTTTCTTTTGCTCTCCATCCATCTCCCTTCCCGCGACCCCGACTCCCGGTTCTCGCGCCGCGAGTGGCTCCGCGTCGGCGGCGCGCTCGGCCTGTCCGCCCTCGGCCTCAACCAGGCCCGCGCCGCACAACCCGTCCCCGTCAAGGGCGGCCGGTCGTTCGGCAGAGCCAAAGCCTGCATCGTTCTCTTCCTCGCCGGCGGCCCGCCGCAGCACGAGACCTGGGACCCCAAGCCCGACGCCTCCGCCGATATCCGCGGCGACTTCGGCGTCATCAAGTCCTCGCTGCCCGGCCTGCACGTCGGCGAGCTCATGCCACGTCTCGCCAAGCAGGCCCACAAGTGGAGCATCCTCCGCGCCGCCCGCACCGCCGACAACGCCCATTCCGCCAGCGGCTACTACATGCTCACCGGCCGGCCGCACTCCCCAAAAAATCAGGAGAACGCCACCCCCAAAGAGCCCAACGTCTGGCCCTCCATCGGCGGCATCGCCAGCCGCGTCCTCCCCCGCAAGAACGCGCTGCCCACCGCCGTCACCCTCCCCGAGCACATCTGGAACACCGGCATGATCCCCTGGCCGGGACAGGACGCCGGCTTCCTCGGCCGAGCTTACGACCCCTGGCTTCTGCACTGCGATCCGAACCAGCCGAACTTCAACGTCTCGGGCCTCGCGCTGCCCGAAGGCGTGTCGCAACTGCGCCTCCGTGATCGTCTCTCGCTGCACAAGCAGATTGAAGATCACGCGAACCGCTTCGGCCGCATCAACGACCTCGAAGGCCACAACGTGTGGACCAAGACCGCCGTCGACCTGCTCGACGCCAAGGGCACGCGCAGCGCGTTCAACCTCGACGAAGAGAAGCCCGAACTGCGCGACCGCTACGGCCGGCACCGCTTCGGCCAGAGCGTCCTGCTCGCCCGCCGGCTCGTCGAGTCCGGCGTCTCGCTCGTGCAGGTCAACTGGACGCGCGACGAGGACAACAGCAACGACAGCCCGATGTGGGACACGCATCAGAAGCACTCGCACTATCTGAAGACGAAGCTGATGTCGCCGATGGACGCCGCGTGCAGCGCGCTGATTGATGACCTGTCGGAGCGCGGCATGCTCGACGAGACGCTGGTGGTCTGGATGGGCGAGTTCGGCCGGACGCCGAAGATCAACGGCGCCGGCGGGCGCGACCACTGGGGCAACGTCTTCTCCGTCGCCATGGCCGGCGGCGGCATCCGGCAGGGCGTCGTCCACGGCACCTCCGACGCGATGGGCGCCGAGCCCAAGGAAGGCGTCGTCGGCCCCGAGAACATCATGGCCACCATCTTCCACTGCCTCGGCCTCACCGCCCAGACGACCATCGAAGACCGCCAGGGCCGCCCGCTGCACATCGTCGACGGCGAGCCGATCGCGCAGATTATTTGATGTGGCACCATCCGGACAGAGTGGTGCCTGGGTATGCGAAGAAAAGGCGATTTGTGATTTAGGATTTGTGGTTGTTGATTTGCGGTATTTTGCGTGCGGAGACCCGCGGCTCTTCAAATCACAAATCACAAATTCCAATCAAAAATCGCCTTGGTCATTCACGCAGGCTCCGCCCTGTCGGGACGGTGCTCCGCAAAATGCCTGCTGTTTCCAGCCCGCAGGGCTGACACAATACAGCCCGGGGCAACGCCCCGGGTCGTCAGAGTGGAGATGAATGAAACCTGAAAGGGCGATACATGACTGGCACGATTGTGCCGCCCTTACAGGGCTTGAAGACCGAATCGCCGCGTACCCGGGGCGTTGCCCCGGACTGTGTTGTTGAAGCCCTTCGGGCTATCGGAATGAAGGCGCGTTGGTGTGCATGACTCACTGCATTGACATGGATCGTCGTCGCCTAAAACCTCGTGTCTCCCCCTCGCGATGGGCACCCTTCGGGTTGATGCTCCTCGCTTTCGCGTGCTCATCCCCCGCACTCGCCGCCGACGCCGTCGACTACCTCAAGCAGGTCAAGCCGCTCCTCGCCGCCCGCTGTTTCGCCTGCCACGGCGCGCTGAAACAGAAATCCGGCCTCCGCCTCGACACCGCGGCGCTGATGATCAAGGGCGGCAAGGAGGGCGCGGCGATCGAGCCGGGCGATCCCATCGGCAGCGCGCTCGTCGAGCGCATCACCGCCACCGATGAGCACAACCGGATGCCGCCCGAGGGCGAGCCGCTGAAGCCCGCCGAGATCGCGGCGATCCGCGCCTGGATCGCGGCCGGCGCGAAGGCACCGGCCGATGAACAGCCCGAGCGGGACGCGCACGAACATTGGGCGTTCAAGCCGCCGGTGAAGCCCGCGGTGCCAAATGTCGTCAATGAGAGCTGGGTGAAGAACCCGATCGACGCCTTCATCGCCGCCGGCCACGAGCGGCACGGCCTCGCGCCGCAGCCGCCCGCCGACAAGCGCATCTGGCTCCGCCGCGTCACCATCGACCTCACCGGCCTGCCGCCGACGCGCGAAGAGCTTGACGCGTTCCTCGCCGACGCATCGGAGGGCGCGGCCGACAAAGTGGTGACCCGCCTGCTCGACAGCCCGCAGTACGGCGAGCGCTGGGGCCGACACTGGATGGACATCTGGCGCTACAGCGACTGGTGGGGCCTGGGCGCCGAGGTCCGCAACTCGCAGAAGCACATCTGGCACTGGCGCGACTGGATCATCGAGTCGCTGATCGCCGACAAGGGTTACGACCAGATGGTGCGCGAGATGCTCGCCGCCGATGAGCTGTACCCGAGTGACATGGACAAGCTTCGCGCCGGGGGCTTCCTCGCCCGGCAGTATTTCAAGTTCAACCGCACGAGCTGGCTCGATGAAACCGTCGAGCACACCGCCAAGGCGATGCTCGGCCTGACCTTCAACTGCGCCAAGTGCCACGACCATAAGTACGACCCGATCTCGCACGTCGATTACTACCGGCTCCGCGCCTTCTTCGAGCCGTACCAGGTGCGCACCGATTTCATCGGCGGCGAGCTCGACGCGGAGAAGAACGGCATCCCCCGCGCCTTCGATTGCAACCTCGAAGCGCCGACCTATCTGCACGAGCGCGGCGACGACCGCAACCCGGATAAGAGCCGGATGATCGCGGCGGCGGTGCCGGCGTTCCTGTCGCGCGGTGAGTTGAAGATCGCGGCGATTGACCTGCCCGTCGAAGCGTTTCGGCCGGGGCTTCGGCCGTTCAATGTCGAGGCGCACCTGACGGCCGCGGAGCAGCGCATCGCGCAAGCGACACTGGGCCTCGCCGAGGCGCAGAAGAAAGTGGTGGAGTCGAAGCGGGCCGCGAAGCTCGCCGCCGCGGAGCCCAAGACGCCGGACGCCGAGCCGGTGAAGCCCGCGGATGTGAAGGGACCGGACGCGTCGGAGAAGAAGGAAGCGAAGCCGCTGCTGCGCGACGATTTCGCGGCGGCGAAGCCGGACGTGTGGGAGATGCGCGGCGGGATGTGGGCCTATGCCGGTGGCAAGCTGGTGCAGTCGCAGACCGGCGCGACGCGAGCGGCCATTCGACTCAAGCAGGCGTCGCCCGCTGACTTCGAGGCGAAGCTCAAGTACGTGCCCACCGGCGGCGACCAGTGGAAGTCCGTCGGCATCGCGTTCGATGTTACCGATCAGGGCCACATGGTCACCGCATATTTGAGTTCGTATGCCGGCGGCCCCAAGTCGCAGATTACGTTCAAGCACAACGGCGGCGACGTGTACCCCGCCGAGGCCATGCAGCCGCGCACGGTGGACCTGAACAAGACGCACGAGATCACGCTGCGGGTGCGCGGCACGCTGATGAACGTGCTCGTCGATGGCGAGCCGTCGCTGGCGTACCGCCTGCCGATTGAACGCAAGCGCGGGCAGTTGGAGGTCAGCACGTTTGACGCGAAGGTGGAACTGATCGCGTTCGAGTTGAGCGAGCTACCGGGCGATGTCGTGCTCGCGGAGCCGACGAAGGCCGGCGCGGCGAAACCGAAGGAACGGCCGCTGACGGTTGAGGAGGCGAAGGCTGCGGTGGCGCTCGCGGAGAAGACGCTGGCGCTGGCGGCGATGCAGCCCGATTCGGTCCGGGCACGGGCGGCGGCCGAGCGGGCCCGGCACCAAAAGCCCGCGGCGGCGAGTGCTCAGGCGTTGATTGTCGCCGCTGTCCGTGGCGAGCGCGCCATCGCGGTGGCGAAGGTTGAGGAGGATGTGGCCCGCGCCGAGTTTGATTGGCTGCGTGCTGATGCGGCGAAGAAGGGTGATGCACAGAAGAAGCGCGACGCCGCCCTTGCTTCGCTGGAGAAAGCCCGCGAGGTGATTGACTCGTCGGGTGATTCGTTCGCGCTGTTGTCCGGCGCGTTGAAAATGTTCGAGTCGAACCTGGAGAGTGAAGAATCCCGCCGCAAGCCGTTCCCGAGTACGAGCACCGGCCGGCGCACGGCGCTGGCGGCGTGGATCGCCGATGCGAAGAACCCGCTGACGGCCCGCGTCGCGGTGAACCACGTCTGGTCGCGGCACATGGGCAGCCCGCTCGTCGCCACCGTGTTCGACTTCGGCCGCAAGGGGGCGGTGCCCACGCACCCGGAGCTGCTCGACTGGCTCGCCGTCGAGTTCGCCGAGCACGGCTGGAGCATGAAGCATTTGCACCGTTTGATCGTCACGTCGAGCACCTACCGCCTGTCATCCTCCAGCGCCGCAGCCGCGCCGCAAACGCCCGTTGCCGACGCGGACAACCGCTTCTACTGGCGGGCTAATCCGATCCGTATGGAAGCGGAGGTGGTGCGCGACACCCTGCTGCTGCTGGCGGGCGAACTCGACACGAAACGCGGCGGGCCGTCGATCCCGGTGAGCGATGAGGCCTCGCGCCGCCGCAGCCTGTACTTCGTTCACTCGCACAACGAGCACCAGAAGTTTCTCTCGATGTTCGACCACGCCAACGTGCTCGATTGTTACCGCCGGACGCAGAGCATTGTCCCGCAGCAGGCGCTGGCCCTGGAGAATAGCCCGCTGGCGATGTCGACGGCACAGAAGATCGCGCAGCGGATCACGGTGGCGGATCCCGCCGCGAACGATGCCCAGTTCATCCGCGCTGCTTTCCTCACCGTGCTGTGTACCGAGCCGTCGAATGCGGAGCGCGACGTAATGCTTGAGGGGCTCAAGCAACTGACCGATACCGCCACGCGCGGCAAGCGGCCGAACCCCGCGCTGCACGCCCGCGCTCAACTGGTACACGCGCTTTTGAATCACAACGACTTCGTGACCGTGCGTTGATTGATGTGGATTCAATGTTGTGGGATTTGATGTTTGGGTCTTTTGAATAACCCTCGTTCATCCAGAGAGCGTCTAAGGAAGTCAGGAAAGCAGGAAAAAAGCGATTGTTTCCATGGCATTACCTTCCTGCTTTCCTGCCTTCCTTAGAGGCAATCCGGCTTTTCAGTAGCGCCGTTTGAGATTTGTTTTTGATTTGGATGTTGTGATTTGGAGCCTTGGCCCATGCACCCGATCAACGCCAACTACCGCGCCTCGCCGACCGGCATCCACCGCCGGCAGTTTCTCGCCGATGTCGGCATGGGGTTCACCGGCCTCGCGCTGGGCGCGATGCTGGCCCGCGACGGCGTCGTCCGCGCCGATGCCGTGCCCCACTGGCGGCCGCCCGATGGCATGCCGCACTTCACGCCCAAGGCGAAGAGCGTGATCTGGCTGTTCATGAACGGCGGCGTGTCGCAGGCGGAGTCGTTCGACCCCAAGCCGGAGCTGACGAAATACGCCGGCAAGTCGATCGCCGAGACGCCGCACAAGGACGTGCAGAACCCCGACAAGCTCAAGCTGGCCCGCGTCACCGTCATCAACGACGCCAACGGGCAGCAGCGCAACAAGCTCTACCCGCTCCAGGTCGGCTACCGCAAGTATGGCGAGTCAGGCATCGAGATGAGCGACTGGGTGCCGCACATCGGGAGCTGCGCCGATGAGCTGGCGGTGATCCGTTCGATGTACACGACGGACGACAACCACGGCGCCCAGACGCAGTTTCACTCCGGCCGGCACATGCTCGACGGCGAATACCCGACGCTGGGCGCGTGGGTGCATTACGGGCTCGGCTCGCTGAACGACAACCTGCCGCAGTTCATCTCGATGGGCAACCGCGAGTATTGGAACGCGAAGGATGGGCATTACCTCGGCCCGGCCCACGACGCCGTGCCGATCCGCGTCGATCCGAGCAACCCGCTCGACTTCGGCAAGCGCGCCGCCGGGATGAGCGAAGAGGAACAGCGCATCGGCTTCGACCTCGTCGGCAAACTGAACACGCTCAAGGCCGCGGAGTATCCGAACGATCCGGCGCTGGCGGCCCGCATCAAGGCGTACGAGCTTGCGTTCCGCATGCAGGCTTCCGTGCCGCAGACGATCAACTTCAGCACCGAGAGCAAGACGACGCAGGACTTGTACGGCCTCGACAACCCCGCGACGCGCGAGTTCGGCATGCAACTGCTGGCGGCCCGGCGGTTCGTCGAGAGCGGCGTGCGCTTCATCCAGGTGCAGCACGGCGCCGGTGGGGCGGGCGCGTGGGATGCGCACGGCGGGCTCAAGGCGAACCACGAGAAGAACTTCAAGTCGGTCGATAAACCCGTCGCGGGATTGATCAAGGACCTGAAACAGCGCGGGCTGCTCGATTCGACGATCGTCATCTTCGCCAGCGAGTTCGGCCGGACGCCCGGCTCGCAGGGCTCCGACGGCCGCGATCATCACATCTACGGCTTCTCCGTCGTGATGGCGGGCGGCGGCATCAAGGGCGGCGTCGTCCACGGCGCGACCGATGAGATCGGTTTCCACGCGGTGGAGAACCGGCACTACGTCACCGACATCCACGCCACGATTTTGCAGCAGATGGGCCTCGACTCGCGCCGCCTCGAAGTGCCCGGCCGCAAGCGGCTGGACATCGATCACGGCAAAGCGATCGCGGAAATCCTGGCGTGACTTCCGTGGAACAAGGCCTGTTTTATTTTGAAGAGGCGCGGCCCCGGCTGCGGCAAGCGCGAACAGCGGTACCGAGCAGCAATCGTTTGACCCGACGATGTCCGGAGCGATCGCATGGAGCACGTGAAAACGTCCGGCCTCTGCTGGCGGTGCAATTACCCGCTGCACAGCGCGTTCGAGCGCAAGTGCCCCGAGTGCGGCCGGGCGTTCGATCCCGCCGACCCGCGCACCATGAACATGGGCCCGCCGGTCGGCAGGCTCACCCGCTTCATCGTTGCCGCCACCGGCTGGCCGACTATCGCCCTCGCGGCCCTCGCCACCGCCGCGCTCGTTTACGTCACCGGCTGGCCGCTGCTGTTCCTGCGGCCGTCGACCGAAGAGCTCGCCTACCTGCTCAACTTTTCGCAGTGGTCCGCGTGGTACGAGAAGCCGGACACGATCTCGACGAACGAATGGGTCACGCTGGCGTGCGTCGTTGTGTGGGTGTTGATCGTGCTGCTGGGCGGCTTTCGCTGGCTGGTGCGGCTCGCGGTGGTGCTGCGGCACAGGCGGTGTTTCGAGCTGACGAAGTCGAGGAAGTACCGGCTCGTCTTCGTGCCGCTGCTGCTGGCGGCGACGCTGCTGCTGCTGGTACACGGATGGCCGAACCGCGTCGCCGATGCGTGGGCGTACCGGCAGGCCCAGGGGTGGACGACGACGACCGGCGCGAGCGGCCAGCACCAGTTCATCGCGACGCCCGGGACCACCATGCAATTCATTCGCTGGTCGCAGCCCGACAAATGGGATTTGGCGGTCGTTCCTCCTCTCGAGTTCTACGAACGGGAAGTTCCGGTGATACTCCGTCATGCCGTCGAGCATCTGCGCTCTCGGCGACACCGCACGGCCGCGCTCGGGCTGCTTCTCGCCCATGAAGAGGAGCGAATCGCCGATGACCTCGCTCGTTGGACCGCCGCGGAGCGCGACCCGCAGGTGAGGGTGACGATGATGCGCGTGCTGGCGCTGTGCCGTCGGCCGACGGACCTGGATACATTTGCGGCCCTGCTCGACCACGACGATCCGGCCATTCGCGCGGCGGCGGCCGATGCCGTCGGCATCAACCGCGTGCCATATCACCTGCCGGTTTATGACCCGTTTTATTTTCCCTATCAGTTGCCGGTGATCGCGAGCGATCCGCCGATCGCGGTGCACGGGCTTTTCAAGCCCACGACCGAGACAAGGGCGGAGGGGCGTTTCGTACGGCCGTTTGATCCCTGGGCGACGCCCAAGAATATCGTTGCGATGCCGCCCGCGGTGCTTGAGCGTCTGCGCACGATGATGCTGACCGGCGCCACGATGGAGGAGCGCGAAGCGGCCGCGCGGGCGGTGCTTTCCTGTCCGCCCGAGAATTACACGCTGCGCGTCGCGGAATGGGGCGTCTGGCTGGCGGAGGGCGGCGACCTGAAGCTGGCGAAGTCGATCATCGATGAGGTCCCGCCCTTCGTACACCGCACCGGCAATCCGTACGCGGAGTTCACCGAGCGGCTGATCTTCCCGTCGGTCGTCACCAAGCCGATCCTGCACGTGTACGCCAGCGGGCCGATGTCGATCGATGTGCAGGTGTTGATCCGTCAGGGCCGGCCGAGGTTCGCGTACCCGATGCCGGATGACTTTCATGTGGATTTGGCGGGCCCGAACCGAGTTCGGGGACCGGGAAAACCACAGCCCGCGCTTGTCGCGTTTGATGGCGTGGTCGACGGCACACCATTCAAGGTCTCCGAAGGTTACCCTTGGTTTCAGCCGTCGCACCGTAAGCATGTGACCGGCGGAATGACCGGCACCCAGGACATCATGCACATCGGCCTGCGCTGGCAGAGCGCGGTGGTGACCGGCGAGCAGCCGGCGGGCATCCAACTGCCGGTGGTGGGGGATGATCCACGGTTTGCGTGGTGGTCCCGGCTGCGCGAGGTGAAGAGCAACTATGTGACCAGCCGGGGCGAGACGGAGCGGTTTCTTTACTACGACGGGCCGACGTTGGCGAGCGCGGGGGTATCGGTCGTCTACCAGGATGGCGTATTGGTCGGCTTCACGATTGCCGAGGGCAATATGCCGGCGGGTCGACGCCAGCCCGACCGCGGCCCCGATCCGTCAAAATCTGGAGAGCACGCGGCGCTCTACATTCAGGTCGATTCCGCGCGGATGCGAGGCGAGCGCGTGACGCTGCCTGCCAAGGTTGTCTTTCGGCACCCATTGTCGAACCTCGACCTAACCGGTGAAGAGCAAGTGCGGGCAGCGCTGCTGGCGATGCTGACCGACAAGCAGGCGATCCCCGATGGCGGCCTGACCGAAGCCGAGGCGAACGGCTTGATCGACGCGTGGGTGCCGCACCTCTTCCAGACGGCGGGCAAGCGGCTGATCATGCGCATGACCCGCGGCGAGTATGACAACCTCTGCCCGATCGACATCACGCCGAAGCCGACCACGCTGACCCGCGTCGGGTTGATCCTGTTCGAGTTTCCGGCAGAGACGCCGGAGTAATAGGGGCGCAGGGGAAGTTTCGCCGTTGGGCGGTTCGGGGATACAACGCGGCGGGTAGTAACTAATCGGTCGATCGGGTCAATTCCAAGGGAAGGCCAGGGCTGACGGGATCGGCCTTTTCAGCGTTGTTTTCAGGCGGGGATGTCAGGACGGGCCGATAAACTAGTATGGAGTCGCCGACGACGAGCAAGGGGGCCGGGGGTTCGTCGGCTGGGAGCGGTGCATGTCTCGATGTGCTGGTTGCGGGTTCCTCGTGCTGCTGATCCTCGCGGTAATTTCGCCGCGCGCGATGTCGGCCCAGTCGACGGCGCTGAAGGTTCACCCGCAGCAGATTGTTCTCGATGCGCCCGAGTCGGCGGAGCAACTCCTGGTTTCAATCGCGGGAGGGGAGGGGACGCTCGACGTAACGCGCGAGGCGAAGTTCAGCGCGGGCGACGCGGGCATCCTGAACGTGTCGCCATCCGGCCGGATCGTGCCGCTGAAGAATGGACGCGGCACGATCGAGGTTCGTCACGGTGATCACGTCGCGACCATCACCGTCGAGGTGACCGGCATCGCTTCGCCGCCGGCGATTTCATTTCAGCGCGACGTGGTGCCGATCCTTTCGAAAGCCGGCTGCAATTCGGGCGGGTGTCACGGCAAGGCGGAGGGGCAGAACGGGTTCAAGCTCAGCGTGTTCGGCAACGACCCGGGCGATGATCATCACGCGATCGTCAGCGAGGGGCGCGGCCGGCGCGTGTTCCCGGCGTCGCCCGATTCGAGCCTGCTGCTGATGAAGGCGATGTCGGACGTGCCGCACGGCGGGGGGCAGCGGATCGAGCGCGGCTCGCGCTGGCATGCCGTCGTGCGGCGGTGGATCGCCGAGGGCACGCAACTCGACGAGCAGATGGCGGACCCGATCATCGGCATCGCGGTGGAACCGGCGGAGGTGACGCTGCCGGCGATGGGTTCGCAGCAGCTGCGCGTGACGACGATCGACAAGAGCGGCCGGCGGCGGAGCGTAACGGTCGAGGCGGAGTATCACTCGAACAACGAGTCAATCGCGGTGGCCGATCGCGACGGGCTCATCAAGGCGACGCAGGTGCCCGGCGAGGCGGCGATCCTGGTGCGGCACCTCGGGCACGTCGCGATCTGCCGGGTGACGAGGCCGCGGGCAGCGGGGCAATTCACGCGGCCGGCGGAGCGGAACTTCATCGACCGCCACGTGTGGAACAAGCTGGAGCGCTTGCGCGTCGCGCCGAGCGAGCCGGCGGACGATGCGACGTTCATGCGCCGCGCGTTCATCGACACGATCGGCACGCTGCCGATGAGCGATGAGGCCCGCCGCTTCCTCGCAGACACCTCGCCGGACAAGCGCACCCGGCTGACAGCGGCGCTCCTGGAGCGCCCGGAGTATGCGGATTACTGGGCGCAGCGCTGGGCGGATTTGCTGCGAGCGGATAAGGACACGATCACGCCGCAAGGCGCAGTCGCGATGACGCGCTGGCTGCGCGGGCAGTTCGCGGCGAACGCGCCGTACGACGAGTTCGTGCGCGCCATCCTCACGGCACAGGGCTCGACGCTCAGCGAATCGCCCGCCGCGTTCTACCAGGTGCAGGCCGACCCCGAGCGGCTGGCGCGTTCGGTGAGCCAGCTCTTCCTCGGCGTGCGCCTCGAATGCGCCCAGTGCCATCACCACCCGATGGAGCGGTGGGACCAGAAGGATTATTTCGCCTTCGCCGGGTTCTTCACGGGCGTCGAGCGCAAGCCGGCGGCGGGCGGCGGCATGAAGATCGTTGGGAAAACGGGCAATGACCTGGGCCATCCGCGCGGCAAGGGCATGATGGCGACCGCGGGGCTCGGCGCGGAGCCGGCGACGTTCACGGGGGCGGGCGATCGGCGGCGGGTGCTGGCGGAGTGGGTCACCAGCCCGACCAACCCGCTGCTGTCACGCATGATCGTGAACCGGCTCTGGGCCCACTACTACGGCCGCGGCCTCGTCGAGCCCGTCGATGATCTTCGCGCGACGAACCCCGCATCGAACGAGCCGCTGATGGACGCGCTGGCGGCTCACCTCGTCGAGCTGAAGTTCGACCTCAAGGCCTTCACGCGCACGCTTCTCGACGCGCAAACCTATCAGTTGAGCGCTCAAGCGAACGAGACGAACGCGCTGGATGAGCAGAACTATTCGCGGGCCGCCTGGAAGCCGCTGGCCGCCGAGGTGCTGCTCGACGCGATCTCGCAGGCGACGGGCATTCCAGAAGAGTTCAACGGGTGGCCGCGCGGCTACCGGGCCATTCAAGTGTGGGACAACAAGCTACCTTCGGACTTCCTCGAAGTCTTCGGCCGGCCGCGGCGACAGACCGTCTGCGACTGCGAGCGCGGCAGCGAGCCGAGCATGGCCCAGGCGATGCACCTGATGAACGCCCCGGGCACCATGGACAAGATCCAGCACCGCGCGGGCCGGGCGGCGGCGCTGGCGGCGACGAAGCTCACGCCCGACGAGATCGTCGACGAGCTTTACCTCGCCACGCTTGCGCGCTTCTCCACCGATGCCGAGCGCAAGCTGATGCTCAAGACGTTCGCCGATTCGAGCGACCGGCGCGAAGCGGTCGAAGACATTCTTTGGATGCTGCTCAACACGAAAGAGTTCGTGTTCAACCACTGAGGCCCCGTCATGTGGAACAAAGTGTTCGGAAGAGACCGACGGTATTGCGACGGCATCACCCGCCGGCAGATGCTGCGCGTCGGCGGCTCGACGCTGTTCGGCGGCCTCACGCTGCCGGGACTGCTCCAACTCCAGGCCCAGGCCGCGGCGCCGAAGCCCGCGAAGGCGAAGGCGTGCATCCTCATCTTCCTCGAGGGCGGGCCGAGCCATATCGACATGTGGGACATGAAGCCCGATGCGCCGGTTGACATCCGCGGTTCCTTCAACCCGATCAAGACGAAGGTGCCGGGCACGCACATCAGCGAGCTGCTGCCGATGTGCGCGAAGGTGGTCGACAAGTTCACCATCCTGCGTTCGCACAGCCACAACGACAACGGCCACGAAACCGGGCGGCACTGGGTGATGACCGGGTACGGCCCGCGCTTCGCCGACGGGCAGGCCCAGGGCGTGCCGTTCAACGAGCTGTATCCATCGATCGGCTCCATCGTCGCGCGCGAGATCGGGCAGGGCGGGCAGGTGCCGCCATATATCGAGATGCCCAACCCGCTGGGGCCCGGCGGCCCGGGCTTCTACGGCGCGAAGTATGCGCCGTTTACCATCAACAACGACCCCGCGCAGCCCGACTTTAAGGTTCGCGACCTCAAGGCGCCCGACTCCATCACGGACGCGCGTTTCGCCCGGCGGCGCGAGCTGCTCGCCGAGGCGGAGAAGCTGGGCGCCAGCCGGCACGCGACGGGCAAGGCAAAGACGATGACGTCGTATTACGAGAAGGCCGTCGACCTCGTGACCTCGCCCGCCGCCCGCGCGGCGTTTGATATTCAGGCTGAATCGAAGGCGATGCGCGAGCGCTACGGCTTCAACTCCGCGGGCCAGAGCATGCTGCTCTCGCGCCGGCTCGTCGAGGCGGGCTGCAAGTTCATCGGCATCGATCACGGCAGTTGGGACACGCACTTCGACAATTTCAGCAGCCTTCAGAAGGACCTCTGTCCGCCCGTCGACCGTGCGTTCAGCGCGCTGGTCAGCGACCTCGACGAGCGCGGCATGCTCGATGAGACGCTGGTGGTGATGATGGGTGAGATGGGCCGGACGCCGCGCATTAATAAGGACGCGGGCCGCGACCATTGGTCGGCGTGCCAGACGGTGATCCTGGCGGGCGGCGGCATCAAGCGCGGCGCGGTGATCGGCGCGACCGACGCGACCGCGAGCTACCCGACGACGCAGCCGTACGGAATTCAGGATCTGCTGCGGACGATCTTCTCGCTGATGGGCATCGACGCGGACAAGATGTACGACACGCCGCTGGGCCGGCCGGTGGCGCTGGTCAACGGCGGCAAGCGGATCGATGAAGTGATTGCCTGAGCCGCGATGCAACGCGTCGCGGACGCCAGCGGCATGAGTAATGGTCCAACGCGCGAGGAATACACGGCCTGACGTTCGATCGGGAGTTCAGCTCGTCTCACCGCACCACTGAGTTGTGCCTCTCCGCGACGCGTCGCGTCGCGGCTCATTTTTATGCGAAACCGCCACGCGCCCATCCTGATTCTGCTCACGGTCGTTTGTTCCGCCGCGGCCCAGCCGCCGAAGCTCGGCTACGTCTATCCGCCGGTGGTCGAGGCGGGCAGATCGACGGACGTGCAGCTCGGCGGCTACGACTTCACGGTCGATCTCGAATGGTTCGTCCACGCCGCATCGGCGAAGCCCGAGCAGCGCGTGCGCCTCACCACGCTCGGCCCTCCGGGCGAATACCACCTGACGCCGCCGCCGTATTGGGTTGGTCCGCGGGCGATGTCGACGCCGCTGCCGATCCCGCGTGAGGTGGTGGCGAAGATCGAGGTGCCGAAGGACGCACCGGCCGGTCTCGTGCGCTGGCAGGTGGCCAACGCAAACGGTTCATCGGCGATGGCGATGTTCTATGTTAGCCGTGGGAACGAGGTCGTCGAGTCCCGGTCGCGCGACCTGCCGCAGCGGCTGCCTGCGCTGCCGGTGGCGGTGAGCGGGCGGTTGAGCCGGTTGACGGAGGTCGATCGTTACGAGGTGGTCGCGGAGAAGGATGGGCCGATCTCGGTTGATCTCATGGCGCGTCGCCTCGGCTCGGATTTCAACGGTGTGCTGCAGGTGCGCGGCGGGGCGGGCGAGTTGCTTGCGGACTTTGCCGACACGCAGGGGCAGGACGGCGGTGTGACGTTCGCGGCCAAGGCGGGCGCGACCTACACAATCAGCCTGCACGACGTTGACTTTCGGGGCGATCGCGCGTTTGTGTACCGGCTCGCCGCGACCGCCGGGCCGCGCGTGATCTGCACGGTTCCCGCCGCCGGACAGCGCGGGACGACCGGTGAAGTCTCGTTCGTTGGATTCGGCGTGGTGACGGGTAAACCAGTGCTGGAGACGCTGAAGCAATCGGTTGCGTTCCCCGCTGATGCGTCGCTCATCGCTCACACGCACACGCTGACGACGCCGTTCGGCAACGTCGACGTCTCGATCCCGTTGAGTGACCTGAAAGAGACGGTGCGAGATCCGGCGACGCTCGGCGGCGACACGGCGGCAGCGCTCACGGCGCCGGCTGCAATCAACGGCGCGATCGCGTCAGGTGTTGATGAGCACCGCTACACATGGGAGGCGAAGAAGGGCGATTTCTGGTCGATCGAAGCGCAGTCGCGTGCGGTAGGCGGCCGGCTCGATGTGGCGGTCGTGGTGCTCGGACCTGATGGCAAGCAGGTTGCCGAGAGCGACGACATGCCCGGCACGACAGACGCAGCCCTCGAGGTCCGCGCGGCCGCCGATGGCGTTCACACGTGCATCATCCGCAGCGTCGGGACGCGGCAGGGGAGCGCGGATGAAATCTACCGGCTGGCCATCAAGCCGAGCGCCCCCGATTTCGCGCTGGCCGTGCCGCAGCAGGTGAATCTCCCACTGGGCGGCAAGGTCGAGGTCGTGATCGTCGCGACGCGTATCGGGGGCTTTGATGGCGAGATCGCGATCGCGGTCGATGGTTTGCCGGAGGGCGTGACGCTTGCGCCGCCCGCCGCGCCCGCTGGGACGGAGCCGAAGCCGATCGTGATTCCGGCCGGTAAGAAGGACGTGAAGATCACGTTGCAATCCGCCGCCGATGCCGCCGTCGTCGCCCGCATGATTCAAGTGCGCGGCACCGCGAAGGTGGGCGAGACAGCCGTGACGCGCGTCGCGTTTGCACCGGCGACGGGCAACCTCGCGTCGCGCTCGCCCGCCGAGCAGCGGGTGGCCGATGTGCTGCTGGCGATGACGATGGCGCCGCCGTACGAAGTGCTCATCCTCGACCGCGAGCGGCAGCGCGAGGTGCATCGCGGCACGACGTATCTCGCCGAGTTCGACGTTGCCCGCAAGGAGGGATTCGCCGGCGAGGTGCGCATCGAGATGACCGCGGCGCAGGCCCGCTATCGTCACGGCATGCGCGGGCCGATCGTCACCGTCCCGGCCGGCGCGACGCGCGGCGCGTACCCGATCTTTCTCCCCGAGTGGCTGCCGACCGATGTCACGCAGCGCATGAACGTACACGGCGTCGCGTCGGTGGCAGACCCCAAAGGCAAGACGCGGTACCTGACGAAGGCCGCCGACGCCCGCATCACGATGATCATGGAAGGGGCGCTGCTCAAGCTGTCGACGGAGCCGAAGCACGTGGAGTTCTCCGCCGGTGAGTCGTTTGAGGTCCCCGTGCTGGTGTCGCGCTCGGCGAAGCTGCCGCTGGAGGTCACGGTGGAACTCGTCGTACCGGACGAGATCAAGGGGCTGCTGCGGGCCGAGCCGCTTGTGCTGAAGCGCGATGTCAACCGCGGCGTGCTCCGCATCAGTTCTGTCGCCGATGCCCGTCTCGAAGGCGCGTGGTCGATCACGCTGAAGGCGACGGCGCTGGAGGACGGGAAGTGGCCGATCGTGTCGCAGGTGGACCTGCCGGTCACGGGCGTGAAGCCATAACGATCTGCTCGCGTCGCGTTCATGTGTGAGAAGAACATACGCCCCTGTTGAGCTCGCACGAAGCATCGCCGTCACGCGACTTCGTACAATGCCCGCTTCCTCTGCACCCCGGAGACGCCGCTTGGCCCCGACGCCCCCTCCGCCCGCCGATGCCGCACCGACCCGCGTGCGCTTCAAGGTGATGTTTTTTCTGTGCGTGCTGTCGTTTCTCACGTACTTCGACCGGCAGTGCATCACGCGGGCGCAGGGCGACATCCAGCACGCGCTGAACATCTCGAGCATTCAGATGGGTTGGGTGTTCGCGGCGTTCTGGTTCGCCTACGCCTTCTTCGAGATCCCCGGCGGCTGGCTGGGCGACCGCTACGGGGCCAAGGGCACGCTGCTGCGCATCGTGATCGCGTGGTCCATACTCACGGCGCTCACCGGGGCAGCCACGGGGATTTTCACGCTGCTGCTGTGGCGGTTCCTCTTCGGCGTGGGTGAAGCCGGCGCTTACCCGAACATGGCGCGGGTGCAGTCGAACTGGTTGCCGATACTCGCGCGGGCCCGCGCCGGCGGGATGCTTTGGCTGATGGCGCGGTGGGGCGCGGCTTTCGCCCCATTGATCTTCGGGTCGCTGACCCGCTTTTACGACGGGCTGCTGGGCACCGAGGCGCCCGGCCCGAACCTCGCCCACGGCGCGGAGCCGGTCGCCTGGCGTTTTTCATTCTGGACAGCCGGCGTCATCGGCGTCGTGTGGTGCCTCTTCTTCTACTACTCGTTCCGAGAGAAGCCGCAAGACGACCCCGGGTGCAACCAGGCGGAGCGCGACCTGATCGCCGCCGGTCGTCCGCCACAGGTTGAGAAGCACACGATGGCGAAGTCCGAATGGAAAGCGCTCTTCCAGACGCGCAGCCTGTGGGCCATCGGCATCCTGTACATCTGCAATAGCTTCGGCTGGTCGTTCTACGTGAGCTGGGCGCCGAAGTATCTCAAGGAAGTGCATGGCGTGGAGTTTGCGAAGTCGGAGATCATGTCGGGCTTGCCGCTGTTCTTTGGCGGCATCTCCTGCCTCGTCGGCGGCCTGCTGAGCGATTACCTCGTGCGCCGCACCGGCCGCAAGTGGCTCTTCCGCGCCTTATTCCCGATCTGCGGCTACGCGACGGCGGCGCTGGCAATGTTCGCCATCCGTTTCACAGACTCACCTGGCGAGGCGACCGTGCTGCTATGCATCGCCAACTCCGCGGGGGACTTTGGGCAGGGGGCGAATTGGGCAACCATCGTCGACATAGGCGGCCGATACGCCGGCGTGGCGGCGGGCTTCATCAACATGGTCGGCAATGCCGGCAATTATCTGCAGCCGCCCATTGGCGCCTGGGTGTTCAGCACCTTCGGCTGGAATGTCCTCTTCGGGGTGTACGCGACGATGTACATCGTGGCGGCGGGGATGTGGTTCTTCGTCGATCCGAACCGGCATTTCTATGATGATGCGGCGAGGGAGGGCCGGGCGGGCGAACTAAATGCGCAGTGAACACGACCATGGTGAACGCTCCTCGTGTTTCTGGCGATCAGCATCAACGTCGCAGCGATTGTGAGCGTCGCCGGATGGTCTACGGACCTTCGCGTCTTCGCTCACTCGGCGCTGATCAGTGAAAATGACGTTCTGGACGATTCAGGACATGCGGTGTGGATTGATATGCGTCTCGTCGTTTGTCAGTTCAGATCGGTTGACGGCCCAGTCTTTGCAGCACCATGTTCCAGGCCGGGATCACCTTGAAGTGCTGCGCCCATCGCACGACGCAAGCCTCGTCGATCCCAGCGCCCTCCACGCACATCATGTTCACGATGTCGCGCAGGTGTTTGTCGGACTTGCCTTCGTCGAAGTAGCGGAGCTTGCTGATGATGACGTCTTCCGGCGCCGCCGCGAAGGTCGTGAATCCGAAGACGTTCACTTCCCGGCGACGCCAGAACTGCTCACGACTCCAAAGATCGCGCGACGACACCATGAAGTCGATCTTGTTGACCGAGGCGATGTGGATGACATTGAAAATCCCGCCTTCTCGGATCGATTCTAGTGCGGTCTGTTCGTCGAAGTAGAACTCAGAATCGGGGAACGCGCGACGGAGTACCGCGACATCCTCGCGCTCCAGCCACACCGCGATATCGATGTCGTTGGTGTGACGGGCCTCGCCGTAGGAACTGCTGGCCAGCGAGCCGACCACCATGAACGAGACCCCCATCTCGGCGAGAACTTCAGACGCGAGTTTCAGCAGGTCGAGCTGTGTCACCAAGCAGCCTCCGGAAGAGTTCATCCCGCAGCCGCTCTTCGCTCCAGTCCGGGTGCCGGCTGCGGAGGGAATCGATGATGAATCGACGGACAAACTCATTCATGTCGAGCGCCGCTCTCATCCGCTCGCCTTGCGACTTTGTCCGCAGGAGCGCAGCGACGCGCGGGTCGATCATCTCGATGCGGCGCCAGTCGTAGGGCTCGTCCATGTTGAGATTATACCGGCGTGCCGGCGTGGCTGGATCGACGCGCTGCTTTGAATAGCGCCGTGTGCGCCGCTATCCTGTCCCACCTATGAGCATCCTCGTCGACGGAAACACGCGCGTCATCTGTCAGGGCATCACCGGCTCGGCCGGCGCATTTCATACCAAGGGCTGCCTCGATTACGGCACGCAGATGGTGGGCGGCGTGACGCCCGGCAAGGGCGGGACGAAGGACGCCAACGGCCTGCCGATCTTCAACACGGTGAGCGAAGCCGTCGAGAAGACCGGCGCCAACGCGACGATGATCTTCGTGCCGCCGCCGTTCGCCGCCGATGCGATCCTGGAGGCGAACGATGCGGGCATCACGGTGATCGTCGCGATCACCGAAGGCATCCCGGTGATGGACATGACGAAGGTCCGCCGGATCCTCGACGCGAACAGGAACGGCAAGACGCGGCTCATCGGCCCCAACTGCCCGGGCGTCATCACGCCCGGCGAGAAGGGAAAGGGCTGCAAGATCGGGATCATGCCCGGCTACATCCACAAGCCCGCCGGCAGCGCCGAGAGCGGCAAGGCGATCGGCATCATCAGCCGCAGCGGCACGCTCACTTATGAAGCGGTCTGGCAGACGTCGAGCCTCGGCATCGGGCAGACCACCTGCGTCGGCATCGGCGGCGACCCGGTCCGCGGGATGGGCTTCATCGACTGCCTGGAGCTCTTCAGCGCCGACCCCGCGTCGCACGGCATCGTGATGATCGGTGAGATCGGCGGGACCGACGAGGAAAAGGCGGCCGCCTACATCAAGGCGAACGTGAAGAAGCCGGTCGTCGCGTTCATCGCCGGCCGCACCGCGCCGCCCGGACGGCGCATGGGCCACGCGGGGGCCATCATCTCCGGCGGCGAAGGCGGCGCGGAATCGAAGATCGACGCGCTCAAGGCCGCGGGCTGCCACATCGCCGAGAGCCCGGCGGATATCGGCAGCGCGATGGCGCGGGCGCTGGGGGTGAAATAGCAGTGGTTCCTGTCGTATAATGATTGCATGTCAACTCTAACGGCTCATCGATTCTCGGTCGGGGATTTCGAACAGATGATCGTCGCGGGCGTCCTGCGACCGGAGCATCGCGTCGAACTGATTGAAGGCGAGATTGTGGATATGTCTCCGATTGGACCTGAACATTGCGGAGACGTGGATTACCTGAATGGCTACTGTGCCGCGCTGGTGCCGGCTCGCGCGATCGTGCGTGTGCAAGGCGCCGTTTATCTCGACGAATTTAGTCGTCCCCAGCCCGATATTGCATTGCTGCGGCCAAGGGCGGATTTTTATCGTAGCGCGTTGCCGCGCCCCAAGGACGTACTTCTGCTCATCGAGGTCGCCGACTCATCGCTGCTGCACGACCGCGAACTGAAGATTCCGCTCTACGCGAAATCCGGCATCCGCGAGTCCTGGCTGGTTGATCTGGTGAACCGGGAATTGGTTGTTTATCGTCAACCTCGTGCGGGGGTTTATGCCAAGGTGGTGCATCACCAGCCGGGTCAGCACGTCTCACCGCTGGCGTTTCCGGATCATCAACTGAGTGTCGCCGACCTCTTCGGTTAATCGCCCGCAAGTCATCCACTTCGACGCGGATTTCGCGCCGAAGGGCCCGGCCGCGGCCCTCCATGTGGTGAACGCGATTGCTCTTCTTCATGTCTGGGTTCCGTCGCCGTTGCTACGGAAGGTGGCGATGTTGCCGCATCCTCCAGCTTCGCCGGCGCCGGCCGCGCCCCGCCTTCCGCCTCCATCGATCCGAAAATCATCCGCCCCGCGCTGGTCTGGTAATTGCTCGTCACGCTGAACTCGATCACCTCGCCCACCCGCGACCGGGCGTTTTCGACCACCACCATCGTCCCATCGTCGAGGTAGCCGACGCCCTGGCCCGGGCCCTCGCCGGGCTTCTGGATGCGCACCTGCATCCGCTCGCCGGGCAGCACCACCGGCCGCAGCGCCCCCGCCAGGTCATTGAGATTGATGATCTCGATGCCGCGCAACTCGGCCACTTTTTTCAGATTGAAGTCGTTGGTCATCAATCGGGCCTTCATCGTCTGGGCCATCGAGACCAGCTTCTGATCGACGTTCGCCCCGTCGGCGTCGGCCTCGTCGATGGTGACGTCGACGCCCTTGGCCCCTTGCAGCTTGTGCAGGATGTCGAGCCCGCGCCGGCCGCGCGAGCGCTTGAGCTTGTCGGCCGAGTCGGCGATGAGCTGGAGCTCGTTGAGCACGAAGCGCGGGACGATGACGGCGCCTTGGAGGATGTGCGTGCCGACGATGTCGATGATCCGGCCGTCGATGATGACGCTGGTGTCGACCAGCGTGGGCCGGTTGCCGCGGATCTGCTTGGCGAACTCGACGTAGGGGATGACGAAGCGGAAATCGTCCTTCGTTTGCAGCACGAGCGAGATAGCGACGTAACAGGTGATCAAGCCGATGAACACCTTGACACCCTCGAGAAGCTGGCGGATGGCGACGGCCCGCTGGTTCAGTGCCCGGACTTCATCCTGGGTCGCGCCGGGGCGAATGCCCGGGTCGGACAGCACGACGACGCCGATGAGGTCGACGACGAACGAAAGGGCATAAGCGGCGAGCAGTCCCGCGACGAGACCGAGGAACACGCCGGACACCGCCGAGAGTCGCTTGCGGGGCGAGTACACGTCGGCCGCGATGATGACGGTGGAGATGCCCAGGGTGCAGATCAACATGAGGAACACGTTGCCGACCGAGGCGCCGAGGCCCTGCTGGGCGCCGAGGATGTAGAGCATGGCGACCGCCGCCGCGAGGACGACAAAGACGCCGCGAAGGATGACAAGGACCATAAGATTCCCCTGCCCGGTAGGATGAATGATGAACGAATAATGCACGAAGGATAAACGCCTGCGCGTCATTCGCCAAGCGCGGGCGCGGTTGCTATGATGCCGCCTCGCATTGGACCGCGTGAGCAAACGGGTGGGCCCGGTGCGCGGGTGGGCTCGTGAACCGGGTCAGGCCTTGACCGGAGCAGCCCTAAACGTCGCTTGCCCGGTGCTGCCGGTGTCCTGCCCGTTTGCACGCGCGGTCGAGAAGAAGAAGGGTGTGGGGTTTAGGGTGTAGGGTGTAGGGTTCAAGCCGCGGTCAATGCACCGCACCGAATGACTCACGGCCTTTACCCTAAACCCTGCACCCTAAACCCTGCACCCTTCCCCATGTCCTACACCGTCCTCGCAAGACGATACCGCTCGAACACCTTTGACGAGGTGATCGGGCAGGAGTCGGTCTCGAAGACGCTGCTCAACGCCATTGCCCAAAGCCGCGTCGCTCACGCTTACCTCTTCACCGGCACCCGCGGCGTCGGCAAAACCACCACCGCCCGACTGTTCGCCCGCGCCCTCAATGCCCCCGACACCATCCCCGGCTGCCCGAAGCCGGGGCTGATCGCGTCCGACGGCGACGGAAAGAAAAAGAAGAGCAAGGGCAATCCGGAATCGACCGAGCAATACCCGCCCGTCGACGTGCAGGAGCGCATGGCCGCCGCCATCATGGCCGGGCAGGACCTTAACGTCGTCGAGATCGACGGCGCCTCCAACAACGGCGTCGAGCAGGCCCGCCAACTCATCGCCAACGCCGGCCTCGCGCCCACCGGCAACGCCCTCTACAAAATCTACATCATCGACGAAGTCCACATGCTCTCGTCGGCGGCGTTCAACGCGCTCCTCAAAACCATGGAGGAGCCGCCGTCGCACGTGAAGTTCATCCTGTGTACCACCGAGGCCCACAAAGTCCCCGCGACAATCCAGTCCCGCTGCCAGCGCTTCGACTTCCGCAACATCCCCACCGGCCGCATCGCCGACCACCTCCGCGCCGTGCTCAAGCTGGAGAAGGTCGAGGCGAACGATGATGTCCTCTGGCAGCTCGCCCGCCTGGGCAACGGGTCGATGCGCGACGCGCTCTCGCTGCTCGACCGCCTGATCGCCACCGGCGAGTCGCCGCTCACGCCGCAGGTGCTCGAGCAGATGCTCGGCCTGCCCGCTCCGGAATTAGTCATCGCCCTCGTCGACGCCCTGGCCGCCGGCGACATCGGCGAGTCGCTGCGTCGCACGGCCGCGCTGCTCGACAAGGGCATCAGCGAAGACCAGATGATCGACGTGCTCATCGACCGCTTCCGCCAGCTCATGCTCATCGCCGCGTGCGGCCCCGGCAGCGAGCTGGTGGAACTCTCCGACGACGCCAGGCCGCTGGCGGCTTCGCAGGCCGCCAAGTTCGACGCCGCCGGCCTCGTCCACATGATCGCCCTCTGCGAAAACCTCCAGCGCGTCGGCAAAAACAGCTCCAACCCGCGGGCCCTGCTCGACGCGACCGTCGTCCGCCTCGCGCTGTCGGAGAAAATGGCGGACGTCGCCGCGCTGCTCGCCGGGAGCGGCGACGGCGATTCAAAAAAAAAAGTAGCACCGTCTCCACATCCCCCCGCGCGGCAGGCTCCCGCGCGACCGATCCCCGCCGCTGACCCGCGCGCAACCTCCACGCTTGCGCCTCCGCGCGCCTCCGCGACACCCTCCACGCCATCGTCGACACCCCAGCCGCCCACGGCGTCACGGGCCGCCGATACCTCACCCTTCAACGACGACACCGACGCCGGGCAGGGCGTCTCCCCGCCTGCCGAGGCGGCGCCAATCGCTGGGTCACCCAGCGACGTCTGGGCCTCCGTCCTGCGCAACGTCGTCGGCAAGTTCTCGCTGTCGTGGGTGCAGTCGCTCTCGCTGGCCCGCCTCGATGACCGCACCGCGGTGGTCGCGCTGCTGCCTGGCAAGCGCGACATGCAGAAGTTCGTCGCCGCCGACCGCCAGCGCGAGCAGCTCGCCGACCTGTTCAAGAAGGTGCTGGGCCGGCCGGTGCGCATCGAAGTGGAAGCCACCGCCGGCTCACCCGCCCCCGCGCCATCGACCGCCAACCCGTCGGCCGCCACGCGGGCCGGCCGTACCGAGCGCGAAGAAGCCATGGCGTTGCCGCTGGTGAAGGAAGTGCTCGGCGTGTTCGAGGCCGCGCTGGTGGAGACCTATCCTGAACGAAAGGCCCCGTCACAAGCCGCCGCCGCCGGAGGCGATTCACCCGCGGCGCCATCGCTCGTGCCACTGCCGATTCCCGACGACCTCGAACCCACCGATGCCGAGCACGCCATCGAAGCGGAAGAATGACATGTTTGAAGGAATTAAGAACATCATGGCGATGGCGGGGCAGGCGAAGCAACTGCGCGAGAAGATCGCGCAGCTTCAGGACGACCTCGGCCGCAAGATCGTCGAAGGCGAGTCCGGCGCCGGGGCGGTCCGCGTGACGATCAACGGCAAGTTCGAGGTCGTCGCGCTGCACCTCGATCGCGCCATGCTGCTGACGCTCGCCATGCCCGGCGACGGCGCGGGGCCCACCGACAGCGACCTGAAAATGATCGAAGACCTCATCGCCGCCGCCATCAACGCCGCCCTCGCCAAGGCCCGCGAGATGGTCCGTCAGGAGTTCGCCTCCGCCGCCGGCGGGCTGAACATCCCGGGCCTGGACAAGATGATGGGTGGCTAGGGGACGGTGTGGGAGGGCGAGGTTCCACCCGAGCCGGTTCGTCCGCGGACGCCCCGTCCGCGGGGCCGAGCGGACGAAGCTCGCGCGGCACCCGCCTACGCATCAACGAGCGCTGGCCGCACAAGTTTCGATTGCTCCTGCCCCCCCGAGCGGGGCCATCGCAATCGAACCGACTCGGGTGGAATCTCGCCCTCCCACACCTGCCTACATTCACGCCCCATGCCCACTGCGTCCGACATTTCGCAGCACGTCCTCGACGCCCTCGACCGCTTTTTTCGCGGCCGGGTGACGGTGGTTCGGCCGTGGTCGCTCGGACAGACGCAGCTCTCGGCGCCGCTGGATCCCAAGCGGGCCATCACCGCGCTGCGCGAGGCCCGCAACCGCATGGAGGCGATGGACGGGGAGACCGGCCCCGCGTTCGACCGCTTCCTCGAAGCCGACGGCAAGCTGCTCAGCGCCTTGCGGGCCGAGGCCTTGATCGACGCCGGCTTTCACATCGGCCGCGTGAATGACTACGGCCTGCCCGACGCCGGCCGCGAAGGCGTCCGCCTCCTGCGCGAAGGGCAGCACGCCGCCATCGCCGATGCGACGCGGCTGATTGAACGCTACGACGAGATCGCCCGGCTTCGCATGGGCGCATCGCTGCGGCTGCTGCGCCTGAAGTTCGTCGTCGATCGCCTCTCCGACGGAACCCCCGGCAGCTCCGGCGCGGTCATCACGCGCTCGATCCATCTCGTCGAAGCGCTCTACCTCGTCGCCAAGGCCGGCGGCACCTTCCGCGCCCTGCGCGACGCCTTCGCCGTCGCCCACATCCTGCTTGTCAACCTCAAGGGCAACGAACAGCTCCCGCGTTTGATCCGCGGCATCCGCCTGCACCTGGCGCAGATGCACGACCGCGCCGCCGAACTCATCGAGCAGTTGAACTCGACATGGTTCCCCTTCAGCCACGAGCGCGGCACGCTGACCATCGGCCAATACCTCTGCGACGCGCTGCCCGGCGAGGAGGACGTCGAGAACCTGATGCGCGAAGCGGGCGGCGCCATAGACCGCTATACGCAGCTTTACACGCGCCTTGTCGGCAACCTCGCCTCGGTCTGCGAACAGGTCGAGGTGATTGCCGGCGTCGCGCCCAAGACGCTGCGGCGCAAGTAGGTGGAGAGACGAGCGGGAGCGCAGACGAAAGAGCACGTCACAGCACAAAACGATCTGCCGTGTATGCTTTCCCTAATCCTGACTCCCGACTCCCGACTTCTGACTCCCGACTTCTGACTCCCGACTCCTGCCCCTTCCCCCATGTTCATCGAACTCCTCAACACGAACCCCGTCTACTACTTCACCGCCGTGGTGACGTTGATCTTCAGTATCGTGCTGCACGAGCTGGCGCACGGCTGGGCGGCCCTGTGGCAGGGGGATGACACGCCGCGCGTGCTCGGGCACATGACGCCGAACCCGGTCACGCACATGGGCACGCTCGGGTTCGTCGCGGTGTTTCTCATAGGCATGGGCTGGGGCGCCATGCCGGTGAACCCCTCGCGCTTCCGCAGCCGCTACGGCGACGCCATCGTCTGCGCCGCCGGCCCCGCGATGAATCTGTTGCTCGCCCTCGTGTCACTCACCATCTTCGCTCTCGCGCTCAAGCCGCTGATGGGGGAGGGCGTCACCGAGTTCAAGATGAACATGATCCAGGCGTGTTTCATTTTCGGCATGTTCAACATCGTGCTGGTGCTGCTGAACCTGCTCCCCGTGCCGCCGCTCGATGGCTCGCGCATCCTCGCCGACTTCCACCGCGGCTACGCCGACTGGCTCCGCCAGACCCAGGCGAACCACCTTTTCATGCTCATCGGACTGTTCGTCATTCTCGGCGCCCTGCGCGACACGCCCTACGGCCTGTTCAATCTCGCGGGCAACATCGCCAACTGGTACATCGGCCTGTTTAGTTGAACGTATGCGGGGAGAGGATTTGGGAGGGCGAGGCTCCCGCCGAGCCGTTCGATTGCGAGGCCCGTCTGCGGGTCGAGCAATCGAAAATTGCGCGGCCGATAATCGATTAACAATTGAGGTTCCGCCGCGCGAGTTCCGCCTGCTCAGCCCGCGGCGGGCTTCGCAGGCGGACGGCTCGGCGGGAGCCTCGCCCTCCCACGCATCCTTCCCCGCATCGCCGCATTCGCATCGATCCGATATCCTCTGCGTCCATGACTCCCGCTGAGCAATACCTCGATCACTGCCGGTCGCTTATCGACGCCATTGCCGCGCAGAAGACGGCCATCGAGCAGGCCGCGCAGTGGTTCAGCGCGACGATCCTCGCCGGCCGCATGGTCCACGTGTTTGGCAGCGGGCACAGCCGGATCATGGTCGAGGAGATGTGGCCGCGCTACGGCTCGTTCCCCGGCTTCAACCCGATCGTCGAGCTCTCGCTCACTTACCACAACAACGTCGTCGGCGCCAACGGCCAGCGGCAGGCGATGTTCCTCGAAAACGTCACCGGCCTGGCCGCCCGCATCCTCCGCAACTTCGACATCAGCGACAAAGACGCCGCCCTGGTGATCTCATCGAGCGGCTGCAACGTCGTGCCCGTTGAGTTTGCCGAGCTGTGCAGAGCGAAGGGCATGAAGGTCGTCGTCATCGTCAGCAAGCGCCACAGCGCCGCCAGCACCTCGCGTCACCCGCGCGGCATCAAGCTCGGCGATGCCGCCGACCTCACGCTCGACACCGGCGCCCCGCCCGGCGACTCCATGGTGCGCATCAAGGGCCTCGAGTCCCCCGTCGCCCCCGGCTCGACCGTCGGCGGCTGCCTGCTCATCAATACGATCAAGGCCGAGGTGGCCCACCGCCTCACCGCCGCCGGCCAGCCGCCCAAGGTGCTCACCGCGGCCTGCGTGATGGACGCCGCGAAGGCGACGGCGCTGTTCGAGGCGGCGTATGACGAACATGCGCATCGGCTGGCGAAGATGTATGAGAATGTCGGGCGGAACCAGTAAGTTCCAAGTTCCAAGCTCCAAAAGCCAAACAAGTTCCAATGAAGGCAGAAACGGCACGAAGCGTTCTTGAACAATTGGCCCGACATCTCATGAAAACCTCCGCAGCGCAACTTGGAATTTGAATTGTGGAGCTTGTTTGGAATTTGGATTTTGGAACTTGGATTTTTTCCGCAGGTCCTCCCATGCAGTCACAGCCTCTAAGAACCACCGTCATCGGCTCCTACCCCTTCCCCGGCTGGCTCGAGCTCGCCTCGCAGCAGCTCGACCGCTTCGGCTCGACTGAAATCAGCGAGATGCAGGACGACGCGGTGACCGTCGCGCTGGCCGACCAGCTCGCGGCGGGGCTGGATGTGGTGACCGACGGCGAGCAGACGCGCTTCGATTTCAACCTGTCGTTCTACGGTTACATCGAGGGCATCGCGCTGGAGTCGAAGCCCCCGCGCGTCTTCGGCCCGCCGGCCCACGATCAGCGCGGCCGCCATGCGATCACCGGCGAGCTGAAAGCCCCGCGCGGGCTCGGGGCGGTCGAGGAGTTTGAGCGGTTGAAGCGGATCGCCGCATCAGCGCGCGTCGGGCCAAACGAGCACGTTGAGGAGTTGTATGACGAGTTGAAAATGAAGCCGCCACGGGACGAGCAAAAGAAAATCAGGCAAGGACTTCGCGCTCTTGGGCATCGCGGTGGGTTGAGGAACGAACCAGCATCAAGTGTTACTTTGAAAGCATCAGTTCCGGGCCCTTACACATTGGCTGGCCGCCTCATTCCAAACAAGAAATACAAAGACCGCTACGCGGTCACCGAGGCGCTGCTCCCCCTGGTGCGCGACGAGTTGGTAAAACTCGTCGCTGCCGGCTGCAAGGAAATCACCATCGATGAGCCTTCGATGAGCTGTTACGCCCACAAGGAGAACACGAAGCGGTTCGTCGACATCTTCAACCGCACCGTCGAGCCGATCGTCGGCAAAACGCACCTCTCGACGCACCTGTGCTTCGGCAACTTTAAGGGCCGGGCGGTGGGGCCGCGGAAGTACGCCCCGATGTTCCCCGCGTTCCTCGACATGAAGCTCGACGAGATCCACGTCGAGATGGCCAGCCGGGAGTTCAGCGAGATCGAGATCATTTCACAGATCGCGAAGAAGTGCGATGTGGCGGTGGGCATCATCGACGTGAAGAGCTATTACATCGAGACGGTGGAGGATGTCGCGGACCGCGTGAAGCTGTGTCTGAAGCACGCGCAGGCCGACCGGTTGTCGTTCGCCCCGGATTGCGGGTTGTCGCAGACGGCGCGCTGGGCGGCGAAGGAGAAGCTCAAGAACATGGTGGAAGGGGTGCGGCGGGTGAGGAAGGAAATCGGGATCGAGTGATGGGAGGGCGAGGCTCCCGCCGAGCCGTCGGTTTGCGAGGCTCAAAGCCGAGCAAACCGAATTTGCACCGCAACCATTTGAATTGGATTGGGCGTCGGTCGCGCGAGTTTCGTCCGCCTCAGCCCGAGGACGGGCCTCAGCGGACGAACGGCTCGGCGGGAGCCTCGCCCTCCCACGCCTCAACATTTGACAGTGATCAAACCCTTTCTCCAATCCGACGCCTTCCTCGCCGACGTCGCCGCCGCTCGCAGCGACACCTCCCGCCCGCACCTCTGGTGGCTCGGGCAGTCCGGCTACCTCGTGCAGTTCCGCGGGAAGCACCTGCTCATCGACCCCTACCTCTCCAACTCCCTCACGAAGAAGTACGCGAACACCGACAAGCCGCACGTGCGGATGAGCGAGGTCGTCGTTGCCCCCGCACGCCTCGATTTCATCGACGTGGTGTCGAGCAGCCACAACCACACCGACCACCTCGACGCCGAGACGCTCGGCCCGCTGCGCCGCGCAAACCCGCACCTCAAGATTGTTGTCCCCGAAGCGAACCGGGCGTTCGCGGCCGACCGCCTGAAGGTCGATCCCACCTCGCTCATTGGCATGGACGATGATGCTTCGCGGGTGGTCGACGGCTTCATCTTCCACGGTGTCCCCGCGGCGCACGAGCAGGTCGAGCGCGATGAGCGCGGGCATTTGAAATACATGGGGTACGTGATCACGATGGGGACGCGCAGCGAGGACGCTGCGGCTCAAGAGAAGGCGCGGACGCGCAGCGAGGACGCTGCGGCTGAAATGGCAATGCCTTTTCTTAGCCGCGGGGTCCGCCCCGCGCGTCCTGCGCCGACGCGCAGCGAGGACGCTGCGGCTCAAACGACGGCGCCCTGGACGATCTATCACAGCGGCGACACCCTGCTCTACGACGGCATGGCCGACCGCCTGCGTCCCTTTGCCGTCGACCTCGCGCTGCTGCCGATCAACGGCCGGGCGCCGCAGCGGCGCACCGCGGGCAACCTGTGGGGGCGCGAGGCGGCGCAGCTCGCCCGCGACATCGGCGCGAAGCTCGTCGTCCCTTGCCATTACGACCTGTTCGAGTTCAACACGGCGACGCCGGACGAGTTCATCGCGGCTTGCGAGCGCCTCGGCCAGCGCCATCGCGTGCCGCGGCAGGGCGAGCGGCTGGACCTGTGAAGCATTCTGAACGCAATTGCAGCGGGTGCCACGGGTCGGCTCGGCGACCCGTGTGAAACGCACGGGTCGCAAAGCCGACCCGTGGCACCGTCGAGCGGCTGGATGTGATTGTCCTGGACATCATTCCGTGCTTCGGAACGTTGGTGGATTATGGTAAAATATGGGGTCGTCCACGCTCACTTCTTTCGCCTCTTTCCGTTCATTTTCTCCCACAGCCCGAACCGGACCTCGCGATGATTCTTCCTCTCGCACAACTTCGGCGCCTTGGCGAGGAGGGCTCCCTCCGCGTCGGTAGTTCCCCTCGGACACGGCCCGGACAAAAGCGGACAAAAACGTGTCCGCCCCGGACATTTCCGGACGTTTTCGGACCAAACCGGACACAAACCGTGTCCGCCCACCCGCGTTTTTACGCAGCCAAAGGGGGGCGGACATTTGGAAAAAGGAATGGACATCGGCAGGCGCTTCCGTTCCAATGGTTTACGCGCAGACCCGCACCCCCCGGGGTGAGGGGCGGACATTTGCGGCGGTGAGATGACCCGGTTCCGCGTTTCGCATCAGGCTACGGTGTTGTCCCGGCGAAAATCAGGAGGCCACATGCAGACCCTTCGATCAAGGCGGACGCTGGCGGGCTTGACGGCGATCGTGGTGCTCGTGCTGGGGGCGGCGGCGCTTGGCGATGACCTGCCGCGCGTGGACAAGGTCGAGGTCCAGCCGCTGCGGACGCAGGTGAAGAACCTCGTCGAGGCGCTCGATTACCTCGGCTCGCCGATCTCAAAGGAGGCGAAGGCGACGCTGGAGAAGATCGATAAAGCCGAGAGCGATGCCGAGGCCCGCAAGCTCGTGCAGGATGCGCTCGACCCGTACTGCCTGTTCGGCGTGACGATCAACCCGGAGTCGCGGGTGAAGGTGATGCAGGGGCCGGCCAAGCCGGTCATGCACGAGAACGGCTGGACGCAGTACCTCGTGAAGGTGAGCAACGAAGCGGGCGTGACCGCGCAGCTCAAGGCGACAAGCCCGCACGCCGGGCCGATCTTCGGCAAGGCGCTCAACGAGAAGCTGAACGACCGCTGGATCGATCTGATGATGTTCGACGCGCAACCCATGTCGCCGAAGCTCAGCGGCATCGAGCTCGAATACCGCATCATTCAGCTATACACCCGCGACACCGGCAAGCGGTCGGCGACCATCGCCTTCAACGTCGGGCAGGGCACGCAGGACATCGGTTTCCGCAACGACGCGACGGTGACGTTCGATTGCGCCGCCTCGACGCCGGTGACGCTGCGCGTACACGATGAGAAGGGCGAGCCGACGACGGCCGCGTTCGTGATCACCGATCAGCTCGGCCGGGTGTACCCATCGCAGGCCAAGCGACTCGCGCCGGACTTCGGCTTCCACCCGCAGATTTACCGGCACGACGGCGAGAAGGTAAACCTCCCCGCGGGCAAGTACAACTTCCACGTGACCCGCGGGCCGGAGTATCGGGTCCATCAGTCGCAGTTCGAGGTAAAACCGACGGCGGCGGTCAGCGCGACGACGCCGAGTGGATCATCGACGCCGAGCGGATCATCAACACCCAGCGGCGCATCGACGCCGTCGGGTTCGACGACGCCGGTCGCGGCAGTTGCCGGCGGCCAGGAGTTCAAGGTCGAGCTCAAGCGCTGGATCGATCCCGCCGCCCGCGGCTGGTGGTCCGGCGACCATCACATCCACGCCGCCGGCTGCGCCCACTACAACAACCCGACCGAAGGCGTCCACGCCCCCGACATGATGCGGCACATCCTCGGCGAGGACCTCAAGGTCGGCGCCAATCTCACCTGGGGTCCCTGCTTCGACTACCAGAAGCAGTTCTTCACCGGCAAGGACGACAAGGTTTCGAAGTACCCGTACCTGCTCCGCTACGACATCGAGGTCTCCGGCTTCGGCTCGCACCAGTCGGGCCACATCTGCCTGCTTCGCTTGAAGGACCAGATCCCGCCTGGCGGCGACTCGTCGAAGCACTGGCCCACGCTCGGGCTCAATCTATACAAGTGGGCGCAGAAGCAGGGCGCGGTCTGTGGCCCGGCCCACACCGGCTGGGGCTTGCAGGTGCCCGGCAACGAACTGCCCAACTACAACATCCCGCCATTCGACGGCATTGGGGCGTGCAGCTACATCGCGGAGGTGACGCAGACGGTCGAAGGGCCTGATGGCAAGCAGGTGCGCGCTGTCGATTTCATCTCGACGGTCGACACGCCTTACGTGTGGGAGCTGAACATCTGGTACCACACGCTCAACTGCGGCTACCGCACCCGCATCAGCGGCGAAACCGATTTCCCCTGCATCTACGGCGAGCGCGTGGGCCTGGGCCGCAGCTACGTCAAGCTCGACGGCAAGCTCGACTACGACGCCTGGTGCGGGGCCATCCGCGAGGGGCGGAACTACGTCGGCGATGGCATGAGCCACCTGATGGAGATGAAGGTCGCGGAGAAACTGCCCGCCACGTTTTCACGGCTGCCGCGCAGCACCGCGCTGGGTGTGAACGGCAGCGAGCTCAAGCTGCTCGTGCCCGGCACGGTGACGGTCAGCGCCAAGGTCGCCGCGCTGCTCAATGAGAAACCCAACGATGCGATCCGCAATTCGAATTACGCGCAGAAGCCGTACTGGCACCTGGAGCGCTCGCGGATCGGCGACGGACGCAAGGTGCCGGTCGAGGTGATCGTCAACGGCGTCCCGGCGGGCAGGCAGGAGATCGACGCGGACGGCACGGAGCGGGATGTGGCGTTCGATGTGAAGATCGAGCGGAGCAGTTGGGTCGCGCTGCGCATCCTGCCGTCGTCGCACACCAATCCGGTGTGGGTCACGGTGGCGGACAAGCCGGTGCGGGCGAGTAAGCGGTCGGCCGAGTGGTGCCTCAAGGGCGTCGAGCAGTGCTGGAAGCAGAAGCAGCGCTTCATCCGCGCCGACGAGATGGACGAGGCAAAGCGGATGTACGGCGAGGCGGCGACGATCTATCGAAAGATCATGGCGGAGAGTGAAGTGGAGTGACAAGTATTACGTATTCGGCTATTCTTCTAAGCGTAATATTTTGGCGGCTACCTAAGGAGGTGTTATGGCATTGTGGAGCGCAATAGGCAAGGCATTCGGATTCGCGCCGAAAAGTCACTCCAAAAACATTCACAAGAACGCTTTGGATGCCCACGGCACCCGTGATCCAATCCATCGGGCTGCGGCACAAGAGCGACTCAAAAGTGAGTTTCCAGGTGGACCAGCGGGTTTCGAGCGGATTATGCGTGTTTTCACCGATGGATTGGCCGACCCCTCGAAGCGACAAGGCGCAATCGTCGCGCTTGCTGGATTTGGCGAAATGGCAATTCCGTTCTTGACGCCCTTGCTTTCGAGTAAGGATCCAAAGGTAGCTACTATCGCTCATTCTCTGATTTGCAATATCCAGAAGGAGCAGCAGCTGCTCATCGGCAATTCGACGGCTGAACCAGTTCCGAGCGTGATTGTTGACCATTCAAGTTTTCCACTAGGACTTGCTCAATTTCTAGAGGCACGGCTAAGCTCCGATGAGAAAATGAAGTTTGTGCAGCACTGGAAGTTGCTTCCTGAAATCGATGCACGTGAAGCCCTAATTGAAGTGATGGTTGGGCGTTGGGTGGATGGACCGGAATCCTTCAGGGATGTAATGCTGATTTTAACGGGGTTTTGTATCCTCCTGTTGGCGGGTGAAGATTCAAGCGCGGCGAAGATTGCGGGAACCGATATTCGCTTTGTTGTCGTCGTCACGTCGAACACAATCGAGATTCACTTGGCTACAAACGGGGAGAGTCAGCAACCAACGAGTTTGAGGGTTTCAAATGTCAATGAAAGTTCTGCAAATCGGTTCATTGCCATCACAAATCTTATGGTGACTGGCGGTTATTGGGGGAGGCCAGCAGAGCTAGTCGCAAAGATCAATGAGATTAACGCACCAGGTGGTATTCAGTAGAGAATCATCGTCGGGGACGAAAGGCACGGATGACCTTCCTCAACCTCGCGATGATCGGCGGCATCCTCGCGTTCAACATCCCGATCATCATCCACCTGTTCAATCGCAACCGCCCGAACGTGGTGAAGTGGGGGGCGATGCACCTGCTGGAGCAAGTGGTGCGGGTGAACCGCAAGCGGTTGAAGCTTGAGCAGATCATTCTCCTGCTGGTGCGGGCATCGATCCCGGTGCTGCTCGCACTGTGCATGGCGTCGCCGGTCTTGACGGGTTGCCAGGATTTGGCCGGCGGCAGCCGCAGCTCGGTCGTCGTGCTCTTTGACAATTCGTATTCGATGTCGGCCGGTGGAGCGAACTCCAACCACGCGGCGGCGACGCAGGCCGCGACCGAAATCCTCCGCGACCTGCGCGACGGATCGGACGCGTCGGTGGTCATGATGGCAGGCGGCGCCCCCGGAATCGCCCCGATCACCGACGAGCCGACCATGCGGATGAGCCTGCTCACCGACGAGCTCAAGAAGCGCACCGCGTCGTACGGCATGGCCGACGTTCCGGCTTCGCTCGAAGCCGCGGCACGCATCATCAGCACCATGCGGCAGCCCAAGCGCGACATGGTCGTCATCACCGACTTCCAGCGCGTGAGCTGGTCGACTGATCAGTCTGCGGCGCGGGCCCGCCTTGCCGAGTGGCGCGGCGATGCGGCGATCAAGCCGTCGCTCACCTTCCTGCACGTCGGCAAGGAAGCCACCGACAATATCGCGATCATGGAGGTTTCCTTTTCCCGTACCGTCGTCGGCGTCGGGCAGAAGGTGAGCATCCGCGCCAACCTCAAGAACTTCGGCGGCAAACCGTACCCGAGCCTGCGCGTCTACCTCGATGTCGACGGCCAGCGCCGCGGCGTCACCGAGCTGACGCTTGGCGCGGGCGAGGACGGGCAGGTGATGTTCAGCCACGCCTTCGATCAGCCGGGCTCGCACGTCGTGAGGCTTTTCGCCGACGGCGACGCGACGCTCAAGGAGGACAATGAATACCTCACGGCGGTGCAGGTGCTCGACCGCGTGCCGGTGCTGCTGATTGACGGCGATCCGGCCCCGGCGGACGAGCCGCTGAAGGGCGAGACGGGTTTCCTCGCGACGGCGCTGCAACCCTTCAAGGAAGGGAACGTGCAGCTCGCGGACCTGCTGGAGGCGAAGGTGATCCGCGTTGAGGCGTTCAAGCCGGAGACGATCGACCGGGAGAAGGCGGTGGTGCTCGCGAATGTCGAGAGGCTCACCGATGAGCAGGTGCGCACGCTCGACGGCTTCGTTCGAGGCGGCGGCGGGCTGGTGATCTTCCCGGGCAACCGCGTCAGCGCCGAGTGGTACAACGAAACCCTCTTCGACAGCGGCGCCGGCCTGCTCCCCGCTCGCATCACCGCGCTCAAGGGCAGCATCACCGACGCCTCGCAGCACACCGCGATCGCCACGCAGACCTACGCGCACCCCGCGCTCGCCATGTTCAACGACCGCCGCAGCGGCAACCTGTCGACCGGCGAAGTCTGGTCGTGGTTCCAACTGGAAACCAGCGCCGACGCCGCCGGCGTCACCACGATCGCCCGGCTCGAGTCCGGCGATGCCCTGCTGATCGAGAAGCGGCACGGCGAAGGGTCCGTCATGCTCTGCTCGACCGCGTGCGATGCCGATTGGGGCAACCTGCCCGCCCGGCCGTTCTACCTGCCGCTTATGCAGCAGGTCGTGTCGCACGCCGCATCGGGTGTCGAGCCCCCGCGCAACGTGGCGATAGGCCAGCCGCTGCTCGCCTCGCTGGCGCGCTCGGCGATCGGCAGGCGGGCGACGCTCACCGATCCGGCCGGCCGCCGGCACCCGATCACCATCGCCGACCGCGGCTCGCGCGGCGGCTTCGAGTTCCGCGCCACACAGCAGCTTGGCCTCTACACGCTCGACTTCGCCGGCGCCGGCTCGGTCGCCACGGCCGACCATCCCTCGCTGCACTTCGTCGTCAGCTCGCCCCGGCAGGAATCGGACCTGCGGCAACTCTCGCAGTCAGAGATCGCGCAACTCGCCGGCGACATGAACGCCGATGTGGTGACCTCGATCGAAGCGTTCCACGAGCTCGACAAGACGCGCCGCCACGGCAGCGAGATCTGGCACTGGTTCTTCTGGGCCGTGCTCGCGCTCTGCTTCCTCGAGCTGTCCCTTCAACACTGGTTTGCAACCAAACGAACATGAACCTCGAGTTCGCGGGACAACTTTCGCCCTGGTGGGGCCTGGCGCTGGCGGCGGCGTTCGCCGTCGGCACCTGGCTGCTCTACCGCCGCGAGACGAAGCGGGCGGCGCGGTTCCCGTTCCTGCTGCCGCTGCTGCGCGTCATCGTCGTCGCGCTCGTCATCCTCATGCTCACCGGTCCGACGCTGCGGGCCACATCGAACGTCGGCGACCCCGGCCGCGTCATCGTCTTCGTCGACGCCTCGCAGAGCATGGCGATGACCGACCCGCACATGGAGATCGCCCGCAAGCTGCTCATCGCCCGCGGCCGGGGCTGGATCGAAGGCAGCGTGATCAACACCAGCCTGTACGACGCCGCCGAGTCGCTCCGCGATGCCCGCCTCAATGTCGAAGACGCCATCGGCGGCAAGGACAGGCTCGACCTGCCAGCGCTCTCGCGCCGATTCCAGCAACAGCTCGGGAAGCTGCACGGCGAGCTCGGCAAGCTCGACCTCGATGCGCTGCCTTCGGCGCGCAGCGTGCAGACCGGCACGATCCTCCGCGAATACTGGCTCGATCTGCCCGGCGATCGCCTCACCGACCTCACCGATGACCCGCGTTTCACCGGGCCGCCCACCGGCACGCATTCACCCGATGGCTTCGAGGCCCCGCCGAACCTCGGCGACAACTACGGGACGCGCCTGCGCGGCTACCTGCACCCGCCGGTCGATGGCGCGTACGTCTTCTGGATCAGCAGCGACGGCCCCAGCGAGCTGTGGATCAGCACGAGCGAAGACCCCGGCGGCAAGCGGCGCATCGCCAGTGTTACTGCCGCGACCAAACGTCGCGAGTGGAAGTCCGGTGAAACCCAATCGCAGCCGGTGCAACTCATCGGCGGCAGGCGGTATTACGTCGAGGCCCTGCACAAGGAAGGAACCGGCGACGACCACCTCGCGGTCGGCTGGCAGCTCCCGGTCGGTTCCGTCGAGCGGCCGATCCCCGGGCGAAGGCTGTCGCCCTTCGCGGTGATCACCGGCGAGTCGGCGGGCGAGCAGCGCGACGCGATCGTGAGCAGCTTCAAGTCCGAATTGCTCGCGCCGCTGGACGCGCTCATCGCCCGGCCGGACGACACCGATGCCGCGCGACTGAAGAAGTCCGCCGACCTCGTGGCCCTGGCATCGATCGTCAGCCGGTGGGAAACGACACTCAAGTCGGCGTTTGAATCGCACACCCGTTCGCTGGTTGAACGAGGCGATCCATCGATTGCCGCGTCGCTGACGAAGGTTGATGAATCGCAGCGATGGCAGCGATTGAACGCGATGCTGCTCGCTGATGATGGGCTCGTCGCTGCGCTGTCGGCCCGACATCACATCGAGGTGTACGCCCTGCGCGAGGCGCAGGCGGAGCTGCTCTGGACCGCCGGCAAATCATCGAAGCCGCCCGCATCATTCGATTCGCAGCCGGCCGGGCAGACGACCGATCTGTCGGCCGGCCTCCGCGACCGTGTGTCATCACCCGGCGGCGGCACGGCCAACGCATCGACGCCGTCGGCCGACGAAGTGGGCCACACGTCCGTCATCCTCCTCTCCGATGGCCAGCACAACGTCGAGGCCGCCAATCCGCAGGCCGTCGCCGCGATCCTCGGCGAGCGCCGCATCCCGCTTTACACCGTCGGCCTCGGCAGCCTCACGCGCCCGGAAGACATTTCCGTTCGATCCGTCGAAGGGCCACAGTCGGTCTTCCACGAGGACCGCGTCAGTGGCGAGATCGTTCTCGATGACGACATGCCGGCCGGCAAGCCGTTCACCGTGCGGATCGAACTCGGGGACAAGACCGTGTGGGAGAAGCGCCTGGTCACGGAGCGGACGAACATCCGCCGGGTGCCGTTCGATTTTGCGATCAAGGAGCTCGTCGAGCAGCAGCTCAAGGGTCAGGGGCGCGGCGTGAAGCTGTTGAACGTGCCGCTGAGCTTCAAGGTTTCAGTGTCGCCGATCGAGGGCGAGCAGGAGAAGGCGAACAACAGCGGGGCGATGGTGGTGCAGGCGGTGACCGAACCGCGGCGCGTGCTGCTGATCGATGGCCGGCCGCGCTGGGAGACGCGCTACCTGCGCAACCTGCTGGAGCGCGACCAGCGCTGGCAGGTGAACACGCTCATCAGCGGCACGAACGCGGCCGGCGCAGCCTGGCGGCGCGGCGATGAAAAGGGCGCATTCCCGCGCGATCTCCAGTCGCTCTTCAAGTACGACGTGATCATCTTCGGCGATGTACCGGCCGGCGCGCTTTCGCAGGTCGAGCTCGAACGCGTCCGCGACTTCGCCGGGGAGCGCGGCGGCGGCGTGATCTTCATCGACGGTCAGCGCGGGCATCTGCGGAGCTACGCGCAGACGCCGATCCGCGAGTTGCTGCCCATCGAGTGGACGGGCACATCGAATGCCGAGGCGGGCGTGCGGCCGGCGCGGCTGAAGCTGTCGGCTGCGGGGCAGGCGTCGACGCCGTTTCGCCTCGTGGCCGACCCGCTGGAGAACGCATCGCTCTGGCAGGAACTTCAGCCGCCGCACTGGGTCGCGCCGGTCCGCGTGCTGCCGGGCGCCGAGGTGCTTGCCGAGGCGGTGGTCGGCGAGCAGACGATGCCGGCCATCGTGCAGCGGAGCTACGGAGCGGGGAAGGTGATCTACTGCGGGTTCGATGAGTCGTGGCGTTGGCGTTACGAGGTGGCGGATGTCTATCACGCGCGGTTCTGGAACCAGCTTGCCCGGCACGTCGGCGAGCAGCCGTACGCCGTGCAGGACCAGTTCGTCCGCCTCGACGCCGGCAACCCGACCTATCGCCCCGGCGAGAAGGCGGAACTCCGCGCCCGGCTGCGCGACAAGGACGGCAGGCCGATCACCTCCGGCAAGGTGCTTGCCCGGCTTTACAGGGACGGCCGGCTCGCCGCGTCGATCCCCATGGAGGCCGGCGACGCCAAGGGCGGCCTGTCGCGCGGCTTCCGTGGGCAGACCGCCGCGCTCGAGCCCGGCAATTACGAGGTTGGCCTGTCGGTCGAGGGCATGAATGATGCCGACCTCAAGGCCCGCGCGAAGTTCGTGGTCGAGGCCCCGATCTCCGTCGAAAGCCGAGCCGTGGTGATGGATGAGGAACTGCTCAAGCGCATGGCCGAGCGGTCGCATGGCCGATATTACCGGGAAGAGGACTTCGGCCAGTTGATTCAGCGCCTCGAGCCGATGACCAAGGGTAGAATCGTTGTCACCGAGACGCAGCTCTGGCGGAGCTACTGGTGGTTCGTGCCGATCATGCTGCTGCTGACGACGGAATGGCTGCTTCGCAAGCGCGCGGGAATGATGTGAAACGGGACGGTGAAGGACACGATTGAACACAGAACTCAGCCAACTCACCTTCGATAAGCTCCGCGACTTCGCGTCCCGGCGGCGCGTGCTCATCGCGGTGCGCGGGCTCTGCGTCGGGGTGATGGCGCTGCTCATCGTGATGTCGGCCATCGCCGCGGCCGACGCGATCTTCATCATCAAGTCGCAGGCGCTGCGGTGGGTGCTGTCACTCACGGGGTACACGCTCGTCGCGCTTGTCGTCTGGCTCACCTGCCTGCGGTCGCTGCTGCGGATCCCCGGGTCGCGCGAGCTGGCCCGGCTTATCGAACAGGCCGCGCCGGGGCTGCGCGAGGACCTGACATCCGCCGTCGAACTCGGCGCGCCGCAGTCGGACCCTCGTTATGACTCGCCGGTCTTCCGTGCTCTGCTCCAGGCCAGCGTCGAGCGCCGCATGTCGAACGTGCGCGTCGCCGCACTGCTGCCCGGCGGCCTGATCCGCGGCGCCGCGCTAGGCGCGACCGCGACCCTCATCTGCTGCATCGCGCTGTTGCTGGTGCCCGACCTCAAGTTCGCCAGCCGGCTCACGCGGGCGCTGCTGCCCTCGGCGCCGGTCGATCGCGTCTCGCGCGTGCAGGTGCACATCATCGCGCCGAATCCTGCCGATGCGCTTGCGCCTCACAATGATGCGGTCAGCGTCGTTGTCGAGCTCACTGGCGGCGAGGCCGAGGACGTGATCGTCGAAACGTTTCGCGGCGACGCGTCCGTCGAGGATGAAACGCTCGCCCTCAAGCCGGCCGGCGGTGCGCGGCGATACGCCGGCGTGATCCAGGTCGGCCGCGACGATGTGCGTTACCGCGTGCTGGCCGGTGATGCCGTGACGCGCACCTTCACCATCCGCACCGGTGCCCGGCCGCACCCGGTCGCCTTCCGCAAGACGTACCAGTACCCGCCATATGCCTCGATCGATCCACGGAAGGTCGACGAAAAGCACGGCCACCTCGAAGCGATCGAAGGCACGACCGTCGAACTCATCATCGACAGCGATCAGCCGGTGGCCAGCGGCGAGCTGCGGTTTGAGGAAGCCGCCGGCGCCAAGGAGAAGATCGCCCCGATCGCGCTGGTGAAGCTCGGCGACCGGCAGTGGCGCGCCGAGGTGCCGATCAAGCACTCGACGCTCTATAAGGTTCACCTCGTCGCCGGTGAGACCGGTTTCGAGAACGCCTTCGATCCGCCTTACGAGATCAAGGCGATTCCGGACCTGCCGCCGGTGATTGCGGTCGAGTCGCCGGCGAAGGACATGTTGTCGCCGCCGGGCGAGGGGGTGGGGGTGAAGCTGTCGGCCAGCGATGACCTGGGGCTCGCGGCCGTGTCGCAATGGGTCCGCGTCAACGGCGGCGAGTGGTCGCAGGTGACGCTCGCCGGCAAGCCGGGCCGGGCCTGGAGCGATGACCGGCAGTGGGAACTTTACGACCTGAACCTGCGGGCCGGCGACCAGGTCTCGACGCGCTTTGCCGCCGTCGACGGCGCGGGCAACAAGACCGAGTCATCGCCGGTGCACATCACGATCGCGGCCGGCGGATTGAGCACCGAGCGGATGGCGGGCATCGAGGCGAAGCGGCGCGTGCTGGCGGCGCTGACCGCGCTGCGCACGACGGCCGATGAATCGACGAAGACGGTGGCCGCTGTCGCCGATCGGTTGCCGCGTGCGGCTGAACTTGAACGCCGGCAACTGCTGCAGGACGCGGCGATGGCGTCGCGGAAGCTGCGCGACGAGGCCGATGTGTGTGCGGCCGCCATCCGGTCGGCACTGAAGTCAAACCCGGCCGGCAGTAGCGCCGCCGAGCTGGTGGCGCTGGCGGCGCGGGTTGCGTTTGTGGGCGATGAACTGGCGACCCTCGCGATTGCCGAGACCGAGCTCGCATCAATCGGCAATGGCGCGCTGCCCACGGCCCGCCATGCACGAGCGGCGACGTTCTGCCTGCAAGCGGAGGCATCGTTCAAGCAGTTCCTCGTCAGCGACGAGGCCGATGCGCTGCTGCGCGACTTGCTGGCGCTGGCCCGCGAACAGGCCGGGATCGCTCCGCATCGATCGCCCGATGAGCCGACGGCGTGGCAGCGACTGGCGCGGCGGCAGTTGCTGGTGGTGTCGCAGGTCAAACAGTTCGAGGCCATGGCCGCCGTGATGACGCCGCCGGATGCCGCCCACTTGGCTGTGATCGCAGGCGCGGTGAAGGTGCTCGCCGACGCTCGCACGGAAACGGACAAAGCGCTGGCGAAGCCGGGCAAGGCGGCGGTCATGGCGCAGAGTGAACGCATGAGGCGGGCCCTCGATGGCGCGGTCGCGGCATTGTTGCCGGCGACGCGGGCGTTGGCGAGAGCGGCGACGAAGGAGCGGGCCGCATTCGCCGGCGCTGATTTGGATGTCACGGCGACACTGAACCCGCTGCTCGATTCAACGCGTCCGGCGGTCATGCAGGCGAATGATCCGTACTGGCCCGCGCTGCACCGCCGACTCAAGTCGGTGGGCGCCGCGCATGAGGCGCGGTCCGATGCCGACGCGGTGTTTGTCGCGGACCTCGGGTTGCTACGGAGGGCGATGACGGCGATCGAGGCGCGGCTCAAAACGGAGGCCACGGATACCGTGCGAGCCCGCGTCGATCGTGTCGCCAGTGCGTTGCGTGTGTTGGAGACTGGGCACGGCGTGGCTGAGGCGCATTCAACGGCGGCGGCGATGGTCAGCCGTGAGAAGTGGCATCGCGACGAGGCGGAGGCGGTGACGCTGCACGCCCGCGAGTGGTCGTGGTTGGGGGTGCGGATCGCGAAGGCGCAAGCGTTGGTTGGGCTTGCGGGGATGCCCGAGGAGGCGGTCGCGACGGTCGCGGCGATGGGGCGCAGTGGGCCGGTGGTGGTCATCGACACCGAGATGGAATCTCGCCGGATGAAGGGAAGGGTGTCGCAGCGGCGGGGCGGGCAATTTGAACAGATCGCGTCGAAGCTCGATGAAGTGAAGAAGCTGATCGCGGCCGACATGGCGAGGGCCCGCGCGGTGATTGCGGCCGAGGCGCCGACGCTGCCGCAGATGATGGTGGCGGCGGCGGTGGCGGCGCGCAAGCTGGAGGCGAAGGCGGTGGAGCACGCGGAGGCGCAAGCGACGCCGGCGGAGATGAAGGCGCTTGCGGCGGCGCAGCAGGCGAGGGATGAGAAGCTCGATGAGATCGCCGAGGCGCTGCGGCAGGATGCGAACGCGCAGGACATGATGACCGAGGAGGGGCGGGACCGTGCCCGCGATGCCGATGATGCGACGGCGATGGTGCGCGAGCCTGCGGCCAAGGCGGCGGAAGCGATCAAACAGGCGGCGGCCGCGGCGGATGAGAACCAGCAGCGCGAGCGATTGAAGGACGCGGCGGCGCAGGAGAACCGGCTGGCCAAGGCGCTCGACAAGCTGGTGGAGCATTACGAGAAGCTCGCGGAAGGCAAGCCGGAGGAGACGCGGTCGGCGCTGCGCGAGGCGGAGCGCGACCTGGGCATCAAACGTGAACTGGATGCGCAGTTCGGCCGGATGGAGCGGCTGGCGGAGCTGGCGAACAAACCGGCGGCGGAGCAGCTCGCCGAGCTCGAGAACGAGCTGAAGCAGAACGAGGCGATGAAGGCGGAGTTAAGCGACATCGCGAAGGAAGCGGCGGCGAGCGCGAAGGAGTCACTTGAAGAGGCCGCCGAGCAGGAGCGCCGGGTGGCGCAGGACCTTGCGGCGGCGGCGAAGGCGGCGAAACAGGCGCAGCCGGATGTGGCGGGGCGGATGCGCGAGCTGTCGCGCAAGGCGAATGAGCTGAGCGGCAAGACACCGGCGATCGCTCAGTCGGCGAAGAAGGGCACGGCGGACGACGCCGCGAAGTCGGCCGCGGAAGCGGGCAAATCGCTGGCGAAAGCCGGGCAGGTCGAGCCGCCGGAGAATGCTCGCGATCAGGAAGCGGCCGCGAAGCAGGCGAAGGCGCTGGCCGATGCGCTGCGCGAAGCGAATGAAAAATTGAAGACGGCGGAGCGGCAGGCGGCCGACGCCGCGGATCGTCTTCGCAAGGAGGAGGGCGACGCGACGGCGAAGCTGGCGATCGGCAACGCGACCAACGAGGAGCGGCTCAAGGGGGCGGAGACGATGCTGCACGCGAAGCCGAGGCAGGACGCCAGCCGTCGCGCCGCGGCCGAGGCGCATGCGGCGGCGGCGAAGGCGGCGGACCTCGCGGCGGAGGCGGAAAAGCTCGCGGCCGAGGCGGGCAAGGCGGCCGGCGCCGGTGATGAAGCGATCAAAGAGGGGCTGCGCCAGCAGCCGGCCATCGCGGAGGCCGTGAAGGACGCGGGTGAACAGGTCGATCGGGCGGCCCGGCATGAGAAGCGGCTGGAGAACATGCGCGGGGCGGAGGCGCTTGACCGCGTGAAAGACGGCATCCAGAAGGATGGAGCCAAGGAAGTGAATCGCGCCGCCGATCAGCTTGCCCGCGCCGATGATCCGGCCCAGGCGAAGCCCGCTGTCGAAAGCGCGGCGCAGGCGATCGCCCGGCAAGCGGAGAAGCTGGAGCAGACGCTCAAGAACGACCGCGCCCGCGGCAAAGCGCCGGGCAATGCGAAGTCGCCGGCGGCAAGCGGCGAAGCAGCGGCGAAGGACGAAGAGGCCGCGAAGTGGATGGCGCGGGCGCTCGATGAGTTGGACCAGGCGAATCGCGAAGCGAAGGAAGGCCCGGCATTGGCCTTGAGCCCGCAGGCGGAGAAGCGACTGTCGCCCGATGGCGGCATGCCCGCACCGGGTCCGGCGAATGGCGAGAAGGATGGGGAGGGATCACCGGGTGATGGTGGATCGCCCTCGAAGGAACCGGGCGCAGGCCAGGGTTCGAAACCACCGCCGGGTTCACCGTCGGCATCGGGCGGCGAGGCGTCACAGGCGGTGCGCGAGGCGGCGGAGGCGCAGCGCAACGCGATGGCGCAGGCCCGGCAGCAGCAGGGCGGACCGGCGGCGGGTGGTGCGATGGCGTCGAAGCGGCCGGGCGGTCAACCGAAGAACGGCCCCAAGGGCGAAGGCGGCGAAGCGCCCGGCGGCGAGGGCGACGCGGGCAAGATGGCCGGCGGTGAGGGCGGCAAGAGCGGCGAAGGCAAGGGCACCAGCGCGACGGGCAACCGCGGTAGCGCCAAGGAAACCGGCGACCTGCCCGAGGCGGTGGCGGGCGGAACCGGCGAATGGGGCAAGTTGCCGGCACGGCTGGCGCGGGAGATGATGGAGGGCCAGCGCGACGAGGTGCCCGCCGAGTATCGCAGCCAGGTCGAGGCATATTTCAAAGCGATCGCGCAGAAGGCGAAGGCCAAGTAGGTCCAGCATGAACCGACGCATTTTCATCACGTTCGCTTCCCTTGCCGCGGCCCATGCGCTCGTGTTGCCACCGCGCTTTGCATTCGCACAGCCCGAGAAGGCCCGGCCGAGTTTGCAGCGCGAAAAAGTTGATGACCACATTGATCAGGCGATTGCTTACCTCCGCGCCCAGCAGCGGGCCGACGGCTCGATCAACGACAACGACTTCGGCCGGCTGGCGATGACATCGCTCTCGATCATGGCGATGCTCTCTATCGGCCACCAGCCGACCGACAAAACACCCGAGGGCGAAGCCATCCGCCGGGCGCTCACGTATGTCCTGCGTCCCGAGAATCAGGAGCGCACCGGCTACTTCGGCAAGCGCGACAACTCGCGCATGTACGGACACGGCATCACCACGCTGATGCTCGCCGAGGTCGCCGGCATGGGCATCGATGACGCCTACGACAAGTTGGTGCTCGACCGGCTCCAGAAGGGGATCGACCTCATCCTCAAGGCGCAGGCCATTCGCAAGGAAGCGCAGCACCAGGGCGGGTGGCGCTACGAGCCGGACTCGCGCGACTCTGACCTCTCGATCAGCGTCTGGCAGGTGATGGCGCTGCGCTCGGCGAAGAACGCGGGCTTCGAGATCCCCGCCGCCGCGATCGACTCGGCGGTCGCTTATCTCAAGTCCACCTACAAGTCGCCGCGCGACGGTCGTGGCGAGCCCACGGACTTGAGGAGCGGCTTCACCTACGTGCCGCAGATGCAGGTGACGTACTCCTCCGCGACGGCCGGGATGCTCGCGATGCAGGTGTGCGGGCAGTACGACGCCGCCGAGGTGAAGGGCACGGCCGAGTGGCTGCTGACGATGCGGCCGCAGCTTCAGTGGGGCGAGCAGTGGTTCTTCTACGGCACTTATTACTACGCGCAGGCCATGCACCAGCGCGGCGGCAAGGTCGCCGAGCACGCCCGCCGCGAGGTCGAGCGCGTGCTCATCCCGCAGCAGCGTAAAGATGGCTCATGGCCGCCGACGGAAAGCGGGGCGGTGTACGCGACGACGCTGGCGGTCTTGAGCCTGTCGGTGAAGCACCACTACCTGCCGATTTATCAGCGGTGAACGCCGGGAGAAGGAGCGCCTACAGGGGTGGCACTGACAAGCGGAGTCCGCGGAGCTTGTCAGTGGAGCCAGCCCGCGATTTCGCCACTGACAAGCCCTCCGAGCAGGCCTTGTCAGTGCCACCCGTTTCATGCGACCGTCCGGTCGCCGGCCCCTTTCGCTATTGACCGTCGGCGACAGGGCACGTTATGCTAAACCCGCTTTCGGGTTCGCTTCTGATACCTGCTTGCCGGGTTTGATCTGCCTGACGCGCTCGGCGCTTGGGCCGAACGGCGTTGATGCGTATGATCGTGGCGTGCAATAAGTGAGGTGGCTGCTGGCCGGTCGTAGTTCCAACCGACGAGTTCATCGCCCGCAGCCGTCTGCGCGGCGTCATCGACCTGCGGCGGCACATCGCCGCGGCGTCGCGGGCATGACATGCGCCCCGGCGCTGCTCGAACTCATGGAGCCGCGCCTCCTCTTCGACGTCACACCTTTCCCGCTCGCCGAAACCTTCGAGATGCACAGCGTCCCCGGCGCGAACCACCGCATCTACCTCGACTTCAACGGCCACTTCACGAGCGACCTCAACTGGAACGACGGCTCCCCGTTCTCGACCCCCGCCTTCGACTTCAACGGCAACGCTGCTTTCAACAACGCCGAGCTCGAACGCATCCAGTTCATCTGGGCCCGCGTCGCCGAGGATTTCGCACCGTTCAACGTCGACGTCACCACCGAAGACCCCGGCGTCGCCGCCCTGCGCAACACCGGCGGCAGCGACACGCAGTGGGGCATCCGCGTCGTCATCGGCGGCGCCGGCGACGACTGGTTCGACCCCTTCGGCGGCACGCTCGGCGTCGCCAACCTCTCGTCCTTCACCTGGGACACCGACACGCCTTGCTACGTCTTCTCCGACGACAACGACTTCGGGTCCGAGATCGGCACCGCCGAAACCATCTCGCATGAAGTCGGCCACACGCTGGGCCTCTCGCACGATGGCCGGCGCTCGCCCTTTTTTGAGGAATATTACGACGGGCACGGCTCCGGCGTGACGAGCTGGGCCCCGATCATGGGCTTCGCCGATTTCTCCAACGTCTCGCAGTGGAGCCGCGGCCAGTACCCCTCGGCCGACAACACCGAAGACGACCTGCTGATCATCACCACCGAGAACGGCTTCGGTTATCGCAGCGATGACCACGGCAACACCAACGCCTCCGCTTCCACCATGTCGGTCGCCGGCGGCGCCGTCAGCGCCTCGGGCATCATCGAACGCAACACCGACATCGATGCCTTCCGCGTCGTCACCGGCGGCGGCCCGCTCAGCCTGACCGTCAACGTGTTTAACCGCGGGCCGAACCTCGACGCCTCGGCGACGCTCTACAACAGCTCCGGCGTGCAGGTCGCCATCGCGAATCCCGGCACTTCGCTCAGCGCGACGATCAACACCACCGTCGCCGCCGGCACGTATTACCTGCACGTCAACGGCGTCGGCTTCGGCACCACGACGACCGGCTACAGCGATTACGGCAGCCTCGGCCAGTACACCGTCACCGGCTCCGTCGCCCCGATCCCCGAGGTCAGCGTCTTCGGCAACGGCCTGACCATCCTCGACGGCGACACCTCGCCCGCCGCCACCGACCTCACGCAGTTCGGCACCTTCGACCAGGACGGCCCCGGCCTCAATCGCGTCTTCAACGTCCGCAATGACGGCACCGCCACGCTCTCGCTCTCGAACCTCGCCGTCGGCGCGGGCTTCAGCATCGTCGAAGGTTTGCCCGCGACGCTCGCTCCCGGCGCCAGCGACACCTTCACGGTCCACCTCGATACCGTTAATGCCGGCGTGAAGACGGCGGTGATCAGCTTCAACACCAACGACAACGACGAGAACCCGTTCACCTTCACCATCGGCGGAACGATCCTGCTCACGCCGCCAAAGATCGCCGTCACCGCCCTCGACGCCGCCGCCGCCGAGTCCGGCAGCCCCGCGTCGAATACCGGCGCCTTTCGCATCACCCGCACCGGCGATCCGAGCATCCCGCTCACCGTGAACTTCTCCCGCACCGGCTCCGCCACCTTCGGCGCCGCCGGCGACTACACGTTCACCGTCAACGGCGTGAACCACACCACAGGCACCATCTCGATGCCGGCCGGGGTCACCACGCTCGACATTGTCGTCGTGCCGCGCGACGACACCGCGCCGGAGGCCGACGAAACCTCGATCATCACGGTCAGCGCCGGCACCGGTTATTTCCTGCTGCCCGATGTCGCCACGCGCACGGCAACGGTGATCATCGGCGACAACGAGCCGGTTGTGTCGGTCGGCGCGATAGACGACACCGCCGCCGAGAACGCCGCTGATGAATCCGCCGATCCCGGTGCGTTCCGCGTCAGCCGTACCGGCGCCACCGATCAGGCGCTGACTGTCACTTTCACCCGCACGGGTTCCGCCACCTTCGGGGCCGCCGGCGATTACACGCTCTCCACCGAGGCCGGCGCGCTGGGCACGACCACCGTCGTCATCCCCGTCGGCGCATCGTTCATCGACGTCGCGGTGAATCCAGTCGACAACGCCATCGTCGAAGCCGTCGAGACCGTGACCTTCACCGTCGCGGCCAACGCCGCCTACAACCTCGCTCCCGATGGGGCCGACCGCACCGCGACCGTCAGCGTGCTCGACAACGAAGCAGTGATCTCGATCGAAGCCATCGAAGATGAGGCGAAGGAGGGCGAAGCCGACGAAGCAGGCATCTTCCGCATCACGCGGGCCGGCTCCGTCGCGTCGCCCCTCACCGTCGCGTTCACCCGCACCGGCTCCGCCAAGTTCGGCGCGACCGGGGATTACACGCTGTCCGTCGGCGGCCTCAACCTGACGGCCGCGTCGGTCGTGATCTCCGCCGGTGAAAGCCATGTTGACATTGCCGTGTCAGCGGTGGACGACCTGCTCGGCGAACCGACCGAAGCAGTCGTGCTGACGCTTTTAAACGGTACGAGCTACGTGCTCGATGCCGACGCGCAGGATCGCACGGCGACGGTCGATCTGCTCGACAACGAGCCGGTCGTGTCGGTCGAAGCAATCGACGCCTCCGCCGCCGAGACCGCGCCCGGCGACGCCCCGAACACCGCGATGTTCCGCTTCTCCCGCACGGGCGACACCACCGGCAGCCTCGCCATCAAGTTCACCCGCACCGGCACCGCGAAGCTCGGCACGACGGGCGATTACACGATGGCCGTCGCCGGCGTCAACCTCACGATCACGACTGTCGTCATCCCCGATGGCGAAGACCACGTCGATGTGCTCATCACCGCGAACAACAGCCCCGCCTCCGAGCCGACCGAATCCGCCATCGTCACGCTCGCCGCCAGCACCGCCTACAACCTCGACCCGGAACTCGCCAATCGCACCGCGACCGCGGCCATCGCCGACGACGAGCCAATCGTCGCGATTCTCGCCATCGACAACGAGGCGATCGAAAGCGCGAGCAATGACCCGTTCAACACCGCGCTGTTCCGCATCAGCCGGACCGGCGACGCGACCTTGCCGCTGACCGTGAAATTCAAGCGCACCGGCACCGCCACGCTCGGCGTCGCCAGTGATTACACGCTTAGTGTCAGCGGCGCGCCCTTCAGCGCGACATCCATCGTCATCCCCGCCGGCGAGGATCACATCGACATCCTGCTCACCACGGTCAACAACGCCGCGCCGGAGCCGACCGAGACTGCGATCTTCACACTCACCGCAAACACCGCCTACAGCCTCGACCCGACCCTCGCCAACCGCACCGCCACCGCGGCGATCCTCGACGATGAGCCGCTCGTCACCATCGCCGCCTTCGACAGTGACGCCGAAGAGTTCGCCGCCGGCGATGCGCCCGACACCGGCCTCTTCCGCATCACCCGGACCGGCGACACCGCCGCCGCGATGACCATCGCCTTCACCCGCGCCGGCACCGCCACCTTCGGCGCCGCCGGCGACTACACGCTCAGCGTCGACGGCGTTGCCCTGACCACGACGATGATCGTCATCCCCGCCGGCGAGAACTTCATCGACATCCTCGTCACGCCCACCGACAACGCATTCTCCGAGCCCGACGAGACGGTGATCCTCACGCTCGCCACCAGCAAGGTCTTCAACCTCGACGCCATCGCCGCCAACCGCGCCGCGACCGTGACTATTGCTGATAACGAGCCGTTCGTATCGATCGTCGCCATCGACCCCGCCGCCGCCGAGACCGCCGCCGGCGATCCCATAAACACCGGCCTCTTCCGCATCACCCGCACCGGCGCCACCGATGCCCCGCTCGCCGTCAACCTCCTCCGCTCCGGCGCCGCCACCTTCGGCGGCGCGTCGCCCGACTACACGATGACCGTTAACGGCGTCGCCTTCACGCCCACCACCACCGGCACAGTCATCATCCCCGCCGGCCAGTCCTTCATCGATATCCTCGTGACGCCCGTCGACAGCGCCGCCGCCGAGTTCACCGAAGCCGCCACGCTCACCCTCGCGCCCGGCGCTGCCTACAACCTCGACCGCACGCCCGCCAACCGCACCGCGACCGTCGACATCGTCGACGATGCCGCGCTCGTCACCATCGCCGTCATGGACGCCACCGCCTCCGAGGCCATCGCCGGCCAAGCCACCAACTTCGGCCGCTTCCGCATCACCCGCACCGGCCCCACCGACAAAGACATGATCGTCAACTTCACCCGCGCCGGCACCGCTAAGTTCGGCGCCACCGGCGACTACACCCTCCGCGTCGGCCCCGCCCCCGTCACCGGCCTGAGCGTCATCATCCGCGCCGGCCAGCAGCACGTCGACATCAGCGTCGCCCCCGTCGACAACACCGCCGTCGAGTCCTCCGAAACCGTCATCCTCACCCTCGCCGCCTCCACCGCCTACAAGCTCGACCCCATCCCCGCCAACCGCGCCGGCACCGTCACCATCGCCGACAACGATTGAGGACGGGAAAGAGCAGCAAGCGGCAGCGGCAGCGGCAGGAGCAAACGAAGAGGGCGGATCAATACAG